>Ga0116143_10000118_pt1 | contig 105959 bp, 111 predicted proteins | sample AD_UKC034_MetaG_FD_89745 | JGI IMG/M metagenome (GOLD analysis project Ga0116143, IMG submission 89745) | Active sludge microbial communities of municipal wastewater-treating anaerobic digesters from USA - AD_UKC034_MetaG | ecosystem: Engineered > Bioreactor > Anaerobic > Digestate | place... | reverse complement strand
GAAACCGATGGTTTCCCTCCCGTGAACCCACCCTTCCTTTCGGGAGTGCTCCAGCGCGGGAACCCACGAGACCCGCGCTTCGCACAGTATCTTTGCATGACAAAAAGACACCTCCTCGGTGCCTTTTTGTTTGGGTGTTTCGTCTGCCTCCGCGACTATCGATGGTGCAAAGACCATTGAGCCGCTGATCATGCCTGGAGGAAGACTGAGGGGAGGAGCCCTCGATTCTCTGCCGTGCTCCGGTCTCTTGTTTCTCCTCGGGACCAGCCGAAGTTCCCGGACCGGTCCAGCGCAACACCCATGAGGGCGGAGGCGGACACTGGGAAGAAAGGGGGATGCGCACGGAGAGCTGACCTCTCTTCTCCGTACGAATCATTGCAGAGCAGAGAGAGCGGTAGTCACCCGCAGGGGAGAACCAATGATCACGTATCCTATACCCAGAGGTTGCACAAGGAGGCGTGTGAGTGGCCGGGAGGAACGAGCAAGGATGCTCCGATGACCACCGCTCTCTCTTCTGATTGTCGTTGGTGAGAAAAGATCGTGTTTGTCTTTGTTCTCTGTGTTGATCTGCCTGAAGCAAATCGTGTCATCATACTCAAGGTAGAAATGGCTGCAACTCTTCCGCATTTCTGAATATCCACATTTCTGTTCTGAATACATTGTGTGTTCATATAACAGATACATGCGCTGATTTCTGTCATGTCGTACACACTCACTCCTTTCATAAAATTTTGCGTAAATATGATGTAATATCTATTTGGTCAGTACAATATTCTTGTCATACGAAGGCCGGTGAAGATCGGAAGTATGATAATGGGGGCAATTTCTGTATACTGCGTCCTTGGCATGCGCGCCCTTCCCGCCCCCTTCCAATCCCTCTTGGATGCCGCTGACATTCGACTCGACGGCGTCCGTCCGTGGGATATAGCCGTGCGGGACGATCGGTGGATCGACCGTGTTCTCTCGCAGGGGACACTTGGTTTCGGTGAAGCATACATGGACGGATGGTGGGAGTGTGAGTGCATCGATGAGTTGATCGATCGGTTGTTGCGGGCGGATCTGTATGCGCATCTGGGCTTGGATTGGCGGATAGTGCTTCGAGTTGGTCTTTCGTTGCTTCGCAACACTCAAAGCCGGCACCGGTCGAAAGCAGTGGCGGAGCGGCACTACGATCTGGGCAATGATTTCTACTCCGCGATGCTCGATCCTCTGATGCAGTATTCCTGCGGTTACTTTCGGGATACCGACAATCTGGCGGAGGCACAACGTCGGAAGCTCGATCTCATCCGGCGGAAATTACAGCTTACTTCCGACATGCATTTGTTGGATATCGGTTGCGGGTGGGGGGGGGATTGGCGCAGTACATGGCGGAGCAGGCCGGGTGCAGTGTCACGGGTATCAACATCTCCCGGGAGCAGATTGCGTTCGCGCGGGGGCGGACAAAGGGATTGCCCGTGGAGATTGTGCAGCAGGATTACCGTGACGTGCAGGGCATGTTCGACGCGGTCGTCTCCGTCGGGATGTTTGAGCATGTCGGTTCCCGGAATTATCGCACGTTCATGGAGATCGCCCATCGCAGCCTGCGTGACGGAGGACTCTTTCTACTCCATACCATCGGATCGAATGTCATGCATCGGACAGGAGATCGTTGGTTGAATCGTTACATCTTTCCCAACAGCCATCTTCCGTCCGCTGCGCAGATCACGCGGGCTGCGGAGGGTCTCTTTATCTTGGAAGACTGGCACAATTTCGGAGCGCACTACGACCAAACCCTTCTCGCGTGGAATCGGAATTTCGAAGCCGCCTGGCCGCGGTTTGCCGATCGATACGGAGAGCGCTTCCGCCGCATGTGGCGGTACTACTTGCTCTCCTGCGCCGGGGTGTTTCGCGCGCGTAGCATTCAATTGTGGCAAATCGTCCTCAGCAAGAAGCCGACAGAAGATTATATCTCCGTGCGATAAGTCATCGCTGCGCAGCTCTGAGGAGTCGACGTGATCTCCGTGGCGTAGTGAACCGTCAGGTAGTAGCGTCCTGCCGCTTCGTCCACAGCAATCCCCAGTCCGATCTGTCGGAACTCCGGATTCACCAGACTCTTCCAGTGCGGCTGCGATGGTTTCAAGCGCTCGGCCATGTAAAAATTGAAGGTCTTGCGCACGGCGCGAATCAGCGACCTCGTGCAATCATCCGTCGTGCATGTGTAGGTTCCCCAGCCGATATTTTCGGTGAAGGTGGTACGATTGACATTGGCGAACGTCAAACCGCGGTCGGCAAACCATTGCTCGATCATCGTGTAATCGTAGTAGGCGGCATCGGGAGAGCGTTTATGGTCGATGGTGCCATTTTGCTTGGCTTGCAAAGACCACTCCGTCGCCGTGGCAGTGAGGGCGGCATGGGGTGCATAGGGTGTCAGTTTCAGTCTGCGGCGGAGGCGATTGTTCCAACTGAGCCACACGCGCTCCACTCGGTCTATTTGAATAGAAGAAGGCACGGCATCGGTGATCCTCGGCAGGCAGGCGGCTTCCTGCGCGGAGACGGAAGGTGTCAGGAAAAGATTGAGGGAGAAAAAGAGGGTGAGGAGCATCGGAGAGGAATGGATAATGGAAAATTGATAATTGATGAGGAGAAATGCGCCCTTCGACTCGTCATCTGCGGCTGACTCGCTCAGGGTAAAAAATGCAAAATGAGAAATGACCACGGGGAGAGTGTAGGGGATCGGGAGAGGGATGTGGACTCTTTGCACCTTGTAAAGGTGTAACACCGGTGTTACACTTATCGCAGTTTTCCCCCGATCCCATGCCTACAAAGAAGAAGCGACTGAACCTGACTCTTCCGCATGATACTGCGATATTCTTGGAGAAGATGGCGTTGCGCGATGATGTTTCGCAGTCTGCGAAGGCGTTGGAACTCATTGAGAAAGCATTGGAGATCGAGGAGGACGCCTACTTCAGTGCCATTGCCGATGAAAGAGTGGAGAAAACCACCAAGTGGTTGTCGCATGAGGAATTCTGGGCTCAAGTGCTATGAAGTACCGTCTGCTCTATAGCGAGTTTGTCGATTGGAAGCGATTCGAGAAGTTGTCTCTGCACGACAAAAAGCGTTTGCTGCATGCTCTTGAGCAGAAGGTGGCCGTTGACCCACTGCACTATGGCAAGCCGCTTCAGCAGTCTCTGCGCGGCTGTCGCGCACTTCGTGTCGGCGATTATCGTATTATCTACCGCCTCCACGGCGATGTTGTGGAGATCCTTCTCTTTGGTCATCGTTCCACGGTGTACGAAGAGGCGAAGGGAATTGTATAATGCAGGCGCTTGCTCTCTTGGTTCAGTCAGTACTACGGGATCGATCTCCTCGCGACGGCGGTGACGTTCGCAGGCATTTGGCTATTGGGTAACAAATATAAGGTAGGTTTTCTTTGTACGTTGGTAGGCAACATACTGTGGCTGGTTATTGGGTTGATGATCCAATCGTCGGGTTTACTGATTGCCAATGTCGGGTTGTCGTTGCTGAATGTACGGGGATATCTGCTTTGGCGACAGGAACAGACTGAGGCGAAGGGTGTGGGGTGATTTGTATTCTTCACAGGAACGGCCGGACGCCGTATACTTTGGTCGGATGTGGTGTTTTTTTGGTCCGTTCGGTCTTTCTCCCAGCGGGTATCGTACAGTGGTAGTACATCAGCCTTCCAAGCTGAGGATACGGGTTCGATTCCCGTTACCCGCTCCATTGACAAATTAGGTAATAAGGTTTATTATATTTTCATGAATACTCCCTCGAATTTATCAGTACCAGACCAACTTGTAGAACGTAGGAAGACCGTATCTTTGTTGCAAAATTCAATTCTTTGTGACCTTTTGAAAGCGAAGGATAGAACAAGAATTGAAGATGAAAATTACATTTATATATTAAATCCAAGAAGAATTGTTACAAGATATGCACCTGATGGAGGTGAGATCACGATCATTAAAAAAGTATCTGATAATGCGACAGCTTATGACAGAAAGAATCCTCCATTTATGACTATTGAAGTAACAAAATCTACAGATGATTTGGCGGGTACATTTCGTGTGAGCTTTGAGGGGGTGGAACTGTTTCATTTTCGTGATTATTCCAAACAGAAGGGAAAATTGCCTTCGGGGGTAAATGCCGATGATGTTTACAATGAAGGTTTGGATGGTATAGACCCTGCAACTCTCAGGAAGGTGCATACACAGGTTGCACAGATGGAAAGGACTATGTACGCAGACGGAACTCTGGTCAGACCCACTGAAAATATCAATGTTATCGTGGCAGAACAAAGAAGGAGATTTTCTGAAGAATTTTAGTTCCGTGCGACTCACTCCGTTCGTCGCACTACGCCGCGGTTTCTGCTGCCACGTCTTCCCAAAAAACCGAGGGTGCCACGGCGGAGTCTCGATTTTGCGTGGCAAAATCGGACGAAGCCGGGCATACTCAACCACTATGTTTTTCGTCTACTCCCTCGACTCCGAAGACGGCATTCACTGGTATGTAGGAATCACTGACGATGTCCGGTGTCGCTTATCAGAGCATAATGATGGGAAGTCAATCCACACGAATCAATACAAACCCTGGCACCTGAAAAGCTTAACCGCATTTACAGATCGCAAACGAGCAGAGAAGTTCGAACGGTATCTCAAGTCACACTCTGGCCGGGCATTCGCGAAGAAACATTTATAGAGGGCATCGTGCACACAATGGGTTACCCGATCCATTGTAATAATATTTATATATGTTATAATATTCAAGTGCACAACGAATACCAAGATTCGGACAAGGACGTCTCGAAAGATACAATGTCACCCACATCCGACGGGGTGAACACTACTCATTTCACAGTCAATATTGATCATCTTCTCGGCTCTAAACCAAAGGGAGAAGAGATAAAGTATCATGATCTGGCAATGAGTTTCCCGATACCTGCAGAGCAACTGAAGACTCCAAAAGAGTTTGTAGGCCTTAGTATTGATGATGTTCGAGAGTGCTTAGGTTTTGAAATTCCTCATTTGGGAATTGCGGATCATGTCTATAACCAGCTTGTAGAACGCCCCACATCTGAGAAACCAGATCAATCACAAAGGGCTTCGTTACGGAAAGAGGCAATTGAGAAAGCTCAGAGACGAGCTGAAGAAATCCGAAATACCAATGCCTCTTTTCCTCCTGTATACACTCAAGAGTTTGCATCGAATCTTGAGGCAATGGCAGGTCAGTTTCGATCGGAAGAACACTTTATCTGCGATCCAACGTTATCAGGGTTTTCCTTTCTGCATATTGATAAACCGGAGAATGTAGATTTCTGGCGTAATTCGAATGTTTTGAGATTATATATCACACTGAATACGGAACACAGAAATGATGTGGGTATCCATTTTATTGCACTTATTAATCTACTAAAGAATGCTGGGATTCCCGTAACTGGCAAAGCTTCTGAACCCTATTATATTCCGCGACGATATGACAACATCGTATTATTAATACCAGAAGAACACAAAGCATCTGCGGAAAAAATTATTGGGGAATATTTAGAGAACGAAGAGCTTGTCACATCCGAACACATGCCAGCAGCATTAGAACATGCAAATGGAATTGCATGGGGCCGAGAACCCGAGGGTCACGATCGCAAATACACTCGTGGCGTAATGCGAAGGGATCCGAGTTTTAATACATGCTCGGCAGCAAAAATTATGCCTCACTATATCTTGCGATTGCTCACAATGAACTTAGAGGCAGCAGCGCGGGAAACTTTACTGAAAGAGCTAGAGAGAATACAAAAAATTCAAGAAGATTCATACGGCACCTAACGGCATCGCCCACTGTAAGAACAGACCTTATCGTGGAACACCATAGTTGTAATACTTTCCAGTAACCCGCTCCAAATATTTCAATATTCACCCGGGCCGCACGCGCCGCCGGCGCAAGGGAGGTGCGGTGATGCAGGTTATTTCTGTGCCTTATCTACGAACGCCTGAAACCCGCCGTACGCCATGCGCTGCATGTCGAAGGGCATGTCGGGAGGAGGTTGACCCTGCATTTCCTCCATGACTCTCGCATTCACACGGTCGCGGTGCGCTTTGGAACGATACACGATGAATGAGAAGATCGGGACTTCGTCATCCTGCAGCTTCGTGAGCTTGGGGAATGTCAGTGCCTTCATGCCGCCCATGTCCGGCTCCATGTCATCACCCACGGCTTCCACGTACTCCAGGGCGCCGTGCTTCATCCACAATTTGCCGCCGTCGCCGGCCATTTTCTTGTACGCATCGAGCTTGTTTCTGGGAACCGCGAGGACGAATCCATCAACGTAACGCATGGGAAAGGGGGGAGAAAAACGATGATTCTAGGACGTAGTGCCCGCAGTTTCCTTACGATTCTCGTATACGATTTCCCTCTGTGTGCGTCATTATTCCCGATGACTGAACGTACCCGCATCACCGTCAAAACCGCTGTTGCCGTTCCCGTGGAAACCGCTTGGAAATTCTGGACGGAACCCAAACATATCATGCGGTGGAACGCCGCATCCGACGATTGGCACACGCCCCGCGCCACGACGGATTTGCGGGAAGGCGGCACGTTCATGAGTCGGATGGAGGCGAAGGATGGGAGTGAGGGCTTCGATTTTGCCGGTACCTTTACGGAAGTCATTCCGCAGCAGCGCCTTGCGTACACCATGGACGACGGGCGGACGGTTACCGTGGAGTTTGAGGATCGGGAAGGCGAAACATCAATCACCGAAACGTTTGATGCCGAAGAGGAGAATTCGGTGGAAATGCAGCGGCAGGGCTGGCAGGCGATTTTGGATTCCTTCAAGCGGTGTGCGGAGAGGGAGGCAGAGGCTGCAAAGTAGCCGGAGCGGGGATCGTTGCGTTTGGAATGTTTGTGAGTTGGAAAAAGGTTCCCGATGGAATCATCGCAACGATGTGGATTGCGCCATGCTTTTCATCCCAGCTCGCAGGTATTTTGCCAATCGAATTTCATCTCTTCAATGCATCCCGTATCTCCGTGAGGAGGCGCACTTCCTCCGACGGCGCTGCGGGCGTGGGAGGGGGTTCCGGTTTCTTGAAGCGCCGCAGGGCCTTCACCATCAGGAAGATGCAGAAGGCGATGATGATGAAATCCACCACGGATTGCAGGAACATGCCATACTTGATGCTCGCATCTCCGATGTTCAGCGCGAGAGATGAAAAATCGAGTTTGCCGAGCAGTAGTCCGAACGTCGGCATGATGACATCTCCCACCAGCGATGAGACGATTTTGCCGAATGCGGTACCGATGATGACGGCTATCGCAAGATCCAGTACGTTGCCTTTCATGGCGAAGTCGCGGAATTCTTTGAGCATGGGAGAGGGGGGATGACAGTGGAACAAAGCGACAGAATAACAGAGTAGCCGGGTAACAGAGAAATGATTTTTCCATGTTCACCACCGGCATGCGGTGCATCACAATCGGTCCAGTGCCTTTCGGATCCTCTCCTCATCGGGCTTGCGCCACGGGTGGCAGGTGAGGAGTTGTCGCAGCCCTTGCAGCCCGCCGATGAGGAGGCCGCGGGATGCAATCTGTTCTTTTGCGTACTGCGAGCAGGTCGGATGATGACGGCAGTACCCGTAGGGATGCAGGTGCTTGAGCGGGCCGTGATCGGGGGAGAGCGTGGCTTGGTACAGCGTGAGGAACGCCAGTATGGTGTTGCGTGGAAGCGCGATGATGGTGCGGATCGGATTGCGCATGCGCGGAGAGTAGGTAGACTGTGTGACATGACGTGGGCACCGCAGGACATCATGATGGGACTGTACATCGCGGTCGCCGTGATGCTCATCGTCGCATTGTATCACATCATCTTCATTGCCGTGGATGCGCGCAAGGTGGCCAGGCGCGTCGAGCGGGTCACGCGGGAGATCGAAACGGTGATCATGAAGCCTCTCAGCATGACGGACAGCGCGTTGGAATGGATGCAATCTTTTTTGCAGGAGAAAGCCAAAAAGCATCACACGAAGAAAGAGAAGTGACAGGGGGCTGCCGTGGCGTCGTCGCTTGTTTACAGTATTTGCTGTTTATCGATGAACACGCGGATGAAGAATCGCTGGATGATGTCGTAGGAAGCCTGCAGCAGCTCACTGAGGAGGCTGTTGAGGTTGCGGATGCGCGCATAGAGGACATTGAGGCGATGTGCGGCGCCGGGACGTGACAGGCGTGCGATGTGCATTGCTTCCTTTCGGAGTTTCTTCACTTCGGTCGTGATGTGCTTCTCCAATTGCTTCTGCATGACTTGCGGCGCGGGGAGGCGGGCGATGGCCTGTTGTCTGGCCGAGACGGCCGCAGCAGATCCACCGCTTGCTGCAGCAGCAGCCGTACCACCACCGTTCCACTGTTCGCCGGGTCCGGCAGCCGCCGATTCACTGATGCGATTGACCTCTTCCAGGATCATGCCCAATGAATTGCTCAAATCCAATCGCATGGTCGGTTGTACCACGCGCTCGGGGAGTGCGGATGGAGAACGGGGTTGCCCGTTGTTGTGCTCCGGTGTGGCCATGCCGGGTACCATTATGCGCTTATTTCGCCTACATTTCAATGTTTTATCGCTTATGCAAGCAGAAATGGCGCTTCTTTTTGAATCCGGCATTACTTGGATGATCGCTCGTTCTCTCCTAGAATACAGGCCTATGGAGCGCACTATTTTCCACCGCATCATTGCCCATGAGTTGCCCGCAGACATCGTGTATGAGGATGGTGACGTGGTGGCATTCAAGGATATCCGACCCAAAGCGCCCACGCACCTACTGTTTGTCCCCAAGCAGTACGTCGCATCCATCGCCGAACTGACGCCGGAGACGGCGCACATTCCCGGCATGCTCATCCTGAAAGCCAAAGAATTCGCCACCGCTCATCGTATCGACGGGTATAAGTTGGTCTACCACGTGGGCCGCGGCGGGGGACAGGAAATCTACTATCTGCATCTGCATTTCCTTTCGCAGGAGAAAATGGTGGAGGAGGGTGCGAAGAACTAGGGCGGACGGATTACGGACGGAGGATGGACCGGGAAAGGTTTTTCAGTAGTGCGTCGGTTACCTCATCGAGGCCGTAGACAGTGTGGTGCGCCTGTGTGAGTGTCTGCGTCGGATTCATGTCTGTCCTGAGTGCGATGCAAGTCATGCCGGCGCTGAGGGCTGCCGCAATGCCGTTGTCGGAATCTTCCAGGGCGATGCAAGTCGTCGGCTCCACATGCAATGCGTCCGCCGCGTGCAGGTAGACGGCGGGATCGGGCTTGGTGCGGCCGTTCACGTCGTCTGCGGTGGCGATGACGGGGAATGCATCAACCAGGCCCAGTCGGGTCAGCGCGGCGTCGATCCAGGCGCGCTTGGACGAAGAGGCGATCCCGATGCGCATCTCCGGAGACTGCATGCGCGCAATCAATGCGCCCGCTCCCGGGAGCAGTTGTGCCTTTTGCGTGTAGATGTCGCCGACTTCTGCCTCCACTACCGTTGAGTATTCCTCAAAAGACAATGACAATCCTCGTCGTTTCCGCAGGTAGTCATACCCCGATCGCAGTCCCAATCCCATCATGTTGCGCACATCGGATGCGTCATACCCCGGTGCGATCGTCGGAAAGAACGTCGTATCCGCTTGCGCCCAGTGTCGCTCGGAGTCCACGATCACCCCGTCGAAGTCGAAGAGGAAGGCGTGCATGGGGGATTGGGGATTCGGGGTTTGGGATTTGGAATTGGGAAGAGGACGATCTAAAAGGGTTCGTTCATGCTCAGATCCGTCCCAATCCCCAATAGACCAATTCCCAATCCCTACGCCGCATACCCCGCCTTCTCCGCTTCCTCCATCGTCTTGAAGTGCACGCGGTTCTCCTCAGCGATCTTCTTGCCTGCCGCGGAATCTGCCGGGTAGTACTTCTTCCCGGATTTGGAAGCGACAAAACCTTCCTGCGGGGCAACCGAAGCAGCAGATGATTCCGAGGCAACCGACGATTCTCCCTTCTTGGAAACTTTCTTTGCTTTGGGCGTGTCTGCATCGGACTCTTTCACTTCCTTCACTTCCTTCGCCCCCTTCGCTTCCGCCGCTTCTTTCTTAATTCGTTCCATCGTCTCCCGGTCGATGGGTTTGAGGGCCTTGATGGAAAGTCCGATGCGGCGCTCGTCGATATCGATGTTGATGACTTGCGCATCGATCTTCTGGCCGATGGTGAGGACTTCGGACGGGTCGGTCACTTTGTGGTGGGCGATTTCTGAGAGGTGCACGAGTCCGTTGATATCTTTCTCCAGCTTCAGGAAGGCGCCGTAATCGGCGAATCGGACGATGGTGCCGGTGACCTTCTTGCCGACGGGATAGCGCTCCGCCACCTCTTCCCACGGGTCCTGCGTGAGCTGCTTGATGGAGAGGCTGAGCTTATCGCCGTCCACGCCGATGACTTTCACGCGCGCTCTGTCGCCGATCTGCGCGAACTCCGCGGGATTCTTCACGTGGCCCCAGGCGATCTCGGAGATGTGCACCAGTCCTTCCAGACCGTCGAAGGTGACGAAGAGACCGAACTTCACGACGCCGGAGACCACGCCGTCCTTGACGTCGCCGATCTTGAGCAATTCCAACGACTTCGACCGTTCTTCGGCCATCGCATCGCGCTCGGAGACGACGATCTTTCCCGCCTCTTCATCCATCGTGACGATCTTCACCGTGAACGTGTGTCCGACGAATTTCTGCAGGCGGCCGATGATTTCCGTGGAGTCGGCGTTGCTGACGCGCGGGTAGTTGACGGGTGCAAGTTGCGAGACGGGCAGGAAGGCGCGGATGCCGTCGATGTTCGTGATGAGTCCGCCCTTATTGGCTTCCTGCGCCGTGAACTTCATGGTGCCGTCCTGCTCGATCAGCTTATGGAACTTATCCCATGCCTTGCGCTGGCTGGCCATCCGGAGGCTCATCACGACCAGACCTTCGTCGTTCTCCTCTTCCAGCACCATCGCGGAGACGATGTCGCCGGCCTGCAGTTCGTGGAATGTGTTGAAGGAATCGCGCAGTTCCCGACCCGAAATGATGCCGGTGGAGACGCCGCGGATATCCAAGAGCAACTTGTTCTTTCCCCTGAAGACGACCGTTCCATCCACCAGCTCTCCCGGGCGGGCCCGGAAAATTTGCGGGGAGTCTTTCATCAGTTGATCCATGAGGATGGTTGTGCCGGTTGTCCGGGATTGTTGTTTGGTCATAGAAAGAGGGGGTGCAAGCGGAAGAGATAGAAAGCGCATACGGCCCTTGCACGAGCAACCGTATCCGGGACGAGTACTCTGCCAGTGGGAAGTGAACTTGTCAAAAGAATCAGGGTATTTCCCCAAAACCCCGGTTCCCGCCCGTACCCTTTCGCCCCTTCTTCACAATGTCATCCCCTGCATCTGCAGCTGCTCCTCATTGTTCGGGATCTTTTGCGTCTGGGCGTTCTTCGGGTTGTAGATCTGATAGTAGAGTTCGATGAGCTGACGGGTGGAGAGGCGCTTGAGATGCAGACCGATGTTGCTCAGTCCCGAGGAAACGAGTTCGACGCGCTCATTGAGGAGCTTGATGCCGCTGTTGAAATCTCGGCGTCGGACCGTTGCTTTGGAGGCCGTGTCATCGGGATTGAGCCAGTCGAAGAATTGCTCGATGAGTGTCTTTTTGCGCATCCCATGGTCCATGGGAACGACGATCAGGAAGCGCTTCTGCATGATTTCGGCGACTTCAATGAGCCGCTGCATGAAGTCGGCGTAGGCCAACGTTTGATTCTTCAGCAGCACATTGTCCTGTTTCTCCCCCAGCGTGCGGATCGTCGTCAGGTAGTCATCGATGTTTGTCTTGGTGGAACGAATGACGATCTGCAGCGGGAAGGTGAGGGTATTCATGAATGCGCCGTATCCGGCGATGATGGCCTGCTGTTCCGTTTCGCTCTTCAAGTTGAAGTTCAGTGCTTCCACCTCGATGACGGCGCGCAGACCCCCGTTCTTCAGGATGACGGAATCGTTGCGGATTTCGGCAATCGGCAGGAACCGCTGGGTGGCGGTGGTGACGCTCCTCTTGCGTGTGCGCACGGTGCCGGTCAGTTTTGGCGTACTCATGCCCGGCGGGGGGAGAGATCTCGGAAGATGGAGACGGTGCCTGCGGTCGGTGCAGCCGGCTTGGCGGGCGTGATGTCCATCAGGTCGGTATCCTGCAGCGGAGTCACAGCGATGCGCGACGGATCGACGGGACGGGGCGTTGATGGTGCTTCTTCCTCCTGCGCATTTCCCGGGAGGTTCGCCTCCTCTTTGTGCGTGTGCCGCGCGATGGATGCAGCCGAAGGAAGATCCAGAATGGAGCTGAGTTCATCGATGCGCGGCATGCTGTGTTCGGGTGTTTGGGGAGTCGCTGCTTTCGGTTTCTCCATCATGGTTGTGCGGAAGTTGATGGTGATGCCCCGGCGGGGCGCCCATATGCGGGTGGCGGGCTTGTTGGCTTTTTCCACCAGCAGCAGGAGGAGGTGGAGCATGCTCAAGTCGTTGATGCGCACGAAAGCGAAGAGAATGGAGAGCGCGCCCGGTATCCACACCAGTATCGTTACGGGAAGCGGCGGGGTGCCGCCCATGGCCTTGCTCAGGACCGCGAACAGTGCGTAGCTGAATCCGCAGCCGATGGTGCTGATGATCAGTTGCTTGAGCGTCAGCGGACCGACGATGCGATCCTCGATGTAGACGTTCTGCGGGATTTTGATCGGTTCGATGGGCATGGCAGGGGATCAAGAAATCCTTTCAGTATAGCATAAAAGCGGTCTGATGGCCAAGGCATGGAACACCGGCTCGGCGATCGTGACCGATGACGTAAATTTCTGCCAAGAGGAATTGGTCGGTGATCAATCAAAAAGCCCTTTCAAGCCGTTTTCGCAGTTTCGTGCTCTTCCGCTTCCTGCGTCTCCCGCGCGCTCTTCTCTCCGTGCAGGAATTCGAGCGTATCATCCCTCTTTCGGATGACGCGGATGGTGTCGCCGGGCCGGAAAACTCCCTTCAGGATGTGCTCTGCGATCTCGTCCTCAATGCGGTTTTGGATGACGCGGCGCACGGGTCTCGCTCCGTACTCCGGATCGAATCCCTCCGCGGCGAGCACGTTGATCGCTTTCTGGTCGACGTCCAGCCGATACCCCTGCTCCGCGAGTCGCTCCTCCAATTCTACCAGCTGCGTGCGGACGATCTTGCGGATGTGCTGCTGATTTAAGGCATTGAATACCATGATGTGGTCGATGCGGTTGAGAAACTCCGGTCGGAAATGGTCCTTCAATTCTTTCAGCACTTCCGCGCGTTTCTCCTCGTACTCGTTTTCCTCTCTGCTCGCTTCTTCATCCAGTTTGAAGCCGATCTTCGCCGCCTGCTTCGTGAGTTTCTCGGCGCCGATATTGCTGGTGAGCACGATGATCGTATTGCGGAAGTCGACCGCTTTTCCCTGCCCGTCGGTCAGCGTGCCGTCTTCCATGATCTGCAGCAGGAGATTGAAGAACTCCGGATGGGCTTTCTCCACTTCATCAAAGAGGACGACGGAGTACGGTTTGCGTCGCACGGATTCCGTCAGTTGACCGCCCTCCTCATAGCCGACGTAGCCGGCCGTGGTGCCGATGAGACGCGAGACGTTGTGGCGCTCCATGAACTCGGACATGTCGATTTTGATGAGTGCGTCCTCACGATTGAAGATTTCGCGTGCGAGCGTTCGCACCAGTTCCGTCTTGCCGACGCCCGTCGGGCCCAGGAAGAGGAAAGAGCCGATCGGCCGCTTGGTATTGCCGATGCCCACGCGCGAGCGACGAACGGCCCGCGCGACTTTGTGGACCGCTTCGTCCTGGCCGATGACGAACTTGCGCAGCACCTGCTCCAAGTTGGCGAGTCGTCGCGCCTCGGGTTTGAGGAGTTTGGTCACGGGTACGCCGGTCATACGGGCGATGACGGTTGCGATGTCATCGGAGGTGATGCCGACGGGGGAGCGCGTGTCACCGTCTGATTCCTCCAGCAATTTTTCCCGCTTCTCCTTCAGTTCTTGCTGCTCCTGCTTGAGGCGCAGCGCCAGATGATACTTCTGATCCTTCACGGCGTCCTGCTGCTTGCGCGCCAATTCAGTGAGTGCGTCCTCGACCTTCCGCAATTCGGGCGAGACGTGCGCGTGCTGCAGGCTCTTTCCCGCCGCGGCTTCATCCAAAACGTCAATGGCTTTGTCCGGCAGGAAGCGTTCCGACAGGTAGCGGTCGCTCATCTGCACCGCTGCTTCGATCGCTTCATCGCTGATTGCGATGTGATGGAAGTGCTCGAAGGATTGTTTTACCCCTTTGAGAATCAAGATGGAATCTTGCACGGTGGACGGTTCCACGGCGACCGACTGGAATCTGCGTTCCAGAGCGCGATCTTTCTCCACGGTGCGGTACTCGCTGAGCGTCGTGGCTCCGATGACCTGGATGGAGCTGCGGCTGAGCGCCGGTTTCAGGATATTGGCTGCATCCAGCGATCCCTCCGCCGCCCCCGCACCCACCACCGTATGGATTTCGTCGATGAAGAGAATGATTTGCTTCTCGCTCTGGGTCGCTTCCTTGATGATATCTTCGAACCGTTGCTCGAATTCGCCGCGATACTTGGTGCCCGCCACCATCGATCCCATGTTCAGTACCAGCACCCGCTTGGTTCGGAGTGATTCGGGTACTTTGCCATCGGCGATGCGCTGCGCCAGCCCTTCCACGATGGCGGTCTTGCCGACGCCGGGTTCTCCGATGAGCACGGGGTTATTCTTCGTTTTGCGATTGAGGATATGGATCATTCGTTCGATCTCCGTATCGCGTCCGATGATCGGATCGATTTTGCCTTCCTTGGCGCGCGCGACGAGGTCATCCGTGAAGTAATCGAGGGCCGGTGTTTTGCTCGCGCCTTCGGAGCGCCGCCTCTTGAGTCCTTCCGGCTCTCCGGCGATACCCCCCTGCTGCAGACCGGCAATCGCGCCCTGCAGGCCGTGGAAGAAGGCTTCGAGCGACTGTTCCACGTTGCGGTTCTGTTGCCTGAACTGACTGATTTGTCCGAACATTTCTTCGATGTGCAATTTCAGGTCCGCCGGGTCCACCTGCATGCTCTCCAGCAGCATCGTGGCGCCGTTTCTCTCCGTGGAGACCAAGGCATAGAGCAGATGCTCCGTGCCGACGTTGGCGTGACGGAACTTGTGTGCCGTGACGACCGATTGTTCGATGATCGCATGCAGGAAGGTGGAGAGGCCGTGCTTCACATGCTTGCCTTCCATCGCGGAGTTTTTGGATGCCTTCAGCAAGATTCGTACGTTCTCGAGCGTCACGCCCGCGCCCGTGAAAATGGAAAAGGCCAGAGACTTCGGGATGCTCAGGAGCCCCAGTAGCAGATGCTCGGTCCCGATGTAACTGCTCTGCATGGCCTTGGCCTCCTGCTCGGCGATCTGCAGAGCGAGTTTGGCGTTTGGCGTGAATCGATCGAACGGATGCATGAAGGGGGGAGAAAGAGGCTATCGTTGTCACTCATTTCTCTTGAGTGATAAATCATACGATAGTTCGTAGCACTCTACCACAGTGAGACGAAAGAAGGGAAGTTCCTGCAACTTAAAAAAGTGTTTTTATTGGGGAATGTCATATATTCGCAACATTTGCATTGGGAACACTCAAATTTTCTTCGTCACTCGGTAATCATCCAGGAAGATGGCGATGATGGTGGTGACGGGAACGGCGAGGAGGAGGCCGAGGACGGGGTGGATGAGGGAGGGGAAGCTGAGACCCGTGAGCATCGCGAAGATGATGGCGATGGGCGAGAGGCCGACGGCGCGTTTCATGATGAGCGGTACCAGCAGATTGTTCTCACACCACTGGATGACGTAGTAGATGCCCATGACGATGAGAGCCCAGAAAATGCCGCCTTCCGTGAGCGCGATGAGCACGGCGGGCACGGCTGCGATGAGGGGGCCGACGTACGGGATGAATTCCGTGAAGCCCGCGAGCACCGCGAGAGTGGCGGCGTACGGGATGCGGAGGATCGCGAGCGCGATGAAGACGAGCAAGCCAACGGCTACTCCGAGCAGTATCTGTCCCCGCGCCCACTGTCCGATTTTCACGCCGATGGCATCCGCCTTCAGGTCCATGTAGGCGCGACCGCGCGCAGTGAAGAAGCTGCGGATCCACTGGCGGATGTGCTCTTTTTCGATCTGGATGAAGAAAGCCAGCACCAGCACGATGATGAGAGTGATGAAGAAGTTGCCGACGGAGCCCGCGATGCGCGAGAGGACGAGCACGGAGCCCTGCGCGACGGAGGACATATTCTGGCTGAGGATCTGTAGAGCGTCCGTGAATTGCGTGATGGCGAGATTCGCCAGCGTCGCTTCCACCAAGGTGGTCAGACGGACGTTCAGCTCGGCGCTGACGAGCGGCAAATGGATTTGAGGATTAAGAAGGAAGGCGTTGACGCTGTCATTGATGAGGATGGCGATTTGCTGCAACTGCGAGGCGAGGATCGGAATGAGGGAGATCAGCAGGAAGAGGAAGACGAAGATCGCGAGGAGAAACTGGAGCAGCACGGCGATGCCGCGGGGAAAACCGTTGCGCTCCAGCATGCGTACGCCCGGGTCGATGATGGCTGCCAGAAAGAAAGCGAGCAGCAGCACGATGATATTGTCCCGGAGCACCACCACCAGCGTCACGCCCACGCCGATGGCCAGCAGCAGAAGCGCGACTTCTGCAATGTTGACCAGGGAGAAGCGTACGGTCACCTCTTCTCGCGTATCTTTCCGGTCGACGGGCGGCGGCGTTGAGGTTCCGCTTGTGTCTTTCTGTCGCAACTCCGCGGCTCGCTCCAGGAGTTGCTGTGCCTTTCTGCCGATGATGCGGAAGGACGTGAACGAATCGGAATCTTTTTTCTTCGGCATGGAAGCGGGGGGATCAGATGGGAGAAACGAGCACGACTGTCAGTATGACATCCAGGATCAGGAACGCACTGGCGCAGATGATCAGGCCGATGACGGACCACAGCAAGCGGTCCTTGCCCTTGGATTTCTCGCCGCTCCACGCGCCGATGGCGATCTGATAACCGGCGAACATGATGTTGAACAGGAAGAACGTCCCGACCAGTCCCATCACCAATTGAATGAGATGACCGATGAAGAGGGGGATGCAGGAGGGATCGAGGTTGCCCGTGGTGAAGTCGCAGGTGTTTCCCCATTTGTTCGTGATTACAGAAGGAAGCGGTTGCGCAGAGGCCATTTGGGCAACAAGCAGGGAGGGGAGCGCGATGAGAGAACGAAAGCGCATCATAGGTTTTCATCTGCGAGGATACGCATACCCATGCTATTCTAGGAGGGGAGTGACGCGTTTTACGCTCGCTTTTTTTCCGCATTATTCCGTTGCATACTTCCTCCTTCTCCTGGGGTGATCTCCCCCGTCCCATCCTCGCGCTCGCGCCGATGGCCGGCTATACGGATGCGTCGTATCGGCAGCTCATCAAGCGTCTTGCACCGCAGACGGTCGTCTTTACGGAGCTCCTCAGTACGGATGCGCTCGCGCACAAAGGGAAGAAGACGATGCACATGCTGTCTTTCGATCCCGTAGTTGAACGGCCGTTCATCGTGCAGATCTTCGGGAAGAAGCCCGAGCATTTTCTGGAGGCCGCCAAGGTGATCGAGCAGATGGGTGTTGACGGGATTGACATCAACATGGGGTGTCCCGCGGCGAAAGTTGTCTCCTCCTGTCATGGAGCGGCGCTCATCCGGCAACCGGAGCTCGCGGCTGAACTCGTCCATGCCACGGTGCAGGCTGTTTCCATCCCTGTCAGCGTGAAAACGCGGTTGGGGTGGGACAGCGCGGAGACATTGCTCTCCTTTGGCGCGCTTCTGGAGCAAGCCGGGGCGAAGGCGCTCTCCGTCCACGGCAGGACGTATCAACAACAATTCAGGGGCGCGGCGAACTGGGAGCCGATCTACGCACTCAAGCGGCACAGTACCATTCCCGTCATCGGCAACGGTGACATTGCGACGGGGGCGGATGCTCTTGCAAAAATCGGCAACCTCGACGGCGTCATGGTGGGGCGCGCGACCTTTGGCAATCCATGGCTCCTGCGGGACGTCGCCGATGCCTTTGCGAGCGGACACGCAGATCCCGTCTCAAGCAGGGATCGGCTCACGTTTCAGGAGAAAATCCCCCTTATACTGGAGCACTGCGCGCTCGCGGTCGCCACGAAGGGGGAGAAGCGGGGCATGATGGAAATGCGCCGGCACTTGGCGAGTTACGTCAAAGGATTCGATGGCGCGGCAGAGTTGCGGCAGAAGTTGGTGCGGGTGGAGACGCTTGCGGAAGTGACGAAAGTCTTGAGTCTTGAGTCTTGTTCTATCAAACTCTCCACTCTCAACTCTCCACTCACATCTGCACCTTCACTCCCGGTCCCATGGTGGGGGCGATGGAGAGGGAGCGGATGTAGGTGCCCTTGATGCCGGAAGGTTTGGCTTCCTCCAGCGCGGAAAGCAGTGCTTCCAGATTCTCCTTCAGTTTCTGTCCGCCAAAAGAGAGCTTGCCGAAGGGAACGTGGATGATGCCGAACTTGTCCATGCGGCATTCGATGCGGCCCTTCTTGAGTTCGCCGATGGATTGGGCGATATTGTCCGTCACCGTGCCGGCCTTGGGGTTTGGCATCATGCCTTTCTGCCCCAAGATTTTAGCGATCTTTCCCAAGCTCTTCATCATGGCGGGGATTGCGATGGCGACGTCGAAGTTGATCTCACCGCTCTCGATGGCTTTGATCAGTTCCTCGCTGCCCGCCAGATCGGCGCCTGCTTTCTTGGCATCGTTGATTTGATCATCCGGAACAAACGCGGCGATGCGAACGGATTTACCCGTTCCATGAGGCAGGTTGACCGTTGTGCGCACCAGCTGATCGGCCTGGGTGGTATCGGCGTTGATGCGGATGTGGGCTTCTGCGGTCGCGTCGAATTTCGTCGTCGAAAGCTTCGTGAGCAACGTCGTTGCTTCCTCGATCGGGTAGCACTCCTGCGTGATGAGTGCCGCTTTCTCGCGGTACTGCTTGCCACGAGGCCGTTCGTTCGCTTTTCTCTTCCGGGTGTTTCCTGCCATAGGGGATGGGGGGGATGTGGTGCAAATGCCCGAAGGGCTCCCACAAATAAAAATTATCTTCTGTCGTCGTCTCACTCCACCGTCACTCCCATGCTCCGCGCGGTACCGGCAAGGGACTGCATCGCCGCCTCCAAATCCGTCGTGTTGAGATCGGACATCTTGGTTTGAGCGATCTCACGGAGTTGCGCTTTGGAGATGGATCCGACTTTCGTTTTATTGGGAACGCCGCTGCCGCTCTGGATTTTTGCTTTCTCCTTGATGAGTTCCGATGCGGGCGGCTGTTTGGTGACGAAGGAGAAACTCCGATCCTCGTAGACGGTGATCACGACGGGCACCTGCTGTCCCATGCGATCTTTGGTTTCCGCGTTGAATTGCGTACAGAAGCCCTGAATGTCCACGCCGGCTTGGCCGAGGGCAGGTCCCAACGGGGGGGCGGGGTTCGCCTGTCCGCCTTTTGCCATGACTTTGATGACTTTTTTGATCGCTTTTGCCATAGGAGACGCTGGGATGGAACGAACGGAGGTGCGGCGCAGAGTAGTGTGTTCTCATCTCGTCGTCAACCTGTCGACGAATGTTTGCATGGCTTCCTCCTGTTTGGATGCGATGTGGAATTCGAAGAGCCGTTCGCGCACACGGACGAAGAGGATGCGCTCTTCGCTGAGCGATGGATCGAGAAAGGTGAGAATATTGCGGACGGGTGCGCCGGTTTCCTGGAGCGTCTCATCCCGCAGATCCCGCATCTGCGGCGAGAACGCGGTGATCAGCGAGTCTTTCAGTACGACGAAGATGTTTTTGACATCGGGGGATTCCACCCAGGCCACGGAGCCCGCACGGTCGCCATCCTTCAGGAGCACCGCGGATCGGATGCGCACGTTCTCCGTGATGATCTGCGAGAGCAGTGTCAGTTCAGCGGTATCCTGCATGGTGAATCCTTCCTGCTGCGCGGCTTGTTCCACCGTGATTCCCTGATTTTTCGCGACGGCTCCCGCGGGGGCGAGGACCGTCTCTCCCGTCTCAGCGCCCGGGGTTGTCGCCCCGGTTTCCTCAGGTACCTCATTTTGTCGGGTATCCCCGGTGGGTTCGATCTCTTCGAGAACTTCGGTCCTCTCGGTCCCCTCGGTTTCTTCCGTCGTCACATCCGCCGTCAGTCGTCCGCCGGCCAGCAAGTAATCCGCCGCTCCCAGCCCGCCGAGGAGGACGAGGAGCAGGAGGGTGACGGAGAGTTTGGTAGCGGGGTGCATGGAGGGAGAAGGGAAGGATTCCATCATACCGTCAGATTGCGCCGTGGGAAGCGCTGGCTCATCGGATGGATTACTATTAAATATTTAAACATCTATTTTGTCAATCTTATCGATGGGTGCACGACCGTTCTCTGGTATGCTCCTCTCCATGGTCATCCAGCGACAGCAATCCGCTCACGCAGCCACCGTGGTGCAGCCGACGAAACTCCCGCACGAGAGCGATGCGTTGGAACAATCCCTCCGCCCCCGTTCCATGCAGGAATACGTCGGACAGAGCAAAATCAAAGAGCATCTTCTGGTGCACGTGCAGGCTGCCCGCCTGAGGGGTGAGCCGCTCGGGCATACGCTCCTCCATGGTCCGCCGGGCCTGGGGAAGACCACGCTCGCCAACATCATCGCGAGTGAGATGAATGCGCAGATTCGCGTTACCAGCGGCCCCGCCATCGAGAAGCCCGGGGATCTCGCTTCCATCCTCACCAATCTTTCGGAGGGAGACGTACTCTTCATCGATGAAGTGCATCGCCTGCGCCCCGCCATTGAGGAAGTGCTGTACGGCGCGATGGAAGATTTTCTCCTCGATATCATGATCGGCAAGGGGCCGACCGCGCGGTCCGTGCGTCTCACCATCAAGCCCTTCACGCTCGTCGCCGCCACCACGAAAGCGGGGGCGGTGTCCGCGCCGCTCAGAGACCGCTTCCTGCACACGTTCAAGCTGGCATTTTACGATGATGACGACATGAAGCAGATCGTCGATCGGTCCGCTTCCATTTTGGGAGCGGCGTTGCATCACGATGCTTCCCGCCTGATTGCCGGAGCAAGCCGCGCCACGCCACGCATCGGCAACCGACTGGTGCGCGCTGTTCGCGATTTCGCTCAAGTTCGCGGAGAGAGTCACATCGATCTGGCCTGCGTGGAATCGACGCTTGCCTCTCTGGATATCGATTTCGACGGGCTGGATGCCACCGATCGCAAGTTGCTCTCGATCATCGTGGATACCTTTGGAGGCGGGCCCGTGGGGCTTTCCACACTCGCCGCGATGTTGGCCGAGGAACAGGAGACGATCGAAGACGTGTACGAGCCGTTCCTCCTGCAACGCGGGTACGTGCATCGCACGCCGAAGGGCCGCATGGCCGCCAAGCGTGCGTACGAAAAATTGGGCAGACAGATGCCCGGGGGAGTGCAGGAGGCGATGCTGTGACGACATGCTCCGGTTTTGGTTTGTTCATCAGTTCGTTCTGCGTCACCGGATATTGACATCTATGTATAGCATGCTTCAATGTATGCATCATGCCCACTCAGGAGTTACCGGATCAGTTAACACCACAGGCCATCCTCGATAAAATTGGCGCTTGTGGTTGTGACGTGACTGAGCGCATGCGAGGATTGGCAGCAGCAGTAGCGGAAGGATTGCATAGGATAGGCATTGGGAAGGTGGGGTGTTGCTCGGATGCTCAATGGGCTACATCTCTGGCAGTTAGACAGAGGATACTGGATATCACTGGCACAATGGCAAAACCCCATGATTCACAAGATACTCTGGATCTTTTTGCCGTACATGCGGCCGTTTCCATGTTATTGGGTTATGAGGGAGACACATATTGCGCTGCGTTTCGTGAACAGATCGCACGTCGAAAGAAAAAAAGAGCGATGCCCGATCCGGAGGTTGTTCTCTGACTGCGTAGCACTTACCTCCGTTGTTTCCCCGTAGTCATTTTCTTTGGAATGCTGTGTGCATGAGAAGCATGCGACGCGTTTGTCTTTCCTGCCGCAGTTGCATCCTATGGGCACGTCGGGAGAGAGGAGTGACCCAGAGATACGCTCCGCGCATGCGAACGGGAGTTTGAAACACGCCGCCCGTATCGGCGGGATCCCAGCTCATTTCTCCGCCGAACGCAGCCGATGACAGGGGCAGTGCGAGCGAAGCCAGGGTGAGGGAAGTGAGGACGATGCGACGGAGAATATGTGTCATACGTCTGAAGGGAGATTCGGAGTGAGCAAGCACAGCACACCTTATCCTGTAGAATAAATGTATACAAGGCGGTACGCATGCGAATGTGGATTGTTGTCTAGCCAAAATCAGCCTTTGCGGGCGTCGGAATGCATCAATGCATCAATATTTGATAACAATTGTTGTTCGAACGTTGATTCTCTGAACTTTTCAGCGTTCTTTATGCACTTTTCTTTTGAGTATATTTTGTGATCAAAGTTGAGGATGGTGCGCAGAAGGTTTTCCGCCGTTTGCTCATCAAAGAATGTGCCCGTTTCCCCCTCCATCACCGTTTCCAACGCTCCTCCCGCACGATAGGCGATCACAGGTGTTCCGCATGCCATCGATTCCAGCGGGACCAGTCCGAAGTCTTCCTGTCCGACGAAGAGAGTTGCCGTGGCTTCCGTATACAGCTCCTTCAGTTGTTCACTGTGTTGATAGCCGAGGAACCGCACGGTCGGTCCCGCTATTCTTTCCAGTCTCTTCCGGTCCGGCCCGTCGCCGGCGATGAGCAGGGGAATGTTCCCCCTCGTACACGCTTCCACGGCGATGTCGATGCGCTTGTAGGGAACGAGGGTGGAGACGACGAGGAATGGCGATGTTGTTCGTTGTTCGCTTGCCCTGAGCGTGTCGAATGGGTTGTTCGTTGTTCGCTTCTTTTCAAACCAGAAATCATCAATGGGAGGATAGAGCACCGTGCTCTCGCGATTCCAGTACAATTGGATGCGACGTTGCACCGTGCGCGAGGATGTCAGCAGCACGTCGGGGCGGGGGGCGGCTTCCGCATCCCACACGCGCAGGTCATGGAATGTGCGTGAGAGATAGAACCGCTTGAGCGGGCCAAAGGGACCGGTGCTCGCTTGCCAGAGCACATCATGCGTCCGATCCCACAGATAGCGGGCGGGAGACTGCACGAAGCAGAGGTGTTTGGGTTTGCCGTTGGTCAGGATGCCGTGGGTGAAGGCGGATGAATTGGAAATGACCAGATCGAAGTCGGAGAAGTCCCAGGATTCCACTGCGGCGGGGAATCTGCGGAGGTAGAGATGATGATCGAATGCGAAATGCGAAATGCGAAATGCGAAATGATTCAGGAAGCGGGCTCTGGATTGCAGCGGGCTGGTGCGGATGCGCTCTCGCGGAAACCAGTCGCCCAGTTTCTTCTCGTCATATAGGAGCGTAAAGATGGGCGCATCGGGAAATAGTCGTGCGAAGACGCGCAGCACGCGCTCGGCGCCGCCGCGCATAGTGAGGAGTTCATGGACGAGAGCGACTTTCATGCGGGCATTGTAGCCGCACTTGCATTCGGGCGACTATCACACTTCATGGGAGTGATGCTCGAGGTTGCCCGATGTGTGCTCCGCGATCAATTTTGGTGTGCGTGAGGTATTGACGTATAAATGAAGTGGGGTAGAGTGCGCGGGAATTTCCCCATTTTTGCTCTATGAAAATACTTGCAGAACGCATAGCTGGTGAACAGCCTGATCAAGCTCAAACTGGATCTCAAGATATTTTCCGTGCACTTGATAAAAATTTAATTGCATTGGGCTACAGAGCGGATAATGGAGTATTTATTTGGAGAGGACAGCATATTGAGATTGATCCAGCATATTATTGCGCTGATTTATCACAATTAAATTTGCATATTCAAAGCAAAATTCAAGATTTGTTGAAAGCAGGTGGAACCAGTCCTTTGCCCGTAATATTTGATGAACCTCTGGATTATTCGTTGCAGCAAGCAGCGTAGGCCGTGAACGATTAATCGTGAGTGGTGCACATCATCTGCTACAATACCAATATGAAAATTGGTGTTATCGGAAGCATGCACTTCACCGAAAAGATGTTGGACGTACGCGATCAGCTGCGTGCGATGGGACACGATGCATTTGCGACGACGCTGGCGGAGCCGTATGTCGGGTTAGATGACGAGCAGAAACAGCATCGCAAGATCGAGGATCAAATGCATCGCGATGCCATCAGGGAATTTTGGGGGCTGATGCAGGACGCTGATGCGGTGCTCTGCATGAACCTGGAGCGCAACGGGATCAAGAACTACATCGGCGGGAACACGTTTCTGGAACTCGGCTTCGCGCACGTGCTCGGTCAGAAAATCTACCTCTGGAATCCGATTCCCGATATCGCACTGATTCGTCCAGAAATCGAAGCCATGCGTCCGACGGTAATTTTTGAGGATATACAAAAAATTCGTTGATCTGATTTCTTTTGCTACACTGTTGACACGAACGCACACGGGTCGGTAGCTCAGCGGTAGAGCAGTGCCCTTTTAAGGCATTGGCCGAGGGTTCGAATCCCTCCCGACCCACCATTCGTCGCCATAAACCTGTTCGGTTCATGGCTCCTCATGGCAAGCCGCATGTTTCATGTATACATTCTCGAGCTGGACAATGGATCGTACTATGTGGGTCACACCAATAATCTGCAGAGAAGACTGCAAGAGCATCGACCAAAAAGTCATGCGCTTATTTCGTCGGTGGTATACTGGTCGATCATGTCTTCCACGCATTTTCATCCACTGACGCCGGAGGAGGAGCGCGTGATCGTCCATGGGGGGACGGAGCCGCCCGGGAGCGGAGAGTACGATGCGTTCTTCGCGGATGGGATGTACGTGTGCCGGCGGTGCTCTGCGCCCCTCTTTGACGCGAAAGCGAAGTTTGATGCCGGGTGCGGGTGGCCCAGTTTCGATGAGGAAATGCCGGGTGCGGTTACGAGGATTCCGGACAGAGACGGTCTGCGGACGGAGATTCGCTGCGCAAGTTGCGACGGGCACTTGGGGCACGTTTTTGCGGGAGAGAACATGACAGCCAAAGATACGCGACACTGCGTGAATTCGCTTTCCCTGCGCTTTGTACCGCGCGATCAAGCCGCATGAACGAACAGGTTGCTTACGTCGGCGGCGGGTGCTTCTGGTGCACGGAGGCGATCTTCCGGATGGTGCGTGGCGTTTTGGAGGTGACGCCGGGGTATGCGGGCGGGGTGACGGATCGTCCCACGTACTTCACCGTCAGCACGGGGACCACGGGGCACGCAGAGGTGGTGCGGGTGCGGTTTGATGCGGATACCGTTTCCTACAAGGATCTTCTCACGGTGTTCTTTGCCACGCATGATCCGACCACGCTCAATGTCCAAGGTGCGGACACGGGGACGCAGTATCGATCGATCATCCTCGCGACGAATGCGCGGCAGGAGAAGGAGGCGGTTGATTTCATCGAGGAGATCCGGACACAGTTCCGCAATCCCATCGTGACGGAGGTGCAGCCCTATGCCTCGTTCACAGAAGCCGAAGAGGAGCATCGGGAGTATTATCGGAAGAATCCGCAGCCGGCGTACTGTCAGATTGTGATTGATCCGAAGGTGAAAAAGCTCAGGGAGAAGTTGCCGGAATTGCTCCATTCAGAGCATTGATTCCTCCACCCCCGGCCCCCTCCTCCGGGGGAGGAGGGGGAGAGCGGGTACCGGACGCAGACACCCCTTCCTCCATTGGAGGAAGGGGAAGGGGGATGGAGGAAATACGACGGGATCATGTTCACATGCTATCCTCCTCACATGATCGACACCCACTGTCACCTGGCGGATATAAAGTTTGAGAAAGATCTTCCCGCAGTCATCGCGCGAGCGAAGGAAGCGGGAGTCGAGCGGATGATCACGATTGCTGATTCCATGGACGAAGCCGAAGCGTGCATTGCGATTGCGGATACGTTTGCGGACGTGTTTTGTACCGTCGGGGTGCATCCGCACAATGCCAAAGATTGGAAACCGGGGGATGCGGAACGTCTGAAGGAAATGGTCATGCAGTCGAAGAAAGTGCGTGCCATCGGGGAGATCGGGCTTGATTATCACTACAACCACTCCCCGAAGAGCGTGCAGCGCGGTGTCTTTCTGGAAGAACTCACGTTGAGTCGTGAGATCGGATTGCCGGCGGTGGTGCATTGCAGAGAGGCCATCAAGGATATCGAGACGATCGTGCGCGAGGTGGAACCTCTGCAGATGGTGCTGCACTGTTGCACGGAAAAGTGGGAGGACATTGCGTGGTTGATCGAGCTGGGTCATTCTCTTTCCTTCACCGGCATTGCCACCTATCCGGATGCGAAGGTTATTCGTCGCACAATTGAGCAAACGCCTCTCACGCAGATCATGATCGAGACGGACAGTCCGTATCTGGCCCCCGCTGTGCATCGCGGCAAGCGCAATGAACCCGCATTCGTCGCGGAGGTGCTGCGTCTCGTCGCCAAGCTCAAAGGGGTCAGTGTGGAGGAAGTCGAGGAGGTGACGACCCGGAATGCGGTGGAGTTCTTCGGGTTGATGCGATGATGGTGCCCCCGGCAGGAATCGAACCTGCGTTTCCGGCTTCGGAGGCCAGCGGTCTATCCGTTAACCTACGGGGGCTGTGCGGCGTATAGTGTCATGCATTTTGTGTTTGCGCAAAGTCGTCGGTCATTGTCGAGCGCGTTGCGGTCACTTCCCACACTCCCTACACTGCGCCCGTATGCGTCGACACCAAGATGCTTCTCCGATCGATTCTTCCGTCCCGCATTCGCAGGATTTTTTTTCTCTTTCCGTCCGTCCCATGTTTGCCTCTCTTGCCGTGCCCGCATTGCTCCTTGCTCCTTTTGCCGCCATCCAAATTGCGGATGCCGAGCCGGTGGAGATGCTGGCGTACCGCATGGAAACATTCGCCGAGTTCGGGCAGGCGGCGGTCATCTCTCCCCGTGCGCAGCAACAACTCAAAAACTCCGGCATTATGCAGGGCCCGCTGCCTTCGACTGCTTCTGCGACCGGTTCCATCAAAAGAGCCGGAGTAGTTTCTCGCATTCTGGAACGCATGATGCAGCGCAGAAAAGCGGCCGGATTGCCCCCTGCCCCCGAGACGCCGCCTGTTCCCGTCTTCACCGGACCGTCGCATCAGGAGATCATGCGGAATGTGACGGGTGTTTTCCTGACATCCGGCAGCGCGGGGAGAGCGCAGTTTCTGGATGATACCATGCGTGATGTGAAGGCGGCCGGAGGCAATGCCATCATCATCGATGTGAAAGGATCGCGCGTGTACTTCTCCACCGACGCCTCGCTCGCCAATCAGTATGAGTTGGTGCAGCCGATGTACGATCTGCCTGCGATCATCGAGAAAGCGCATGCGGAGGGGTTGTACGTCATGGGTCGTCTCATCGCGGTGAAGGATGACGGCATCACGTCCCGTGCTCCCGAAACGCTCGTGCGGCATCCCGTGTCCAATGCGGTCCTCAGTTACGGTTGGATCGATCCGTCCAATGAACTGGCGCTGCAGTACAACCGCGAGGTGATCTGTTCGCTGGCCAAGATGGGCATCGATGAAATCAACCTCGATTACATTCGCTTCTCCACGGCGAACTTCGGCGCGCTCAAGGTCTGGACCGGGCAGGAGAAAGCGGAGAAGGTGCGAAAATTCGTGGAGATGACGCGCGCGACCATCGACGAGTGCGGCCCGAAGACGCTCTTTGGTATGAGCTCATACGCCATTCTCGGATGGAATTACCCCGTGAATCTGGAGACGCTCGGACAGGACATCGTGGCGTTCGCGCCGATGGTCGACATCATTTCCCCCATGGCGTATCCGGCCACCTTCACGAGTCCCGAGTACTACGTGCCCGGCCGCAATCCCGGCAGCCGCATGTACTGGCTGGTGTATCGCACGATGACGGGCTATCAGGAATTGCTGGGTCCCGAGCACAGCAAGAAGATTCGTCCGTGGATCCAGGGGTACGGCGTCACCACGCAGAACATGAAAGATCAGATGCAGGCGCTCACCGATGCGGGCGTCTGCGGTTTCCAAGTGTGGAGCGCGGGGAACAACTACGCGCCGACGTACGCGGCCATGCCGAGTTTCCGGCGTCCGGAGAACTGCGCGGCGATGTAATTGTCATCTTTTCGACACGGCTATCTCTTACGATTGCTGCAATTGTTCTCGCCACTGTTGCAGCGCCGTTTCAATGATTGATGCAATGTTGTCGCGCAGGGGAGGCATGTTGTGCCCCCACTCCACTTTTCCATCGGGCGAGATCCGAAACCGTGATATTTCGAACTCACAATACTGAGGTTCTCCCCTCTGCTGCGCCAGATCTGCAATGTAGCGAAAATTGTCATCGAATGCTGCCGGAAGAAATGGATTTTCGAGAGTGCCACTGCCGGGGAATGAAGGGGATCCACTTGCTTGATCCTGTGCATCATCAACTGTTCCCTCTTCAATATCATCGATACGCATATGAGTATTTTATTCTTTTTAATCAATCTGTCAATCGATCGGGATACTGGAGCTTATGAGGAACAGACCATTGTGCATGCAATGCAGACTTGGCTAAGTGCATGGAGCGGGATACGGGAATCGAACCCGCGTCTCAAGCTTGGGAAGCTCGCGTACTACCACTGTACTAATCCCGCAAAGTGGAAAGAGCCGGTACAGGTTGCCCCGCATCAAGCCTCCACTGTGCTTAGACTGATGTGGGATACAGGATCTTGCGACTCGCCTCGTCGTCAGCTGCGGCAGACTCCTCGTTCGTCTGCAATGCGCCTGTGGAGCGGATGACGGGACTCGAACCCGCAACCTACGCCATGGCAAGGCGTCGCTCTAGCCAATTGAGCTACATCCGCAGGAGCGGAGGTATCCTACGGAGAATCGCTTCCGCATGCAATATCTCCCAAATAATACCCTCATCTGAATCTACCGTTTTATCGCAATCTGTGGTACAATAGTCGGAATGCACATACACCCGCACCACCAACGGATGGTGACCCGATTGCTCTCCATCGGTGTTCTCTCACTTGTCATTGCATTCGGAACCTGTTCTCTGTCGCTGCAAGTGTCCGCGCAATCCGCCGGATTCGTGCCGCCCACCAACCTCATTCTGCTGGAGCCCGTCGATCCGAACGTGACGCAGTTTCCGCCGTCAGCCGGCATGAACATGCTCTTTCAGTACTTCAATGCGACTTGGCCGTGGGTGCTGGGGAGCGCGGCGGGCATCGCGGTGCTGTGGGCGCTCATCGGCGGCATCCAGATCATGCTCTCGGGTGATAACACGACCATGCGGAGCGCGGGGCAGGAACGGCTCCTGTGGGCGCTCGCCGGGCTCCTCATCATCGGCCTTGCCGATATCATCCTGAGTACGCTCAATCCGATTTTCTACATCGACGCTCCGTGACGATCGCATCGGTTTTCAACGGCTTCGTACGATTCCTTGCGCCGGAGACGGCGTGGGCGCAGCCGATTCCGCCCCCTCCTACGATCGTATGTAATCCGCTCATCGGTTGCGGGAGCGGCACCGCGAACATTGTGGCCAAGAATGCGCCGATCGTGCTCGTGTGGATGCTGAACATCGCCACGGCCATCGCCCTGGCAGTCATCATCTGGTCGGGGTTCACCATGCTGCTCTCCATGGGTGATGAGAGCAAGATCAGCAAAGGGCGTTGGAATGTGCTCTACGCGCTCCTGGGGCTCGTGCTCGTCATTTCGGCGCAGGTCATCGTGAGCGTCGTGGGGACGACCGATTTCGGACAGGCGACCGGCGATCCGCTGACTCTCGTCGGGAATCTCTTCGCTGCGTTCATCACTTCGGCGCGCGTCATTCTCAATATCACCTTCGTCATCGTGACGGTGATCGCCGGCATTCGCATGGTGTACGCCCAGGGCAAGCAGGAGGAATTCACCAAAGGCAAAACGATGATCATCGGCGCCATCTTCGGCGCTCTTGCCATCAACCTCGGTCCCGCGCTTCTTCGCGCGCTTGCCGTTCTCTTTCCCTGATTTCTTCCATGTTCATTGCTTCGCTCGTCCGGCTTTTCCTGTCCTCTTCCGTCGCGCATGCCAATACGCTCGATACTGTCGGAACGCGGGGTGCGGGGGTCAGTGCGATGTGGCAGATGATTACCGGTCAATTCTCTCTCTCCGGTAAGAGTCCGTCGGAGGCGGTGGCGTTCTTCACATCGCGCATCATCACATTTGCCTTTTCCATCATCGGGGCATTGGCGGTCGGGCTCGTCATGTACGTGGGCATTCGTTTGATTCTCGGTGGGGAAGAGGGGAGGGATGAAGCCAAGAAAATCGTGCAGTACACTCTCTTCGGGGTGGTTCTTGCGCTCATTGCCTTCGTCGCCGTTGCATTCGTGGTGGGCATTCTGCACAGCCTGCTGAGCTGAGCGGAGAGGGATGGGAGAGTTCGGGCAAAGGACAGGGGGAATACGTGATGGGAGATGGGAATCATTTGGGATACACTGTGGTCATGTCACGTCAGTACGTCACCACGGCGATTGATTATGCGAATGCGGTTCCGCACATGGGGCATGTCATGGAAAAAATCATGGCAGATACGATTGTCAGATGGTTTCGATTGCGCGGCGATTCCGTCCTGTTTCAGATCGGCATGGACGAGCATGGCATCAAAATTCAGGAAACGGCCGAGAGGCAACAGATCTCCCCTGCGGCATTGGTCGAGAAAATGGCGCCGATCTATCACAATTTATACGAGCGATTGAACATTTCTTTCGATCGGTTCATTCGCACGACGGATACGGTCATGCATTGGCCGACCGTCATTGCACTGTGGAACAGACTGCGGGCCGCCGGAGCGCTGGAAAAACGGACGTATACCGGATACTACTGTTTGGGGTGCGAGCGGTTCATGACGAAACGCGATTTGATTGATGGCAAGTGTCAGATCCATAATGCTGCTCCCAAAGAGGTGACTGAGGAGAATTGGTTTTTCCTGCTCAAACGTGAAGGTGACTGGCTCAAGAATCTTTTGACCAAAGATGCGGGCGGCTTCCGCATCGTTCCTCCTGCACGCGCGCAGGAAGTGATGACGCTCATCGAGCAGGGCCTGGAAGACGTGTCTTTTTCACGACCCAAAACCAGTCTTTCCTGGGGTATTCCCGTGCCCGATGATCCTAATCAGGTGATGTACGTCTGGTGCGATGCGCTCACCAATTACATTTCGGGATTGGGACTGCTGACCGATCACGCAGATCTTTCTTTCTGGGATGATGCCGAAGTGACGCATGTCATCGGCAAAGATATCGCACGGTTTCATGCGCTCATCTGGCCGGCCATGCTCAAGCAGGCGGGAGTGCGCACGCCTGACCGTTTACTGATGCACGGGTTTGTCACGAATGAAGGGCAGAAAATGAGCAAGACCATCGGTAACGTGGTGGATCCCGAAGATGTCCTCAAACGGTTTGCGGGCAATCCCGATCCGCTGCGTTTCTTCCTCAGTCATGAGATTCCGGTGGGGAACGACGGCGACTTCAGCTGGAAGCGGTTGGAAGAATTGTACGATGCGCAATTACGCAATAAGCTCGGCAATCTGCTCAATCGTGTTCTGGTCATGCTCGGCAAGATGGACCGCAGGATTGTCGTATCGTCTGATCCGACATGGATTGCGGGTGACACCGTCTGGACTCAGTTCGCCGATGCACTCGACAGTTTCGATCAATGGAAGGCGATTCATGTGATTTTTGATTGGATTGAGGAGAGCAACAAGTTCATGAATGACCGGGCGCCGTGGAAGGTCGCATCGGAGGAAGACAAACACGTAATCCTCTCCGCGCTGGCGGAGAATCTGCGCCACATTTCCCTCATGCTCCTGCCCTTCATCCCGGATACCGCCTATCGTATTTCTAAGCAGCTCAATGTTCCCTATGCGCAGCACATGCTTTCCAAGGACTTTGTCATCACGGAAAATTTGAAGCAGTGGGGCGGATGCCCGGAGTGGCAATCGGTGGGGGAGGCAGAGATCCTCTTTGCGCCGCTTACCCGGTAGTTGCATTTTGCATGTTGTTTGCTACGCTCTCCCCGCTCTCACTTTGAACGACGGAGCGTGTTCCGACCTCGTATGTTTCGGTCGCGGGACTGCACGAAGCCAGAAGAGGAGCATCCTATTCTTTTCCACATATTCGTATGTTTGATCCCATGTCCGAATTGACGGGCTCTCCCTCGCCCGCTCCCTCTTCCCAACCACGACCTGCGCACGGGTTTCAAGGCGGTCAGGGCGGCGGTCGCGGCGGTTTTGCCCAAGATGTCCATTCCGTGACGATCCACGGTCGACAGCGCACGTTCTACGTTGACTTGAAGGAGTCCGGGAACGGCAAGTTCCTGAAGATCTCCGAGAAGTCCCGCGGTGGCCAGAAGACGACCATCATGTTCGACGTCGAGGACCTCGATCAGATGATCGCTGCGCTGCAGGAGATGAAGGGGCATATTTGAAGAGTTGAGAGTTGAGAGTTATGAGTATTGGGAAACGGCCGGAGACGGTCGTTTTTCATTTCCGGCAATTGAAATCGCCGGTTAACGCTGCCCTCTCTCCCACTCCTGCCCCGTCATTGCCCTCTTCCCCGCTTCCTGCACGGTGACGAGATGCAGTGTCGTCCCCTGCGCGCAGGGGAGGGGAATCGACGTGTCCGTCGGTTCGAGTGCCGTTGCGATGAGTTTGAGTGCTTGACCATTGATGAAGCAGGTGACGCCCGGCCAGGGGACCAGTGCGCGGACCATGCGATCGATTTGCTGCGCAGTCATAGTTTGCGGCTCGGCTCTGCCATCTTCCCGCGAGAGCTTGCGACAGACGGTGATACCTTCAGTCGGTTGTGGGATGGGCCGGAGAGGTGCTTTCAGTGTCTGCACCAAGAGATCTGCACCGATCACACACAGACGTTCCTTGAGTTGGAGCGTCGTGTCGCGCGGACCAATCGGTGTCTTGCGCATCGCGAGGATGGGGCCGGTGTCCAGCGTCGTCTCCATGATCTGAATGGTCACGCCGGTTTCGGTGTCCCCCGCGAGGATCGCATGTTCGACGGGAGAAGCGCCGCGCCAGCGCGGGAGCAGCGAACCGTGGACATTCACGGGGGCGATCTGCGGAAGGTCGAGGATGTGTTGCGAGAGGATTTGGCCGTAGGCGACGACGATGAGAAATTGGGGATTGGGGATTGGGTATTGGGTATCTGCGAGCATGTGATTGATATTCTCCGGTTGTGCGACGGGAAGATGCAATCGTTGCGCTGCTTGTTTCACGGGAGAGGCAATGAGTTCTTTGCTGCGACCCACCGGGCGATCGGGCTGGGTGATGACGAGCGACACGTCAAATGCCGGATCGGCGGCGAGCGCTTCCAGTGACGGAACAGCGAAGGCGGGCGTGCCGCAGAAGATGACGGAAGCAGACATGTGACGTTTCGTATTCTACAGTTCACTCTGCAGGAATACAGCTTGCGCGTAGCCCCCTTCACATTCCATCGTCACACACCCACTGTGCAAAACTATCAATGTCAGTTCATTGAGTCCCCTGCGTCGACATTCTAGGATTACTCCCTTTTTATGCCCGTGACGCGCGATCAAGCACAGGCCATCCTGCGCACATTGGAGAAAGCGCAGCGTGTCGTGTGCATCTGCCATCGCGGTCCGGATGGCGATGCCATCGGTTCGCTCATCGGCATGGGACTCCTCATCGAGCAGCATCTCAAGAAGCCCGTCGTTCTTTCCTGCATCGATCCCGTCCCGGAGACGTTTCTGTACCTGTCTCCCGTCCATCGTATCATTGAACCGCCGGTGCTCAGTGACGGAGACGTCGCCGTGGTCATCGATACCGCGGAGCCAAAGCTTACCAATCTGCAGGAGAGTCATCCGCGACTGTTCGACGGCTCTCTTCCGCTCATCAACATTGACCATCATCCCAGCAATACGCGCTTTGGTTCGGTGAACATCGTGACGCCGGAGGCGGCTTCGTCGTGTGAGGTGGTTGTGCAGATTGCCGATCTGCTGGAATGGGGGATGCAGGGGGACATTGCCACGGCGCTGCTCACGGGCGTGTACACCGACACGGGAGGGCTGCTGCATAGCAACACGAGCGCAGAGGTGTATCGAACGGTGGCGCGGCTCTTGCGGGCGGGAGCACGTCATCAGCTTATCATTTCCGCAGTGTTCCGCACGGCGCAACTGAGCACGCTTAAGCTGTGGGGGCGCGTGCTGGAAAAAATTTCCGTCAGCGAGGAGGGCGGAGCGGTGTCGGCCGTGACGGAGGGGGACTTTCGCGCGACGGGTGCCGATTACTCGGAGCTGGCCGGTGCCATCGATTACGTGAACGCGGTGCCGGGAATGCGCTTCTCCATGGTGCTCTCCGAGCGCGGTGGGCTGGTGAAGGGCAGCATTCGGACGCTGCGTGACGACGTGGATGTCTCCGAGATGGCGAGCAAACTGCAGGGCGGCGGACACAAAAAAGCGGCGGGGTTCGCCGTGGCGGGGAAGCTTCGACCGGAACTCAGGTGGAAAGTGGTGGAGCGGAAGGAGGAGGAGGGAGTATCGGAATAACCGAATAACTGAGTAACAGGGTTGGAAGCCCCGTTCAATACAGACCTGTTACTCTGTTACTCTGTTACTCTGTTACTCTGTTACTCTTATTCCCGTCCTGTTACTCCGTTTTCCCCGTCTGGTTACTCTTTCTTCTTCATGATTTCCGACGGCTTGGTCGTAATGAACGTGGCTTCCTCCGGCCCGGCGATGATCTGCACCGCGACGTGCTTGTATCCCGCGAAGATGATGCCCTGGCCCACGTCGGAATTGAGCAGGACGTTCTTCTCGCCGTCCGTCAGGTAGAAGAGTTTCTGCAGGTTATCGACAGTGGTGGGGGATTGTTTGAGCAGGATTTGCAGCGAAGAGTTTGTGATGATGGCTTTGCCGAAGGGTGATTCCACGAAGTCGTCCACGTCCTGCGTGATGGTGGTGACACCCAGGTAGTACTTGCGTGCGCGTTTCACGATGCCGAAGAGGAAGCGCGCGGAGTCCTCGTGCTGCATCAGGTTCCAGGCTTCGTCGATCACCAGGATGCGCTTGCGCATCTGGGAGCGGATGCGGTTCCAGAGGAAATTCAGGACGATGTAAATGGCGATGGGGCGCAGTTGCTCCTCCAAATCGCGAATCTGGAAGACGATCATCTGCCGGTCGAGTTCCACGTTCGTCTTTTGATCAAAGAGTCCCGCGAAGCTGCCCGTCGTGTACTTCTGCAGGATGCGAGCCATGTTCTCGCCGCCTTCACTCGTCATCAGCACATCGACCAATTGCCCCAGCGTGGGCGGTTCGATGGCGCCGGGATTCTCCGTCGTCAGTGAGATGCCGTTGAGCGCGTAGGTATCGAGGATTGCTTTGTCCAGAATACCGTCTTCCGATGGCGTGATGGGCCCGAGCATCAGACGCAGGAGACCGTGGAGGTTCACGACGGATGCACGCAGCACTTCGCCCGTCTCCGCATCATCGCCGCGGATGGCGGTGGGCAGATCGAAGGGGTTGATGCGGAAGGGGCTCTGGATGGAGAGGGGAATGAATGAGCCGCTGACGGCTTCGCACAAATTGGTGTATTCGTTCTCCGGATCGATGACGAGTACTTCGGTCCCCTGCATCAGATACCGCAGCAGTTCCAGCTTGGCCGTGAAGGACTTACCCGCGCCGGAGGTCGCGAAGATGTTGCTGTTGGCGTTGGGCATGTCGAATCGATCGAAAATCACGAGGGAGTCGTTGTGTCGGTTGATGCCGTAGAGAATGCCGTGGTCGTCGGTGAGATCGCTGCTGGAGAAGGGGAAGCTGGCGGCCAGCGGCGATGTGTTCATGTTGCGGTTGATCTCCAGTTCGTCCTGGCAGATGGGGAGCGTGGAAGTCCATCCGTGCTCCATTTGGAAGTACGCCGGTTTGGTGAGGATCAATTTCCCTCCCAGTACGGATTCCACGTCCGTCTGGATCTTCTTCAGGCGCTCCTCGTCATCGGCGTACAGCGTGACGTACATGCCGAACTGGAAGAGTTTCTCCTGTCCGCGCGCGAGCAGATCACGCAATTCCTCGGCGTCCTGGAGCGCGGCTTCCAACGTGGGGTCGCGGACGATGCCTCGTTGCTCCAGCATGCGAATGGAACTGCGCAGTTCCGCCACCTTCTTGCGCAGCATTTTCATGATCGCTTTGTTCGATGACGGGTAGATGTAGTGCGCGATGTCCATCGTGACGTCCTGGTTGATGGTCGTGCTCATCCAGTTGGGGTAGATGAAATTCGGCCAGTTGAACGAGTAGAGCGTCCGGACGAGCTGGTCATTCATCGCGATTTCTTTTGAACGGACCTGCATGCCCGCAGGGGCGATGAGATCGAGCATCTTCTGGAGTCCTTGCTCGTAGTGCCTGATTTGTTCGCGCTCTTCCGGCGTCAATGTTTTGTCTTCCGGCTGATTGTCGTGCTCGTTCTCTTTCCCCGGTTTGCCATGGAGCCCCAGTAATTCATCGATGGCCTCGATGGCGGGGTTCGCGGCACGGGGACGGGGAGAGGCCGGCGGGGAGTTCTGTGTGTTTGGCATAAGTGACTTTCCTCTTATCATAGCAGAAAACACTGCATTCTTCAATTTGGTTACAGCCCGTCAAACAGGAATTCATACGGACCGCCGTCCCTGCGCAGCGCCCGGGTGTCACCCTGCTCCAGGATGCCCAGGGCGTCGATGCCGGGCAATTCGATGACTTTCAGTCCCGCAATGAGTATTTCGCGGTTCTCGTGCATGGAAACGAGGCGGCGTTCTCCCAGGGTCAGCAGTTTTTCGTAGAGCCGTATGAGGCTGCGTTGCGTGTCCTCCTTGGCTTCGATTTCCGAGAGGGCGATTTCAGCCGCCAGCAGCCGTTGCTGGATTTCACTGGCCAGCGCGTACTTGTCCTCACGCAGCGCCGCATTGTGTTCGCGCTGGATCACGCCGGCTTCCTGCCGTCTCGTCCTGCGATCGTCGTTGATCGTCTCCAGCTCCTGTTCCAGCCGTTCGAGTCGCGCGTTTGCACGACGCATGACATCCGCCAAACTGCCGACGTACGCATCGAAGGCCGTGGCACGCACGGGACTGCGGTTGAGCATATCCGGAATGTCGGTTTGCAGAGCTGCTCCCAGCGTTTCGAGCAGTGCAAAATCCTCGTCACGATTCGCTTCCGTGTCTCCCCGCAGATCCACGTACGCCTGAATGCCATCCAGTGCGCTGCCGAACGTGGACAGCTGGATGATGTACTGCGCTGTGTACGTGCCCAGCAGCGCAGACGGTCGCAGCCGGCGCACGTTGATCGGGTCGTGCGCAATCTGCCAGGACCATTCCACGCCGGATGCGGCGCCGGCCACCGTGGGCGCCTCCGCCGTTTCCTCGTCATCGTGCGCGCAACTTGCGAGCAGGAGGCCGACGAACGCTGTGAGGACCGCTGAGCGTAGTTTCCGATTCACAGTACAATTATACCATGAAATCTATTTGGCAGCAATTAGCCGCATAGTCGAATACGGGCCGGATTTGTGTTCAAAACATTAGTTCATTCCTGGTGCAAGAACAAATGGTGTGTCCGAATGTATGGGCTTATCGGACCTGCTATAGTCCTCCGGTGTCTCTTGAATAGAACTTTTGTTCTTCCGGTATGTTCACGCACCTTTCCACCGAAACCCGGCAGATCATCGCATCACTCTACGGGCTGCCCGATGCGGATGTGGCGTGGGTGTTCCCGCCGGATTCTTCGCAAGGAGATCTCTCCACATCCGTCGCACTGAAGATCGCCGGTGGGCTTGGGAAGAAACCGCAGGAGATTGCACGATCCATTGCGGATGCCATCAGTCTTTCACCTTCTGTGGAGCATGCTGAGGTGGCGGGACCGGGGTACGTGAATATCCGTCTGACGGTGGCGAGACTCCTGGAGGCGTGGAAGGAAGCCCATGCGGCGATCGCTCCCGTTTCCGAGCGCGACGAGAATCCCGTTATCGTGGATTTCTGCGGTCCGAACATCGCCAAACCGCTGGGAGCGCATCATTTGGGCTCTCACATCATCGGACAGGCGATCATCAACCTCTATCGTCATACGGGAGCGCACGTCATCGGTTGGAGTTACCCCGGTGATTGGGGGACGCAGTTTGGAAAGCTGTGGGTCGCATACGATCGCTGGGGGGATAAGAAGAAATCTCTCAAGGATGTTACCGTCGAGGACTTATTGGCTCTCTATGTTCGCTTCCACGAGGAGGCGGAAAAGGATGCAACGCTGGATGATGCGGCACGTGCCGCGTTTCGCAAGATTGAAGAAGGCGATGCGGCACTGCGTTCATTCTGGGCGGATACCGTCGCGGTGACAAAGAAGGATTTGGACGAAATTTATGTGCGTCTCCATGTGCACATCGATCGTGAGACGGGAGAGAGTTTCTACGAAAACAGAATGCAGCCGATCATCGAAGAAGGTATCGCGAAGGGAGTTTTTCAGGAGGGAGAGGGTGGTTCGCTCATCGTGCCGTTTGCGGAGGAGACCGGCATGCCGCCGCTTCTGATTCGCAAGGGGGATGGAGCGACGCTTTACGCCACGCGCGATCTGGCGATGATTCGCTACCGTATCGACACGGCACATCCATCGGCCATGTATTACGTTGTTGATGTGGCGCAACGCCTGCATTTTCAGCAGGTCTTTGCGACGGCGGCGCTGCTGGGATGGGAGATGCCCGAGCATGAGCACACGGTCTTCGGTCGGATGCGTTTTTCCGGAGCGGCCATGAGTACGCGCAAGGGGACTTCGCTGCGCATGAGGCAACTCTTGGATGAAGCCGTGAAACGAGCGGGAGATATCATCACGGAACGCGGAGATGCCATCCAGGCTGATGATCCGAAGGATCTGGCAGAGATGATGGGTGTCGGTGCGGTGGCGTACGGTATCCTCAGTCAGAACCGCGCCATGGACATCGTGTTTGATTGGGATCGGATGCTCAGCTTCGAGGGCAACAGCGCGCCGTATCTGCAGTACACGCATGCGCGTGCTCGATCGGTGCTGCGGAAAGCCGCTCTCGCGGGTGATCCGGTGTTGCCTGCAGTCGATGTGTTGGAACCGGAAGACAGGAAGCTTTTGCTCATGTTACTGCGGTTTCCCATAGTCCTCGCGGAGAGTCGTGACGCGCGTATGCCGCATAAGTTGACCAATTATTTGTACGCACTCTGCCAATCGTTCAATTCATTTTACAACAGCGTCCCCATTCTGCAGGCCACTGCACCGCTGCGTGACCTGCGTCTGGTCCTCACTGCTTCCGTCGCGGATATGCTGCGGACGGGGGCTTCCCTTCTCACCATCCGCGTTCCCGACCGGATGTAATTTTTCCCCGTTCTCCTATGTCACGTTTCGTCGTCCACCGTCGCTGTTCCTCGCGCCGCCCGCTCATTGCGTTTTTACTGCTTGCGGCATTCGGCATCCTCTTTGCAGGGTGTGCGCCTCCGGAACTGCCCGAGGATGTCTATAGTTTCACAGAGGATGATGTTGCCCGGTACCGCGATCTGGCGGAAGGGGGGGATGCCGCGTCAGGGTCAGAGCTTCCCGTTCCGTATCTGGAATCGATTGCCGGAGGAACCGGCATGATCGTGACGGGAACGGGAGGGCAGCGGACGGCGGTGTTGGATATATCGAATGCTGCGGCCTTCGATGCGATGCGCACCACTCCCACGACGGATCAGAAACGTTTCCAGGTCACCAATACGTTCCTCAATTTTCGCAATGCTCCCTCCGCCCGGGGTGCATTTTTGAGACGATTGGATCGGGGGGATCCGCTCGATCTGGTGGAATTTGTCGACGGCGAGTGGGCCAAGGTGCGCTTACCGGACGGGACGGAAGGCTTCGTGGCGCATCGGTACATCGGCAGGGTCGTCAGTGAAGAACGACTGGAGGAGGAACAGAAGGCGTATGACAATCTGTATGTGGTGAGTTACAGATTTGTGAACTTTCGCAGTGAACCCAGTCAGCAGAGTGCGAAATTGGGAGAAATTCCCGGGCAGACGCTCCTGCGCCCGACGGCTGTGGAAAACGGTTGGGCGGCAGTGACGCACGAAGGCAAATCAGGCTTCGTATCGCTGTCCTATCTGACAGCCATCCGTCCCAACTTCCTCGTTCGACAGGATACGTTTACGCTTCCCGTGCTCCTCTATCGTTTGGACGGGGCGACGGAGGAGGCGCTGCAATCGATGGGTGCGCACGTCGGTGCTCTCAAGCAGGCGGGGTACACGTTCATCACTCTGCGGCAGTTTCACGCACTCCTTCTGGAGCAGCAGGGTCGTGACGTTCGTTTGCCGGAGAACCGCATCGTCGTGGCGGTATCGGGTGTGACGCCTGTCAACGTTTCTGCCATTTCCGATACGCTCAATGCGCTCAGTATCGATGCGACGCTCTTCATCAGTTCCAAATATTTGGGGTTGACGGGCATCACGGAGAAAACGGTGCAGACGCTTCTGGCCAATGGTTTCGATTTGCAGTCGGGTACGCACACGGGCGATGATCTGCGCGCGCTGACCAATGCGCAGGCGGAATTGGAACTCACGCAGAGTCGGGCTCTGTTGGAGCAGGTCACCGGCAGGACGGTTTTCGCCGTCGCGTATCCCTCGGGCGGTACCAATGATCGCATCGCCACGCTTTCCGCCGGTGCCGGCTATCTCTTTGGCATCACCGACGGCGGCAAGCGCACGTTCTCGCGCTCCGAGTTCCTCCGCATTCCTGCATTCGCCGTCTTTCCCACCATGACGGCGGAGGAGGTGGTGAAATTTGCGAAGGGGGAGGGATGAGGACGGGGGACTAGGGACTAGGGACGAAGGAGGTGGGATAGGGGAAAAAGCGGGCTCAAGGACGTGTTGTATTGCCCTGTGTGACAGTGGATGCACGATGCGTGGCCCTTCAAGAATTCCGCGTATCCCGGGAGAGGACTTTCGTGGAGCGAGTGGAAGGCGCTGATTGCCTGATCATTCCTCCGGCAACACTGCTTCTGCAGGTGGCTCTGAGTCGGCGGGGGGTGATGCAGGAGGGAGCCGGTCATCGGGAATGGTCAAATTCTCAATGAGGGGCACGAGCTGTTGGATGCGATTCTCCATGGTGTTCTCGGAGTAGGCGGCCGACTGGCGCACCACTTCCATGGTGAGTTTCTTCATGAGGATGTCGCCGTACATGTAGAAGTACCACGCGGCCCACACGGCGATGAGGACGGGGATGATCGAAATGAGACCCCGCAGGAATCCTCCTCTTGTGCGCCACTTGTCGCGACGGTCCATGTTGTGCAGATACAGGAGCACCATATCCAAGCGGTCCTGCACTTCGCCAAGCCCGGTGGAAACGGCGAGGGTCGACGCTTCCGGAGCCGGGGCGGGGATCTTCGGTGCGGAGGCCGGGGCCGGACCGCCGGAAGGAGTGGCAGCGGATTTTTCTTCGGAGGTGGTGACTTTGCGAGGCATGCAGAGAGTGTACCTTCTAGAATCCTCGTTTCCACTTGCGCACCGTCTCAAATGCTCGCGTGAATCGGTACGTGCGGGAAAGGGGCACATCGCGGCAGTGCATCAGCGGGAGAGGTTTTCCGCCGAATCCAGTTTTGAACGTGGTGACGCCGGCGAAGGGGTGTCCGGAGCGGTGAGTTTTGAGCGGTTGCTCATCACTCAAGACTCGAGACTCATGACTCGGCGGAGCGATGCCCCAGAAGTTGTAGACACAGTCGCCGCGATGCAGGGCTTCACGAATCGCGGTCCATTGCAGCAGGTAACTTGCGGGGATTTTGGCGTACTTGTGCGTGGAGGCGCCGTGATGGTAGCTGGTGATGCTTGCGTAGCTCATGTGGACCGATGCGGCGACCGGTTCGTCTTTGTACCGTGCGATGTACACGATGGCTTGTCCTTTGGGTGCGAAGTGCGCCACCTGTGCGCGGATGAAGGAGTCGCGATACGGGACGAATCCATGCCGGTGCGTCGTTTCCTTCTGCAGCCGAAAGTAGATGTTCAGATCTGCCGATGGATGGGAGGAGGCGACGACGGTGACGCCTTCACGTTGTGCCCTGCCGATCAGGTTGCGAGTCGTTTTGCGCATGTTCTTCAGGATGGATTCTTCTGTGACGGGGGCCGCATAGTCGTTGATTCGTTGATGCATTGATTCGCTTGTTCGTAATTCCGCCCATGGATCAATTTGTCTCAGGGGAATGTACCAGGTGTACTCAGAGAGCAGATGGAGCGGTGAGGGAAGAGAATCGGGGATTTGGGATTTGGGATTTGGGATTTGGGATTCCGGCCAGAATGGGCTGATGCGAAGGAAAGAGCAATGATGATCTCGAGCGATGTCTTTCAGTGTATCGAGGAGAGGAGAGAGGGCGGCGGGATCTTCCAGCACCGGTCCGTACTGCACCATCAGGTGTCTGCCGCGCCGGGCCGGGACCACGATGGCTTGGCAGATGCCGCTGATGGCACCCGAGTCGTTCCGTATTTCCAATCGCACGGGCTCCTGCCCGATGTCCCGGTACACTTCGCCCATCGTCCAGCTTTGCAGAAAGAGGGCATCAGGGCGGTTCGTCAGGAACGATTCCCAAGCTTGAGCATCGGTGGCGGGTTGGACGTGCATCGGGAGGATGATAGCGGAAGTTGTTTCTTTATTTGTCACTTCTTTGCCCGTCCAAAGAAGTGACCAAGAAAGGACGGCGCCGCCAATGCCCCTCCGCCCGCCCCGCGGCTCGGCGATTGCTCCTTCCAAGGCTTCAGTCACAATCGCCTCGCGAACGCTTTGTGGCGGGGCTCCCCCTTCACCCCCTGTGGCGGCGCCCCCAGACGTTGTGTACGTTTTGTTCGTTTGCTTTCATCGAACCGGATTTGTTACCTATTTCAAAGTATCGCATATTTTTAGGTGTTCAGATGTTGTTCAATCGCTTCAATCAGCTTCAATGCCTGCTGATGTGTCATCCCCGGATGCGTTGGCAGACTTAAAATCTGTGTGCCGCAGAGTTCGGCATCGGGGTCTTGGCCATCCTTGTAGCCCAGTGCGGATGCGTCCACGGCAGGCGGGCAAATCACGCAGCCGGTCCAACCGTCGTGGAGGTGGATGTTTTGTTTCTTGAGTTGCTGCCGGATGCGCTCGGCGCCGGGCACAAAGAGGGGGAATTTCTGCAGGGGGAGATCGGATGTGATGCGCCCGGGGATGTATGGATGAGCAGTATCGTCCGGTTTTGAGGCAATCCTCCATTCTCTTCGGTCGATCTCTTCCAGATAGAATCGTGTCAGCATGCGGCGATGATCGTTGATGGTGCGAATAGTGTGCAGTTGTTTCAATGCGAGATGCGCACAGGCATTCGGCATGGTGGTGACTGCGGGTGACATCGATCCTTCTTTCTCTCGCCGGGTCAGGATGGGCACGAGCACACCGGTCTTGCCCGCGAGCGCCAGCATCGCTCTGCCGATCCATAGTCCGTAGAGCGGGCGCAGGAGTACGTAGAGCAGCGGGTAGCAGAGCAGTCGCAGGATGACGGAACGGGGGAGGGGTTTGGCTTCCTCCGCCTGTTTCTGCACGGCGGCCCTGTACGCTTCCTCCCGCACGATCAGCGCGCCGCCCGTGACGCCGGAGATCGCTTTGTCGCGGCCGAAGCTGAAGAACGCCATGTGTCCCGTTTTGCCGATGCCCGATGGTCTTGCATCGTCGGGGAGGATGTGCGCGCAGTCTTCGATGAGCAGGATGTGATGTGCATCGCAGATTTCTTTGAGTTCTCTCAAGGGGCCGGGGATGCCGAAGGTGTGTTGGCACAGAATCGCGCGCGTTTTCGGGCTGACGGCCATTTCCACTTCAGCGGGATCGAGATTGAGGGTGTCCGGATCGATGTCGACGAACACGGGCAGAAGGCCCGCGGCGCGGATCGCATTGACGACGACGACGCAGGTGTAGCCCTGGACGATCACCTCGTCGCCGGGTTGTGCAGGGATTGCCCGCAGTGCGACCAACAGAGCCTCGCGGCCGGATCCCCATAACGAGACCGCGGGCTTTGGGGAGGATGTGGCGGCATTCATGCACGTTTCCATACCTCGGGCCAATGCTGCCGTCGCCGGTCCCGATCGCCACCGCCACGGTCGCAGGATGAGCCCGGACGCCGACAGCATGTGCCGCGTATTTGCCAGGGGGCCGAAGGTGTGGTGAATGGGGGGGGACATGGTTCGTTAGTTCGTTACTTCGTTAGTTCGTTATTTCGTTACTTCGTTGTTCGTTGATGGGTGGGGCAGCAGACGCTGCACGGTTGCAGGAGACATGCGTCCGACGCAGAGGAGCAGCGCACCGGGTACCGCACGTTCCGTCACATCCGTCAGTCGTTCCACATCCTTGCCGTAACCTTGCGCAAATGCCGTTCGTCCGCGGTCAGATGTGAAGATGACGTGTTCCAGTTTCCCTTGTGCGAATGTACCCGATTCCTCATGAAATCGATCCTCCGCGTTGCCGGTTTCCAGCAGTCCGCTCGTGAGCAGTATACGCGGTCGTTGCGTTTGATTCCCCGCCCAATCGATGGCGGCACGCAGGCTCAAGGGACTGATGTTGTACGTGTCATCCAGGAGACAAACACCTTGCTCATGCCGCACATGGAATGTCGTCCGGAGGGGACGATGTGCCGCGAGAAGCTCTCGGATGCGGTCATCGGTGATCCCGAGATGGCGGGCGACGGCGACGGCGAGGAGAATGTTGTTTACGTTATGGAGGCCGTGGAGGGGGACGGAGATGGAAGACATCGTTATTTCGTTATTTCGTGTCCTCGTTTCAAACGATACAGCATGTTCATTTTCTGTGATTGCATTCGCTTGCTGATCGTTGTGAGGCTGTGTGCCCACGAGGGTGACGGGGCAGGGTGCACGATTTTTCAGCGATCGGGTGGCAGTATTGTCGCCGTAGAGGAATGCGTGTCCGTCTCGTGGCAGTGCTTCAATCAATTCTCCATTGGCCTGCACGATGGCTTCTTCCGATCCAAAGAGCGCCAGGTGATCCGAGCCCAGCGCCGTGATGACGCCGATAGTCGGGCGGATGATCGAACTGAGGAGCGCGATTTCTCCTCTGCGATAGGCACCCATTTCGATGATGAGCACACCATCGTTTTTCGTTGTTCGTTGTTCGTTTTTCATTTCCCTCATGAGCCACTGGGAGACACCCATTTCCGTGTTCACATGTTCCGGCGTGGTCAGCGGGTGCAGATCCGCGAGGACCGTTGCGAGCAATTCCTTCACCGTCGTCTTCCCGACGCTCCCCGCGATGCCGATGACGATGGGATTCTTCCATTGCGCTCGCAAGGTTTTTGCTTGTGCGAAGATACGATTCTTGAGGAGGCGATCGAGAGGGAGGAGTAGCATCCAAGCAACAAGAACGATGAATGGCTGCACAAAGGGCAGGAATATCACCATCCATTGGAGCGGTTGCACCGGTATCGGGTTGCCCGGTGTATCGAGTACCCACAGAGTGTATGCGGAGAGCAAGTACACCATCAGCAGGTTGATGCCAAGAGTCACGCACAGGATGAGCATCGCTTTCCTCGTAAAAATGGGCACGTGCTGTTTGCCTCGTATGAACTGCATGAGTCCCGTCAGCGAGAGTATGATGAGCAGCCCTTTGTACCATTGTTCTACGAGAGCGGTGCTTCCCGTACTGATCATGCGATATTCCCAGATATCCGTCACACGCAAGACGTGCAGGAGTAGCGCAACGAGGACGAAAAGCATCCATCCAAATCCGGCATAGATTCTGGTTTTGCTGAGCAGAGTATTGCTCCATCCTTCCTGTCGAAGTTGCTCACGCAGGCGGTCGAGGCGCCATTCTTTCATTTGAAAGAGTCTGCTGAACGTGAGCAGAGGGGAGAGGGAGGCCAGGAGGACGAGGAGCGAGAGGATCAAAGCCATGAAGATGGGAAGCATAGCGCATCAGGATATTGCATATAATACTGATTTATGTTATTATATCAGCACATACCCACCTTCTCTATGAAGCTCACGCGACGCGCACCGACGGCATTCGAGCAGACTGCCGCAGGTTTCGTTCTGGCATCCATGTACTTCGTGTACATGTTTGTGCTGCTACCCAACCTGTGACCGAATCACGGATGCAATGTCCTGCGCCTTATCGCGGTGGACGCGGTGGCGGATGCCCGGGAAGACGTGCAGGTGACTCCCTTTGATCAGCCGATGCATCAGGCGGCCGTCTTTCAGGGGTGTCATCGTATCGTCCGTGCCCCAGAAGATATCGGTGGGAACGGTGATGGAGGAGAGGTGCGTCGTCAGATCTTCATTCCGAACACGTCGCATCGTCTCACGCATGATCGGCGACGCCCGCTCGTAATCGTGCACGCGCATCAAGCGGTAGAGCACTTTTTTCCCCTGTGGCTCCAGTGCGCGGATGCCGGGGATACGGAAAACGAGTGCGCCGATTTTAGCCAAGAGAAAACCGACAGATCGTCGGAGCACGCGCGGGTGGTGGATGCCTGCGGCGGCGCAAAGGTAGAGGTGAGAAATAAGAAGTGGTGAGTTGTGAGTAGTGAGTGGTGAGTGGCGGGCGGCAAGTTTGATGGCGATGCGGCCGCCGTGGGAGTGGCCCAGTAGGGCTATTGGCTGTTGGCTCGTGTCAGATTGCCTCTTGTACCACTGTTCCACCCAGTCGGCGTACTCATCCACGGACCACGGACGATCCGGTTCCGGCTCGTCTCCGAATCCCGGCAGATCCGGTGTCAGGATGAGCAGATCCGTTTCCTTCAATGCGTCGCGCAATTCCCGAAAGGACTCTTTGGATCCTCCCCAGCCGTGCAGACACAGTAGGATGCGGGACATACCGTCAGTGTAGCCATACTGCGTCCATACCGCACCTCCTTCCCCCTCGTCCATCCCTTTATCTGGGATTCGCGTCTGTACTTATTAATTGCATAGGTTTGCAATATATAATAGTATTTTATAGTCAACAATTATTCTCATTGAGATAGTGTTGCAGTTGCTTTTTTAAAAACCTCCAGCCAGAACCGCTTTTCAGAAATTTCTCTCGTCCAAGCGCATCCATCTTGTTCACGTAGGTTTCACAGTAGATGAGTTTCCATTTCTGTTCTTTTGACGTTGATACATTCTTATGATTGTTGTGTTCAGCCAGTCTCCGTTTTAGATCAGTTGTATAACCAATGTATTGTTTGCCTGTGATTTCGCTCTCGATGAGATAAACGTGGTGCATGGCGGACGATTGTAGTGTGATGTTGATGGCGGCGCCACGTGATGCGGACGCATTATACGGGGCGGCGCCACGTGACTGCGCGCAGGGACGTAAAGCCGCTACGCGGCCACGTCCCACGTAAAACAGCTGCTCACTTCGCTGCGCGCAGTTTTACGTGGTGCCACGGGCCGGAATTGAACCGGCGACCTCGGGCTTATGAGTCCCGCGCTCTAACCTACTGAGCTACCGTGGCGATGAGAAAAATCTCTTGTAGCGCCGGTGGACGATACCGCGTTTGCCTCTCCGGGGCAATGCACACAAAGGAGCGGGTCCCTCTGTTTTGAGTGTCCGTTTTCGGCATCTGCTCCTCATGATGTGGCCGGCGGGGAGAGTCGGATCCGTGCCTTGCGCTTGTCGTGCGGCTTGGATTCAGTACCATGGGTGCATGCAGCAACAGGATGACACGAACGGCACGGGGCAGGGTGCGGCGCAGCAGGACGTCCCTGTCGCGCAGGCATCGACGAGCGACGATGGTGCCAAGCAGGATTGGAACGCTTTGCAGGAGGAGCTGCAGAAACTCCGGGATCTGGCGGGCAGGGCGCAGGCCGATTTGCAGAATGCCAAGGCGCGGGCAGAGCGCGAAGCGTCCGATATTCGTGCGTTTGCGACGGAGTCCATCATCCGCCGTTTACTCCCCACACTCGATAACTTTCAGCGTGCCTTCCAGCACGTGCCGGACGATTTGCAGGGGCACGAATGGGTGAAGGGCGTGGCGGTCATCGAGCAGGAATTGATGCGCACGGTGACGGACGCCGGATTGAAGCGGATGGACTCGATGGGGACCGTCGTCGATCCGCAGTTTCACGAAGTGCTCACGATGGGCCCGGGACAAGAGGGGATCGTGACGGAGGTATTTGAGGAAGGCTACCTGTTGCACGGAAAAGTACTGCGCCCGGCGAAAGTGCGAGCGGGAGACGGGGCCGCTGCGGCGGAGGACGAAGGACGAGGGACGAAGGATCAGGGGAATAACAGAGGAACAGAGTAACGGAATAACAGAGATGTGCTGCGTGGGTTTTTCGCTCCCGTTACTCCTATATTCCGATATTCCGTTATTCCGTTACTCCTCGTACACACTTTTGAAATGCATCCCCCTTCTCCTCAAAATTCTTGAACATGCCGTAGCTGGGAGACGCAGTCGATAGCAGAACGATCGGTGCTCGCGCATGCGTTCTTCGTTGCTCGTTGTTTGTTTCTCGTTTGGCAATGAAGACGGCTTCTTCCATCGATGGGGCGTCGAAGAGTCGGATTTCTGCTTTTTGCTGTTCGATCGCTGCGCGGATGCGGGGGCCGGAGCCGGGGAAGAGGATGGCGGTGCGTACGGAAGATGTCGCGAGGCGTTTTGCCAATGCCGTGAAATCGTAGCCGCGGTCTTGGCCCCCCAGAATGATGGTCGTGACACGATCGTCCAGAGCATCGAGTCCTGCGATCGTCGATTCCGGCGTCGTGGAAATCGCATCATCGATCCACTCGATGCCGCCGATGACGCCGATGCGCTGCAGGCGGTGGGGGAGTCCGTGGAACTCTTTGATTGCGGTGACGATCGTTGAGTCCGGGATGCCCAGCTCTCGCGCCACCAACGTGGCTGCTCCGATGTTGCGGAGATTGTGCGCGCCGATGAGGTGCGTTTGCTCGATGGGCACGGGCGCATCCGTACCGGAGAAGGGGATCTTGCGACCGTCGCCCTCTTGTGCGATTGCGACCGCTCCGGGTGAATCCGCGCAAAAGAAGACCATGTCTTCGTCATCCTGGAAGCGCGAGATGTGTTCCTTCGCATCCCGATAGGCTTCCAGACCGCCGTGGTAATCGAGGTGTTCCGGGAAAAAACTTGTGATGACCGCGATCGGCGGGCTCGTCGTCAGATCCATCAGTTGGTAGCTGCTCATTTCCAGCACGAAGATCGTGTGTGGATTTGCTTCATCGATGTGCGCGATGGAGGGTTCGCCGATGTTGCCGACGAGAAAGGTGGTAGGTTGTAGGTGGTGGGTTGTAGGGTGTTGCTCCCGTTCGTGTGCTTGAAGAATGGCGTGGATGAGGCTGGAAGTCGTACTTTTCCCCTTGCTGCCCGTCACGCCGATGACGAGGGCGCCTCGAGCGAGGATGGTGTCGAGAAAGATCTGGGTTGAGTTGGTCAGTTTTGAGTGATGAGTTGTGAGTGCTGTGTTCGGTGGGATGCCCGGGGATTTGATGATGACGTCGAAACGATCGAGATCATCGAGCCATTCTTTTCCCACTTGCATGTTGCATGTTGCATGTTGCGTTTTGCATTCCTCATTCTGATCCGCCACAGTGACACGGCAATCAATCCGTTCCCGTTCGATGGCGTCGAGCATCGCTCTCCCCTCCCGTCCGAAGCCGAGGATGCACACGGTTTTGCCGTTGAGTTCTTCGATGCTCATGTGGGGAGAACAGAGAGGAATTCCTCGGGGATGGCATGATCTTTCGAAGGGAGGAGGAGCGCATTGATGATGGCATCCGCAGAAGCAAAACGGTCGAGTGCTTCCGTGCGGAACATGTGCAGCACCGCTGCATCTCCCCATTCACCCCTTTCATCCGCCAGGAGAAGTGCCGCAGCCACTTCCTCCGGCGTGCCGACGCATTCGAACGGTTTGATGCCTGTGAGACCCAGCAGTTCGCGGTAGAGCGGCAGCAACGTCGCATCGGCAAAGAGATCGGCACCGAAGATCGCCAGCAGTTGTTCCCGCGGCACGAAGGCGGAGAGGAGCGCAAAGGTGAATGCGCATTTGGGACAGTGATTGCACCATAATCCTATTGAGTTTTGAGTCTGCAATTTCTCACCGGTCACTCGTAACTGATCACTCGTAGCTTTCGCAATCTTCCAGTTCTTATTGCAGCTGGTGAAGCGGTCGAAGTACTGCGGATACGTCGAGAAGATCTGCATGATGTGCAGTTCCGAGAGCGGGCGCAGCAGGCTGAAGAATCGTACGTTCCCGGTGACGAACGTTTGCAGGTAGTCCTGCAGCATGCGTTCGAATGTGATGCTCTTGCTCCACTGGTGATTGATCATGGAGGAGCCCACGTGCACGTTTCCCTCATTGGCGCTGCGCTCCGAACTGAAGACGACGTGCGTGAAGCCCTGCAGTTCTCCGATGACAACTGCGAGAAAGGAGAGGTAGGCGGAGATGGGGACGTGGCCGTTGAGCGCGCCTTGGGCGTTCAAGTCAAAGAGGGCGGGAGCGAGCGTGCGTTTGACGGTGAGCAGCGGTTTGCGAGCTTCCTCGGCGAAGCGTTCGATGAGCGGGTGGCCACCTACTCTGAAGAGGGTCATGTCGTATCCTCCTTTACGCAGAAGTTCGATGGTCACGGCGGAATCTTTGCCGCCTCCGACAGGCACCATCAAGCGCATCTCACGAGGATGCCCCCCCTCCTCTCGTGGAGGAGGGGGTCGGGGGGTGGAGGTATGTGGGAACCGGATTCTCCCCTTCGGATCGATCTTATTTTTATAGAAAAATTCTCCCAGCCCCTGCTCGTAGACGGTGTTCCAGAATTCCGCTTGCTCCCGGGTCAGGCTGCCGGAACGGATATCGATGGTTTTGGGCAGGCATGTCTTGAAGTAGCTGATGCCGCCGATGAGGTGCAGGGCGAAGAGCGCGCGGTCGAGGGAGGGGGTAGGTTCTAGGCTGTAGGTTGAAGATTGCGGAAGAGTGAGCGTTTCGGTGAAACGAATGACATCATCCAGGCTGTAGCGCAGCGCGATCTTGCCGGTTGCAGGATCGAAGCCGTACGAGTCGAAGGTGAAGCGGTTGAAGGGTTGCACGAAACCATCGTATCGGAGTCGTGTGTGAGTATCCATGTTTCCGTTCCTTCCTCCGCGCATTTTTCTGCTATCATCCCCTTGTCTTCTTCCACTCTTTGCCATGGTGGCGGAATGGTATACGCGCGCGACTCAAAATCGCGTTCTCGCAAGGGATTGTGGGTTCAAGTCCCACCCATGGCACCAGCCTTCGCATCGCGAAGGCTGCCTTCTCAGATCGTAAGAAAGCTGCAGAGTATGAGCGGAGACAAGGTTGCATGTTAGACACACATCATTCTTGTCGTGGAGGCGGGGCGTCGGTACCCTTGTTGCATGTACGATGTTCTCATCATCGGGCTCGGTTGCGCCGGGTACACGGCGGCCATCTACAGCGCGCGCTACAAGCTCAGCACGTTCATCGTGGGGATGGAGGAGGGTGGGCTCGGCATGACGGCGGCGGAGGTGGGCAACTGGCCCGGAACGAAGGAGATCACCGGACCTGACCTCATGCAGTCGTACAAAGATCACGCGTTGAGTTTTGAGAACGTGACACACAAGAATGCGCGGGTGACGAAGATCGAGAAGAAGGACGGAGTCTTTGCGATGCATCTGGATGACGGACAGATCGTGGAAGGAAAGGCGGTGATCCTCGCCATGGGATCGAAGAAGCGGCACTTGGGCGTGCCGGGGGAAGAGGAGTTTGCAGGAAAGGGCGTGACGTACTGCGCGACGTGCGATGCGTTTTTCTACCGTGGCAAGGATGTGGCGGTCATCGGCGGGGGAGACAGTGCGGTGGAAGGTGCGGCGATTGCCGCGCAGGTGGCTAGGACCGTGTACCTCATTCACCGGCGTGATTCCTTCCGTGCGGAGCCCTATTGGATTGATGAGGTGAAGAAGAGACAGAATGTGGTCTTCGTACTGGAACGCAATGTGAGGCAGATTCTCGGATCGGAGCGTGTGACGGGCGTACTGCTGGACCAGCCGTTTGACGGGAAAGACAGTCTCCTCGTGGATGGCGTCTTCATCGAAGTCGGGGCTGATCCTGCGACGGAACTGGCGCAGACGATCGGATGCAGAGTGGATGCCAAGGGTTATTTGCAGGTGGATGCGGGGATGAGGACGTCCGTGCCGGGGGTATTCGGGGCCGGAGACATCACCAATGGCAGTAATTACTTCGCGCAATTTGCCACGGCCGCCGGGGAGGGAGCGGTGGCAGCCAATAGCGTTTTTGGCTATTTACAGGGGAATGGAGCGGGGAAGGGAATTGCAAAGGCGGGGTGATTCCATCAACGAGAGAACGAGAGAACGGATGAACATTTCCCCTTGTCAGCAGAGCAAATCTCCCTACAATGCCCCCACTATGCCAAGAGGAAAGCGTACCGTTTTCACCGTCAGTTGCTCCGAAACCGGTCTGCGGCTGGGCACCGTGCGCCTGCACAAGCAGGATAAGCAGGGGCGGTCGTGGAAGGAGCATGCTGCCAAATTCAAGAAGTACTGCCCGAAGCTTCGCCGTCGCGTGACGGTGAAATTGAAGGAGGAGAAGCACTCCTCGTGATGTTTCTCGGCATACGGTATTGGGAATGCATTTTTTGCGATCATCGGATATTCTCAGTTCATGCCTGAAGAGACCTACCGCGAAGCCGCGGCAATTCTAGTGCTTCGACCATCGGGCGACACCAAGTCCCGCGAGGACGGCTTGGAGATGCTCCTATTGCACAAGCCGCGCAAGCGTGATGCCTGGCAACTGCCTCAAGGTGGGATGGAGGAAGGGGAATCGGTGGGGCAGACGGCGGTCCGTGAGCTGGCCGAGGAGGCGGGATTGCAGCACGTGACGGTTTTTGGTGAGAGCGGTGCAACGTACCGGTATGATTTCCCCGCCTCCTTTCGTCGGTTCCGGCCGGACCACATCAAGGGGCAGCGGATCCGTTTCGTCTTTGCGTTGATCAGCCGCGAAGCGCAGGTGACGGTCGATCAGCAAGAAGTGGATGATTATGTGTGGCTGTTGCCCTCGGCGCTGTCGCAGTACATCGTCAGAAAGGAGTATCGTTCCATTGTGGAGGAGCTGTACAGGGAGGCGGCATCCTTGATCCGTCACGAATCCTAATGCGTATCGTCAGTCTCCAGCTCGAGCAGTTTCGCAGTTATGTGCGGCAGACCGTCCTCCTGTCCGATCGTGATGTGCAGCTTTTCATCGGGCCCAATGGCAGCGGCAAGACAAATTTGCTGGAAGCGATGTCCGTTCTGTCTCTCGGCAAGTCCTGCCGGGGAAAAGAAGAGGGGGACTTGGTGCACTGGGGCCGATCGTTCTACCGCTTACGCGCGGAGATTCGCAGTGATGTCGGGGAACGCAGCCGCATCGAAGTGCTCAGTGAAATCACGCCGCGACGTCGTAAGGCTGCTTTCCTCAATGATGTGCGCATTCCTCTCACAGATGCAATCGGAACGGTGCCGGTTGTGATTTTCCTCCCGCAGGATCTGGAGCTCTTCAGCGGGGCGCCGGCGGATAGTCGACGGTTCCTCGATCAGCTCCTCAGTCAGGCAGATCAATCCTACGTTCCCGCTTTCGCCGCGTATCAGAAGGTGCTCAAGCAACGCGGCGCACTGCTTCGACAAATCGCCGATGGCCGTTATCCGCCGTCCGCGCTCAATGTGTGGGATCGGGAACTCGCGGAGAAAGGTGCTCCTCTCACGCTGGCCCGGCTCGAGCTTCTGGCCGCTCTGGATCTCTCGTTTGCGGCGGAAATGGCGGGACTCGGGGAAACGTGGGGGGAGGCAACGCTCTGCCCTGTGCGGAAGACGACCGGTCGGAACTTGGAGGATCTCAAAAGGGAGCTTCTGGAACTCCTCTTGCATGCCCGTCAGCGCGATATAGCCCTGCAGTCGACGACGGTGGGTCCCCATCGGGAGGATTGGCACATTCTGTGTGACGGCAGACCGCTTTCGACTTTTGCATCGCGCGGACAGGAGCGGGTGGCGGTGGTGGCTCTCCTGCTCCTGGAAGTGTCGTATCTGCAGCTGCGACGCAGGGAGCGTCCGGTCATCCTCCTCGATGACGTCTTTTCCGAACTGGATGACGCTCATCAGTCGGCACTGCTTCATCGATTGACGGATTGCCAGGTGTTGATGACGGCGGTGCGTGCACCGGCGCACGTGGAGGAAGCGACGGTGTGGAGGATGAGGGATGGGGAATGGATGGTTGATCATGACCAATAACCAAATCCCAATGACCAAATTTCTTCGACGAGTGTTGGTCATTGGTCATTGTGGCTTGGTCATTTCGTATTGTTTGGATAGACCAAGGCTCCGTAGAATGCCAGAGCCAATGCATCGGCGGCATCATCCGGCCGGGGGACGGAGGGGAGTTTCAGTTCGGTCACGAGCATCGTTTGCACTTGTGATTTATCCGCCGAGCCGTCGCCCGTGATGCCTTGTTTCATCTGGAGCGGCGTGGGTTCGATGATCGGCAGCCCCCGTTCCGCCACCGTCTGCACGATGATGCCGCGCGCTTGGGCGACATCAATGGCCGTTCGTTCATTGGTGGCGAAAAACAGTCGCTCGATCACCACCAATTCCGGTTTTTGATCATCCAGATACGCGCTCAAATCTGTCCGGATCTCGCAGAGTCGATCGGGGAGGGGCATGCCTGCGGGCGTCGTGATCGTCAGCCATTCGACCACGTGCAGGTTGCTGCGGGACGGGGCGTTGAGGAGCCCCAAGCCGATGGTTGCCAAGCCGGGGTCGATACCGAGGATACGCATGAGAGGGGAGGAAACCGAGGATTCCGAAGTCACCGGGGACAAACGGCATGTGCACCTCGAATTTAGCGGTAGTATCTGCTATACTGAAGAGAAATGCACAAACAAATTCCCCGCCATCGACTGTTCATAGCCGTGCCGGTTTTTGCGTTCTGTCTCGTCTGGAGTGTCGTGGGGGGGATGGTGCATGCGGGTCCGTCGCCCGTTGCCGATCTACCCGGTACCACCCTCCGAGTGACGGAAGGCGAACGCATCGTGCAGATCCCCGGTGGCATCGTCCGTCTCGGGAAGGAGTCGATCCTCCATATCACCGATGACGGGGCGGAGTTGGAGCGTGGGTCTGCGTTGGCCGTCGCCGATGGAAGACTGGTCCTGCATGTGAGTGATGCGGATATTTCCGGGTGGGCGGGAGGATTCCATGTGACGGCGCACGGTGATCGCATCAGTATCGCCGCTCTCACGACGCCCGTACGCATCGATCGTGATGGCGGGACGATGATTGTGCCGGTGCGCACGCAGGTGCCCACGCTCTCCAATGCAGCCATCGTGGCCGTGCCGCAGCATTTTCTGCGCGAGAACCAGCCGGCCATCGTGATGCTGCAGGATCGCCTTCCGCAGTCATCCTTCTCCCTCGAGAGTGCTCCGCCTTCGGCCGTCGTATCCGCGCTCCGGTTTCCCGCCGCGCGCGACCGAGCGAACAGAGAAGCAGGGCGGGGAACGGATTGCGGCTTGCATTTGGTTTCCGCAGCATCACAGGGAACCGCAGGTTCGCTTCTGCTGCCTTGTATAGAGCGAGCGGAGGACTGGATGCTGCTTTCCTTCCATTTGGCCGTCCGGAATGCCGTTTGGTCGCTGCCCGCACCGTCCTCCGCCACCGTCGAAGATCGCATCCGGCGCATCGAACTCTTGCCGCTCAGTGATCGCGGTTCCGTTGCAGTTCCCGAACAGATCGTCTCGTGGTGGGCTCAGGACGCCGCTGCGATTCTCGCGGATGCCTCCGGTGCGTTGCTGGCAGATCGTCTTCCCATGATCACAACTGCCATCGCGCATTTGAGTCAAGCCGGATACCCCGACAGAGCCAAACGGTACGCCACTCGTCTGCTTGCATTGGAGAAGCATGCTCCCGTTCAATTCGGATCCGTCGTGACATCGTTGCGATCGATTCTTGCAGATGCCGTTCCTCGATTCACCATTCCTCTCCATGCCTCACTTTCCACTCGGCCCGTTGACAGACCGATACCCGCGGAGGTTACGCCGGATCCTACTCTCCTGGCGGATGCGGACAGAGCCCTGCGCGACGCCGGGTTCATGTTTACGGGGGGAACGTACATCGAACTCGAAGGTTCGTCCGTCGCGGTGCGGGATATCGTGCTGGGTACGCCCAAAGGGCATCAGGTCGTGCAGTTTTCTTTCAATCCCGCTACGAATACCGTTTCTCGCATCGGCGTCGATGGCAAGCTACTCCCGTACAGTCTTCCACTGGATCGGTATGTGCGGTGGGTGAGGGGGGAGAAGCTTGAATAGTTTCATGAAGGTAAGTCAGTCTTGCGTATGATATTATCATATGATAGTATCATACCATGACCACGATTTCTGTTCCCTTACCGGCAGATCTGTTGCTTGCTCTGGAGGCTCTGGTACAGCAGGGGGTGGCTCCCAATAAGGCCGAGGCCATGCGCTTGGCATTGAAGAAGTATGTCGAGGATCAGGCGGTGGAAGCGGTTTTGCGTGCGGAACAAGAGCCTTCGCTGACGGGAGATCTGGAGGAATTGATGCAAAAAATCTAATCAGGTATGCAGCTCTCCTACAAACCCTCCTTCGTACGTGCACTGCAGAAGCTTCCTCCATCGCTTCAGCACGAAGCGCTGGGAAGCATTACGCTTTTTCGTCAGGATCCGTTTGATCCTTCACTCAAGACGCACAAGTTGCAAGGCAAATTGTGCGGTCGCTGGAGCTTTTCCGTGAACTACCGTTACCGGATCGTTTTTCGATTTGAGGGGAAAGAGCATGCCCATCTCCTCGCTATCGGTGATCATGATGTGTATCGGTGATGGTGGGCGACGGGGGACTTGAACCTCCGACCTCGACATTATCAGTGTCGCGCTCTAACCAGCTGAGCTAGTCGCCCTTCATGTGAATGGACGCGCTCTCATCATCCGCCTCAGGCGGATAGTCGCCCGGGATGAGAAACGACACACGGACACATGCCCGCGAGTGGGTGCATGATACCCATTTGCCCCCGGCCCTTCAATCTATTCTTTCGGCACTTCAATGAGCTAAATACCCATCTTCCACCAAAAAGACGCCTTGCGGCGCCCTTTCGATTGAGATGAAGCGAGGAGACTCAGTCTTCCTCCGTTTCCACATGGGTCCGGCGGCGTTCTTTGATTTCCAAGCGGATGGCACGGAGCTTCTCTTGGCGTTCGCGCAGCATTTCCTTTCTCGTTTGGATGGTCTGGTGCATCGTTTCCATCTTCTCTTCGCGGCTCTCCATCAGTTCCGTGCGTTGTTCCATTTGCATCTGCTGCTGCGTTTGGACGCATGTTGCCTGGTCGAGCCCTGTTTTTTCCGCGCAGGCCTCTCGGCGCTGCAGGCGTGCGTCCCGTCGTTCCTGCAAGCGTTGGCGCAAGAGCAAGAAGTGTCGGCGGACGCGCTCGCGGGCTTCCGTGCGAACGCATTGTGCGTGCTCGGTTCCGGTCAGTGTGGCGCAGGGGCGAATGAACGAAGAAGACGAAGATGACACGGACGACAAGGACGACAAGGACGATGACGATTCGATTGATGATGCTTCGGAGGAAGCTGATTCCACGGAGGATGACGAAGATGAAGAGGATTCCACGGAGGATGACGAAGAAGATGAACTGTCTGCATCCTGCGCGAAGGTCGGTGCAGCTATGAGCATCAGCGCAAGGCTGAAGGGAAGGAGGAGTTTCTGTACCATGGAAGAGAGGGGAAATGAGAAATCAGCTTACCATGCATGACCGTTATTTTCGCTTGCGGTGCGAAGGTATTCTCTCGCGTCTACTTCTTGTAGATATCCGTCACGCTCTCTTTGCGCTCGATGTGGTGGATGACCTCGGCGAGCAGAGGGGCGATGGGGAGGACCGTGAGTCCCGGGAACGTGGCGGTGTTGGGAATGCTGTCCGTCACAACGACTTCGGTAAATTGAGCTTTCGACAGCCGCTCGATGGCTTGACCTGCAAAGACGGCATGGGTGGCCGCCACATACACATTCTTTCCCGCGCCACGCGCACGGAGTGCTTCCGCCGCGGCGACGAGCGTGCCTGCGGTATCGATCATGTCATCGTAGAAAATGCAGGTGCGTCCTTCCACTTCGCCCACGATATCGATGATTTCCGCCTGGTGGTGCGCGCTGCGGACTTTGTGCATGATGGCGAGATCCGCCTGCAGGTCATCGGCGAATTTCTTGGCCAGTTTGGCGCCGCCGATGTCGGGTGCGATGACGACGGGGCGGTCGATTCGTTTACCGCGGAAATACTTCGCAAAAATCGGACGCGCATCCAGTGCGTCCACGGGCACGGAGAAAAATCCCTGGATCTGACTGGAATGGAGATTGAGCGTAATGACGTGATCGGCGCCGGCTTCCTCCAGAAGCTGTGCCATCAATTTGGCGGAGATCGGCTCCCGCGGTTCCGACACGCGATCCTGCCGCGCATAGGGGAAGTAGGGGAGGACGACGTGGATGCTCGAGGCAAAGCTCAATTTGGCCGCCTGGCACATCAGGAAGAGTTCGAAGAGCGCGTCGTGGGGGTCGCGGCCGACGGCCTGCAGCAGAAAAACCTCCTGTCCGCGCAGCGACTGTTCGTACCGAACGTAGCATTCGCCCGCCGCGAACTTCTTGAGGGTGATGTGACCGAGCGGCACCTTCAATTCCTCTGCAAGGCTTCCGCTGAGGGCCGGATGGGAAGATCCTGCGAAGAGGTACATGGTCGAGTATAGTATAGCAGATGCACATCCGTTTCTCCACCGCCGTCGGTCTGCCCGTGCAGGAGGAGCATGCGCGATCCTCCTGTGCCGCCGTTCGCGGCGTTCTCCTCCATCCCGATACGGGGAAGATCGAGGGATTCTTCGTGGCTGTGCCGGGGTTTCTGCATGCGGAGGAACGCTTCCTGCAAACGATGGATATTCTGCACTGGGGGAAAAGCATCCGCATTCGTGATGAGAACGTGCTCATTCCGGTGGGAGATGTCATCCGACTGGAGCGTCTCTTGGAGGAGCGTCGTCCCGTGCTGGGGCAGCGAATCGTGAGTGAGGGAGGGGTGTCTCTGGGAACGTGCAAGGACATACAGTTTGATACGAAGCAGTTCCAGCTGGAGTGGATCTTTCCGCGCAGAATGCTGCGATGGGGACGAGCCATTCCCGCATCGTCCATCGTGGAAGTCCGGTCGGATGCCGTGGTGGTGCGGGAAGCCGTACTGCTGCAGGAGACCGCAGAGAAAACGACGCTCCTGCCGGGGGTGGATTTGGTGGGAGGATGAAGAATAACAGAGTAACGGAATATCAGAGGAACAGGGACGAGCGTTTCATTCTTTCGATTATTTGTTGTTCAAAAAAAGCAGGGCCGAAGCCCTGCAGTTTCTGATGAAGAAGCAGTCTTGTTTTACTCTGCGACTCCCCCTGTGACTTCTCCTGCCAATATGTTGGTGATCAAACCAACGATGACGCGTGCGAACAGGACGATCACCAGTCCGATGAGAGCATAGAAAATCGTCTTCTTTGCCTTGTCTTTCGCTTCATCTTCTCCTTGTGAAATGATGAGGCGGATACCTGCGATGACGATAACAATAACCGCAATGAGTGCAAGGAAATTTAGGACAACATTCACTACATTAACGATGATTTCTCGAATTGTGCCTTCATCGGTTCCTGCTCCAGGTGTGCCTTCGAGTTCCGGGTCTTCTCCTCCAAATTGTGCAAAAGCAGAAGATGCCAAACTCATGACGAGCGTTCCGGAGGTCAGAGCGTATGCGCCGATGCGCTTGAGAGGTGCGATCATAAACGAAGGGGGAGAGAGTGAGTGGATGCGTTTAGTTTTGTGGAACACCGTCCTACAAGCAAGTGATTCGCGCCGATGCGGGGTGACATTCTATTGACCGAAAATGATTTGGTGTCTTTGTGATTACTCACGAGGAGGAACGTTTGCTGAGGATGCCGATGGTGAAAAGGAGGACGGCCGGCAGTGCGAACCAGAGATTCTGGTACTCCACCATCATGCGAACCAGCGGGCTGGATTGCACGATGGGTGTGAGGAACGGGGCGTTAGCCAGGTTGCCGTCCAAAATCGGCGTGGCTCCGATGTAGGTGAGGAGCGCGGAGAGCAGCAGCCCCGCCGTGAGCAGTCCGAAGATCGCCGTCGCCACGGGTTCCCAGAAACCGGGGAGCGCGTGCGGGTAGTCGGTATCGAAGCCGCCGCTGACGGACAGTCCGATGATGACGGCGACGAAGAGCGCCAGTTTGATGATCGAAATGACAGAGTGATCGACCCGTAGTCCCACAAACTGAGCGAAGGATTGTGCATCGCCCACGAGCATCGCCATCAGGTTGCCGACAGCCTGCACCGCGACGATGGCGATGTAGGAAGCGATGATGATCTTCACGGCTTCGTCCTTTCCCACGATGAAACTGTATGCGACGACGACGGCGAAGAAGACGATGACGAGGAGATCCCAAGTGAGGGCGAGTTCCATGGAAGGGATTGTAGCGTTTCTCGTTTCTCACCACCAATTACTCATCACTCATCACTGCAGAAGCCAGTGGCAGCGATGCGTGCGTTTCAAACGGAGCGAAGGCGACGTCCTTCCTTTCAGTGATCATGCACTGAGCCGCTGCGCCGATCATGGCTGCATTATCCGTGCAGTACGTCAGTTTCATCGGGAAGCGCATGCGCACGGAGGGGAGCGCGTCCGCGAGCATCGTGCGGAGAACGGCATTGGCAGAGACGCCGCCGACGAGGTGGAGTTCTCGGATCTCCGGGTGACGCTTCATTGCGCGGATGATGCGATCGATGAGGTGACGGCAGAGGGCCGCTTGGTAGGAGGCGGCCATGTCGCGATGGTCGGCGTTTTCCGTATCACGCAGGAGGTACCGCAGCGCCGTCTTCAATCCCGAGAAGCTGAACTCGAGCGTGTCTTCCTGTTTCAGCGGCATCGGAAAGGCGAAGGCGTCCGGGTTGCCTCCTTCCGCAAGTTTGGCGATGGCCGGTCCGCCGGGATACGGGAGGCCGAGCAGTTGCGCGCCTTTGTCAAAAGCCTCGCCGACGGCATCATCACGCGTTCTGCCGATGAGATGTCCCGTGAGGTGCGTTGTGCGCAGCCAGAGATCCGTGTGTCCGCCCGAAGCCGAGAGTGTCAGAATGGGGAATCGCGGTTCGTCTGCTTGCGGGAGGTCGAGCCAGGGGGAACTGAGATGCCCCAGCGTATGATGGACGCCGATGATCGGTTTGCGCCACATCCGGGCGAGTGTCCGGGCGGCTGTGGTGCCGACGAGGAGGGACCCGAGCAGTCCCGGTCCGCGGGTGACCGCGATGGCGCTGAGGTTGCGAGGCTCCATCTTCGCTTCCTCCATGGCTTGATGCAGGACGGGCAGTATGTATCGCACCTGTTCCCGCGCCGCCTCTTCCGGGATCACGCCGCCCGCATGTTCGAACACTGTTTGGGAACTGGCGATGACGCAGCTCAGGACGTCGCGACCCTCTTGCACGACGGCGGCGGATGTTTCATCGCACGATGTTTCAATGGCAAGCAATGGAATAGGATTGCATTATCACGCATTCACTCTTCATAATCCACGTATTGTGACATCCATTCTCTTCCTCACGCGATCCTGGTACGGATATGGCGGTATGCAGCGCTTCAGCCGCGATCTGTGTTCGGAACTCGGCACCGCGTACGGCATGCGTTTTCACTGCGAACATCCACTGCGACCGGGAAGGGTCGGGCAGGCGAGCTTCCTCTTCCGTTCGCTCCGGTCGGGTTTGCGGGACGGATGGGCCGGCTGGCGTTTGCATGTGGGGGATTGCGCGTTGCTGCCGCTCGGCGTGCTGCTTCACTTTCTCACGCGCGCCCCCCTCAGCGTCACCGCGTGCGGGTTGGATGTGGTGTATCCTGCTCCGTGGTATCAGCGGATGCTGCGTTTCAGTCTGCGATACTGCGAGCGGATCGTGTGCATCAGTAATGCGACGGCGCGGGAGGTCAAAGCGCGGGGCGTGCCCGAGGAGCGCATCGTCATCATTCCGCCCGGCATTTCCCCATCGAATGTCACGACGGAAGCAGCGGGGTCGCAACGACGCCGTGCCGCGCTGCTCTCGGTCGGGCGTCTCATCCCGCGCAAAGGAGTGGCGTGGTTTCTGGAACGCGTCTTCCCTTCGCTTGCCGAAGAATTTCCGGATCTCACCTACACCATCGTGGGAGAGGGGCAGGATCGGGCGCGCATCGAGGCGATCATTCATCGGGAAGGTCTTGGTCGCCGCGTCACTCTCTGCCATGCACTTACCGACGGTGAGCGCGATGTGCTGATGGAGCATGCGTCGCTCTTGCTGATGCCCAATGTTCCCGTGGCGGGGGACATGGAGGGGTTCGGAATCGTCTGCATCGAGGCGGCGGGGCGGGGACTACCGGTGGTGGCGGCGCGCATGGAGGGCATTCCGGATGCCGTCATCGACGGGGAAACGGGCCGGCTGTTTGCACCCGGCGACGTACAGGATTGCTTGCGCACGATCCGTGAGTTGCTGCATGCGCCGCCGGAACGCGCGATGGTGGCCGAGAGCGCGTGGGGGCGGTTTGGCTGGCAGGCGCTCATTCACCGTTACCAAGCCCTCGTGTTCGATGTGTGAATCGCACCGCGTCGGCCTCATCAGTTGGGATTTTGCTCTGCGCAAAGGAGGGATGGGACGGTCGCTTGCATGGATTGCATCCGCGTTGCGTGAGGGAGGCATCGTTGTGCGCGTGGGGTCACCGGTCGTCGGTGACACGGAAAGGGCGCTGCTCCCCGTGACGCGATGCATCGGCGGACACTTGCTCTTTTCGCTGCTGCTGCCTCCTGTGCTGCGACGATGGATTGCTCGCAACGGTGTCAATCGTTTGCTCCTGCCCGTCGGTCCGGGCGGCGTCCTGCTTTGGGGGCGTCCTCCGATGCCCTTCGACGCCGTCGTCTACCACACCTATTTGCAGCAGTGGCGGGCGGTTCCCGGTCAGCGTTGGAAGCGTGTGTTCGTACCGTTGGAGCGGCGGATGCTCCGTCGGGCGGAACGAATTTTTTGCTTCTGTGAAGATACGGCGAGGGTGCTGCGTGAGAACATGGGGATTGCGGGAGAGAAGGTGCGGGTGCTGCCGCATGCGGTTGCATGGAAAGGTGAGGGATGTGAGGGAGGGCAGGAAAGTAAGAAAAGGGAGAAAGGGCAGAAAGGTTTGTGCGTGTGCATCGCGCGATTGGAGGAACGCAAGGGGGTGCGGGTGCTGCTAAAAGCCTGGAAGATCGTCGTGCAGCACGTTCCCGATGCGCGATTGGTGATCGTCGGCAGAGGGAAGCAGGCACGGTGCATCGATCGCTTGATTGCAACCGTCGGTCCGTCGGTACGACGTGTGCCGCACTTGCCGCAAACGGAGTTGCAGGCATTGGTGTTGCAGGCGGCAATTGCGCTGTGCCCCGCGTATCTGGAGGGATTCGGTCTGGCGGCCGCGGAGGCGATGGCGGCGGGGACGGCGGTGATTGCATCGGACGTCGACGGATTACGTTCCCTGATTGTGCACGAACACACCGGATTGCTCGTTCCCGCGGGGGATGCCCCTTCGCTCTCCGCTGCGATCGTACGACTTCTCTTCGATGATGCGCTGCGGGATCGTCTCGCGCATGCGTCTTTTGAGGAAGCGCGGATTCGGTTCGATGCTTCGCGGTCGGCGAGAGCACTCGTTGCCTCGTACGATTCCTGTACAATCGCAGCATGATCACGCGCATCATTCCGTCAGCGCTCACGATGTGGGATGTCGTGGTGCGTGGGCCTTGGATACGATGGGGCATGAGACGTTCCACCGAAACGTCTGTACTGGGTGTGGCCGCGATGATCGGACTTCTGATCAAGTTTCTGTGGCCGCTATTCGTTTTTGATGTGCCGCTGGGATACGATCCGGGGTTCTATCGCTATCTGTTCGTGCATCATGCGGAGGCGCTTCCGCCCTTTGTCCTGCCGGACCTGGCGCCGTGGGCGCGCGGCCATCCGCTGGGACTCTTCTTTTTTTCCAGTCTTCTCCTGAAGGCCGGATTGCCCGTCGATTGGCTCATCGGTTGGATGTGGAATCTGGTTCCCGTCATCCTCGCCGCGATCTACGCGTGGATCATCCGCCGCAGATACGGACTTACGGTCGGCGTGCTCACGTTGCTCGCGGCCTTGCTATCGATTGCATTCTTCGATGGGTTCGCGGCGATGTACTGGAAGACGTACGCGGCGCTCTTCTGGATGATCCTCACCTTCGCCGCTTTGGAGCATCGCTCCTGGTGGAGCGTGCCGCTGGGCATTCTCACCGTCGCCACGCACCATCAGACGGGGTTGCTGTTTGGCCTCGTGTTTGGGACGTGGATTATTCTGTCATCCATTGCCATGCGGATGGAGAAGGAGAGACGCCCTGTAGGGCGTCTTTACACGATGAGGCAGAGTGTGATGATGGTGGTAGTCGGCCTGTGTATTGTGCTCATCGGTGCCGCGACCTACGCACCCATCTGGCAGGATGCCGTACTCGTCCACATTCCCGCGCTTCTCGATCGTTCGGTTGCGGCTGCGGGCAGCTTTCCTCCGCCACTCTTCTATCTGCAAACCTCAGGCGTCCTTCTGCTGCTTGGCATCATCGGATTCGTCGGCGACGTTCGCAGGGAACGCTGGACCGTGTGGCAGCTTGCTTTCCTGTGGAGCGCGGTGTTCGTGTGTCTGCGTTTGCTCTTCTACCGCCGCTTTCTCCTTCAGCTCGATTTCTTCCTTCTGCCGTTTGTCGCCATCGGCATTCGTGATCTTTGGGTGCGCTACCAGCGCCGTGCCGTCCGCGTATGTCTCATTGCCGCATTGGTGGCGCAGGGCATGGTGATGGTGCTCGTCGTGCGCACGCGCGGGCCCATCGTGGATGCGCAGACATTTGCGGCCATCGAGCGATTGCCTTCCCTCCTCCCGGCCGATGCGTTGGTACTGAGCCTGGAGAATCAATCCGTCGTCGTGCTGCGCGGCTGGCTGCCGTATCACCGGGTCGGCGGACCGGGGCTCTTCGATGCGTCGTGGTCGTACGCGGAGTGGGAGAAGTTTTTGCTGGGAACGGATGCGGAGAGACAGGCATTTCTGCGAGCACTCCCCGTTTCCACGTATCTGTTCGTTTCACCGTTTTTCCGTTCGTACTATGGCGACCGTGCGGTTTCTCTGCTGCACGATCCATGCCTCGTTCCCTCCGTGGAGCCGCTCCTGCTGCGCGTCGAGTGTCCCACCCTTCCCCATGATTGATCTCTTTCCCTCGCGGGCGGTTGCGCTCGACCTCTTCGGTTGGCAGGTGCATTGGTACGGGTTGCTGTACCTCGCAGCGTTTCTTCTTGCATGGTTCTTGGTGCCGCGTTTGCAGCATTTCCGTTCGTTGCAGCTCTCCTCCGATGAGTGGTCACGCATGCTCTCGTGGGCCGTCGTCGGCGTCATTGTGGGCGGGAGAATCGGGTATGTTCTCTTCTATGCTGCCGCCTATTACATCGCGCATCCACTGCAGATCGTTGCGGTATGGCAGGGAGGGATGTCGTCGCACGGGGGCATGATCGGCGTGGCGGTGGCGATTGGGTGGGCGCTGCGTCACCGATCGCGCAGGGACATGCTTGCCATCGCCGATATTCTGGTTATTCCTGCAGCCATCGGTCTCGCATTCGGTCGCATCGGCAATTTCATCAATCTGGAAGTGTACGGAACGGTCACGACGTTGCCGTGGGGCATTGCCATTCCCGATGTCGAAGGACTGCGCCATCCCACACAGCTCTACGCCGTCGTGAAGGATGTGCTGATCGCATCGGTCTGTTTTCTGCATGTGCGCCACGCATCCTCGCGTCCCGGTCGCACGCTTGCGCTCTTTCTGATGCTCTACGGCGTGCTGCGCTTCCTGATCGAATTCCTGCGCGAGCAACCCTACGGCGTGTGGGAGGTTGGCTTTGTGACGCTGACGCCGGGGCAACTGCTCACGCTGCCACTCATTGTCATCGGCGTTTGGATCTGGCGCAGTCGGCGTGTGCGAGCGTGAGCGTGCAGCAGGACATTTTACCGGTCTTTGCTTGTGTCGTCCGTGCTGTCTGGGGGAGTGGTCATTGCTGCGGTCCATTCCTGCCAGATAGCAAGAAATTCCTCTTCCTGTTCCTGCGGATCATTTTTTATCCATACGGAACGGATGCGGCTAATGCCCTGTGTATTTGGCAGCTCTTTGCGTAATGAACTTTTTTCAGTGCTATTCATTCTCCCATTGGGCGGAAGCGCGAGCAGTTCCTGGAGCAGGATTGCGTACTGTTCCACACGTTCATGGGGATCTTTGATGCAGCTGACTTTCTTCCACAAACGTTCCAGGGCAATGAGTCCTGCCCAACCGGTTGGATTATCCTTAATGACATGTATCACATTTCGTGGCGTACGGTGATCTGGCATGACGCTTACCAAACCGCTTGGAGCCAGTTGCAGAAGGATCTTGATTGTCTCCAGCGTAGATCCGGACACTGCTTTTAAATGAAGTTCCAAGAGGAGCTCTGCAGTGTGGACAGCATCTTTTTCATCTGAATTCAATGTGCATGCCGTTTCGATCGGGCCGGGTTCATGCTTTGTTGCCGATTCCAATTGTACAATCTCTTCTTCTTGAGGTGGGGGCATTGATACACCCTGTTCATCTGCAGTCATTTTGATTCCGGAGTCCATGGAAAGGGGGGAACAAAGGTTAGCTATGGTAGAACAGTTCTTCTTGTGGTCAACCCATTCTGCCGCACGCGTGACGTCAGCAGAAGGTCTTGCGGTGCAGCACGCAGAGTCCATGTCGTTCCATCGCCTCCCGGTGCTCCGGCGTGCCGTAGCCTTTGTGCCGCGCAAATCCGTAGTGAGGAAACACCGCATCGGCCTCGATCATGAGGCGATCCCGCGTGACCTTCGCAAGAATCGATGCCGCGGCGATGGCGGGTTCCAGACTGTCCCCGCGGATGACGGAGCTGTGCGGCACGTCGAACCAGAACCGGTCGCGGCCGTCGACGAGGAGGTACGTCGGCTTGCAGCGTTTGGCGAGTCGGGCGACTGCCTGCTGCATGGCAAGCTGGGTTGCTTCCAGAATGCCGACTCGATCGATGATCGGAGCGTCCACGATGCCGATGCCATGAACGCAAACGGCATCGAGCACGGAGAATGCAGCTTCCCGCTGCCGCGCTGACAATTGCTTGCTGTCTCCTACGATACAGCCCGCGCCCCGCTCGGCCTTTAGTTGCCATCGCCCCTCGCCGATGGGAGTGACGGGACAGGGGAGGATGCACGCTGCGGCGACCACCGGACCGGCCAGCGGCCCGCGGCCGGCTTCGTCGATGCCGGCGATGATCGGGGCCGCTGGAGGGTTGCTTTTAATAATAAATGTTCTATAATAGATTCTTGATCTTTCATAGTATGGCACGAACCGTCGGGCGGGCGCACGTTCATCGCGCTTCTGCCTGTCGGTTTCACAGGGGGGCTACCTTTCGGGGAGAACGCCCATGTTCACGGAAGAAACCCTGTACGAAGTCTTCGGGCCGAATGGAGAAATTCTCCAGTTGGTCTTCGGACTGCTGTTCGCCGGTCTCGCGATGAAATTGTATCGTCGCTTGAAAGGGGAACGGTAAAACCGACTTTTAGGCCGCATCATCCTTCGTGATGGTGCGGCCTGCTCTTTGGCATCGTCACCGTCGTCGGATGTTTTCCGCATGATCGAACGGCGACAGTGCGTGGTGCGACCTACCTGGAGCGCAACGCTTTGCGGACGATGGCGCCTTCATCCCAGGGGATCTGCCCGCGTGCCGTCATCATCGTCGTGACGCCCGCCATGCCGCAGATGGCCACGATGTCACCGGGTTCTGCTTGCTTCAGAATGAAGGCGATCGCTTCTTTTCGATCTTCGATGCGATGCGCCTGCGTCTGCGACTGATCGATGCCCGACCAGAGGTCATCCATGATTTGCGCGTGCGGTTCGCCGTAGGTTTCGTCACTCGTGACCACCACCACGTCCGCAAGCGCGCTGCAGACACGCCCCTGCTCCGGCCGCTTCTCTCGCATGCGATTGCCGCAGGCGCTCGTCAGCACCAAGACGCGCTTTCCCTCCGCCATGGCACGGAGTGTGTTCAGCACTTTTTCATAGGATTGCACCGTCACGGTAAAATCGAGAAACACGCGAAACGACTGTCCTTCGTTCACTTCCTCCAATCGTCCCGGCACCCCGGTAAACGTCGCCAGGGCGTTGATGGATTTTTGCAGGGGGATCCCCAATGCCAGCGCACATCCGGCGCTGCAGAGCGCATTCTCCACATTGAAGGTACCCGCGATGGTGAGCGTGAGTGGCAGCGTCTCTTCCGATGCGCGGTGGATTTCAGCCGTGACGCCTCCGGCACTCGTTTGGATGCGCGTGGCCCACAGACTGGCGCCGCTTGCGTTGTACGTGATGGTTTTTTTGGAGGGAATCGTTCGATAGATCTCGTAGGATGCATCAGCTTGATTGATCACTTTGGTGCCCCTGCCTCGGAGCATCGCGAAGAGCAATCCCTTGTCCCGCGTGTATTGTTCCATTGTCTTGTGGTAATCGAGATGCTCGGGCGCGAGATTGGTGACGGCGGCCACCGCCGGATACAGATGATTGGTGCGACCCTGCACCAGCCCGTGTGAGGAGATTTCCACGACGGCGTGAGTGCAGCCGGCCCGAACCATACGTCGCAGCAGCTTCTGCAATTTCATCGGGCTGATGGATGTTTTCTGCGTGACATTGCGCTCAACGGTCTCTCCGATGGAAAAGTGGGTGGTCGTCAGGATGCCGGTCTTGATGCCCTCCATCTGCAAGATGTGCCCCAGCATGGCGACCGTCGTCGTTTTGCCATCCGTTCCGGTGATGCCGGTGACGATGAGTTTGCGCGCGGGAAAGCCATTGCACACGGCCGCGAAGCATGCCTTGGCGCGATGCCATGCGAGGCGGAGGGGACTGCGGTCAGGAATCAGCGCTTTGCATCTCTGCAGTATCATCGATCGCCAGCATAGCACGGGCCGCGGTCACATCGATTGCGATTTGTTTCTGCAAATCGGCGACGGTCGCAAAGTCGCGCACTTCCCTGATGTATCCGACCACCTCAACGGTCAGCGTCCGTGCGGTGATCAACGGTACCGTATCGATCACATATACTTCGCAAGACGGCGTATCGTGGAACACGGGACGCGGACCAAAGAAGAGCGCGGCGGGGTACGGTGTGCCATCGAGTACTGCTCTGCAAGCGTAGATGCCTGTTGCAAGATCGGCCGGCACATCGTGGAGATGCACATTGATGGTCGGCGAACCGATGGTGCGACCGCGACCGGAGCCGGAGACGATGCGGGCGGAGAATTGGCATATCGATGGCATGCGATCAGTATACCACTTACGTATGTTGAATTGTGGGATATGAATTTAGAATTTTGGGATCCCGCTCAGCAAAACCCAACATTCAACATTCATGATTCTAAATTCAGGATGCATGTGCCATCCCTTCCTTCTGGATCGTCTTCCAGTCATACGGGAACCGGTAGGTTTCCAGTGCGCGCACGACCGCGGCGAAGGCTTGCCAGTGTGTCTGTGCTTCGTACAGGAAGGCATTGCCGTTCTCCTGATTGGGATCGTAGTTCTTCAGCAGTGGCATCGCGGGGGCGACGGGCACTGCGCCGGATCGCAGGCAGCGGGAAAGTTCGGGAAGCGCGGAGGGATCGACGAGGAAGAGGGACAGGTCCGAGGCCAGGAGCATGCGCTCCAGGGACGTGTCGTCGTGCGGGAGAATCGCCAGGCGATGGTTGTGCTTCGCTGCGATTTCCGTCAAGTATGCGCCGTAGGACGCAGGGCCTTTTCCCAGGATCACGATCTGCACCGGTATCTGCAGGAGCCCCGGCAACAGTTCTTTCAGGAGTGCGCCGCCGAGGCCGTCACTCACGCCTGTCGGAAAGCAGAGGAGTGCGCGACGCGGTTCCGTCGGCCAGCCGAGTTCCTCCTGGAGCGCACGTTTGGCGGGCGCTTTCTGTTCGAGAATGTGCAGCAGTTCGCTGCCCGATTTGGTCGTCGCTGCAGCGGAGGGGTAGGGGGTCATGGTGTGGGTGCAGGTATCGTTACAGTATAGCCCAAAACTCGCTTTCGGGGAAGACGCGATGCCTTGCATTTGGCAGAGGTTTGCAGTGTATGGATAGATGCTTATTGTTCAGCTTCAGAAATATTAGATTCAGCAGTGGCTTGTGTTGGATCGAAGGGGGCTTTTACAGCGCTTGGGTAATTCTTAGATTCACTATTCTGCTCCGGTGTTGGATTTTCTCCATTGCATGATAGATAGATGGCTAATGCTGTCACTAATGCAAGATAGCCCGGTATCTTTCGAGGGTTTGTTTCGATTTTGACCGTTTCCCCGATGTTTTCTCTCACCATACTAAATACGTTGTTACTCATGTCGAGCATGTTGCATCCTCATGCGTATTTTGTCAAAGTCGCTTATTTTTTATCAAAGCATGCAAAAGGTAGGATGGGCGCATGGATCACCTTGTCGTCATCGACGGCCATCACCTGATGTATCGGGCGTACTGGGCGATTCCCCGGACGCTCTCCACCAAGAGCGGTGAACAGGTGAACGCCGTTTTCGGTATGGCGTCCATGTTGCTCTCCATCCTGCGGGCGGAGGAACCGACGCATATGGTCGTTTGTTTCGATGCGGGGAGCGACACGTTCCGGCATCAGGAAAATGAGACATATAAGGAAGGACGCGCGGAGACCCCCGATGACTTCATCGCGCAAATTCCCCGGATCATCCGGCTCGTCGAAACGTTCGGTCTGTCGATGGAGAGTCACCCGGGGTTCGAAGCCGACGACCTGCTGTGTACCTACGCTCTCCAAGCGGAGAAGGCCGGCATGCGCGTGACCATCGTGACGGGGGATCGGGATGCGTTTCAGCTGGCCACCGACCGCGTGCGCATCGCGATTCCCCACAGCGGCTACGCTCAGGCGGAATATCTGGGTCCGGCGGAGATCATCGCGAAGTACGGGATCCGTCCCGACCAGGTACCCGCGTACAAAGGACTGACGGGAGACCCGTCCGATAATCTGCCGGGTGTGAAGGGAATCGGACCGAAGACTGCGGCGCAACTTCTGCAAACGTACGACACCCTGGAGAACCTCTACGATCATCTGGGGGAGATCCGTCCCGCCGTGCGTGCAAAATTGGAAGCCGATCGGGAGCAGGCGTTCTTCTGCCGGCACATGGCGCTCCTCATTTGCGATGTGCCGCTTTCGGTGCCGCTTTCGGGTACGCGCCTTGCCGATCTTCCCGCCGATGCCATTCTCGCCATCTTCCGCGAACTGGAATTCAGCCTACTTAGCAGGCGATTCACCGATTTCCTTCGGACGCCGTTTGCAAGCCGCACCTTCCTGCGCGTCGCCGATGTGTTCGCACCCGTCACGGCGTCCGTACCACCGGATACTCAGCAAAGTCTTTTTTGAGAATTGCAGCAGGGGACCTGCGTGCGTCCATGCTTCTTCCATCTTGTCATGACGATCACATTTAGTATCCATTTTTGTTTTGGGACAATTTGAGAGAATACATTTCTTGGTTTCTGTTTTTCTGAAGCGGATACATCTGCGTACTATTTGTGTTCGCATATACCGGGCGTGTATACCAAAGGTATACGCATGGCTCTTGCACGATTCCCCGCCTGATCTCTACACTGGTCACCAATCCGGAGCACGAGCTTTCGAGAGCGTATTTCCCCCCTTCCCTCCCATGCCCAAAGAACGCGTACTGGCCAGCTTGGATATCGGTAGTTCCAAGATCCGCACCGTCGTTGCCGTCACGGGCGGCGCGCAGGAGCATGCCATTCCCAATGTCATCGGTGTCGGCATTTCGCCGTCACTGGGTATTCGCAAGGGACAGGTGATCGATGTGGAGGAACTCATTCACAACATCATTTCTTCCCTGGAGGACGCCGAGCGCATGGCCGGTGTGCCCATCAACCACGTCTTCGTCGGTATGAGCGGATCGCACATCGAATCGTTTGACAGCCGCGGCGTCATCGCCATCTCGGGTTCGGAAATCTCCGTGGATGACGTCGCCCGCGTTCTGGAAGCGGCGCAGGCCGTGAGCATTCCTCCCAACCGCCGCATCCTTCACATCGAACCCAAAGCCTACGCCGTCGATGAGCAACGGGGCATCAAGAACCCCAACGGTATGACTGGCATTCGGTTGGAGGTGGAAGCGCACATCATCACGGGGCATGTCCAGCATGTGAAGAACGTCGAGAAGTGCATCTCTCAAGCGGGTGTCGATATCGATGCCATCGTTCCGTCCACCATCGCCGCGGCGGAGTCCACGCTCTCCAAGAGACAGAAGGAGCTGGGAGTCGTCGTTATCGACATCGGGGCCGGCTGCACCAGTGTCGCCGTCTTTGAGGAGGGGACCATTCTGCACTCCATCGGTCTGCCGATTGCGGGGGAGAGTGTGACCAACGACATCGCCATCGGACTCAGGACATCGGTGGATACGGCCGAACGTATCAAAATCGAGTTTGGCTCCGTACTGCCGCAGGAGATCAACGAGCGCGAAACCATCGATCTCTCGCAGATCAGCCGCATCGATACGCAGACTGTCAGCAAGCGTTACATGGCCGAAATCATGCAGGCGCGCTACTACGAAATTTTCTCCATGGTGAAGGCCGAACTGACGCGCCTTGGACGCAGCGGCATGCTCCCGGCCGGCGCAGTGCTCACGGGCGCGGCGGTGAAAGCTCCCGGTGTGCTGGAACTCGCGCGCGATGTGCTGGGACTTCCCGTGCAGATGGGTTTCCCCGTCGAAGTCGGGGGTGTCATCGAGAAGGTCGATGATCCGGCGTACGCCACCGCTCTCGGGACGCTGGTGTGGGGGCTTCGGGAGGGCAGCCAGTACTCCCCGATGAGCTCCTTCCAGATGAAGCGCACCGTGCAACAGGTCGGTTCGTGGTTCAAGAGTCTCCTCCCCTAGATCATTCTTCCTTTCTGCCCTTTCTGCCCTTTCTGCCTTTTCTCACTTCTCCTTCCTTCTCTCCCATGTCTGACACGTTTCGCTCCCTCTTCTCCGGCTCCGGCCAGCAGAAAGCCGGCGGCCAGCGTCCTCCCGCCGGCGGCTCCGGCAGCGGCATCGGTGATGACGGTACCTCCCCCAGAGAAGTGCGCCCGGATGCCATACCCGGCGCGGTGATTCGTGTGCTTGGGACGGGCGGTGGCGGCGGCAATACGGTGGCGCGCATGGTGAATGCCAAAGTCCAGGGTGTCGATTTCATCGCGGTGAATACCGATGTGCAGGCTCTCTATCACAATCCTACTCCCAAGAAGATTACGATCGGTCGCGGCACGACGCGCGGACTGGGTGCGGGAGCCAATCCGGAGATCGGCAAGCGCGCGGCGGAAGAGAGCACGGAAGAAATCAAAGCGGCTCTGGAGGGGACGGACATGCTCTTCATCACGGCGGGACTGGGCGGCGGCACCGGCAACGGCAGCATCGTCCCCATGGCGGAGATGGCCCGCAGCATGGGCATTCTCACGGTCGCGGTCGTCACCAAGCCGTTCAGCTTCGAGGGGCTGAAGCGCAAGAAGAACGCGGAGGATGCGCTGGAGCAGCTCAAGGGAAAAGTCGATACGTTGATCACGATTCCAAACGACAAAATTCTTTCCCTCATCGACAAAACCACGCCTCTCACCGAAGCGTTCGAGGTCGTGGATGAAGTCATGCAGCACGCCATCGAGGGCATCACGAGCATGATCACGCAGCACGGACTCATCAACGTGGACTTCGCAGACGTGAAGACCATCATGCAGGACGCCGGCACCGCGCTCATGGGCATCGGCTACGGCACGGGCGACAGCCGTGCGGCGGAAGCGGCTCGGGCTGCCATCGACAGTCCTTTGCTCGAGCTTTCCATCAACGGCGCTCGCGGCATTCTCTTCAATATCACCGGTGGCAACGATCTCAGCATGTTCGAGGTGGACGAAGCCGCGCGCATCATCACGGAAACGGCGGCTCCCGAAGCCAACATCATCTTTGGTTCCGTCATCGATGAGAACTACACCGGACAGGTGAAGTGCACGGTGATCGCCACGGGATTTGATCTCGTCGACGGCGCGCAGGTGCCCGCCTTCCAGACGCCCGCGCAGCGTTATCTCACCAAATCATCCGGCGAGCAGCAGCTGCGCAGCCCACGTGACGGAAAGTCCCTGCGTGAGGAGACGGAGCGTCCGGCTCCGCTGCCGGCCAATCAACCCGCTGCCAGAATCGATGATGAAGAATTGGAAGTGCCCGCGTTCATGAGAAAGCCGCTGAGTAAGTAGGGGTTGGGGATTTGGAATTTGGAATTTGGGATTAGGACGCGGCTTCGGCTGCGTCTTTTGATGAAAGACACTTCCATTGTTTCCAAATCTCCAATACACCAATCCCCAATCCCTACCCCGTCGATCCAAATCCCCCCCTGGACTCTTTTCCGTGGTTGTCGACTTCCTCCCACTGCGCGCGTTCCACCTTCACAAACAGTCCCTGTGCGACGCGTTCGCCGCGTTCCACGGTGACCGCCGCATCGGTGACGTTTTGCACCTGCACGAGAATTTCGTCGTCGTGACCGTGGTAGTCGCAGTCGATGACGCCGACGGAATGCGGGCAGATAAGTCCTTTCTTTCGTGGCAGAGAAGAGCGCGGGACGATCAAGAGTGCGTATCCTTCCGGCACCGCCACGATGACGTTGCCCGGAATGAGCGCAATGGCTCCCGGTTCGATCGTCGTCGTCACTCGTGTGATCAGATCAAATCCCACCGCGCCATGTGATTCATAGCGGGGAAGGGGAAGGGAGGCATCGATGCGCCGGATGCGTACCTGCATGTATGCAGTGTAGAGCAGAGGGGGTCAGGCAGCGAGGGGTGCGGATATTCCCCCTATACAGTGCCTGTTGGCTTATGTTCCAGGAATTTTCTTTGAATCGAAATTTCACCGAGTATTTTATCAAACTCGGCCTTGTTTTTTTGTTCTTTTGCTTTCACTAGTTTGTCTGCTACATCCGGATTAATTTGGTGCAATATGTTAATTGCAGTCTGTCTACCCTGTTGACCCGTCCAAATAGTATCTGCAATATCCTTGATGTTAAAGAATCCTTGGTCAATCAGTGTGGCCAATAAAAGTTTTCCTGCGAATCGATTATTTCCGCGGAGAGTAATTAAGTAGGTGCCGCCTGTGCGTGAGTCGCTGAGTGCGTTTTTCACCAAAATCTTGTTAAGCTTTTGCCCTGTTTCCCACCGGAAAAGTTCGGCTTCATTCTTTAGGCCTGCATCTGTCAATTTGTAGTACTGTTCTAGTATTTGTCCTATATATTCTGGTACACGGTCTTTGAGCGTAAAATCTCCACGGCCATCGACTGCCAACATGGCATCGTAGGTGAGCAGGCCGCCGTACTGGTTTTCCGTCGTTTGGAAGACGTAGTCCGTGTCTTCTTGTCCCAAGCCTGGATGCGCTGGGTTAATGTCAGTCACAGCGTTGCTATTGCGGTAGAAGGTGTAGCGATCGCTGTAGATCGTGATTGATTTTCCCTTTTTTAGTCGTATAGTTTTAAATCCCAGTTTTTCCACCGCAGCTTCATCAAATAGGTTGGCGGAGAGCACATAGGCAACGGCACGGTCCAATTCTTTTTTGTCAACTGTATCGATCGTGGTCCCATCCGTGCAAGCATCGAGAATGTCATGCTCCAGCTTGAAGAGAATTTCTCCCACATCTGGTGCGCTGCGAATAGATTCGCCACTCTTGAGCCATTTCATCATGGCGGGACGATTATTTTGGATGAGGCCGGTTGTAAATGCGCTGCGGTATGCGGCGAGCTTGCCGATTTTATCCAAGAATGTGAGGCTTGCATGACGTCGCACGATGGGATTGTCGCGAAGGTGTCGCATGACTGTGGCCATGACCCAAGGAGAAACTTCCGGTTTCAATCCGCGATCAATGGCGCGTGCGGCGACACCCACCGCCGCCCATAGATTTCCTTCATTGAGGTTACTATCGATTTCCTGAATGAAGAAAGGAGTATTTTCAATGCCTTGCACTTTCTTCGTATTGTCTTCGATTTCGGAATTCATGCCGCTCATATTGGTGGCACGCAAATTATCGTAGAAACGGTCAATTCTGGACTCATCCCAATCTCTTGGGCAGAGAGATCCCAAAGTTCTTCCGATGATGGTTCTTTTTGCAGGGCTTACCGTGCCACATGCATCAATGTCATAGAGCCAACCATGCTTTGCTGCATATTCCAAAACACCTACTGCCTTGTCTCGCTGACCCAAATGGATGAGGTGATCCAACTCCCCTCCGTTCTCAAATAGCTGTATCCAAGTAGGGTTTCTGGTTTCCAAGCTCTCTTGGTGTTCTTTGGATGCGCTTGCGTGCTTTGCTTCCACGTCTCTTTCAAGTGCGATGTTTACTTCTTCACCATAGGGGCCAAATTTTACGGCTCCTCCGATTGCCTTGGCCAACACGGCTGATTTGAGCTGAGCTTTATCCTTGAATGCTTTGACATAGTTTTCCTTGATGGATTTGAATGCTTCCCACACTTCGAATGGTGAGTAAAACTCAATACCAATCTCACCATAGAAACGTCGGAGCATACCTCTCAACCCCATACCTTTCATGTGAGAACCCTCCACTTGTTTCAGCATGTCCATGTGTGTCGTGTGTTGTCCGTTGATGATCGCAAGGACATTGCGATGTCTTTCCGCCTCCTCTTTGTAGATTTCCATCACTGCTTTGATGTGTTCCAATTTTTGATAAATACCTCCCGCTTGTGCCAGTGCGCCTATGATGCGTTTCTTCTCTGTTTCCTCCAATTCGTCCCAGTGAGAAATTTGCGCTCCATTCTGCTCGTACACGTCTCGCATGCGTCGTACTTTTTCTTCTCCTCCCTCTTCGCCTCTGTAGGCGTCTTGTAGTGTAATGAAGAATGTGTCCGGATTATCGAGATTGCCATCCAGCCATTCCGCAATTGTTTCTGCATGGAGCAGATGTCCGGCAATCTTGTTCTGTTCGGTTTCTATAAATCGCAGTACCGAATCGTATTTTTCTTGTACGATCGGAGGTTGTTCCTTGATGAATGCTTGCACATCTTTATGGTGCAAATTTTCTTCAATATCTTTGAAGATGTAATTAACTTCACGAGCCAATTCCACCGCTTCTGTATGCAGTGGCTTTCGTTGTTCCGCTGTTTCAGTCGCACCAGCTTCTTCATCCAACAAATCATTCATTCGATTGCGCGTTCCTTCCTGCACTGCTTCCGGAGAGGCTGTGTCGGTCTGCGGTGTGTCCACTGCTTGCGGCGTTCCGTCCGGATTCAAACCTGCGCCTACATTGTTAACATCCGGAGCCAGTGGATCGGGGCTTCCGGCGGACTTTGCCATGCACAGCAATCTGGCCTCCCTTTCGGGATTCCGTTCAAAGGCGAAGCGCCAGTGGCTGTTCTTGAACAGCATTTATAGTTTACAGATACGGATAAAAGTGTCAAGAAGGCGTTCCTTGCGGTCCGTGAGCTCAGGAAGACGTGTTTGGAGAATGGCACGGAGCATGTTGATGTCCTGCGTACCCGTCTGGATGATGAGATCTTGCAGATGTGCCTTCCGGAAGACGAAGTGCAATTCGGTGTACTCGCGCGTGGGGAAGAACCAAAACCCCTGCAGCTGTGCCCAGGAGACGCTTCGATTTTCCAATATCACGCCTGCAGATGTGATCGAAAACGTGCGGTCGGGCGGAGCGTGCCTGTGCAGCAGTGCGTAGACGATGCCCGTGAGTACCGCGACTACGGCGAAGGGGATCGAATCGCGCAGCACACCGTACGTCACGCAGAGCGCTATGATGATTGTGGCGATCACATACCAGCGGACGGACCGGTGATGCCGGGGCATGACGGGGGCCGACCAGGTGGCCAGCACTTCTTCGGCAGGAGGAATGGATTGCATGTGAGTGTGAGGAAATCCATTTAGTATAGCGGAAATCGCACTATTCGGCACGGGGAGGAGGTTGCAGGAAAGTATTGTGTATGGTGTATTGGGTATTTAGTAGACAATTTTGAGGATAAGAGTACTATTCGTTCGTATGACTACCATTACCATCAAACAAGATCTTCCTTTGAAACATAGGGAATTTGGCAATGTGGCGGAGCTTTTTTCCGCTTTGGAGGAAGAGAATCTCTTTGTGATGCTTTATGAGTTGGCAGAGGATGAGGTAACGGATGAAGTGAAAAAATTAGCGCGGCAGACTCGAGAGGAATTTGACAAGGATGCATCAAATTTTGCCGATTTATGAAAGTGACGGAGCATCAAAGAGTGGTGGATTATCTCCACAAACGCGGATTGACGGAACGGTATCAAAAAGCGAAACGTCTTCTTTCAGACGATTTGTTCGGTGCAGTATCGTTGAAGAAAAGAAATCCGAAACCTGCAGGTGTTTGGTACTTTCGTATCAATAAGCAGTACAGGGCACTCTGCATTCGCGAGAAGGATACATTGATCGTATTTTCAATTGATGATCATCAGTGATCGTTTTGATGTGCATCATGCGCCGTTGTTTGTATTGGTTGGGCCCTTCGACTTCGCTACGCTCCGCTCAGGGTCATTCGACTCTCAGTTTTCCGCAATAACAGCCTCTGTAGTTTATCGTGGTTTACCATGAGCGAGCACTTGCATATCAAGTGCGAGTCGAATGGTGGGCAATACTGGACTTGAACCAGTGACCTCCACAATGTCAATGTGGCGCTCTAGCCAGCTGAGCTAATTGCCCGATGATGTGAATGAGGTGGAAATATTCCGGGTGTTCTTTCGGAGAAAAGAACGGCGTTTCACGGCTGTCTTTCCTTGTGAAACGCGTGCGCAGGGTACCAAGTTCGCTCCGGGTCCACAAGCGGACGGTGCGATCGCTCTATACTGCTGGTATGTGGCAGACATTGCTTGATACGCTCTTTCCTCGCACATCCCTCGGCGGTCGGCCCGGTGCGTGGATGACGCCGGAAGAACTGGCAGCCATGCAGACGGAACCGGTCTTCCTGCATACGGCAGCTCTGCGTCACCGTGACATTGCGTCTCTGGATTGCATTGCTGCGGCGGGGGAGTACGACGCGACGCCACTCCTCAAGTCAGCCATACTGATGTTCAAGTATCGTCGCATTCGGCACTTCGCCGTGCCGCTGGGTACGCTGCTCCTGCGTGCCGCTCCGCTCCTCGTTGCACCCGCGGAGACGGTGCTGTGCCCCGTGCCGCTCCATTGGACGCGGCAGTATGCACGCGGGTTCAATCAGTCGGAGATGCTCGCGCGCGTCGTTTCCGATGCGCGGGGCTGGCAGCCTATGAATCTGCTGCGACGTACGCGGATGACAGGGCACCAGGCGCATCGCAGGAGGGCGCAGCGCATGCGGGCGATACGCGGTGCGTTCGCTCTCACTTCCACTGCACGTCCTCTCCCGACTTCAATCGTCCTCATCGACGATGTGTGCACGACGGGCGCCACACTCGATGCCTGTGCGGCGGTGCTCAAGGCTGCAGGCGTGCGCAATGTGTCCGCACTCGTTCTTGCGCTGGGGTGATGACGAGTTGGGTATGCATTTTGTAACCGACAATCAGTTCATGCATCGGTGCAACAAGAATCGTGTGGAAAGTTTTTTTGTTTTCCACACCAGCGCTAGGATGCGTGTCCCATGACTATCCTCATCACAGCGGTCGCGTTCTTCCTCCTCATCACCGGGCTCATCCTCATCCATGAACTCGGGCACTTCTTCGCCGCTCGTTGGGCGGGGGTGGAAGTTGAGGAATTTGGCTTCGGCTTGCCGCCGCGCGCTAAGTCGCTCTTCCGCTGGAAGGGAACGATCTTCTCCTTCAATTGGATACCATTCGGCGGATTTGTGCGGCTGAAAGGTGAGGGCGCGATAGAGGAAAGCGAGAGGGATGCGCCGGGCAGCTTCGCGAGTACCGGCATTGCGAAGCGTTGCGTGATTTTGGTGGCGGGCGTCACCATGAACTTTCTGCTTGCGATGTGCATTTTTTTCTACGGGTTTGCGGTCGGTGGTTGGATTCCGACGTATCTTTCCCTGGATGAAATGGAGGACGCGGCGTCGCGCGGAGAAATCGCGATGCATCTGGCGGTGGTGATCGATGATGTTCTCGCCGGAGGCACGGCGCTGGATGCTGGCGTTTTGGCGGGGAGCATCCTGTACGCGGTCGACGATGTCCCCGTCAGCAGACCCGATGATGTCGTGAAGCTGCAGCAGGGGAAGAGCTCTGTGACCTACACGTACGCCGCCGGTCCCGATGACGCGCCCACAACGGTTCGAGTTGCCGTGGAAGATGGCAAGACCGGTGTCTACCTGCGGACCGTACCGATGGAAGTCACTGCGCCCCGTCGCGGACCGGGAGAAGCATTCCTCCTCTCCATTCGTGAGACATCCGTGGTGACCGAGCAGACGGTGCTGGGGATCGCTCGTCTCTTCTCCTCTCTGGCACAGCGCGGCGTCGTGCCGGAGGGCGTCACGGGCATCGTGGGGATCGCGCAGCTTACTTATACGTCGGTGCAGGGGGGAGCGGCGGTGTATTTCCGCTTGGTCGCGCTGCTCAGCCTGAGCCTCGCCATCCTCAACATCCTGCCGTTCCCTGCGCTCGATGGCGGCCGACTGCTCTTCGTGCTCTCGGAACTCTTCATTCGGCCGGGCAGTCGCCGGGTGGAACTCATCACGAATACCGTAGGATTCGGCGTTCTCCTCTTCGTCATCATTCTCGTTACGCTCTATGATGTCTTCCGTCTCTTCTCCTAGTACGCATACCGCCGGAACGCAGGAGATGCTGCTTCGCGAGATGTGGTTGGGCATTCTCTCCCAGCTTGCGACCAGTATTCCCCGCAGTCAGTTCATTACGTGGTTCAAAGATACCGCCATTCTCGGTCTGGAGGACGGGACGCTCGTCGTCGGGCTGCCGCTGCCGATGTCTCTCAACTGGCATCTGGAGCACTATCGTGCGCTGACGCTGCAGGCTGCGCAGAAGCAGAACGCCACCGTCGAGCAAGTCGTTTACAAAGTGGACGGGGGACTGAAGGATGATCCGATGCGAACGTTTGATCTACTGAAAGCGTTTCCCGAGGAGAAGCGCCGCAAGGTGGCCGGGCGTCAGGAAGTGCGTCTTGCGGAAGGCATTGTCAGCAAGATCCTCAACTCGCGATACACGATGGAAAATTTCGTCGTGGGATCCGGCAATCGTCTTGCATACGCGGCGTGCCAGGCGGTCGCGATGCAACCGGGCGGCAAATATAATCCGCTCTTCATCTACGGCGGCGTGGGACTCGGGAAAACGCATCTCCTGCAGGCGACCGGCAATGCGATTCTCAAGCAGATGCCGAAATCGACGATCGTCTACACGACGACGGAGGATTTCACCAACCAGGTCATCGAGGCCATCCAGCAGCAGAAAATGGAACAATTTCGCAAGCGTTACCGTCTGGTGGATGTACTCATCATCGATGACGTCCAGTTCCTCGCCAACAAGGAGCGTACCCAGGAGGAATTTTTCCACACCTTCAATGCGCTCTACGAAGATCATAAACAAATCATCGTCGCAGCCGACCGTCAGCCGCACGAACTGCAATTGGAGGATCGTCTTACGTCGCGCTTTGAGCGCGGCATGATCGCAGATGTCTCGACGCCGGATTACGAAACGCGCCTCGCGATCATCGTGGAGAAGGCCAAGGAATATCAAATTTTCATGGATATGACCGTGCTGCAGTTCATTGCCGAACACGCCACCAAAAATATTCGGGAATTGGAAGGTATTCTGATGCAGGCCGTCGCTCAGTATGAACTGGAGCAGCGCGTTCCCACCGTGAAGAGCATTGCGGAGATCATGCGCAAGTTGAACAAAGATCCGCACGAGGAGGAGGATCACGTGGGATTTGAAATCCCCCCCAAGCGCAGTTCGACTTTCCAGGACGTACTCGAAGCGGTGAGTCGCTACTACTCGGTGTCGGTGCAGGACATGATCGGCCAGTCGCGCGTTCGCGAGATTCTCATTCCGCGGCAGATCGCCATGTACCTCTGTAAGAAGTACTTGCGCATCAGTTACGTGCGTTCCGGCGAACTCTTCTCCGGGCGCGATCACACCACGGTGATGAACGCCGTCGAGAAGATTGAATCCAAACTGCAGAACGATCCGCAGCTTTTGCGCGAAGTCCGTTCTTTGGAGAAAGAGTTGGATTTCGTTTGAATCTGCCGCAAGGAAAATCATCTTCTTGGGTGGCGAGATCGATTTTCCGGATTGCAGCCGCAGGCTCGAGATCTTCCGGTCGGGTTGCATCCCCTTGGCTCCACAGTCCGGCATACCCGTTTCTTGGTTGCATTTGGTGATGGAGATGATCTTCTGCTACCCTCCGTTCGTTATGGCTGCGCAATCACCCGAAATCGATCAGCTTTTCCGCCTTCGTCACTCTCTGGCGCATGTGCTTGCGGAGGCGGTGCAGAGGCTTTGGCCCGACACGCAGATCACCATCGGACCGCCGATCGATACGGGGTGCTACTACGATTTTCTCTTCACCGAGCCATTGACGGATGCCGATTTGCCGAAGATCGAGAAGGAGATGAAGAAGATTATTTACCAGGGGCAGACGTTCCGCGTCGATACGCTTTCGGTTGCCGATGCCAAAAAGTTTTGGTCAAAGCGCGGCCAGCGGTTCAAAGTCGAGTTGATTGAAGATCTGGAGAAGAACGAGAACGTGCGGGAGGTCACGCATCACACGCTCATCGGACCCAAGGGCGAGGATGCATTCGTCGATCTCTGCCGCGGGGGACACGTGGAGAATACCAAGGACATTCCGGTCGATGCATTCAAGCTGACGAATTTGGCGGGGGCGTACTGGCGCGGAGATGAGAAGAGGGAGCAGCTTACGCGCGTGTACGTAGCGGCCTTCGGGTCCAAGAAAGATTTGGATGCGTACCTTTTGCAGCAGGAAGAAGCGAAAAAACGTGACCACCGCAAAATCGGCAAGGAAATGGACCTCTTTGCCTTCAGTGAGAAGGTGGGGCCGGGATTGCCGCTCTGGACGCCGCGCGGCACCATCATCGTGGATGCCATCGAGACGCTCGGCAAGGAGATGGAGGAGAAGGGCGGGTACCAGCGGGTGCGCACACCGCACATTGCCAAAGGCAAGCTCTACGCGCAAACAGGACATCTGGCGCATTACAAAACATCCATGTTTCCGCCCATGAAGCTCGACGGGGAGGAGGAGTACTACCTGAAACCCATGAATTGCCCGCACCATCATGAAATTTTTGCGAGCACACCCAAGAGCTATCGTGATCTGCCCGTGCGTCTCGCGGAATATGGTCACTGCTACCGATACGAGGACAGCGGTACGCTCTTCGGATTGATGCGCGTACGTTCCCTCTGCATGAATGATGCGCACATCTACGTTTCCGAGGAACAGTTTGAGCAGGAATTCAATGCGGTGATCGATCTCTACATCGAGTACTTTCGCATTTTCAATATCAACAAATACGTCATGCGGCTCTCGCTGCATGATGCGCAGGAACTGGGGAAGAAGTACGTCGATGCGCCGGAACTCTGGTTACGGACGGAGGATATGGTACGGACAGCCATGAAGAAAAAAAATGTGAACTTCATTGAAGTGCCAAATGAAGCCGCGTTCTACGGTCCCAAGATCGATGTGCAAATTTGGAGCGCCATCGGGCGTGAATTCACGTTGGCGACGAACCAGGTGGATTTCGATGTGCCGGGGAAGATGGGTCTGCACTACACCGATCGTGATGGAAGCGCCAAAGTGCCGCTGTGCATTCATCGTGCGCCGCTCTCCACGCACGAACGGTTGGTCGGATTTCTCATCGAACACTTCGCGGGACACTTCCCGCTCTGGCTTGCGCCCGTGCAGGCGGCGGTGTTGCCGGTGTCCACAGCCAACGAAGAGTATGCCTGCGAAGTGGCGACGCAGCTCCTCAATGCCGGAATCCGCATCGATTACATGAACGCGGAGGAATCGCTGGGCAAGCGCATTCGTGCAGGGGAGACGGGACGCATTCCCTATCTTCTCGTCTTGGGTGATCGCGAGCAGGCGGAACGGTCGGTGGCGGTGCGCAATGTCCGGACGAAGAATCAGGTGACGGTGCCGTTGCAGGAGTTTGTGGAGAGGACGGTGAAGGATATCAAAGAAAGGCGGTTGGAGAAGGCTTTTGGAGAAGAATAAGTTTGTATTGGGTATGAAGTATTGGGTATCGGTATGACTTCCAAAAATACTCAATACTCAATACTCTATACTCATCCTATGTTCGAAGCATTCCAGCTCGGGCCTCTCATTATTTGGACGCACCTGTTGTTTCTGCTGATTGCCATTTGGACGTCATCCGAATTCTTTTTCCGTTTGGCGCAGAGCGCGGGTCTTTCGTTGCAGCCGTTTCGGGATCATCCGTGGTGGTACCTGGGGGGAGCGTTCCTCGGAGGGCGCGTTTTCGCCGTTCTCGAGCAGTACCGCGTGTATCTGAAGTGGGAGGATCCGCTGCGTATGTTCATGGTGCATGACGGTAACTTCAGTTTTCTGGGGATGAGCGTTGGTATCATCGTGGTGCTCGCGCTCACGCGCAAAACCTCGCGGATCACCTTTCTGCAGTGGCTGGATGTCCTTTTGCCGGCGACGGCGTTCGGACTTACGTTCGATTGGCTTGGGAAATTCGCCGCAGGACAGGCGTATGGTCGTCCGAGTGATCACTGGTGGTCCGTCACCTACGACGCCATCAGCGTGCGGTTTGCGGTACCCATCCATCCCGTGCAGCTCTACTACGCACTCTTCTACTTCATTCTGACATTTCTGCTTTTGGTCGTTCGTAAGAATGCACGCAGGGCGGGAGCGGAAACGTTGATCGGCATCGTGCTCGCGGCCGTCGCGACCTTTGTCTTTGAGTTCTTTCGGGGAGACTTTGGCATTCCGGTCTTCGCAACGTCCCTCGATTTGATCCTCCTCATTCTGCTCTTCGTCAGTCTGGCCGTGTTCGCCGCCGTCGAGATTCTCATCCCGTCGCGTTGGATTCTCGTCAGCGAGATCGTCATTACCGTCTTCTGCGCAGTGTACATCTTCTTCCGGCGCATGCTGCCGCTCACGTCCTACGAACTGCGCTTCAGTCAACTATTGTCCATACTGGCGCTTCTGGGAGCCATCGTGTACGTTGTGATCCATCGACGCCGACATCCGCATTTGTAGCGGCAGTGCCGGTGGTCTTCGTTTCCCGTTGTTCCATGTTCGCACTTTCCTCCCTTCTGAACGGCGCTTCCTCCGATCCATTCCTGCTCGGCTCGCAGATACTCATCGTGATGGTTGCCGTTCTCCTGCTCTTTTTTCTGTTCTATGCGCTACGGGATATCCTGCAGCGCTCACACTCCCTGATCTATCAATTCTGCAGCATTGTGCTGGTGGCGGTGTTCCCCGTCGTCGGTTTTTTTCTCTATCTCCTGATCCGACCCGCCCGCACCGTTGTGCAGCGGCAGACCGACCGGAGGGTTGAAGATCTTTGGAACCGTTTCTGTGCGGAGCAAGGGGGAGGGTCGCCACATCAAGCAGGCAACACACACGCGGATGCACCTCTTTCCCCTCCCGCGCCATGAACACTTTTTTTACCTATCTCTTCTGGCCCAATCCCGGATCGGTGGGCTACGCGAGTCCCAAAGCGCTCGCATTGCTCATTTTCTGCATCGTGCTCATCGTCGCTGCTCCCGTGCTCTCCGCTTGGCGCGGCCGCCAATCAAATCCCCGGATGAAACGGCTGAGCCGCTCTTGGCCCGCCGCGAGTTTTTGGTTCGGATTGACCGGGCTGCTGCTGGTTGTCGCACGCGTGGAGTCCATTCAATTTCTTGCCATGCGTTTCCTGTGGGTGCTCTGGGCGGCGGTGGCGGTACTCTTCGTGTTTCTGCAGGTGAGGCTGTTTCGCGCTCGTTTTTACCAGGAGCTGCCGATCAATCGATCCGATGATCCGCGCGCCGCGTACCTCCCCAAGCGCAAACGCCGCTCCTGACGCACTCTTTTCATTTTCTCACAAAAGTGGCTCTGCCCTCTCTTTCCGTCAATGGGTTCACGTGGATGCACGCCGTCAATCCGGATGAGTCGGATTTGCGCGAGCTGCAGACGCGGTACGGGTTTCATGATTTGGATATCGAGGATTGCATGAGTGAGAACGAGCGCCCGAAGATCGAAGAGTATCCGGGCTACCTCTTTTGCGTGCTCCATTTACCCGTCAAATCGGGGAACCGCATACTGAAGGAGGAAGTGAATATCTTTCTGGGGGATTCTTTCATGGTGACCATTACGGAGGGGAAGGGTGAAACCATTGCCAAACTATGGAAGGAACTGCAGGCATCGGACACCGCGTCATCCGAGTATCTCGGCCGGGGATCCGGTTTTTTCCTCTATCGTCAGCTTGATCGTCTGTTCGATGCAGGTTTTCCGCTCATCGACGATATGATGCGGGAGCTCCGGCGCATCGAGGTGGAACTCTTTGAAAAGGAAGAGGGGAAGATCAACATTCTTCGGGATATTCTGACGCTCAAGCGCAATATCATCACCATGCGCAGCATCATCTTCCCGCAGCGCGCCGTGGTGGCGCTCCTGCAACACAAGCGTGAGGAGTTCATCCAGTCGGAACTGAGCATCTACTTCGATGACGTGACCGACGCCATCGAGCGGCAGTGGACGCTTTTGGATACTGCGCGCGAGATGAGTGATGCCTTGCAGGAGACACATGAATCTTGGCTCAGCCATCGGACGAATTCCGTCATCCGCGTGCTCACCATCTTTTCCGTGACCATGGTGCCGCTCACGTTCATGACGGGGCTCTATGGAATGAATGTCTCTCTGCCGTTGCAGGAGGCCCCCTATGCGTTTGAAGCACTGCTCGCTCTCATGGTAGTGGTCATGCTCGGCCTCTTGGGGTATTTCATCCATAAGAAATGGCTCTAGATTGACACAGATGCGTGAATAGGGGAGCATGGCCGACCCTATGCCTCTGAAGCACGACACGGAAACGCGGCTCATTATCCTTCTGGGTCTGATGATCGCGCTTGCGGGCGCGGTGAGTGCCTTTCTGCCGCCCGTATCGGTCAGTGCACTGCCGTGGTTGACGGCATGCACACTGGGTCTTGCCTACCCGCTGCTCCTGTACCCGACGCTGCGGTCTCATCGAGCCGATTATCCGTTTCGCTTGCTGCATTTTGTTCCCGTACTGATCCTCTTGGTTTGGCTTGCGTTGGAATTGCTTGCGTCCGCTGTGCCTTCCTTTCAATTCGCACAGACGCTCTTTACCTTGTGTTGGTCCGGGCCGGCGGTTCTTGCAGCATTCCTTCTCCTCATCGTGTTTTGCGTGCGGGTCATCCGTCAGCGCGCCAGGCGCATTACGGTACTCCTGCTTGTCCTTCTGCCGTTTTTGGCTCTCGGAGCATGGAGTGATCTCGCCGACTGGGACCGCTCTCTCACGGCCCTGGTGTGGGACGAAGGGCTTTTTGACTCTTTTGGTACGAATGCATCGGGCAATCTCCTTTCTTCCACCGATCCTTTGGAGGAGCAGTGGCGCATCGAATTGCGACTGATGGAACAGCGTCGTCAGCGACTCCTGCGCGGGGAAACAGGCGGATTGGTCGGAATAGATGTGACGGCTCCCGGCGCGGGAACGCAGATCGCTTCGATGGGTTTGGAGCAGCGAACCGGCACGGGAGACAGCATTCCGCCGCGTCTTCCCTCATCGGGATTCGGTGTGGAAGCGCTGGCCGTCGCGTTCCTCGCGGGTGCGTCGGCGGCCATTCATCGTCGGACGATCGGACGGGGAAAGAGCAATGTCGTGTGAGCGGGAGAGACGCCCTGTAGGACCTTTGTACATTGTATTGGTCTGGTTGATAGTGCGTGTGTATGATCAAGACATGCCCACCATCACCACTTTTCTTGCTCGTCAGATTCTGGACTCCCGCGGAACACCCACCGTCGAGGTGGATTGCGTTCTCTCCGACGGATCCTCGGGTCGTGCCGCCGTTCCTTCCGGTGCATCCACCGGTTCCCATGAGGCATTGGAACTGCGGGATGGAGACAAGAAAGTGTTCGGTGGAAAATCGGTGCTGCGGGCGGTGCGCCATGTGAGCGATGTCATTGCTCCCGCCTTGCAAGGAATGAAGGCGGGAGACCAGCGTGCGATCGATGCGGCCCTTCTGGCGTTGGATGGCACACCCAATAAGTCGAAACTGGGAGCCAATGCCATTCTCGGCGTGTCCATGGCGCTGTGCCGTGCGCGCGCTCAATCGGAGAAGAAACCGCTGTACGTGTCCCTTGCGGAGCAGTTTGGCTTTCCTCATCCCACCCTGCTTCCGGTTCCGATGATGAACGTCATCAACGGCGGCAAGCATGCGGATAGCGGCTTGTCGTTTCAGGAATGCATGATCATTCCCGCCGGATTTGATCGATTCAGTGATGCGCTGCGTGCCGGTGCGGAAGTCTTTCAAGGTTTGAAGAAATTACTGAAGGAAGCGGGGCATATCACGGCCGTAGGGGACGAGGGTGGGTTTGCGCCGCGCGTGCGGGATGGGAAGGAGGCATTTGACTTCATGGCGCGAGCCATTGATGAAGCGGGTTATGGCGGAAAGGTCAAGATCGGCATTGATGCCGCCGCATCGGAATTTTACACGGACGGTACGTATCATGTGGACGGTCGTGATTTTTCCGCATCCGATTTGACGGCGTACTACGCGGCATTGATCGAGCGCTACCCGTTTGTCAGTATCGAGGATTCTCACGCAGAGGATGATTGGGCGGGATTTGCGCACATGACGGCGCAACTGGGCGATCGATTGCAGCTCGTCGGCGATGATCTGCTGGTGACGAATGTCGAGCGCATCAAGCGTGCCATCGATGAGAAGGCAGTGAATTCCGTGCTCATCAAGCTCAATCAAATCGGTTCCGTGTCCGAGACGGTGGATGCCATCGCGCTCGCACAGCGACAAGGTTGGACGGCGGTGGTCAGTCATAGGAGCGGTGAAACCGAGGATACGTTCATTGCGCATCTCGCCGTCGCTCTGGGCACGGGGCAGATCAAAACCGGGTCCCTCAGCCGTACGGACCGTGTCTGCAAGTACAATGAGCTTCTCCGTATCGAAGAAGAATTGGGGAAGGATGCGCAGTATGCCAAGCCGTTTTGATCGAGGGGAAGATTGTGCTGTATAGTGACAGCATCGGGACGTAGTTCAGTTGGCAGAACGCATGCATGGGGTGCATGAGGCCGAGAGTTCGAGTCTCTCCGTCCCGACCATCCTCCATTCCTCCGGAGCGAAGGGTGGCAGAGCCGGCAGGAATCGGGAGTTACTTTATCGTTTCGGTTGCGTTGATTGTGCGTGATGAGTACAATCTCGTCTTTTGTGCAGTCTGGGGTATGTATGGATGCCGGAGGAGGGGACTTGCATAATCTATAAAAAATGTTATAATGGAATGTTAACCCATGAGTCTCTCCACAGCTTCCGTACAGGCCGCCCTCAAAGTCATTGAGCAGCATCAGCGGATTCTCATCATTCCGCACGCGAATGTCGATCCTGACGGGCTCAGTAGTGCACTCGCGTGCTATGCCATTTTTCAGTCTCTCGGCAAGGACGTCACGGTGATTTGCCCGGATACGCTGCCCGAGTCGCTGCAGTTCATGCCGGGGTTTGAGAAGCTTGAGCGCGAGATTGCGGAGAACACGGATTTCGTGATTACCATCAATATGGAAGAAGGGATGGAGATCGATAAGTTGCGCTACAGCGTGGAGGATCACCGCGTGAACATCATCGTGGTGCCCAAGCACGGCGGCATTCGTTCGCAGCAGGTATCTTTGAAGGAAGGTGATCCCAAGTACGATCTCATCGTCACCGTGGATACGGCGGATATCGCGCTCCTTGGATCGCTGTACAAGGATCATGCGGATCTCTTCGGCAGCGTCCCCATCCTCAATATCGACCATCACATCAGCAATACGCGTTTCGGTCAGTTGCAGCTCATCGATCCGACGGCGGCCAGTGCCACCGAGGTGCTCTATGCGTGGTTCCTGCAGGTACCGGCATTCCGCGACAACATCTCGCCGGACATCGCGACGCTGCTTCTCACCGGCCTGATCACCGATACGCGGAGCTTCCAGAATCCCAATACGACACCCCGCTCTCTGGAGGTTGCCGCGGAACTCCTGGAGATGGGTGCTCGTCAGCAGGAAATCATTCAGCATGTGTACAAGACCAAGCCGCTCTCCACGCTCAAAATCTGGGGCCGCGCGCTGAACCGCATTCAGATGGACAGTGTCGCGCGCATCGTGTGGTCATCCATCGGCAAAGACGATTTGGCGGAGATGGAAGCGACCAGCAAGGAGACGCAGGGGATTCTCGATGAACTCATTTCCACCATTCCTGATGCCGATATTTACGTTCTCTTTACCGAATTGGAGGAAGGGGGATTGAAAGCCAGCATGCGGTCGACGGCGGCGGTGGATGTCAGTCAGCTGGCGGGCAGGACGTACGGCGGCGGCGGTCATGCGCGGGCGGCGGGATTCAAGATCCCCGCATTTGATAACTTCCAGCTGCAGGTGCTCGAGTGTATTCGAACGTTGAAGGAGGAATTGGCCCGACAAAGAGCGGAGGAGCAGGAGCGCGATGTTCTCCCGGCTCCCGTCCCCGTCCCCGCACCTCCGTTGCCCGCGCAACGGACACCGAATGCCGAACCGGAATCAAAACCGCACACTCCGACCGTACCGGTGCTCCAGGAGAGAGATATTTTGCAGGATCTTACGGGGAACGGATAAGCATTTATTGTTGCTCGTTTTTCGTTTGCTCAAGTAGCAGGGGTTAAACTAACAACGAATAACGAACAAACGAAACAACGATCGATCGTCACCTTTCTCCCGCTCTGCAAGTCTGCTAGGCTTTCGTCGTACCTTTTTCGTTTTCTGTTCATGCGCCTCGTGCAGGTGGCAAAAGCATTGGGTATGACGGGACAGCAGCTGCGCAAGGAGCTGGAGTCGGTTGAGTTCGGCATTCGTCCGACGGATCGTGAGATTCCGGACAATTTGGCGCAGGGCGTCATTCGTTTCGTCGCGCGCAAGCACGATATCCCCATCGATATGGATGCCGTGCTGGCGATGGGGGACGGATCGTCCGAGGAGAGAGTCGTGGAAGCGAAGGAGACGACGAGTCGGGAACCCGCACAGAAGACGGAGGAGCGCGCGGCTCCCGATACGTTGAATGTGCTGCGCAAACTGAGCCTTGAAGATGTTTCTAAGGCCGCCATCGATCGGCAGGCGAAGGCGATGCAGCAGCAGGCACCGGTGCTGACCAAGGAGGAGAAGGAGGAGCGTGCCCGCGAAGAGCGGGAGGCGAGCCTGATTCGTCGGGATCGAGGGGCTGCCGCCGCGCAGGAGCAAATTAAGAGGAAGACGGGGACCGTCTCACTGCCATCGCAGATTTCCGTCAAAGAATTTGCGGAGAAAGTGGGTGTGCAAGTACCGAAAGTGATTCAGACACTCATGAAAAACGGGGTGATGGTTACCGTCACTCAGTCCATCGATTTCGATACCGCGGCCATCGTGGCGTCGGAATTGGGCATTACCGTGGAGAAGGAACTGGAGGCGGCCAAGGTGGAAGATCTCCTGAGCGGTAATCTGCAGGATCTTCTGAAGGACGAACCCGATCATTTGGTTCCCCGTCCTCCCATCGTCGTGATCATGGGGCATGTGGACCACGGCAAGACATCCATTCTGGACGTCATCCGCAAGTCCAATATCGTTGCCGGCGAATCCGGGGGCATCACGCAGCACATCGGCGCCTATCAGGTCGTGCACGACGGCAAGGCCATTACGTTCCTGGATACGCCGGGACATCAGGCTTTCACCGCGATGCGCGCTCGAGGGGCACAGCTGACTGATATTGCGATTCTCGTGGTTTCTGCGGAGGAGGGCGTGAAGGAGACAACCATCGAAGCCATCAACCATGCGAAGGAAGCCGATGTGCCGCTCATCGTCGCCATCAACAAAATGGATCGGCCCAATGCCGACCCGGATCGCGTGAAGGGAGAGCTGGCGGCGCAGGGCGTTCAACCGGAAGAATGGGGCGGCGTGGTCCCGTTCGTGCCGACCTCCGCCGTGACGAAGATCGGCATTGATTCTCTGCTGGATCATATAGTGCTCATTGCGGAATTGCGTGGTCTCAAAGCCAATCCTCACCGTGCCGCCGTCGCCACCGTCATCGAGAGTCATCTGGATCCCGCCTTGGGACCGCTTGCCTCCGTCATTGTCAATACGGGGACGCTGCACATCGGCGATGCCTTCATCTGCGGGCATACGGTTGGCAAAGTACGCGCGATGGCCGATGCGGCGGGGAAGAGGCTGTCGTCCGTGGAGCCGTCGGGTGCGGTACGACTCTCAGGATTTAGTTCCGTGCCGCATGTGGGAGATATTCTGCAGGTGATGCCGACGGAACGACATGCGCGCGAGTTGCTCAAGGAAGTGATGGACCGAGTCAGCATGCAGCAAAAGCAGGGTATGGGCGATTTGGTGAGCATGCTCCATGAGGGCAAGCTCCGTCAGCTCAAGATTGTTCTCAAGGCTGATGCGCAAGGTTCTCTGGAGGCGTTGCAGTTGTCGCTCGAGAAGCTGGGGACCGAGGATGTGCAGGTGAAAGTGATTCACAGTGCGGTGGGTGCGGTATCGGAGAGTGATGTCATGATGGCTGCGGCGAGTTCCGCGTTGGTTCTGGCGTTCCGTGCCCTGGTGCCCCCGGCCGTTCAGCGGACCGCGGAACGGGAACTCGTGCGCATTCGGCAGTACGACGTCATCTACACGCTGCTCGAGGAAGTGCAGGGGCTCCTCACGGGGCTCCTGGAACCGGAAGAGCAGGAGAAAATTCTTGGTCACCTGGAGGTAAAAGGCTTATTCCTCACCAAGAAGAGCGAGCAGATCATCGGCGGACGCGTGATCGACGGCGTCATCAAACGGTTGCCTTTCCGATTGTTCCGCGGGGGAGAGCAGATGGGGACGGGCAGAATTTTGATGCTCCGTAAAGTGGATACCGATATCAAGGAGGCGAAGGAAGGGACGGAGTGCGGTCTGCGCATCGAAACGACGATCCCCGTGGAGATGGGCGACGTGCTGGAAATCTACCTCCGCGAGTTTACGAAACGGGAGGCGACGAAATAAACGTCTCAGTTGCCGTATCGTCCTGCTGTTTCCGTTGCTCCGCCGCTTCTTCCGCCGCCTGCAGCTCTCTGGTGGTTTTTGCGCTGCCGACTGTGATGAAATCTCGCACCGTCTGCTGGGCATCCGGCTTTTTTGGTCCTCGCATGCTTCGCACGAAGCTCGGGAAACGGCCGTTCCGCATCATATCCTGCAGATGGACGCGTGCCGTGCGTATCTCCGCGGTGTCTCCGGGGAGAAGCGTGCGTGCACGTTCTTCCAGCTCCTCTTGCGCGATGTAGGTATGTCGTCCTGATTCCAGGGCCGTGATTGCAGCATTGATGTCCTCATCATTCGGATCTTGCATGCGTTCGACGAGCGCTGCCCATGTTTTTCCTTCGATGCCGTGCTCGGTCATCCATGCCAGGGTGTCTGTGTTGATGGATTGCCGTACTTCCGCAATTTCATTCTCAAATTTTCCCCCCAGGAGCATGCGCCGCAGTCCGGGGCTCGCAATAAGAGCGGCGCCCGTGAGTGCAATCAGAGGTTTCCAATCGAACTTCTTATTGTTGATGACGGCGACGACGGTGAACAGAACGCCGGCGAGCGCGAGTGCGCCGCACCCCATGGTTTTGCTGAAGTGTTTGATGGCTTCACCCGTTCCGCTCACATTTTCTTCGAGGTATTTCTGAGCGGCATAGCCGGGATTTGCGCTTGCGAGTCCGTCAATGGCCTGCTGCAGGGTCGTCAGCTGCTCGACGTGCGCGGGATAGACTTGCTTGAGCTGTTCCAGTCGCGCTTTATCCTTGTTCATTTGGTTGTAGTTGGTTTCGAAGTACGTGACCATGCGCGGATCGTCATCACGCGTTCTGATGCGTTTGGGGTGTAAGTACCGATGTACGGGAGCGTTTTCTTCTTCATAATCGGGTATGTCGACGATGGCATCCATGATGGCGCTCATCTCCTCGCCGAAAGACTCGGGACCGTTCTCCACCGCCCGGAGCAGGTCGGTGCGGATGCCCGCATCCTCAATGTGTGATCGATAGAATTCGCTAGTTTTCTTCATGCGGTCGATCATTGCCGGTCCCTGCTGCAGGAGCGTTTCCGAGAACATACGTTTCGGATCTTGCTGAAATTGCTCCAATCTCCGGTTTGTTTGGGTATCGATCGTAGCTTGCATCTGATTGAGCTGTTCCCGAGTTGACGGTGTTTCTGCCCGTTCCCGCCCGCGTTCGGCGCTGCCGGCATTCATCCCGAAATGGAGGAGGCGTGCTTCCATCCTGGTTTACGGAGCGGGATTGGGTGGGGCTCCGGCGGGGGGAGGCGCTGCCGGCGTCGTGCGTTTTTGTACCGCACTCACCCAGTCATTCAGGCTGTTTTGTATGTTTGTAACCTGGGCGGCATCAGCTTTATTATTTTTCAATCCTGTGATGAACTCATTCATGGTTGATTGCAAATTGTTTTCATCGATTGTTATCCCATGTGGTTGCGTAACGGCGTTGAAGCGTTTTGCCGCTTCCGCTGTACTCAATCCCGGATTGTTTTTCAGATCATTGGCAACATTTTTGAGGGAGGTAGCAATGTCATTGAGCTTATTGTTCTGAGGCGCAAGCTCTTTGGCGGCTTGCGCGGTGGTTCCCGATTTCATGGCATTCCCGAAATTAAGATCATCCCACCTTGCCCCTTGCTTAAGCTGCGTTTTAATTCCTTCTGCCATCTGTGGCAGAGCGAGAATGGATTTGCCACCGATGCCGGGGATGATCGGCGCGGCCAGAGGCAGTCTGACTGCAATGCCGCCGAGTGTCTTTCCGAATGCGTTGATTGCCTCGCTTCCCTTGCCCATGATGTCCATATCCTTGAGCACCGCGAACACGCCGACCCACACCACCCCCATGCTGATGAGCATCCAGAGCAATTCTGAGACGGTATTGATGGTCGGCAGCAGATTGATGACGATGTCCATTCCCGGAAGACGATTCGTTGCGTTGTGGGGGATATTGGTGCCCGCGTTGACCATGATGAATCCGACGGAGAGGGGAATACCCACGATGGCAGGGAGAAATGCGGCTTTCAGGAAGAGATCAATGATTTTCTGGGTATAGCCACCCGTCAGTTTCTCCGGGATGACCCATCCCAGAAAGTAGAAAGGCATGGCGGCGATGGTGAGCCAGAGAACCGGAATCCGTATGAGGAATGCGATGAAGAGGGCAAACAGCGGAAAGAGAAGCATGACATGAAAAGCGACGACCATGAGTTCCCGCAGCAGGAATCGGAGAGTCTGATCGATGGCGGTGGTTCCTCCCGTACTGGGAGGAATGCTTGCGAGTGACTGCAGGCGCGCATGGTTGACAATCAATCCATTGAGGATGGCCGCATGCCCCGCCACCGCATTGGGATCGAGGACTTTTCGCTGATAGCAGAGCACGCCGCTGGCTAGCGGACAATCCCAGCCATCGTTTCCATTGATTGCGTTGTACTCCGGCGTATCGATGAACAATTTCAAGTTATTGACGTAGAAGCAGTCGCACCGGTAGATATTGTTGCCCAGCGTGGTGAGCTGACAATTGGCATTCGGATAGAATCCAACGGAGTTAATTCTGCAGACGTTATTGGTTGCGATGAGCGAAGGGATGCTGTAGACGGTTGCCGCAGTCACGTTGGCTGCATCCAGAATGAGCCGGGGGAAGAGCCATGAGAAGTTCACGAAAATGATAGCCAGGACGAATTTCTGCCAGTGTTCGACGATGAAATCCTTCTTCGCCATGACGATAGTCACCACGGCGACTCCGACGAGGGCAAACGCGAAGACGATATTCACCAGATCGCGTGAGAACATCCAGAGATCATTGAGCAAGTCCATGAATGAACCGGGAGCTCCCGTGGTCGGGTTCAGATCGAATATGAATGTCGGACTGAGAAGAATATTCAGATAGAAGAACACCACCCACGTGAGCACATGGAGTATGGTGACGATGAGGGTCGTAGATGTTGCAACCACATCGATCAAGCTGGAGCCAAAGGGATTTCCTTGCGCCCATGCCAGAATGGGGGAGCATAGTCCTCCTATTCCGGCCAGGATGCTCAGTGCCCAACGTGCGCGATGGGTGAGGTTTGGGGAACGTGCAGGCATTCCGATTATTGTAGCATTTATTCATTTTTTCCTCAATGTACGGGCTTCTGCACACTCCTCGAATGTATGATTGCACCATGAAAGCAGAGTCAATGCGAGTATAAATTGTGTTCATCCATGCAGTGAACAAAGGATTAAAATCATATTTATTGGCTTCAATAAGCCAAATTGTATGAATACATTGTATGATCATTCCATTGAGTAACTTTCTTGCACTTCTCTACCCTTGGTGAATACTGTTTGTGAACATGTCATCCGTATCCATCCTGAAGGCGCTTTTCAGCTCGCAAACGCGTGTAAAATTGCTGTCGACCTTCCTGTTGCACCCCGAGGAGGAGTACTTCATTCGTGAGCTTACTCGACTGCTCAATGAGCAAATTAACTCCATCCGCCGCGAATTGGAGAATCTTCGTCGCATCGGTGTGGTGAAGGCGAGACATAGAAATCGGAAGAAATACTATAAAGTCGACACGGATTTCCCCCTCTACACCGATTTGCGGAATCTCTTCAGCAAGGCGGTGCAGGGTGAGAGTCCCTTCGTGACCAGTTTGAAGTCGCTTCCCGGTGCCCGGCTGGTGCTCCTCGCGGGCAATTTGAGCGGTACGGAGAGCAAAGTGGATCTCCTCATCGTCGGGGACGTGCGCAAGGAGGTGTTGGAGGCTCTCCTCTCGCAGGATGTGACGCTGCGCAACGTGAAGTACTCCATATTTTCCGAGGCGGACTTTCTCTACCGCCTCAGTCTGAAGGATCGGTTTGTGCAGGATATTTTGCAGGATCCTCGGCATCTCATTGTCCTGAATACCATTCAACGGCAGATCGAGGAGGCCCGCATGAAGTAACCGTTTTGACAGTTTGCGCTGAAGAGGGCTTTACAGAGAGGGGATCGGTCTGTAGGATGCCGCCACTTTTCCATGACCTCCGTGACTCTTCATGCTCAGGCAAAGCGTTATGTGCGCAAGGTTCCGGCTATCGAGCCGGGATTCACCGTCCGCGTGTACGAGCGCATCCAGGAAGGTGCCAAGGAGCGCGTGCAGGTGTTCGAAGGTTTGGTCATTTCTACGCATCGCGGACACATTCCGACGGATGCATCCTTTACGGTGCGCAAAGTCGTGTCAGGCATCGGTGTGGAGAGGGTGTTCTCCGTTCATTCTCCCGCGATTGAGAAAATCGATGTGAAGAAGGTTGCCAAAACACGTCGTGCCAAGCTCTTCTTCCTGCGAGGCCGCTCCGGCAAGTCTGCGCGCATGAACGAACGCTTCACAACGGAAGGGGAATACAGTGTTCCCGTGGAGGAGATAGTGGCGGAGACGGAGACAGAGGCGAAGACAGAGACAGCCGGTGAGGAGACGGAGGCGTCTGAAGTGAAGGCCGCTGTCTGATGCCATCATCATTGCTATACTCCCCCCATGCACGTGCTGCTTGTGGGTAATTACGGCGTGGGGAATCTGGGGGATGAAGCATTGAAGCACTATATGCTGCGTACGTTTCCCGAGGTGACTTGGACGGTTGTGTCCGCTTGTCCCGGATCCGGCGAGGTGCCGCGTCTGCCCGGTGGCATCCGTTCCCTTTGTACGACTCCCTGGTGGCGAACGATTCGTGTCTACCGTTCCGTGGACCGGGTGGTGTTCGGCGGGGGGACGCTCTTCACAGACATTGAGTCCCCCTATGCGTGCGTGCTCTGGTTTCTGCATGCATTCCTTGCTCGTCTGTTTGGAAAGCCGGTGCTTCTTGCGTTCCAGGGAATCGGACCGTTTCGAACGCGGCGAGGGGAGTGGCTTGCCCGGCGGACTGCCTCAGCCGCTTCCTTTCTTTCCGTACGGGATCCACGGTCTCTGGCACAGGTTGCATCCTGGGGTTTGAACAGCAAAGTAGTTCAAACGTTTGATCCAATTTATAAAGAAATTTATAGCAGAAAGTCATTAGGAACAAAAAATTTGTTCATACTTATTCCTCGGGAAAATTCCGGAGATGCCTTTCGGGAATCCGCAATGAGACAACTGCGTAGCAGGAAGTGGGATGGCGTCCATATTCTTTCATTCGCTCCATCGTCGATTTCTGAGACGACGTACTGTCGGGAGTTAGGTCTCCTGATCCCGGATTCCGTCCTCGTCCCCGTCCATTCCATCGATACGCTTCTCTCGGAGCTGAGTGGAGCGGCATTCGTTCTGACGGAGCGCTTTCACGGAGCGGTGGCTGCACTGGCTCTCGGACTTCCCTTTGCCGTCATCAGCCGGGCGGAGGGGGACAAGCTGGCGGAAATGGAAGCAATTGCCCAAAGCGACGGTGCTGCAGCATTGATGGCATCGGTTCTGCGAGGAGAAGATGCGCTGCGCGAAGCACTCCGCTAGGATGCATGCCTCATGGGTATCAGAAATTTCTGCATCATCGCGCACATCGACCACGGGAAATCGACGCTGTCGGATCGGATGATCGAACAGACGAACACGCTGCAAAAACGGGAGATGAAGGCGCAAACCTTGGATATGATGGATCTGGAGCGGGAGCGGGGGATTACCATCAAGCTGACGCCCGTTCGCATGCGTTTTGGGGAGATGGAACTCAATCTCATCGATACACCCGGTCACACGGATTTTCGCTATGAGGTGAGCCGGAGCCTCGCGGCATGTGAGGGTGCGGTGCTTCTTGTGGATGCATCTCAGGGTATACAGGCGCAGACCATCGCGGTGCTGATGATGGCGCTCGAGAATCATCTGACCATCATTCCCGTCCTCAACAAGATAGATTTGCCCGCCGCCGACCCGGATCGCGTCAGTGAGGAAGTGGTCAAACTGCTGGGTTGCACATCCGAAGACATTCTGCGCATTTCCGCCAAGGAGGGAAAAGGCGTGCAGGAAGTGTTGCAGGCGGTCGTGGATCGTATTCCTCCGCCGCGCGTGCCTGTCTCGTCGCACGCGGAGGCGCGTGCGCTCATCTTCGATGCCATCGTCGATCCGTACCGGGGAGTGGTTGCCTATGTGCGCGTGTTGAATGGACGACTGTTTGCCGGCATGCAGGCGCATTTTCTGCAAACGGTGACGCCGTTTACCGTGCAGGAGGTTGGATTTTTTGCTCCCAAGTACGTTGCCGACGACGCACTCATGGAGGGACAGATCGGCTACATCGTGACGGGGCTCAAGGACGTCCGGCAGGTACGTGTGGGTGATACGATCGCGTCTTCGCAGGATGCGGAACCGCTGCCGGGTTATACGCAGGTGCAGCCGATGGTTTTTGCAGGGCTCTATCCCAGCGATGCCGATCAGTATCCCGATCTCCGGGAAGCGTTGGAGAAACTGTCGCTCAATGACGCGGCGCTCTCCATCGAACCGGAGCGCAATGCCGCGCTGGGCAATGGGTTTCGCTGCGGGTGTTTGGGACTTCTCCACCTTGATATCATTCAGGAACGCCTGGAACGCGAGCATAACTGCGATCTCATCATCACCGCGCCCAGCGTGCTCTACGAGGTGCAGCTTTCCGTTCGTCAGCCCGCCAGCATCGTCCGTTCCAGCCTGCTGAAAACGGATGAACCCGATACGGCGCGCATCAGCAATCCCGCAGATTTTCCGGATGCGGCCTTCATCAAGGAAGTGCGCGAGCCGTGGGTGGCTTTGGAGATCGTCTGTCGCGCCGAGGACATAGGGACCGTTATGACGCTTGTGCAGGAGCGTCGCGGCATCTACAAAGGACTGCAGTATCTGGATGCGGATCGTTGCCTGTTAACATTTGAAGTACCGCTCCAGGCGATCATTCTCGATTTCTTCGACAAGCTGAAATCCTCGACGGCGGGCTACGGATCCATGAGCTACGAACCGCTCGGCTATCGTGCGGGACAACTTGTCAAATTGCAGATTCTCCTCTTGGGTGAGCCTGCGGATGCGCTCTCCACGATCGTGCATACGAGCGAAGCGCATCAGGTGGGGGGAATTGTGTGCAAGAAACTCAAGGAAGTTTTGCCAAAACAGCAGTTCCAGATTCCCATCCAGGCGGCGATCGGCGGGAAGATCGTGGCGCGTGAAACGGTCTCCGCTCTGCGTAAGGATGTGACGGGATACCTCTACGGCGGTGATGTCACACGCAAGAATAAGCTCCTCGACAAGCAGAAGAAGGGAAAGAAACGGATGAAGCAGATGGGAAAAGTCACGTTGAGTCAGGATGCGTTTTTGGCCGTGCTCAAGCGAGAGTGAATCAAAGAGCAGCATACCGGGTCGCAAACGTGCATCGGTGCGATACATGCGCGGTGCGCACTCAGGCATTCGCCTCATCGGCGGGCTGTTCCGCCAAGCGACGTTCCCGCCACGATTGCATGGCCGGACGGAAGAGAGTTTGCAGAATGCCGGCGACCAGCGTCTGCACTTGCTCAAAATTCGCTATCTTGCCCTGTTGTGCAAGGAAATCCTGCAAAATGAACGTGGTGAGTTGCAGAATGGTTCCGTCGATGTTTTGATCGTCGACAATGAGTGTGCGGAGAATGGTTTGTTCGTCGTGCGCCATCACGTGCTCCACCCGCACGATCCAGCGTGCCAGCGTGTCGTTGGCTTCCACGGAGAGCGCCGATGAGTGTTGCAGATCAGTCACGTTCGTTGCCGGCACGGCAAGATCACCGTCCTGTTCGCGGAGGTACTCTTCCACCGCCGTCCGGCACTGCTCATTGATGAGGGAGAGCAGGGCGAGGAGAAAGGTGGACGGGCAGTCCCGACCGACGAGGCGCGCTATCAGCAGTGCATAGTGTGTCTTCTGCGCATCCGTGAGGAATTGCAGAATAACCTGCGCCACTCCGTCATCGCGCTTGCGCGCTTTCTGTTCATCGCGCTGCGCCTGTTTCGCCGCCGCCTGTGACGCGGCAAACTGCTCACGCGCTCTGTCGCTCACTTGTTCGGATGGCGCAGGTCCTTCGCCGCCTTCATCCGATGCGAACGTCTCGGGTCCTATTTGCTGCATGGGCGCATGGTACTCGACCGCCGCCAAAAGCAGAAACGCAAAATTTGTTGCGGTTGCATTGCCCTATTTGGACGCGACAGGCTCAATGTGGATGATCGTCGCCCAGGTGCGCGATCCGGTGAACGATATGCACTTTCTGCGGCTGAATGCCACTTTTCCGTCCACGGAGGCGTGAATCGTCCAATCTTTTCCCACGTGTGTGTTGTTTCCGGGTCGGAATTGGTAGCCCTTTTGACGAATCAGCACTTCTCCGGCACTCACTCTTTGGCCTCCGAAGCGTTTTACGCCCCGTCGTTTGGCATTGCTGTCACGGCCGTTGGTAGTGGTACCTCCTGCTTTCTTATGTGCCATAGCCCGAAGATTCTATACAAAAATCTTCCACTTGCAAGGAGAAGTTTTCTGCTTCACAATGCCTTCAGATCGACGCGGGGTGGAGCAGCCTGGTAGCTCGCGAGGCTAATAACCTCGAGGTCGCTGGTTCGAATCCAGCCCCCGCAACCACATTAGAGTTAGCAAACCGCAAGACTTCCGTATGGTCACGAAATCATCACACCATATGACTGAGTTGCCATGTAATACTACTGTTGAACAGAGAGTAGTAAAACCGGACGCGCACTCTACATATGGAATATCAGCATAAATTCGATGGCCGTTGGTAATTGACATAACAAATTAATATGCTAATATAAACGTGCCTGTCGGCACTCTATCTCCTTCCAGTCTTCTTGTATGAACGAATCCAGATATTCTGAATTGGATGCCGTAAAGAAAGAGTATAGAAGAGTAGAAAAGGCATTCTTGAAGGCAGATCATGAAGATTTTAGAAGTTATGCTGCCAATTTTTCTGAGCATCCGGGCAACAGTGAAGGTAGAAATCTTCAAGTACGTGCTGTTCTTAATGGAAAAACAGCCCTTGATGAAAACAGACAAATTGAAATTTTGACGACTGCCACGAATGATCTTCGTGATCTTATGCAACTTGTCTGTAATGCATACTATCCACATCAACCGGAAATGAAGCAGATTCTGGGAGTGTAAAAGTAATTGGTATTGAATGTCTGCGAACACAAGTGGATGAAGGTAGTTCTTACGTCATTCAATAGTATGCTCGAGTCGCTCAGCATCGGGTGCTGAGCGGCAAATGCATATCACTTGGACATACTTAGAGCGCTTCCTTGATCTTCGGAATTCGGTCGCGGTGGAAGAGGTAGAGTTTCCAGTGCTCCAAGACCGGCATTTGCCGGAGGAGTTCGATGTAGGCCGCCTCACGTCGTTCTTCCAGTTTTGGATCGCTGAGAGGACTGTCCTGCAGGATGGGAGGGGGTTTCGTGATGATGAGGAGTTGTTCGCCGGGGTTGATCTTGCCGAGGTTCTGCTTGGCGAATCGGTCTTTGAACAGGTCGGATCGCACGTACTCCAGATCACGGTAGAGCGCGTCGATCTCCGCGGCGATGAGATCGTTTCCCTTCCCCAATTCCGCGAGGGTCTCTTCAAACAGGATGTTGCGGTAGAAGGAGACCGCCAGTCCGAACGCCATGAATCCCACGACCGTCAGACCGACGACAATGGTCAGTTTTTTGCTGATGGGTTCGATGTTCGACCGGGGAGACATGATCGCAAGCATAGCGCAAAATGGGAGGCGCGGTTAGAATGTTACTCGTTTGATCGTTGTTCATTGCTCGTTTTATTCCCTATTCATCACACGAACAACGACGATCGCACAACGAGTGACGCATCATGACTTCTCCCCCCATGAAAATCTTCTGCAGCGGCATCGGCGGCATCGGACTGAGTGCATACGCATCGTTGCAGTCCGCCCGCGGACACGAAGTCTCCGGTTCCGATCGCAGTGATTCGCCTCTCCTGCAGGATCTGCGCTCGCAGGGGATCACTGTTTCCTTGCAACAGGACGGGTCGGCCGTGCCTTTGGACGCCGATCTCTTCGTGTACTCCGAAGCGATACCCAACGATGCGCTTGAGCGTCGGAAGGCCGAGGAGCTCGGCATTCCGATGCAGTCCTATTTTCAGGCACTGGGGACCATCAGCAAAGATGCATTTGTCATCGCCGTGTGCGGTACGCACGGGAAATCCAGCACGACCGCGATGGTTGCGCGCTTGCTCATGGAGACGGGCAACGATCCGACCGTCATTGTCGGGACGAAAATGCGTGAACTGGGAGGGAAAAATTGGAGGTGCGGGAAGAGTGATTTCTTCGTGCTGGAAGCATGCGAGTACCGCAGATCGTTCCATTTTCTCTTTCCCGATATCGCGCTGATGACGAATGTCGACGGCGATCATTTTGACGCGTATCCGACGATGGATGCGTACCGGGAGGCGTTCCTCACATTCTTGCGTCGATTGCCGGAGAAGGGGATCGTGATTACGCATGGCGCAGACCGGGACGCGATGGAGATTGCTGTGCGATCCGGCAGAACGGTGGTCGATGCCGATACGTACCCTGCGATTTCCCTGAAGACCCCGGGAGAGCACATGCGGCAGAATGCGCGATTAGCGCTTGCTTTAGCCAAAAATTTAGGAATCGAAGACTGGGAGGCACGGGAAGCGTTGCGTGGTTTTGCAGGAACATGGCGTCGAATGGAAGATCGCGGGACGACGGAGGCGGGCGTCACCGTGATCGACGATTACGCGCATCATCCGGTGGAGATTCGCGCGACGCTCGCGGCCATGAAAGAAGCGTATCCGCAGCGTCGTATCATCGTTGTGTTTCAACCGCACACGCATGACCGCACACGCACGCTGTACGACGAATTTACGCGCGCATTTTCCGGAGCCGATATCGTCATTGTCCCCAATGTGTACGATGCGCGACATGGCATCGAGACGACTGAGACGGATCTGCCGCGTTTCATCGCCGCAATCGGGAAGGAAAGCGGCGTGGACTGTCGCTTCGGCGACGGACTCGCGCATACGCAAGAGTTGGTCGAGTCTCTTCTGCAGCCGGGTGACGTCTTGATGACGATGGGGGCGGGAGACGTGACGAAGATCGCGGATGGGATACTGGGGCGGGAGCATGCTACTCTGGTCGCATGAAATTGCGTTCCCTTAAGGCATCGTTCGCGCAGCACCGTCTGTTAGGCGGGGCGTTCGTCCTGGCGCTCACGCAGTTTGGGGCCTCGCTCATGGGGTTGGTGCGGGACAATGCGCTCAATCGCACGTTTCCGGGGCTCGATACCGTGGACGTGTACATCGCGTCCTTTCGCCCCGGTGATCTCTTCTTTCAGATCACCATCATGGCGGGACTTTCCACCGTACTCGTTCCGCTGCTCGCCCGTTACAAAGCGCATGATCGACACGATGATACGTCGGCATTGCTCAGCAGTGTGATCGCGGTCGGTTCGCTTGCATTCGGGTTGCTGGCGCTCGTTCTTGCCATCTTCTTTCCGTGGATTGCACCCGGTCTGGTGGGGTTTCGGGGTGAAGCACTGGATCTGTACATACTGTTTGGGCGCCTGGCGCTCCTGAGCAATTTCCTCTTCGTGTTCGGCAATGCTCTGGGGCAGTATCTCATCACCGTCCAACGGTACTGGGTCTACGGTCTCACGCCCATTCTGTACACGCTCGGTACCGTCCTGGGAACGCTGTTCCTCACGCCCGTCTACGGTCAGGTCGCGCCGATGATCGGCACGGTGGCCGGGGCGGTGGTCTATGTGCTGATTCGGCTCCTCGGCGCTTTGCATGCGGGATTCCGTCCTCGGGGGATGCTCTGGCATCCGGATCTCAGACGCATGGGGTGGCTGATGCTGCCGCGCATGGTCGCGTTGGGGGCGTTGCAGCTGGAGCTTCTCGTGTTCGATGCGCTGGCGTCGCACCTTCCGGCCGGAGCCGTGACCATCAACGCCAATGCACGCAACTTTCAGTCAGTCGTTGTCGGCGTCGTCGGCATTGCGCTCGCGCAGTCTGCGTTCCCGCTGTTGAGTGCCGCCGCCGCCCGCCGCGAGTTTGATCGATTTCGTACGTATCTGCGGAAGGGGGTCGGGATGATTGTGGTGTTGACCATCCTCGGTGCTCTCGTTTTGGTGGCGGCCGGACCCATTGCCGCGCGGCTTGTGCATTTGCAGAGCGTCCTTCCCATCTTTTGGACGGCGCTTGCATGCTACGCCCTGAGCATTCCCTTCGAGAGCGTCAATCACCTGTTGCTCCGCTCTTATTATTCTCTGCACCGCACCACGACGCCCGCCATTTTCAACGTGCTCAACGGCGTCATTGCCATCGTGGTTTCTTGGGTTTTCCTTCCGGTAGTGGGCGTCTATAGCCTGGCAATCGGTTTTACCATCGGGCAGATCGTGCAACTCATCGGGTTGGGGGTCATGCTCCCGCGCGCACTGGCAAACGGAACGTGAACGATGCGCGGCATTCACCGTGCAGTGGCGTGGCGGCAGATCACAATGCCTGAAACGAGAGTATCAAAATGAACAAATTAGGGATATAGGGAATTTATGAATGCTGTTTCTTAGACTTTTGGGCTAGGATTAGCGCAATTCTCTTCCCAATTCTTTATGCCCAAAAAAAGTGTCCTTCCTGTCTTTCATTGCACGTTAAAAAG
>Ga0116143_10000113_pt1 | contig 106799 bp, 82 predicted proteins | sample AD_UKC034_MetaG_FD_89745 | JGI IMG/M metagenome (GOLD analysis project Ga0116143, IMG submission 89745) | Active sludge microbial communities of municipal wastewater-treating anaerobic digesters from USA - AD_UKC034_MetaG | ecosystem: Engineered > Bioreactor > Anaerobic > Digestate | place... | reverse complement strand
GTACGCCACGGCGCGGTCCACATTGATGAAAATATTCCGTTCGGTCACCGTGTTTGACGAGTTTCGCCAGAACAACACAGCCGGGTTCCACGGATAGGCGGTGCCGTCGGGATTGTGCAGGTTTTTGAACAGGTTGCCGCGCACCATCCAGTTCTTCGCCGCGTGGGCGCTGATGCCGTTGAAGTAACCGACGCCCGCGCCGTGGTCGTCAGGCGGACTGCCGGTGTATTCGAACCAGCAATACTCGACCACGCCGTTGTTCACGCCGAGGCCGGCGTTCACGTCGGTGGGATTGGCCTTGATGAACTGCGATCCGGCATTGATCAATCTCACGCAATACACCCGCGGCGACTGTGCGCCCGTGTTGAAAATGATTTCATTGTCCCAGGTTTCACGAAGGGTCAGGTGGGCGATGGTCGTGTTCGTGCTGTTGGACCAGATGCCGAACGGGACGTCGCCGTGATTGGCGTTGTTCATGCCCCGGCCGACGAGCGTCACGTTGGTGCTGCCGCTGAGACCGCGGAGGGTGACATTGTGCCGCCCGTTGATGTACAGCGTGCGGGTGAGGTTGTAGGTGCCGTTGGCGAGCAGAATCGTGTCGCCGCTTTGCAAATTGTTCATGGCGGACTGCAACTCCGCCTCCGTGGACACGTTCACCACCCGGGTGCCGGTGACGGGCAATTGCGGGGCGTCCCCGGGCGACGCGGCGTGGATCAGGCCCGCTGTCGTGACCCAGGTTGTGGCCAGAAATCGTTGAATCGGTTTCATCGTCCCTTGATGGTTGGCGTCTGCACCCAGACATGGCGCGACAATTCCCAGTGGTGAGGCAAGCACAAAACTTTGTGCGCGGTGGTGGCGGCCCGTCATCTCATGTCATGCCTTCCGCAGTCCCGGCGGCGAAGTGGGCAAGGCCGGTGAGTCGTCAGGAAAACCCACACTGCGGCCAGAACCCGGCCGCTTTGGCGTCGTAACAATTATGAAATCAGGTCGTGGAGCCGCGTTTTAAAACTCCCTCTGATGGGCCGACCAGGGGAATCGGAGCGGCATTCGGGTGGCGCTTCCTCCACCCGGCTGGTCTGCGGAGCAGTGGCGAGCCTCAGGCAAGGCCCGCCTTGTTTGGTTGCGCCAGGAGCCGCGCGGGCGAGGGCCCGGAAGGTCGTGAAACTCCGACTTGGTTGAAGGTTTCCTTGTAGTGCCGACCAGATTGTCTCGTAGCGGAAGACGTTTCGTCGCCGGCGCCAAGGTCCTGCGTTAAGCGGCGGATTTCTGATTTCGGGCACCCACCCGCCCGGGGTGGCCTCCTGCGGAAGGAGGTGCCGCCTCCGGCGGCCTGGTCCCGATCGCTGGAGCGGGGCGGCGATGCCCACGGGCGGGATGCGGGATGCGGCGGCGATCCCGGCACTCCGCGTCGGTGGTCTGGGATGCTGGCGCCGCTATTGTGTTCCGACGCGGAAATAGGTTTCCGGCGCGTCGGTAAGCGGCAGGAAGAGCTGCATGGTTGCGCCATTGCCCACGAAGTTGGTCACATCCACCCAGGGGGCGGTGGTGAGATTCGTGCGCGATTGCACGGTATGAGTGCGCCCCAATTGCGTGAGCAGGGAGAGGCTGAAGTTGGTGCCCGTATGCCAGGGATTCAGGATTTGCGCCGGAGTGGCTGGCGGCACATCGTCGCCGACGACGAAGCGACGCGTCTGCGTGGAGGTCAGGACGACCTGGGAAGACCAGGAGTAAAGCGGCATGGACGACGAGTCCAATGGTTCACTGAACTCAATGTCGGGATAACCGAAGCGGGTGAAATCGATGTAGAGGCGGTTGGTGCCCGGGGTCAAAGGATTGGGCATGCGGCTGCTCAGGGCATTCGACGGGAGATTGGTGAACCCGCCGCTCGCGGCGCCGGTGCCCTGCATGGACGAGTAGAGAAAAAGTGAGTCGTAATTGCTTGGGCCGGTCCAGGTGAAGAGATGATTCGTGGCGATGCCCGTCGCCCATTCGGCGGGGGAGGAGACGTTCACCAGCGGCAGATTGGTGAGGTCGAGGGAGTTGACGGTGACGGTGAAAGTGTACTGCCGTTCGGTGGGGTGTCCGCGATTGATGTAAATCGTCCAGTCTCCCGCTTCGAGCTCGCTGATGAGCGCCGCGAGGGTGGGCTGCATGGAATATCCGCCGGACTCGACGCCTTCGCTGTCCATGGAGATGCTGAACGTTCCCCCGGGGGAGACGATTTCGTGTGAGGTGAGCGGATCGGGTTGCACGGAATCAAAGTGGGGGAGGGCAAAGAAGCCGGGATTTTCCGGATCGTTGCTGCGTTCGATGCGCAGGGTCATGGCCACTTCGATTTCCGGAATGAACTGGGCTTCATCCAGCCAGGCAGCGTCCTGTCCGGCGGTGAAATCTCCGTCCTTGTAATAGGTCCAACGCAAGGTGTGCGGGCCGGGGGACAGGTTGACTTCATAATAGTCCCAGCCCCAGTCGCCGGAAATCTCGGTTTCGCTCTGGCCATCCACGGTCAATACGAGATAGTCGTAGCCGTCACTGTCCTCGCTGGATACGTTCCACCAGAAGGAAAAGAGTCCCGGGCCGTCCACGGTGGTTTGAATCCAGGATTGCTGGTCGTGATCAATGCCTCCGCTTTGCGCCGCATCGTTGCCGTCGTAGGTCTCGTCGGTCTGACGAAACCAGGGGGCATCGCCGCCGGTGGTCCAAATCCCCGTGGGCATGTCCACGGCATCCGCCAGTTCGCCGTCGCCGCCCACATCGGGGATGGTGGAGCCGGGGTGGTCGTGGAGCCAGGCGACTTCGATGGAATTCAAAATGCCGGAATAGAATTGCACATCATCCAGCAGACCGGCATAGCCATGGAGAAACGTGCCGCCAAGGCGCAAATCGCCCAGGGCGGTCAGGGCGTCGAGGGAGCCGGCGGAGCCGGTCCCGGTGGCATCAAGCTCCCCGTTCACGTAAATCGTCTTTTGGCCCGTGATGTGGTCGCGGGTGACGACCACATGGACGTACTCGCCGGTGTCCACCACGTCCCCGCTCGAATGCAAGGTGTGGTCGGACAAGTTCAGCGGGTCTCCGGTGAAAAAGGCGGCTTTGGAACCGGTCAGCGCCAGCGGGACGACGTCGGCAACCGTGCCGGGAAGATCCGCCCAAACGACGCCTGCGCCCGCATTGCCGGAATCGGCATCATCGCCATCTACTTGCGTGGTCTTGATCCAGGCGGACACCGTAAAGCTGTCGGCGAGAACCGGGAACAGATTGGTGGGCAGCCACAGGCTCGAATACCCGTAAAATTCGGCGGCGGCCGAACCGGCGGCGGCATTCGTGACGTAGATGTGAACCGGGGTGTCCCAGCTTGAACTGGTCAGGATGTGGTTTTCATTCGGCGAGAAGTCCCGGCCCCGAAAGCTGCTGTCATCGAATGTGTAGTGTGCTTTCAGGGAATGGCTTGCGGAATTGTTGCCAGTGACGGTGAAGTTGGAAAATCTGTAACTGTACAGGCCGCCCCCGCCGCTCCAATCGGGCACGGGTTCACCCTGCGCGTTGGTTGGGGTGGACAGGGTGATGCCCGGGAAGGGGTTGGTGAGGTATTCAACGAACAAGCGGTTGGAGCCGGGGCTCAACAGACCCGGCGTCCATTGTGTTGCCGTGCTGGGAAGGTTGGCGAAGTAATTGTTGCCGCCGGTTAGATGCGCGCTGCTTAGAAAAATGGAGGGCAGATTGCTTGGCCCGCTCCAGAGGTACGTGGGCAGGGAAGTCACGTCCGTGCTGCCATCCACCGGAAAATGGATCGTCACGTCGCCCAGCACATTCGTAGTCACGCCGGTGATGGAGACCGCGAATTGGTAGAGTTGCTCCGATGGATGGCCCCGATTCAAATATAATTTCCACAGCCCGTTTGTGCATTCATGGATCACAGCATTGAGATCATTGGTCAGGAAAGCATCGCCGGCCCCATTGGTGTCGCCCAGTTGCTGCCATAACCGTCCGCTGGCCGACTCGATCCAATGGAACGTCAGCGGGGGGGTGTCGGAAGTGAGGGATAAGCTGGGATAGTAAAAGTCGTACCCATGCAAGATGGAGATCGTTGTGGACACGTCCGCACGACCGCGGGCCGGGGCGAAGGCGATGAGGGCGGCGATGAGCCACCAGCAACGCAAACCATGGAAAGTTGAGGGACGGAACCGGGGCGGAATTAGGCAACGCATGTGAAAACCTGATCTGAGTTGTTAGGGTTCGCTCCGCCGCCGGTCATTCAGACGACTGGATGCGGAGCCGAGTATGACTTCAAATTCACGACGTTCAAGGAAATTTGCCTCGAAATTTCACGGATGCGGTTCGCTACAATTTCGGTGGTCGCCGCGTGACCACGCGCGGTTCCAGGTTGCGGCTGCCGCGGCACCGCCGGGGCGCATCGGAGGGGCGGCCAGTCGGATGGGGCCGGCCGGGATTGGTTGGGCGGCGCGGTCCACCGATGCAGGGGCGGCCGCTTACACCTCCGTCACGGCCGGGAGGTTGAGCACATCGACTTTTGGCAGCAGCCAGTAAACTCCGCACCCCGTGACCAGCGCGGCGATGATGACAGCCAACCTCCATTGCGCGATGAATTTCTCATTCACGCCCCAACCATCACGGCTCGCGCCGACGAGCAACCAGCCAAGCATCGCCAGTGGCACGCTGACATTCAGCGCCACAATGGCCGCCCCTGACCGGCTGAACACCGTGCCCCCCCGGGAGGAGAAAGCGCGCCAGCGGATTTCCGCATCCGCCCGCATTTGCTCCGGCGTGAGGAGGGCGGACAGCTGGGTGCCCACCGTGGCGTGGCCGATGCAGTGGAGCACCTCGGAATTGCGAATTTGCAGCCGGGATTGACGGGGCCGATCCGACACATCCGGCGAGTTGTTTGCGACGCGATCACAACGCAGGACGCGGAAAGGGGAGGCCGTCGCGCGGCGCTCGCCGAAGACGTAAAGATCAATCGCACACGCCTCATTGTCCACACCCGTCAACCTCAGCGGGTAGATGGGTTGAGGCGTGCTGAACGTGAAGGACAGTGGATGTGCCGACGTCACTCCATCCGTGGTGTGTTCCCGTCGAATTTTGCTGGCGACGAACACCCAGCCGCGCGCCACGTAGTCCTCCACCACCGGCCCGATGGCTGCGGGCGCGGCGAAACCATTGTGCTCCAGCCAATCGAGGACCGCGCGTGGGTTGGCCCCGCGAAGGGTCGTGACCTCAAAGACGCCGGCCCGTTGCACGGAGAGAACCGTCACTCCCAACGGTGCGGCCAGAGACGGATCGCCGCCGGCCTCCATGGTGATGAGCAGACCGGATTGTTTCATGTGCAGGGCGGCGGTCATCCCAACCGCCAGCAGCATCCCCACCAACACGACCACCGTGAAATTGACGGTTGAGCGGACCAGCAGTCGCGTGGCCAGCAGGAAGACCAGCCCCGGCCCGCTCAACAGCAAATTCTTTCCCAGGATGCCCAGGGCCAGGGCCAGGACCAGGCAGAGGGGCAAATCCTTCCACCAGACCGCCTCGCCTTTGAACGACCGCCAGGCGAGAAAGGCCACCCCGCCGGCAAACAACACGCCCAGGTAATAATGATGAACATAATGCAGCAAGCGCGGTTGAAAGGCCGTCCGTAGCGCGGGAAAAAAATCCTCGGATACGGCGGTGACCCTGGGTTCGCCGGGCAGGGGCACCACCCAGCCGAAGTTGGTGCCCCGACCAAGAAATGCCGTTTCAATCACCAGACATTCCGTTCCCGCCTGATGCGAGATGAGCGCCTGCTGGTTGGGAATGGTCACCCGGGCCTGGACTTCCGATCGGCCAAATACCTTGCCATCCCCCAGTCCAGTTGCGATGGAAAGCCCCCAGACGCAGAGCGCCGCCACGCCGATCAAGGCTCGCATGGGTTGTCTCATAACAGATTGGACCGGACATGTCAGCAACCATCACGGTCCATCCGTTCAGGGCGCGTGGCGCTGGGCTTTGCGAGCCTGGCCGGTGCAGGAGCATCGGCGGAGCGCGGCCTCCGGGCGGGGGGCGGTGATCGGAGCCGGCCCGCGGTCAACCGACGGCCGGGCGGGAAAGGGTTGCCGACGATGCAATCGTTTTGCCCTCTCCGTCTGATCCCGGGAAAACATCCTCGCAACCGCCGCCCCTTTCATATCACCCTCAACAGACGGTGAGGCGGGAATGCTGGAATGCAGTCGCCTTGCTGCCGGCGCTTGCGCGGCGGCCGTGTGTGATTTGATGAAACGTGTCCATTTTCATCTGCGGGTGGTGTTGCTGCTCTGGATTCTGGGTGGCGTGGCCGTGACGCACGCCGCCGGGAAGGCCGGGGTCGGCGACGTTCCTTTGAAACGTTCGGGACTCGTGCGGGTTGTCGAACACGGGCTGCAAGATGACGGGGGGCCGTTTCTCGGGCTGGGGGTTTCCTATTTCCCGGCCCTGTGGCGTTGTCGCAACGATCGTCCGCGTCTCGAACAGGATCTGGCATTCCTCTCCCGCCAGGGGTTCAACTACTATCGCCTCCTGTCCATGGTGGGATGGAATCCGGCCTGGAGCGGTCGGGAGATTGCCCCGGTGTCGTTCACGAACCGCGCCGGCAAACTGGTGGCGGCATGGCCCGATTACTGGAAACAACTGGGTGAACTGATTGATCTGGGCTACGATCGCTACGGTTTGCGGGCGCAGATCACGGTCTTCGCCGATGCGCAACTCATGCCGCAACCGCCGGACCGGCTGACGCACCTGCATCGCCTGCTGGACGAAATCGTGCGCGGCCGGGAGGCGAAGATCATCCTCATCGAAGTGGCGAACGAGGCGTGGCAAAATGGGTTTCCCGGGGAAGCCGGCGTGCGGGAGTTGCGGGAGTTCACCCGGTTCCTCGGCGCGCGGACGCCCGTCCTGATCGCCACGACCTCCAACCACCTGGACGATTTTGCAAAACTGTACGCCCGCAGCGCGGCGGACATCGCGACGTGGCATTTCAGCCGCGACCGGGCGGACGACGGCTGGAAGCCGGTCTATGATTGCTGGGAGCTGGGGTTGCGCCCGGGTTTCCCGCCGGTGAGCAGCAATGAGCCGATTGGTCCGGGGGCTTCCGTGGCCGGGGAGACCTCGAGCATCCGGCTGGTGATGGCGGCGGCGTTTGCTTACGTGGCGAAGTTGCCGATGTATGTTTTCCATTCCGAAGCCGGCGTGTTCGGCACCACGAGTTTTGCGGGCACTCCGGCCATTGCCGATTTTCACGCGCTGCGACAGATTCTCCCCGCGGATTTGCCCGCCTGGCAGCGCAACGATGGAAAGGAAGCGGATGCTCCGTTCACCGTGTTTGCTGGCGGCCAGCCGGATCGTTACGTGACCGCAATTCCTGCCAGCCGCGATGGATGTGTGCGTAATGTCGGAAGTCGGAAAGGAAATCGCTTCGTTTGCCTGCCCATGGGCATTCGTCCGGCGGGTCTCCAGCTCGCAGCGCGGACGGGGTTGGCAATGGACGTGATTCATCCGCTCACGGGAAACATCTTCCGCTCGGTCAAGCTGAAGGCCGGAGAGCGCATCGTTCTGCCGCCGGGACCGGGCGCATGGATTTTGCTCGGACATGAGGTTTCCGGGGCGCAGGGATAATCTGCTTCCGCGCCGATCCGCCGCGCGGTCGCGGTTTTTGGTTCCGGCGGGCGACCCACCTGCTGGCACCGGTTCAACCGGCGGATTCCGCAGTGCCACAATTCCGCTGATCACCTCGGCAGGCGTCCGGGCGACGCGGCTTCCCGCGCCACGGGAGCGGCGCGGAAAGGCGGTGAAGACCGCGGTCGGGGATTCACCCACAGCAGGAACTTGGAGTGGATTGGCGCCCGGCGCTGGTTCTGGCCGGAACCGCCCGTGCGTCAAGGCAAATGAGCCAGTAAATATTCGCGCAGCACCGAGGCGGGATTATGGTTGGCATCCTGGTTGTCGTGGACCAGGGTCAGCCCGGCTTTCTGAAGCGCGGCGTAGAAAGGTCGCAGCGCTTCCGGCCGGCCGTTTAGTTCGTGCCAATAGCGCTCCCGGAATTCGGCCCAGCGCACTGCAGGGGCGGCGGCGAACCATTCCTGCAACTCCGCGCTCGGGGCCGCTTCCGGCCGCCAATCTGCCAACGCGGCCCCGGCCGGCGGCGGCCTTCCGGGCCCGGGCCGTTCCACCAGGATGCGTGTTCCATCGGAGGCGGCGGGTGCTTCATGGACGCTTTTGATCCGGACGGCGGGTGGCGGCTTCAGCAGGTTTTCAAATTCACCGAGGTAGCAGGTGGGACTCGCCGGCTCGAGAATTTCAGCCGTCTCGTCCAACTGTCCGGGCTTCGTTGCGGGTGGGATGGGAGCGGGATCCGGGGAATGTTCCGGGGCACTCATGGGGTGAGGGGAGCGGGTGGGAGGCGGGGTGCGATAGGTGGTTCGTCCCGCCGGGCAAATTCCAGAATGGCGCTGGCATGAATTTGCGTGGTGTCGAAGCAGGGCAGCGGGGTGTCTTCCGGTTGGATGAGGAGCGAAAGTTCGGTGCAGCCCAGCACGACCGCTTCCGCACCCCGCTGCTGCAAGTCCGCCATCATGGCCCGCGCCGCCCGCCGGGAGGCGGGATGAAGCTGTCCCTGCGCGAGTTCCTCCCAGACGATGCGGTCCAGTTCCTGACGTTGCGCGGCGTCGGGCACGAGGGTTTGAATGCCCGCCTCCGCGAAGTAGTTTTGGAAGAAGCCGTATTCCATCGTGGCCCGGGTGCCCAGCAGCCCCACGCGCTGTCGGGCGGCGCGCTGCAGCGCGGCCGCCGTGGCCTCCATGATGGTGACGATTTGCAGCGGGGATTTGGCCTGGATGCGTTCGTAGGCGTTGTGCGGCGTATTGGCCAGGATGGCGGCGAATGCTGCCCCGCCCTGCTGGAGACGGCGCAGGGCGGCGAGGAGAATTGCCGCCACGCCATCCCAATCGTTGGCCTGAAACCGGCCCACCAGTTCGGCGAGGTTCAGACTCTCAATCGTGAGGTGCGGGAAGTTCAAGCCGCCCCGGCAACAGTTATATTCCCGGCAAATAATCTGGTAATAGTGGACCGTGGATTCGGGGCTCAGTCCGCCAATCAAACCAATATGTTTCACAGCAACACGTTCTCCATCGCACCAGGCACCCGCCCGGGCATTTCCACCCTGCGGCCAGCCTAACGCAGAATCTCCGGGCTCAACAGAATTTCTTTGCGTCGGCGGCAATGCCCCGGAGCGCCGGGTGAAATTGCGGGGCGGGCTTTGTCCGGGCGGAACGGGCGGGCGCGGCAACCGGAGGGAAACTTGACGTGACGGGGTTGTCCAGCACATTGATGGCTATGCAATTGGACAAGTTAACCATCAAGTCCCAGGAAGCGTTGGCGGAGGCGCAACGCGTGGCGCATCGCTACGCGCATCAGGCGGTGGATTGTGAGCATCTGCTGCTGGCATTGGTGAGCCAGCCCGAAAGCCTGGTGCCGGAGCTGCTGGAAAAAGTCGGCGTGCCGCCCGGACGGTTGCAGCCCGAAGTCGAGCGGGAACTGGCGCGCCGGCATAAGGTCCAGGGCACGAGCAGCGCGGACGCATACCTCAGCAATGACCTGAAGAAAGCCCTGGATGCCGCGCAATCCGAAGCCGGCAGGCTCAAGGACGATTACATCAGCACCGAACACCTGCTGCTCGGCGTCCTTGAGGGCGGCGGCCCGGCACTGCAGCAGCTTTGCAAAACGCACGGCCTCCAACGCGACGCGGTGTTGAAGGCCCTGGCCGAGTTGCGCGGCAACCAGCGCGTAACCGACCCGTCGCCCGAGGGCAAGTTTCAGGCGCTCGAAAAATATGGGCGCGATCTCACGGCGCTGGCGCGACAGGGCAGGATTGATCCGGTGATCGGGCGTGATGAGGAAATCCGGCGCGTGATGCAGGTGTTGACGCGGCGCACCAAGAACAATCCGGTGCTCATCGGCGAACCCGGCGTGGGCAAGACGGCCATTGCCGAGGGGCTGGCCCGGCGCATCGTCAGCGGGGATGTGCCGGAATCGTTGAAGCACAAGCGGCTGGTGGCGATGGACCTGGGCGCGATGATTGCCGGCGCGAAATACCGCGGGGAGTTCGAGGACCGGCTCAAGGCGTTTCTCAAAGAAATTGTCGCCAGCGAGGGGCAGATCGTTCTGTTCATTGACGAGCTGCACACGCTGGTGGGCGCGGGCGCGGCGGAAGGCGCCACGGACGCCGCCAACATTATGAAGCCGCAACTCGCCCGGGGTGAACTCCGCTGCGTGGGGGCCACCACGCTGGACGAGTACCGCAAGCACATTGAAAAGGACCCGGCGTTGGAACGCCGGTTCCAGCCGGTCATGGTGACCGAGCCGACCGTTGAGGCCACCATCGCGATCTTGCGCGGGTTGAAGGAGCGTTACGAGGTGCATCACGGGGTGCGGATCCAGGATGCCGCGCTCGTGGCGGCGGCAACGTTGTCCCAGCGCTACATCACCGACCGTTTTCTGCCGGACAAGGCGATTGACCTGGTGGACGAGGCCGCGTCGCGCATCAAGATGGAACTGGACTCCAAGCCCACCGAGCTCGATCAACTGGACCGGCAGATCCTGCAGCTGGAAATCGAGCGCACCTCGCTGGCCAAGGAGAAGGATGCGGCCAGCCGGGAGCGGCTCAAGTTGCTCGACCGGGAGCTGGCGAACCTGAAGGAGCAATCCAAGGCGCTGACCGCGCAATGGCAGAATGAAAAGACGGCCGTCAACGCCGTCAGCATCGTGCAGCAGCAATTGGAGCAGGCGAAGCTTGAGCTCGAAAAGGCCCAACGCGCCGGCGACCTCAGCCGCTCCGCCGAAATTCAATACGGCAGGATTCCCGAGCTGGAAAAAAAACTGGCGACCATCGAAAAACAGTCCGGCGATGCCGCGCGGCATTCGTTGCTGCGCCAGGAGGTCACGGATGAGGACATCGCCCGCGTGGTCGCCTCCTGGACACACATCCCGGTGTCACGGATGCTGGAGGGCGAGCGCGAGAAGCTGCTCAAGATGGAGGAGCGCCTGCAACAGCGGGTCATCGGCCAGCGGCAAGCGGTGGTGGCCGTGGCGAACGCGGTGCGCCGTTCCCGCAGCGGGCTGCAGGATCCGAACCGGCCCATTGGTTCGTTCATTTTTCTCGGGCCGACCGGGGTGGGCAAGACGGAGACCGCCCGGGCGCTGGCGGAGTTTCTGTTCGATGACGAGCAGGCGATGGTGCGGATTGACATGAGCGAGTACATGGAGAAGCACACGGTCGCGCGGCTCATCGGCGCGCCACCCGGCTACGTGGGATATGAGGAGGGAGGCCAGCTCAGCGAGGCGGTGCGACGGAAACCGTATTCGGTGATCCTTTTCGACGAGATTGAGAAGGCGCACCACGACGTGTTCAACGTGTTGCTGCAGGTGCTCGACGACGGACGGCTCACCGATGGTCAGGGCCGCACCGTGGATTTCAAAAACACCATCGTCATCATGACCAGCAATCTCGGCTCGCCGATCATTCAGGAATATTTCCTGGATGGCCGCACGACCGTGGGGGCGCGCGCGGCGATGGAGGACAAGGTCATGGCCGAGCTGAAACGGCACTTCCGCCCGGAGTTTCTGAACCGGGTGGACGACGTGATCATTTTCCAGAGTCTCGACGAGCGGGAGCTGGCCCGCATTGTGGACATCCAACTGGGACGCCTGGAAAAACGGCTCGCCCAGCAGAACCTCACCCTCAAGGTGGACGAGGCGGCCAAGCAATGGCTGGCCCGCGAAGGCTACGATCCTCAGTTCGGTGCGCGGCCGCTCAAGCGGGCGATTCAAACGCATCTCCTGGATCCGTTGGCGGGCAAGTTGTTGGCGGGAGAATTCAAGCCCGGTGAAAAAATCGAGGTCGGCGCGCAGGGGGACCACCTGACGTTTCGGGCGCCGTGAAGCCGGGAGGCCGGTGCGTCACACCGTCCGGCCGGCGGCCGCCGCTCTCCGCCCCGCCATCAGAAAATCCATGTAGTCCATCAGCCGCTCCTTCATCTCGTTGCGGGCGACGATGGCGTCAATCAGGCCGTGCTTGAGAAGAAATTCCGAAGTTTGAAAATCCGGGGGCAATTCCGCCTGCGTGGTGTCCTTGATGACGCGCGCGCCGGCGAAGCCGATCATGGCGTCCGGCTCCGCGAGAATCAAATCGCCCACCGTGGCAAAGCTGGCCATGACCCCCGCCATGGTGGGATGCGTCAGCACACTGATGAAGGGCAGTTTCGCGCGGGCGTGATAGGCCAGGGCGGCACAGGTTTTGGCCATTTGCATCAGGCTGAACATGCCCTCATACATCCGCGCGCCCCCGCTGGTGGAAACGATGATCACGGGAATCTCCTTTTCCGTGCCGGTTTCGATCAACCGCGTCAGTTTTTCGCCCACCACCGAGCCCATGCTGCCGCCGATGAAGCTGAAATCCATCACGCCCAGCGCCACCCGCTGCCGGCCGATCTGGCCGATCCCCGTGATGACCGCATCCTTCAGATTGGTTTTCTTCCAACTGGCCGCCAGCTTGTCCTTGTAGGAGGTCGTGCCGGTGAAACCCAGCATGTCCACGCTGGTCATGGCCGCGTCCGCCTCCTCGAATGAACAGGTTTCGACCAGGGAGTGGATGCGTTCCCGTGCGCCGATGGGGAAGTGGTGCCGGCACTTCATGCAGACTTTCAGATTCTCATCGAGCTCCTTGTCGAAAAGCATCTCCTCACACTTCGGGCACTTGGTCCACAGGCCGACGGGGAACTCCTTCTTCTTGGTCTTGCCGGCCGCGATCTTGAGCTTGTTTTTAACAAAGGTTGCCGTGCCCGCCTTCGGTTCGGGCGGCGGCGTGAGCGCGGGTTCGACCGGCGGGACATCCGGCGCGGCCTTGGTGAAAGTGGTGGTGGACATGGTCAAAAGGTCGTCATGGCCCCGGAGGGGCGTGGAGCGCTCGGCCTGCCGCCTGGCAGGGCAGGCCCGGTTGCAAAACTACAACTCATCTTATCAGCCACCTGATTATTCAAAGTCCCCGCGCGACTGTCCAGACACAAACTTCGCCGGCGCCGAGGTCTCGCAAGACCCGGGCGCACGCGCTCGTCGTCGCGCCCGTGGTCAGCACGTCATCCACCAGGATGATGCGTTCGCCGTGCAGGCGGGCGTTCGGCCGCGCCGCAAATGCCCGGCGCACATTGTCGGCGCGTTGTGTTTTGGTGAGCAGGGTCTGGGTGCGGGTCGCGATGCGGCGCTGCAGCAAATCAGTCCGCAGGGGGAGTTTCAACGCCTGCGCCAGCGGCCGGGCCAGGTGTTCGGCCTGGTTGAACTCCCGTTCACGTTGTTTGAGGGGATGCAGGGGCACGGGCACGAGGCAATCCCAAGGCTGCATTTGCAGCGCCGGCGCCGCCACGCCGACGAGCAATTCCGCCAGGTACGGACCGAACCACAGGGCGCGGTGATATTTGAAGCGGTGGATGATCTCCAGGGCCGTCCCCCGGGCCGCCACCGCCGAACGCGCGGTGGTGAAATGCAGCTCCATTCCGTGGCAGTTGGAGCACTCGAATGTGTTCGAGATGTTGCCCGGGAAGGGCAGGCCGCAACGCTGGCAAATGGGCGGTTCAATGAAATGCACTTCCTTGCGGCAACGGGCGCCGACAAAACCCCCGGTCGGGGTGGCCGGCTCGCGCTCGCAGAGCTGACAGACATGCGGATAGAGCCACGCCAGGCCCGCTTCGGAAACGGTTTGCCAGGCAAATTTCCGGGCCATGAGGCACCATAAAAACCGGCGCGCGCAAGACCAAGTGAAAATCGCGACGGCCCGCTCCCGTGGGGCGCGCCCATTTTCGCGTAAAACAAAGTGGCGGGGGCGGAAGTTTCCTGCTACATCACCTGCGTGTTCGGCTTGTTTAGCAGATCCAACCACGCCTCTTCTGCCGGTCCCGGCGCCTTCGGGAAGTTCACCCTGCATGAACTGATCGCCACGGGCGGCATGGCAGAAATCTGGCTGGCCAGTGATGCGGGCGGGAAGCAGTTCGCCATTCGGCGGCTGCTGCCCGATCTGCGCGGCGACGCCACGGCCAGAAAACGGTTTCTGCACGGATGCGATGCGCTAAAACAATGTCAGGGGCATCCGGGAATCATCGGCTACTATGAGCATGGAAAAATTGACGGGCTGCTCTACTGCCTCCTGGAATACGTCGAGGGTGCGAGTCTAAAAGTGCTTTACGCCCGGCAGGACCAGGTTCTGCTCGACAACGTGGCGCAGATCCTCATTGACATGGCGGAAGCGCTGGAGCACGTCCACGAGAGCGGATATCTGCACCTGGATTTCAAGCCGGAGAACGTCCTCGTTTCCCCGAATGCCGCCGTGCGGCTGGTGGATTTTGATCTCGCACAACCAATCAGTGAGAAGCCGTTGAAAATCGGGAAGAATCCCGGCACGCCGACCTACATGGCCCCGGAGCAGTTGTCGGGGCAGCCGATTGACCGGCGGGTGGATGTTTTCGCCTTCGGCGTCACGGCTTACGAGTTGTTGACCTATCAAAAGCCGTTTGCCGGCGAAACTTCGACCGAGATTTTGCACGCCCAAACCGATCGGACCAATTTCATGTCTCCGCGGATGCTCAATCCGGAGCTGCCGATTGGCCTGGAAAAGATCGTTTTGAAATGCCTGGAGCTCGAGCCCAACAAACGCTATCCGTTCCTCAGTGTCCTGGTGCGCGACCTGAAGCAGTCGCTTTACTTGTAAAATTTGGAACGGCGCGCCTCCGTGGTCCCGGTTTGATTTGAGCCCGGCACGGGACTGGCTCTATTCAACCGGCGAGGTACAGTCGGCTTATGATGTTTTTACGCTATTTCTTCTATGTGGTGTTGGGAGCGCTGTTTTCCGCAGTGCTGGGTGGATTGTTTGCCGCGATGGTGGCGTTCATTTCTCCTGACTTCGTGCGCGAACTGTTCTCACCCACGGAGACGGCCAACCTGACCCGCTACGCGATGGCCGGGGGAATGATTTGGGGGATTTTTCTGGGCACGGCCGTCACGGCTTTTTCCCTGTTTTTGGTCACCGTGTTGCAGGTGGCTCGACTGTGGAAACGCCGGTTGGACGGGCGCTCTTAATTTCAGCCAGCGTTCGCAGGCTGGACGGCAGTGGTGCGTGGCAGGCAAAGTAAAGCAGCGAGAGAATGATTTTGCGTTGTCCTATCCCATCTCCGGTCAGTATCGGAGACCGATCTTCGCCGCGGTGGCGCTGCAAGCCGTGTTCGGTGGCTTAAGCTTGCTGATTTTGGATGGGGGCGATTCAGCGCGAATCTGTGGGGTGGCGTTGCTGGCTTTCTGGAGCGGAGTCTTCGTGTTGATTTGTCGGCATCCGCGTCATCCCGGCAGGCTGAATTGGAGTTGATCCGCTGAGGTTATGTGCTGGTGCTGGCATTTGTTGTCGTTCATCTCGCCTGGAAAATCCGGGGAGTTGATCGGTACATTATTGCCCTGCCCGAACCGACCGTGCCTCAGCGATTTCGATTTGGATTGGCTGCCTGGAACAACTGCAACCAGGCCCGCGTAATGGCAGCGGGGAGGCCTTCGATCTGCTGCAACTCCTCCGGGGTTTGGCCCCAATAAAAACCAATCCATCCGGATGCGGGCGGGGAGGAACGCTTGATAAATTCATGGAGTTCCGGTGCGGTGCAGGTCAGGGGAAACAGCTCCTCGATCAGCAGTGGCTTGCCCGCATCGAACTGTTTCAGCCGGCCCAGGCTTTCCTCCACCCGGCCGCTTCGGGGGTATTCGTGAACAGAAATGAAATCGAGATGCGGGGACACCGCTTCCACCAGGGCGCGGCCGCTGTTCGGCAACATGCCGAGCGTGATCAGATGTCGTTGATCATGCTGGCGAATGGCGCGCACCATTTGCTCCACCCACGCCCGGGCAACTTGTGGTGGAGTTCGTCCGGCGGGAGTGAGCGTGAGGGCCTGCACATAATAAAATCCGCCCAGGTGTCCTGCAAGCCAGTCGCCGGGAGCCCGTGGTTGCGTGGGCACGAACGGTTCGTTCATGAGGTCGTAGCAAAAGACGGACGGACTGTCGGCGCCAGTGGCGGCGATGAGTTCCCAGAATTTCGCCTGCGTCCGCCAGCGTTCGGATTCGTCCATGGCGTCGTACCACTTGGGCGTGTCCGCTTTGCGGTAGCTGGCCAGGCCCGTGAGGTCCAGGTATAACCCAGTGCGCTCCGCGAGCTGGAGCAGGCGGGTGAGTTGTTGCAATGATGCCTGGTTCGCTTTCTCAGGGCTGTCCATGAACCGGGCCAATTGGAGGTGGATGCGCACCACGTTGGCGCCGAGTTGTTTCATTTCGTGAAAATCCGCGACCACCGTTTCCCACTCGGTTTCCCAGTAATCTTCCAGCAAGCGCATCTGGTGGTCGTGATCGTAGTTGAATCCCCAGGGAATGAATGTCCGGCCGCTGGTGGCCCGCGTGAATTCACGACGTCCTTCCGGCACCCGGATGTGCTCCAGTGGTGCAGCCGGGGGGAGAGCCGTGCGGCACGCGCCCAGGAGAAACAGCATGCACCCCAGCCCGATCCGGGAGAACAAACTCCGCCGCCCCGGCGGGGGCGCCGGCGCATGGGCGGGGCGGGAAGCGGTGGACGGCATCAGGTGGACCTTGGCGGTGTCACTTCGGACGGAGTTTCCCGGAGGAAGTGGAGGATCATGACGCGAGCCGTTGACGCAGGAAACGGCCGGTGTGCGAAGATTTGTTCCGGGCGATCGCTTCCGGTGTTCCTTCGCCGACGAGACGGCCGCCGGCTGCGCCGCCTTCCGGACCGAGGTCAATCACCCAATCTGCCTCGGCAATGAGATCCAGATTGTGTTCGATGACGATGACCGTGTGCCCGGCATCCACCAGGCGTTGCAACACTTCAACGAGGCGTTTCACGTCCGCCATGTGCAGACCGATGGTCGGCTCTTCCAGGATGAACAGATTGTGTTTCCGTTTGACCGGTTCGTGCCGGGGCCGATCGGGTTGGGGCTTCAACCCGTGCAGGAGGTGCGTCACCAGCTTCACGCGCTGCGCTTCGCCTCCGCTCAGGGTCGGGCTTTGCTGCCCGAGCTTGAGATAATCCAGTCCGGTGTCCCGCAACGCTTCGAGGGCCCGTTTGATCTTCGGCACGCCGGCAAAGTGCGCGAGGCCGGCTTCGACCGGGAGGTCCAGCACCTCGGCGATGTTTTTTCCCCCGTAGCGGATGTCCAATGTTTCCAGATTGAACCGCGAACCATTGCAGGTCTCGCAACGCACGTGGGCGGTGGGGAGAAAGTTCATCTCCAGTTTGATCTGTCCCGCGCCCTGGCACTCCGGGCAGCGACCCGAGGCGCTGTTGAAGGAAAACCGGCTGGCGGTGTAGCCCCGCATCCGGGCCTCGGGCACTTGCGCGAACAGTTGCCGGATATCGTCGAAGAAACCCACATAGGTTGCCGGGGTTGAACGCGGGGTGCGCCCAATTGGTGACTGGTCCACTTCGTAAACCGCCTGCAAATGTTCGTGGCCGCTCACCCGGCCGGTGGCGCGGGCGGCGGAGGGCGGCCGGGTGCGGGCGCCGGCGCGCGGCAATGCAGACTTGAGGGCCGGCAACAGACACTCGCGGATCAACGTGCTTTTGCCCGAGCCACTGACTCCGGTGACGACCACGAACCGCCCCAGCGGGAAACTCACGGTGAGCCGTTGCAAATTGTTGCTGGCGGCGTGGCGCAGGGTGAGCCGGGCGGTCAACCGCCGGTTGCCCGGACCGGACACTGGACGGCGCGACCCGCGGGCGGGAAACTTGCGTTTCGCCCGCAAATACTGACCGGTGACGGACCCGGGATGACGCAACAGTTCCGGGAGGCTGCCGACGGCGACCACTTGTCCGCCGCGCGTGCCGGCGCCCGGTCCCAGATCCACCACGCAATCGGCGCGCCGCATGGTCGCTTCGTCGTGTTCCACGACGACGACGGAGTTGCCGCGCGCGCGCAGTTTTTGGAGCACGTCCAGAAGCTGTTCGTTGTCCCGGGCGTGCAGACCGATGGTCGGCTCGTCCAATACGTATAACACGCCGCTGAGATTTGAACCCAGTTGCGCGGCCAGGCGGATGCGCTGGGCTTCCCCACCGGATAGCGTCGGCATCGCCCGGCCCAATTGCAAGTAACCCAGTCCGACCGCACTGAGGAAGCGCAGCCGTTCGCGGATCTCCGGCAGGAGGCTGCGCGCAATTCCGGACGCGGGGCCGGTGAATTTCAATCGGCGCACATATTCCTGCGCGGCGGCGACATCAAACGCGGAGAAGGTGTCAATGGTCGGCGCCTGCTTTCTGATTGCGGCCGTGGCGGGTTGTCCGGCGGGCGGGGGCGTTGGATGCAAGCGCACCGCGCGGGCCACCGGATTCAGGCGTGAGCCGTGACATTCGGGACACACCTCGCGCTCCTGGGCCCAGCTCCACCAGCTTTCCTCGATGGCGTCCGCGTCGGCGCCGCGCTCGACGTCGGGCAGGTAAAACAGTTCGCCGAAACCGCGACACCGCGGGCACCAGCCCTGCGCCGAATTGTAGGAAAAATTCTTGGGGTCCAAGGGCGCAAACGAGCGGCTGCAGCGCGGACAGGCGCGTTCCGTGGAATGAACGGTGAGTTGCCGGCGGCGATCAAGTGCGAACAATGTCCCGGTGCCGATTTTGAGTGTTTCGTCCACCAATTGCTCCGGCGCACGCCCATTGGAGGAAGATTTTGTGGTCAACGTCCCGACGACAATTTCCACGTCGTGCTCCCGGAATCGGTCCAGTCGGAAGGGTTGATCCGAACGGTAGAATTCGCCATCGGCACGGATTTGACGATAACCGTGTGTCGCCGCCCAATGCGCGATATCGCTGTGAAAGCCCTTGCGATTCCGCACCACGGGCGCAAGCAGTATCAGCTCCCCGCGTCGCTGCCGCTCGGATTGCAGATGCCGGGTGAGTTCGTCATGCGTTTGCGCGGTCACGGCCACCTGACAATCCGGGCAATACTGCGTGCCGAGTCGTGCAAACAGCAGCCGGATGAAGTGATAAATCTCCGTGACGGTGGCCACGGTGCTTTTGCCGCCGCCGCGGGTGGTGCGCTGCTCAATGCTGACCGTGGGCGGCAGGCCGGTGATCCGGTCCACGTCCGGACGCGCCATCTGTTCGATGAACTGCCGCGCATAGGCATTCATCGAATCGAGAAACCGGCGCTGCCCCTCGTTGAACAACAGGTCAAAGGCCAGCGTGCTTTTGCCCGACCCACTGACCCCGGTGATGACCACGAATTGATCGCGGGGAAGGGCGAGCGAGATATTTTTGAGGTTGTGTTGGCGCGCGCCGCGAATCGAGATCCATTCGTGGTCGCTGCCGCCGTCGGGTTCCGCAAGATCAAGCACACGCCAATATGGTCAAAGGTTCGGAAAACCGCAAAGCACGATGGTGTTCCCGGCTTGAACGGCGGGGCAAAACCATCGCCGAACGCGTCGTCCGATGGGGGACGTGCGCATCCGGGTCGCCTCGGCCGTACACCAGTGGACTCCGGAGCGGCAAGTCGGGAAAATCTCCGCGCGGGGCATCGGTACTGCCAGGACCGGCCGTGCATCGGGGATTTCGGTCGGTTCCGATTCCCTTGACAGGCGGTGAGGAGGGTGTTGTAATCCCCAACGCACCCAATAGCCGTTGAGTGACGAACGATGGGTGTACTGATCAGTCACAACTACTCACCAGCAATATGAAACACATGAATCCATGCATTTTTGAGAAATTCGCCTACACGCCGCGCTCCACACTGAGTACAATCCTGCGCTCCGCCCGCGCGCCTCGCGGGCGACACTCCCCCCGGCATCTCCCGGCCTGGCCGCTTCTCTTCCTTCTTGCCATCCTTTCTCCTGCCGCTCGAAGTCAGACACTGACGAATGGGTTTGATCAACCCGGCACTCTGGCGCTGGGAACGACGAACAGTTACACCTTCTACGCCACCAACGGCGACGCCATTCTGTTGCGGGCCGGAGCGCCCACGTTTCGACCCCTGATCACCTTGTACGCCCCGAACGGAACGCCGCTGGCCGCCGGCGCCGGAGCGGGCAGCAGTTCCATTGATGCCAGCATCACCCCTCTTGCCGCGGCAACCAACGGTCTGTTCACCGTGCGCGTCAGCAGCTTTTACGGCAACGGCAGCGGTGCTTATTCGCTTTCGCTGGCCCGGATCCCTGCCGGGTTTACAGTCGCGCCGACTGACGAAGGGGGGACGATGATCAATGGCGCGGCGCACTCCGGCACAAATTCACTGGGCGACATTGACCTGTGGAGCATTGCGGCCAGTGCCGGTGACCGGATGACTGTCCGCATCGGTGCCACGGGCTTCCGCCCCCACCTGATGATCTATGGCCCGAATGGCGCCCAGGTGGACGTCGGAGCCGGCGCTGGTTCCAGTGACACCGACGCGCTGGTTGAAGCCGTGGCCACCAGCAATGCGACGTTCACCGTCGTCGTGCAATCCTACTACGCCAACGGTACCGGCCCTTACACGATCCATCTCGCCAAATCCACCGGTGCATTTGTCGTCTCGCCCGGTGACGAGGGCGGCGATCTCATCAACGGCGCCGCAATCACCGGACAGATCGCCAAGGGCGATCTGGACCTCTGGCGGTTCGACGCCAATGCCGGCGACAACATTGCCCTCCGGATCGGTTCACCGGGGCTGCGGCCCCGGTTGCAACTTTACGGGCCGAATGGAGCGTTGTTGCTTGAAAACGCGGGCGGCAGCAGCAGCGGCACGGATGCCCGGGTTTACGGCACGGTCACCAACACCGGCACCTTTCTGCTTGTGGCCCAGAGCTATTATTACAGCCGGAGCAGTTCCTACACGCTGACGCTGACCAGGGTGCCCGGCGCTTATGCCGTCTCACCCGGTGATGAAGGGGGGGCGCTGGGGAATGGCCTGACCCAGGCCGGGACCAATTCGCTGGGTGATTTGGATGTCTGGACGTTCCCGGCCCAGGCCGGCGACAACATCGCGCTGCGCGTTGGCGCCCCGGATTACCGTCCGTGGCTCCAGCTCTATGGGCCCAATGGCGCCCTGATTGCCGACGCCCCCGGCGGTGGTAGTTCGCATCGTGATGTCTCAATCTTCACGCAGGTTACCAACAGCGGCACGTACACCGTGCTGCAGCAAAGCTATTACTACGACGGCACAGGGCCGTACACCCTCAATTTCGGACAATTTCCGGGCGCCTTTACGGTTTCTCCCGGTGACGAGGGCGGCCGGCTCACCAACGGCGTGGCGTATGATGGCGCCATTGCCCTGGGCGACCTGGATTTGTGGAGCTTCGCCGCGTGCAAAGGGTATCCGTTCACAATCGTCTGTGAAAAACTGAGCGGCAGCTTCACTCCGCGGGTCCGGTTGTATTCCCGTACCGGCGGGTTGCTGGCCACCGCGCAGCATGCCAGCACCGTCACGTTGAACTACCCCGGCACCAACACCGGCAGTTACACCCTGATGATTGATGGTGCCGGCGTGAACGACAGCGGCGCGTACCGTCTGACGGGTTATGGGATCGCCGATGCGGACGCGTTGAGCCTGTGTCCCCCGTTGATTGCCGGCGACAGCGTCAACCTCACCGGTTTTGGCGGCGCGGCGGGCGGCAATTTCGTCCTGTTGACCACGACGGAAATCACGCGGCCCATGGACGCCTGGACCCCGCTTTGGACCAATCAATTTGATGCCTTCGGCGCGTTTGATTATACGAATCAGTTCGGGGGGCAGGAACCGCGGCGCTTCTTTCGTGTGCTCGCCCGGTGAGGCGGATGTGGAATCCGGCGCGCCGGGCTGTGGCGGGAGCCGCATTGCAGTTGCACGGGCTCCGCAGGGCGAGAAGGGCGGTTGACGCCTGCGGCGATGCTTGATGCCCGGCGGGCGCAGGGGCTGGTTTGATCTGGTTGTTGTGCAGGTCGCCGGGAAAGGGCGTCCCGGCCCGGCATCGGGCAGAGTCAAGTCGTAAACTGGCCGTCGCCTGGAAAAATGAATTTCACAAACGCGCGTCGCTCGCTCAAAATGCCCGCCATGTCTCGACGCAACGACATCAAGAAAGTCCTCATCATCGGGTCGGGGCCGATCATCATTGGCCAGGCCTGCGAATTCGACTACTCCGGCACGCAGGCCTGCAAGGCGCTGCGCGCCCTCGGCTACCAAATCGTGCTGGTGAACTCCAATCCGGCCACCATCATGACCGATCCGGGCACCGCCGACATCACGTACATCGAGCCGCTCACCGTGCCGTCGCTCACGGAGATCATTGAGAAGGAGCGGCCGGATGCGTTGCTGCCGAACCTCGGCGGACAGACCGGGTTGAATTTGTCGTCGCAGCTGGCCAAGGCCGGGGTGCTCGCCAGGTACGGCGTCCAGATCATCGGGGTGGATTTGGATGCGATCGAAAAGGGCGAGGACCGGATTGTCTTCAAGGAAACCATGAAGCGCCTGGGCATTGATCTGCCCAAGAGCGCCCCGGCATTCACGGTCGAGGAAGCGGAAAAGGTGGCGACGGAACTGGGCTACCCCGTGGTGATCCGCCCCGCCTACACGATGGGCGGTACGGGCGGCGGATTGGTCTATAACGTCGAGGAATTACGCACCGTGGTCAGCCGCGGGCTGGCCGCCAGCATGGTGGGGCAGGTGCTCGTTGAGGAATCGGTGCTCGGTTGGGAGGAACTGGAGCTGGAGGTCGTTCGCGATGCCAAAAACCAGATGATCACGGTTTGTTTCATCGAGAACGTGGATGCGATGGGCGTGCACACCGGCGATTCGTATTGCGTCGCGCCGATGCTTACCATTGACCCGAAGCTGCAGGCCAAACTGCAGGATTATGCCTACCGGATTGTTGAATCCATCGGCGTCATTGGCGGTACGAACACCCAGTTCGCCCACGATCCCAGGACCGGGCGCGTCGTCATCATCGAAATCAATCCCCGCACCTCCCGCTCTTCGGCCTTGGCCTCGAAGGCGACCGGATTTCCCATCGCGCTCGTGTCCGCCAAACTCGCGACGGGCATGACGCTGGATGAAATTCCGTATTGGCGCGATGGCACGCTGGAGAAGTACACACCTTCCGGCGATTACGTGGTCGTCAAGTTTGCGCGTTGGGCCTTCGAGAAATTCAAGGGGTCGGTGGATAAACTCGGCACGCAGATGCGCGCGGTTGGCGAAGTGATGAGCATCGGCAAAACCTACAAGGAGGCGTTCCAAAAGGCGATCCGTTCGCTCGAAAACGGCCGGTACGGCCTGGGTTTTGCCAGGGATTTCCACCAACGTTCCCTGCCGGAACTGATGGCCATGCTCAGCGAGCCGTCCAGCGAACGGCAGTGGATCATGTATGAGGCGCTGCGCAAGGGCGCGACCGTGGAGGAACTGCACGCGAAAACCGCGATCAAGGCGTGGTTCATCGAACAGATGAAGGAACTGGTCGAGCTGGAGGAAAAGCTGCTGCAATGCAAAGGCCGGACTTTGCCGGATGATTTGTTGGTTCAGGCCAAGCGGGATGGTTTTGCGGACAAATACTTGAGCAAGCTTCTCGAGGTGCCCGAGGTGCGGATTCGCGAACACCGCAAGAAACTCGGCGTGGTGGCGGCATGGGACGCACTGCCGGTGAGTGGGGCGGCGCCGGGCACCTGCTATTACTACTCGACTTACAATCGCCCGGATCAATCGCCGGTCAGCGCGCGGAAAAAGGTCATGGTGCTGGGCGGCGGCCCAAACCGCATCGGGCAGGGCATCGAGTTTGATTACTGCTGCGTCCACGCCGCGTTCGCGCTGCGCGAAGCCGGTTACGAAACCATCATGGTCAACTGCAATCCGGAAACGGTTTCCACCGATTACGACACGTCTGACAAACTTTATTTCGAGCCCCTGACCGTCGAGGATGTGCTTGCGATTTACGAGAAGGAAAAGCCCGAAGGCGTGGTGGTGCAGTTCGGAGGGCAAACGCCGCTCAACATTGCGAAGGAACTCGAGGCGGCGGGCGTGAAGGTGCTGGGCACCACCCCTGACGTAATTGATCTGGCGGAGGACCGCGATCGTTTCCGGCGGATGATGGAGCGGATGCAGATTCCCATGCCGGAAGCCGGCATGGCCAGCAGTTTTGCCGACGCAAAGGAGATTGCGGCGAAGATCGGCTATCCGGTGATGGTGCGGCCGTCGTTCGTGCTGGGGGGCCGCGGCATGGAGGTGGTGCATGACGAGGCAATGCTGCAGGAGTACGTAAACAAGGCCGTGGACCTTGCGCCGGAGCGCCCCATTCTCATTGACCGTTTTCTCGTCAATGCCATTGAGGCCGAGGCCGACGCGCTGGCCGACGGCACGGATGCCTTTGTGCCGGCCGTGATGGAGCACATTGAGCAGGCCGGCATCCATTCCGGCGATTCGGCCTGCGCGATTCCGCCCGTGACGCTGTCGGAAAAACACATCAAGACCATCGAGGAATACACCCGGCGCATCAGCCGCGAATTGAAGGTCTGCGGGGTCATGAACATCCAATACGCCATCTGCCAGGACCAGGTCTATGTGATCGAGGCCAACCCGCGCGCCTCGCGCACCGTGCCGCTGGTCAGCAAGGTCTGCAATGTGCCGATGGCGCGCCTGGCCACGCAACTGATGCTGGGCGCCAAGCTCAAGGACTTGAAGCTGCAGCGCCGGAAGCTGCCGCACATCGGCGTGAAGGAAGTCGTGCTGCCCTTCAACATGTTTCCGGAGGTGGACCCCGTGTTGGGGCCGGAGATGCGTTCCACCGGCGAAGTCCTCGGCATGGCCCCGAGCTTCGGGCTGGCGTATTTCAAATCGCAGGAGGCCGCGCTCTCCGCGTTGCCGCAGAAGGGCACGGTGTTCATCTCCGTGACAGATGCGGACAAGCCGGACGTGCTCCCGACCGCGCGCGAATTTCAAAAACTGGGCTTCCGCATCAAGGCCACGGGCGGCACGCACAAATTCCTGGGCGCCCACGGGGTGAAGGTGGAACTCAGCTACAAGATCCACGAACATCAGCGCCCCAACGTCGCCGACGAGATCAAGAGCCGCGAGATTGATCTGATCATCAATACGCCCTCGGGGAAAATGAGCGCGCAGGACGACGCCTATATCCGGAAAGCCGCGATCAAATACAAGGTGCCCTATCTGACCACGACGGCCGCCGCCCACGCGGCGGTCCTGGGCATTGCTGAGTATCGCGCCGGGAAGGCCGCGGTGAAATCGCTGCAGGCTTACCACTCCGATATCGGCTGAAACCGGGCCAGCACCTCCACCAGGTCATCACCCCGCCATCCAGCCGGTTGTGGCCCGTCGTCCAGCCGTCATTTCGGCCCGCAGTTGTCTGCCGGGCCGGCAGCAGGATCACACAGGCGGACCGTCGTCTGTTTCGTTCCGGTCGCTCCGGTGCAGCCGAAGTCCGCATTGGCGGTCCGCCCAAATTTGGCGGTTGCCAGTTTGGATTGCGCGTTTAATTTTGACGCATGCAAACGCAATGGTCGCCGTGGCTCCGAAAACTGGGACTGGTGGGGTTGGTCAGTTTGGTCGCCTCGGGCTTCGGCCTCGCGCAGGGCGACGGGGTAAAACTAAAGGTTGGGGAGCTGGCGCCGCCAATCGTGGGGTTGGATCAGGATGGCCGGGAATGGAAACTGGCCGCGGCAACGGGCCGTGGAGCGGTCCTGCTTTACTTTTATCCCAAAGACGACACGCCCGGTTGCACGCAGGAGGCATGCGGTTTGCGGGACCGCATGAGCGAACTAAAGGCACAGGGCGTGGAAGTGGTGGGGGTGAGTTTTGACGACGCCGCCAGCCATCGCCAGTTTATTGCGAAGCATGGTTTGAACTTTCGGCTGCTGGCGGATACGGATGGAAAAATTGCCGATGCCTACGGCGTGCGAATGCCCGGGCGAGCGATGGCGCGTCGGGTGAGTTTCCTCATTGGCCGGGACGGCAAAATTCTGCACATCACCGACTCGTCTGCGGCGGAGGTGCATCTGCGCGAAATGCGGGCGGCCACGGCGAAGTTGAAATGAATGCAGGCTTCCGGGCCCGGGCCGGTTGACTGCCCACCCCCGCCACGACGAGAATCTGGAGGATCATGAACGACCAACCCGCCAGGGCCTTTTGCCGGCGAAAATTTTTACGGCGCGGCGCCCTGGCCCTGGCGGCGGCGAGTGTGCCGGCGATCATTCCCGCCACGGCCCGGGGGCGCGGCGGCGCGCGGGCGCCGAGTGAACGAATCGGCATGGGCTTCATTGGGTTGGGCGGGCAGGGGACGGGGCATCTGCTCGGCGGCGCATGGACGTACGTTGCCGGCGGGTACGTTTCCCGCGGGGACGTGCAAGTGCTGGCGGTGTGCGACGTGCGGGCGGAACGCCGCGAGGCAGCGCAGCACCGCTGCAACGCATTTTACGCCGGAAAATTCAATCGGCCCGATTATGACGGAGTACGCGCCTACGCGGATTTTCTCGAGGTGCTGGCGCGGCCCGACATTGACGCGGTATTGCTGGCACTGCCATATCACTGGGCGGCGCCCATGGCCCTGCTGGCGGCGCAGGCCGGGAAGGACGTCTATTGCGAGAAACCCGTCGCCATCACGATTGATCTGGCGCAACGGCTGGTCGCGAATTGCCGGCGGTTCGGCGTCATCTACCAGGCCGGCACCCAGCAACGCTCGGAATACGAAGGCCGGTTCCGCCTCGCCTGCGAACTCGTGCGCAACGGCCGGATTGGGCGGCTCCGGGAAGTTTATGCGTATCGCCAGCCGGGCGCGTTTTTTCCCACCCAATGGACGACCGCGCAGCGCGTGCCGGTGCCTGCCGGTTTTGATTGGGATCGCTGGCTTGGCCCATTGCCCTGGCGCCCTTTTGGCGGCGAGGCCGGACACGCCCTGCCGGGCTGGTATGTTGGAGATCTGAACTGGAGTCCACACCATTATGACCTGGTGCAGTGGGTGGTGAATCCGGACCCGCTGGCGCCGGTAACCGTGGAATTTGTGCCGGGCGGTGCGGCATCCCCGGTGGTGGCGGCCCCTCCGGCCGGGGCCGCCGGCCGGCCGGAAGAGGGGCAAGTGCGCTACCACTACGCCAACGGCGTGGTGGTTCATTCCACGGAGTATCCCGGTGAGCCCGTGGGGAGTGTCGGCGGCGCCTGCTTCGTGGGGACCGAAGGACGGCTGGCGGTGGACCGGGTTCGTTTGGTGGCGTATCCGGAGCGGATTCTCAAAGAGCCGTTGCGGCCGGCGGAGGCGCGGGTGGAGCAAAATCAAGGTCATTCCGATAATTTCCTCGAGTGCGTTCGTTCCCGGCGCGCGCCAGTTTGCAATCCCACAGTGGCGGCACAAAGCATGACGGCAATTCTTACCGGCGGTATGGCCCTGGCCCTGCAACGGACGGTGAAGTGGGATCCCCGCCGCGGGGAGTTTTCCGGCGACGCGGTCGCCAATCGTTTGCTGGCCTATTCCCCGCGTCCGCCGTGGCGGTTTTAATCCTCGCGTTATGCCCGTCAAACTTCCTGTTCCGATGATCTTCCTGCTTTCGCGTTGTTGTTTGATCGGTTGGTTATGTTCTGTCGCGGTCCAGCTTCCGGCTGCGGACGAGGGCACGCTGATCGGCATTTTGAGTTCGCCAACGACTGGCGTGCCTGAAAAGTGCAATGCCTGTGTGCAGTTGCGAACCGTGGGCACGGCCCGGTCCGTGTCCGCACTGGCGGCGCTTCTGACCCACAAAGACGTTGCTCACGCTGCGCGCTACGCGTTGGAAGCGATTCCCGGCGCTGAAGCCACGGCGGCGCTGTGCGCCGCCCTGGAGCAGACGACCGGGGCGCTCGAAGTTGGCGTGATGCAATCGCTGGGCCTACGGGGCGATCCGCAAGTCGTGGCCGCGCTCCGGCTCCGATTGCCGGATCAGGACCACGCCATTGCCGCTGCCGCTGCCGCCGCCCTCGGGGAACTGGGTGGGAACGAAGCAGCCGCAGCCTTGACTGCGGCGCGCGCTGCCGCGTCGGGACCGGCCCGGTTGCAGATGGATGAAGCGCTGCTGCAATGTGCGGAGAAATTTTTGGCCGGGAGGGATCCGGGCCGCGCGGCGGGGATTTATCATGATTTGTCCAGTGACGAAAATCCACCCCAGGTGCGGATTGCGGCCTGGCGCGGACTGGTCCTGAGCCAACCCGGCCGGCGCGTGGAGCTGGTCAGCGAATCCTTGTTGGACAAGAACGGCTTGACCCATGCGGTCGCCTTGCAACTTTTGCGCGAGATGCCGGACCCGGCGGTGATTGATGCGGTCTGGCGGCAATGGGACCGGCTGCCGGCCGCAGCGCAGGCGGCCTTGGTGGAGGCGGGGGTGCAGTCGGGCACAGAGGCGTCCGCGCTGATCCATGCTGCGGCGCACAGTCGGGAGCTCAATGTGCGTCTGGCGGCCTGGGAGGCGCTGGCGCAAACCAGTGACATTTCATTGTTGCCGGAATTGGCCCGGGCCACAGAGTCCCCGCAGCCCGCCGAGCAGCTCGCCGCGCGCGGGGCGCTGGCGCAGCTGCATGGGGCGGGAGTGGAGGCGGCGATCCAGCGGCAGATCGAGGAGGGGTCGCCACCGGTCAAAGCGGCGCTGCTGCGCGCGTTGGGCGAACGCGGCGACCGGGCAGCCTCCCGGCTGTTGTTGCGCCACGCCGGAGGAGACGGGGAGCCCGCCGTGCGCGGCGCGGCACTGGAGGCTTTGCGGCAACTGGCCGTTCCGGAGACTTTTGCCCCGCTGCTCGAGCTGGCCGTTCGCGCCAAATCCGCCGCGGAGCACCGTTTGGTGATGCCAGCGCTGTTGGCAATCTGTCAGACCGCTCCGGATCGCGAGTCGGTTACGCGTCAGGTGGCGGGCCGTCTGGAAGAACTGTCCGTTGCGCAGCGTGCCGGCTTGTTGCCGTTGCTGGTCGAATTGGCGACGCCGGAGGCATTGGCGGCGGTGGAGGCAGCCGGCCGTTCTCCGGACGCGGTGCTGGCCCGCGCCGGCATCCGCGCGTTATCCCAATGGCCGCAGGCGACGGCCGCCCCGATATTATTTGATCTGGCGAAAACGGGGGTGGACCCGACGCAACGGCTGGTGGCGTTAAGCGGCGGGATTGCCGTGACCGAACAAGAACGGGATCCGGACCGGCGCTTTGACTTGTTGTGCCAGGCGCTGGCGCTTGCCCAGCGTCCGGAGGAGCAGCGGCAGGTGCTTGCCCAACTGGGAGAAATTCCTTCTCCGGCCGCCTTGAAAATTGTGCTGCAGGTTGTGTCGCATCCGGACCTGGCCAATGAAGCCGGTCTGGCGGCGATCGCCATCGCGGAGAAACTCGCGGTCACCCGGCCGCAACTGGCGGCGGCGGCGGCGGATCAATTGTTGTTGCACCATCCCGCCGCGGCGGTGCTCAAACGCGCCTGGGCGCTGCGCGCGCCCCCCGCTGGCAACGCGCCTTTCATTCAAGACTGGCTGGTGTGTGGTCCGTTCCGCGTCGCCGGGGTCAGCGGCGCCACGGCAATTTTTGACATTGCATTCGGGCCGGAAACGCCGGAAGCGGCCGCGGACTGGAAGGCCCTGCCGCGCGCCGATCAAGCCAATCTGGCGCTGGTGTTTCCACAGCAAACGGATTGCGTGGCGTATCTCAAGGCTGAGCTTCAGTCTCCCGCCGATCACGCGGCCGTGTTGTTGCTGGGCAGCGATGATGGCGTGAAGGCGTGGCTTAATGGCACGGTGGTTCACAGCCAGAACGTGGATCGCGGCTGGGTGGTGGATCAGGACGTGGTGCCGGTTACACTCAAAACAGGGGTGAACGAACTGTTGCTGAAAATTACGCAAGGCGCAGGCGGATGGATGGCGTCCGCACGGATTGTGGGGACGGACGGCCAGCCGATTCCCGGGCTCAGTGTCCAGGCCCAGGGCGGGGCGGCGGTGGCGGCAGTCGTCCCGGTGGTGCGGCCGGCGGCGCTGCCGGTGCGGGACCCGTTTCGGCGGTTGCAATTATCCGACCAGTTTTACGCGGAAGGTGCGGCGTGCGCCGATTTCAATCAGGATGGCCAGTTGGATATTGTGGCTGGACCGTTTTGGTATGCGGGACCGGATTTCACCGAACGCCATGAGTACCGGCCGGCGAAGGTGTTTGATCCCCACGATTACTCCGACAATTTTTTGACTTATACCGGCGATTTCAATGGTGATGGGCGGGCGGACATCCTCTGCGTTCCCTATCCCGGCAAGGCGGGGCATTGGTACGAGAATCCGGGCCCGACGGCGGGATTCTGGCCGCAACGGCTTTATTATCCGATGGTGGGCAACGAGTCCCCGAGCCTGGTTGACATGAACGGCGACGGGCGGCCGGATTTGATTTTCAACAACGACGGTTACATCGGTTACGCGGCATACCCGCTCGGGAAGCCGGAGGCGCCGTGGACATTTCACGCTGTTTCCCCGAAGCACGAGCGCTACCAGCGGTTCACTCACGGGATTGGGGCGGGCGACTTGAATGGCGATGGGCGCATGGATCTGCTCGAAGCTGCGGGCTGGTGGGAGCAGCCGGCGGACGCCGCCGCGGCGACGCCCTGGCGTTTTCATCCGCACCAGTTTGCCGAGGCGGCGTCGCACATGCTGGTCACTGACGTGGATGGGGATGGGTTGAACGATGTGATTTGTTCCTGGCACTGTCACCTGTACGGTTTGCTTTGGTGGCAGCAACAGCGTGACGCCGGCGGAAACATCACCTGGCAACGGCATGAAATTCTTTCGCCTCAGCCCGACGTGACATCAAATCAATTCCGGTTCAGTCAACCTCATTCGATGGTGTTGGCGGACATGAACGGCGATGGGCTGATGGATTTCGTCACCGGCAAACGATTCTGGGCGCACGGACCAACGGGAGACAAGGAGCCGGATGCGCCCGCGATTGTGTGCTGGTTTGAACTGCGCCGCGCCGCCAACGGCCCGGCTCAATTCATCCCGCACCTGATTGACGATGATTCCGGCGTTGGCACGCAGGTCACCGTCGCCGACCTGAACGCGGATGGGCGTCCGGATGTGGTGGTCGCCAACAAAAAAGGTGTGTTCGTTCACTTCAACGAATTGCCGCGCCGCTGAGGAGCGCGGACGACGACGGTAAAATTACCGGCGTTCCGTCACGGTCATCCGTCCCATCCGGTAGCGATGCTGTCCGTCATCCGCCGGCAACGGCAGGGCAAGGGTGGGAGTGCCGTCGCGCTGCCCCACGGAGACGAAGACCGTGTAAGTGCCCGGTTGCGTTGCGGGGGCGAATTTGCCGAACGGATCCACGTATTCGCGCCCGATGACGTATTCGGCGGCATGGTCCGTGACGGGAATCCTCCCTGGCGGTCCCGGTTCAAGCTGCCTTACGTCAAAATCTCCGGCCACATGGACGGAAACCATCCCGCCGTTGTCATCCTTCAAGGTGAGCGCCCAGAATCCGCCGCCGTAGCAGGGGGCGACTCCGGCGTTGGCCCATTTGGTGGTGACGGTGAAAGGCGTTCCGAGCGCGACTTCAGCGGGCCAGGAAATTTCGCGCAGTTGCAAACGATAACCGAGCCGGCGGTTGATGCGCTGGATGAGTTCGCGGTTTTCGTTCAGTTCTTCGCGCGGCCACCAGTGGATCGAGAGGTAACTGGCATGATAATCCTCCACCGCCTTCAGCAACAGTGAACCATCACCCCACGCGTTGCGCAGTTTTGAGCTGCCATAATGTTCGTGCTCCAGAATGACCGGGAGCGTGGGCCAGAAGGCCGCGGCCATTTCCGCGTGATACCACGAGCGTGGCGGCGGTTGCACCAGGATGCTGTCGTCGCGCAGGGTGACGCCGCGGACGCGGGCGTAATCCATGATGGGGAAATCGCGGCCGGGCCGATCGTGACCGGCGGCATCGTCGCTGAGGCAGAGCAGGGTGTGACGGAAATATTTCACGTGCAGATCAATGTGCCGTTTCACTGCCGCCAGCGTTTGGGCGTCCGACAACTGGCTGCTCATCAGCGTGTGCGCTTCGCCCCAAAGTCCGAACGTGCCAATGTCAATGAAGGCCACGTTGGGGTTGCCATCATAGCGTTGCGCCAGGGCGGCGAGGAAATGCTCCAGCTTTTGCAGGTAGATGGGATCGAGAAAGTCCGGGTCCCACTGCGCTCCGTCCGCTTTCGGTCCCTGACCGAACTGATAGGCAACCCCCTTTGCGCCGGCGGCCTTCACCCATGCGGGCGTCGCGTAACGCATCCAGTTTTCGGAAGTGGTGATCCGGAGGGCGATGCGTTTGCCTTTGGCGATCCAGCGTTGCGCCGGAGTGTCGAGCAGCGACCAGTTGAACTTGCCTTCCTCGGGTTCGAGGAATCCCCACGGCACACGCAGGTACACCACCGACAGGCCCGGCCAATCGTCCAACGTGTCGCTGGGAGCCAGTTTTGATCCGTAATTTTCCAGTAAATTCGAGAAAAAGTGGAAGGTCCAGCCCATGCCGGGATTGACGAGCGCGGCGCCGGTGTCCCGGGGTTCTACGACACAATTGGTCGGGCCGGCGCAAAGGCGGACTCCGAGCCACAACAGGGGAAGCCAACACAGATTTCGGACGGTGTGCCTGCAACTCATGACCAAGGTCTATGAGAAATCCATCCGGCTGGCAACCTCCGGTCGCCACCCGGAACGGCAGCGGACGACAAAGAAGTTGTCGCGGCCGGTTTATTTTGCCAGATTGCCGGTCCAGGCTGTGGCGGAAAACCAGCCGGCCAATAAAAACCGCAATGACCACGGAGCTTTCCAGTTTTGCCCGGCGCGTGCATGGTTTCATCCAGCATTGTCCGGCTGGCTGTTGTGCTGATTCCGGGCCGGGATCGCGGGACTCGGATTTCAACGCCCTTGCGGTGGCATTGTTTCAGTTGCAGTTCCGATGCAACGTCCCGTACCGGCGCTGGTGCGACGCGCAAGGGACGCGTCCGGAATCAGTCACGCATTGGACGCAGATTCCGGCGGTCCCCGCCGCCGCGTTCAAGGAATGGGATTTGACCTGTCTCGCCCCGGCCGAGCGGACGCGGGTGTTTGAGTCCAGCGGCACGACCGGTCAACGTCCGAGCCGCCATTTTCACGGCGCGGACTCGCTGGCACTTTACGAGACCTCCTTATGGGCGTGGTGGCGGCACCATGTGCCCGACGGCTTTGTCGCCGACCGCTGTCTGATTCTGACGCCACCAGCCGGGCAGGCGCCGCACTCCTCCTTGGTGCACATGTTCGATTTTGTGCGGCAACAGCTGGGGGCGGGGGACGGCGCCTTCGTGGGGCGCGTTAATGCGGCCGGCGCGTGGGAACTGGACTTCGAGCGCCTCCTGCTCCGGGTGACGGGTGACGGGCCGCCGTCAACCGCATCCGCCCCGGACCGGCAGTCGCAGCCGTGGCTGGTGCTGGGGACGGCGTTTTCGTTTGTTCAATTGCTGGACGAGCTGGCGCGCCGGGATTGCCGGCTCCGCCTGCCCGTGGGCTCGTTCGTGCTGGAGACAGGCGGTTACAAAGGACGTTCGCGCGCCCTGCCGAAAGCCGGGTTGTATCAGCTCATCACCGCCTGGTTGGGCGTGCCCGTCGCCAATATCGTGTGTGAATATGGGATGAGCGAATTAAGTTCACAGGCGTATGATTTGACCGGCCGCCGGCGCGAAGGCAACGCGGCGGAATTCCGCCACTTCCAATTTCCGAACTGGGCCCGGGCGCGGGTGATTTCCCCCGAAACCGGGCGGGAAGTGGAAGTGGGCGGAACCGGGTTGTTGCGGATTTATGATCTGGCCAATGTGTTTTCCGTCCTGGCCATTCAAACGGAAGATCTGGCGGTGCGCAGATCGACGGGATTTGCCTTGCTGGGACGGGCCGGCGCGGCGGAACCGCGTGGTTGTTCCTTGATGCCCGCATGAGCCTGCCGCATTACTTTCTGGCCGATTTGCCCGCCGAAGCGACGCTGACACCCAAGTTGCTGGCGGAAACGTGTGCGGCGCTCAAACACAATCGCCGCCATTACCTGGTCACGCGGACGACCGATGACATCATCGGCGCGCTGGTGGAGGTGGCGGCAGGCTGGCTGCAACCGGAGGGGGAACTGCGGCAGCTCGCCCTGGACGTGGGGCCGGTGGAACTGGGATTCAGCCGGCCCACTCTGGCGCGCGGGCTGGATGAATTTTTCCGGCAGCTGACGCGGGAAAATTTTGAGCGGTTGCTGGAACAGGAATTCAGCGAGGTGCAACGCCTGGATGAACTGGTGGCCAGCCGGGTGGAACGCGCCAGCGGGAAAACGGCGTTGGCGACGGGGCCGGGACTGCTGGTTCACATTGCCGCCGGGAACATCCCGAATCCGACCCTGACCAGCATGATTTTTGGATTGCTCGTGCGCTCGGCGCAGGTGGTGAAATGCGGCCGGGGCACGACGTTGCTGCCACGGTTGTTTGCCCATTCCCTGTACCGGGTGGACCCGAAGCTTGCGGCGTGCCTCGAAGTGGTCGAATGGCCCGGCGGAGCGACCGAATTGGAACAGGTATTGTGGGCGGTGGCCGACTGCGTCACGGCGACGGGCCGCGACGAGACGTTGGTGAAGATCCAGCGCGAACTGCCGCACCCCATCCGTTTTTTGGGGCATGGCCATCGTTTGAGTTTCGGTTACGTTGCCAGGGATTTGCTCAACCTGGCGGAGGTGGACCACCTGGTGCGCGCGGCGGCCGACGATGTGACGGCGTGGGATCAACTGGGATGCTTGTCACCACATGTTTTTTTTGTGCAAAACGGCGGGGCTCTTGCACCGGAGCAGTTTGCCGCAAAACTTGCCGGGGAATTGGAGCGTTGTGAGCGGACGGCACCCCGCGGCGGGGTGCCGACCGCGACGGCGGCGATCATCGCCACGCGCCGGCAGATTTATCAAATGCGGTCGGCGCAGGGGGAGGCGACGCACGTGTGGCAGAGCCCGGACTCCACCGCCTGGACGGTGGTGTGTGAAGCGGAGTCGCCGTTCCCGGTTTCCTGTCTGCACCGGTTCATCCACATCCGGCCGGTCAGCGGGGTGACGGAAGTCTTGCAGGTGGCCGACGCGCACCGGCGTCAGGTTTCCACCGTCGGCCTGGCGGTGCCCCGGTCCCAATGGGCCGGAGTGGCCAGACAACTGGGGCGCTGGGGAGCGAGCCGGATTTGTCCGCTGGGGCAAATGCAACGGCCACCGCTGACCTGGCGGCAGGATGGTCGCCCGGCATTGGCCGACCTGGTCACGTGGACGGATTGCGAATCATGAAAATCGAGTTGCGAAAAACTTTTCAGTTTGAAGCCGCGCATCAACTGCCGTGGTTGCCGAAGGCGCACAAGTGCCGGCGTTTACACGGCCACAGTTTCCGCGTCGAAATCGTGGTGGCGGGCGAGTGTGATCCACGCCTCGGCTGGCTGATGGATTATGCGGATATTTCGGCGGCGTTCAAACCGATCTGGAAAAAACTGGACCATTACTATCTGAATGAAATTCCCGGATTGGAAAATCCCACCAGCGAAGTACTGGCGGCCTGGATCTGGCGGCGGTTAAAGCGCCGGTTGCCGTTGCTTACCGAAGTGGTGGTGGCGGAGACGTGTACGGCCCGCGCCGTTTACCGAGGTGGGGCATGAAGACGCTTTGTCTCGCCACCATGGCCGTTCTGCTGTTAGCCGGCGGGTTGTCGGGGAGTCCGGCCGGCAACCCGCCCCGGTTGGAACGCTTCCAGTTCCAGCATCCGGCGATGGGCACGCTGTTCAGCATCACGCTTTATGCGACGAACGCGCTTCGCGCCCGGGAGGCGGCAGATGCCGCGTTCGCCCGGGTCGGAGCCCTCGAGGAAATGATGACGGATTACGATGCTGAGAGCGAACTGATGCGGCTGTGCCAGCAGCCGGCGGGGCGCCCGGTGCCGGTCAGTCCGGAGTTGTTTGCCGTGCTGGCGGAGGCGCGGCGCGTGGCGGAACTCAGCGATGGCGCCTTGGACCCCACGGTGGGCCCCCTCGTGCGCCTTTGGCGGCGGGCGCGGCGCACCCAGACCCTGCCCACCGCCGAGCAGCTCGCGCGCGCGCACGCGGCAGTGGGCTGGCGGAAGCTCGGGTTGGACGCCGCGCAGCAGACGGTCACCTTGCTGGCGACCAACATGCAGTTGGATTTGGGCAGCATTGCCAAGGGTTATGCGGCGGATGCCGCGCTGGCGGTGTTGCGACAGCACGGCCTTCCGCGGGCGTTGATTGCCGCCAGTGGCGACATTGCGGTGGGGGACGCCCCGCCCGGGCAGGCGGGCTGGCGCGTTTCCATAGGCACGCCGTTTCGAAGTGCCGGCGCCGCCCGGACCCTGGTGCTGACCAATGCCGCAGTTTCCACGGCCGGGGATACGGAGCAGTTTGTCGTCATCGGAGGCATTCGTTATTCCCACATTGTGGATCCACGCACGGGGATGGGGCTGACCAATCGTTGCCAGGTTTCTGTCATTGCCGCGCATGCGACGCAGAGCGACGCCTTTGACACGGCCGCGAGCATTTTGGGGATGGCCGCGGGCCGCAGACTGATAGCGTCACAACCCGGTCTGGCGGCGATCATTTATCAGGAAACCGCCAGCGGTGTGGAAATGCTCGAAGTGAACCGCTGAAACCGCGTCTCTGCGCGAGTGCTTGCGACGGGGGTGATTGCTTCTATACTGGCGCACTGTGGTGGCACCGAAGAAACAGCGGGTAATTTGCGGGATGAGCGGAGGCGTGGATTCCTCGGCCACGGCCGCGCTTTTGTTGGAGCAGGGATATGACGTGATCGGCGTCACGTTGAAGCTTTGGCCGCAGGATTGTGTGAACCGGGCGGAGGACAAGTGTTGCGGTCCCCAGGCGGTGACCGATGCCCGCTCCGTCTGCCACCAGCTGGGCATTCCCTACTACCTGATTGATGAATCCGCAGAGTTTCAAAAGCATGTCATCCAGTATTTCGCCGATGAATACAAGGCGGGCCGCACCCCGAATCCCTGCGTCATGTGCAATCAGAACCTCAAGTTCGGGCGGTTGATTGATCGCGCCAACCAGTTGGGCGCGGACTATGTTGCCACCGGCCATTTCGCCCGGGTGGAACGTGCGGCGGGCGGGCGGATGCTGCTCCGGCGCGGGCGGGACCTGGGCAAGGACCAGAGTTACTTTCTCTTTTCGTTGCGGCAGGACCAGCTGGCACGGGCGATGTTTCCGTTGGGGGAGAAGACCAAGACCGCCACGCGCGAAGTGGCGCGCCATTGCCATCTCAAAACTGCGGACAAGGTGGAGAGCATGGAAATCTGCTTTGTGCCGGACAACAACTACGGCGCATTTCTGCAACAGGCCAACCTGGTGACGAAAACCCGTGGCGACATTGTGGATATTCAGGGCCGGGTGCTTGGCCAGCATGAGGGAGTGGCGTTTTACACCATTGGCCAGCGCAAGGGGCTGGGCATTTCATCACCCAAGCCATTGTACGTGGTGGAACTGGATGCCACGCGCAACCGGGTGGTGGTCGGGGATGACTCACTCCTGGCGCGGGATGAATTTACCGTGCGCGATTGCAACTGGATTCCGTGGGAGCGCCCGGCCGCGGACTGCGCCGTCATGGTCAAAATTCGCCACAATCATCCGGGGGCGGCGGCCACGGTGACGCCGCTGGAAGCGGGGCGGGCCCGCGTGAAACTGGCGGTGCCGCAGCGTGCGGTCACTCCCGGGCAGGCCGCCGTTTTTTATCAGGAGGACCTGGTGGTCGGCGGCGGGTGGATTTGCCGGTGAGCCGGAACGGCGGCCGCGCCCTGACGCCCGGGATGTTTTTTTTGCGGGTGCGGTACATTCACCTTGCGTGAGCAGGTGTGGCTGTTAGAGTGCCTCCGCTTTGCGCCCGGACTCCGGGCGGTTTTCATTTAAACCATCAGCCTGAATCGGTGAAATTGTGAAAGTTTTCAGTGGGACGGCCAATGAGCCTCTGGCGCGGGCGATCTGCGATTACATCGGCATCCAGCTCGGCAGATGCGACGTCCGTCCGTTTCCGGACGGAGAAACCTTCGTTAAAATCAAGGAAAACGTGCGCGGCGAGGACGTGTTCGTCGTCCAGCCGACCTCCCCGCCGACGAACCATCATTTGATGGAACTGTTCATCATGATGGATGCCTTGCGGCGTTCGAGTGCGAATCGGATTACCGCGGTGCTGCCGTTTTATGGATATGCGCGCCAGGATCGCAAGGACCAGCCGCGGGTACCGATCACTGCCAAGCTGGTTGCGAACTTGTTGGTGGCGGCGGGAGCCAATCGGGTGCTCACGGTGGATTTGCACGCGCAGCAAATCCAGGGTTTTTTCGACATTCCGGTGGATCATCTCTACGCCGCGCCGGTGATTTACGAATATCTGCGCAAAAAGAGGCTCAAGGATCTGGTTGTGGTGAGCCCGGATGTGGGAGGATTAAAAATGGCCTATGCCTATTCCCAGCATTTCTCGGCGGCCCTGGCCATCATTGCCAAGCGCCGGAAAAGCGCGACGGAGGTGGACTCCACCACGCTCATTGGCGAGGTGCGGGGCAAAAATGTGTTGTTGGTGGATGACCTGACGGAAACCGCCGGCACGCTGACCAAGGGCGCAGAATTGCTTAAAAAGAAGGGGGCAAAAAGCATCATTGCCTGTGTTTCCCACGCCATTCTGGGGGATACGGGCATTGAAAGATTACGAAAATCGGCAATTGACGAGTTGATTACAACTGATACAGTCGTGCGCCCGACAATTCGGGGAGTGAAAATCACCACCCTGTCGGTGGCGGGTTTGTTGGGCGAAGCCATCAAACGAATCCATAACAATTCGTCGGTGACTTCATTGTTTGATGCAAACGGCGGGCGCACCAGCTAGGGCGCCGGCCAACCATTTTTTGTCATGAAATCAGTGCCATTCAATGCTTTTGTGCGCTCGCAGGTGCGGCGCACCGGTCTAAAGAAATTGCGCGCCGCGGGCCGCGTCCCCGCCACCATTTACGGCGGGAAAAGCAAACCCGAAAACCTGGAGGTCGTGGGGCGGGAACTCAGCGATCTGTTGCATCGCTCCCACTCGGAAAACATCCTGGTGGATCTCGAGGTGGATAAGAAGAAACGCCTGGCGCTGGTGCAGGAGGTTCAGCACCACCCCCTGAGCGGCAGCATCCTGCACGTGGATTTCCGTGAGGTGGATGAAAATGAGAAGGTCGTGATCAATGTGCCCGTCGAAACCACGGGCGAAGCGGTCGGAGTGAAATCCGGCGGCGGTTTGCTGGAACACGTCATTTTCAAATTACGGGTCCGCGCCCTGCCCAAACAGTTGCCAGAGCAAATCGTGGTGGACGTGAGCGATCTTGAAGTGGGCAAGACCATCCATGTCAGCGACCTCAAATTGCCCGAGGGAGTGGAGGTCATCGGCAACCGGCTGGCGCCGGTGGTTTCAGTTGTGAAGCCCAAGGCGGAGGCCGAACCGGTGGCCGCCGAGGCCGCGGCCGCAGGCGAGGTGGAAATGACGAAGGAAAAGAAGGAAGAGGGCGCGAGTGACACCGGCAAGGCGGCTGCGGCGAAGGCCGAGGCCAAATCCGCCCCCGCCAAGAAGTAGTTGGTTGCCGCCCGCGACGGGGTAGCAGCGCGGACGCACCCTGCGTATGGACGACTGGCATCTCATCGTGGGGCTGGGCAACCCGGGGCCGGAATATGCCCGGACGCGGCATAACGCGGGCTTTATGCTGCTCGACCGGCTGGCCGACCACTGGCAGGTGGCCTGGCAACACGAAAAGCGGTTTCAGTCGCGGTTGGGGCGGACGGAACGGAACGGACGACAGTTGTTGTTGTGCCAGTCCCAGACGTTCATGAATTTGAGTGGCGTCGCGGTGGCGGCGCTGGTTAAGTATTACCGGCTGCCATTGGGCCGGCTGCTGGTGGTGGTGGACGATGCGGATTTGCCGCTGGGACACCTCCGTTTGCGACCGGCCGGCAGCAGCGGCGGACATCATGGACTGGATTCCATTGAACGGCACCTGGGGTCGCGTCAGTATCCCCGGCTGCGGATCGGCATTGGACGACAGGATGAGCGCCGCGAAATTGCCGGATACGTTCTGGGCCGGCTGACCGGCGCGGAATTGGCGGTGATGGAGCGGGTGCTCGCCCGGGCCCAGAGGCAGGTGGAATGCTGGCTGGAGCGCGGGTTGCAGCCGGCGATGAATCAATTTAACGGGGCGGTCACCGCCCCCAATAATGAAGGAATAAAGCAGTGAAACGATACGAAGGTTTGTTCATCTTGAATACGGCGGGCAAGGAAGACGGAGTGAAGGACGTGCTCGACAAAATTTCCGCCGAAATCGGCGAGGCCGGCGGACAAATTGAAACCGTGCAGCGAATGGAGCGTAAAACCTTCGCCCGGGTGGCGGACAAAAAGCATGCCGGCGGGTTTTACGCGAACGTCATTTTCAACAGCCCCGCCGCAACCGTCGTGGCGTTGCGCCACAAATTCGCGCGCAATGACGACGTGTTTCGTGTGCTTTTCACCCATTCACCGGCGCCCAAGGACACCAAATAACTCCTCGCAAGCCATGGCCAGCTTTAACAAAGTCATTCTGGTGGGAAATCTGACGCGTGATCCGGACCTGCGTTACACCCCCAAGGGCACGGCCATCGCGAAGATCGGGCTGGCGGTGAACCGCGTCTGGACCAACGAAGCCGGCGAACGCAAAGAGGAGGTCACTTTCGTGGATGTGGATATCTTTGGCCGCACCGCGGAAAACGTGGGCAAGTATATGCGCAAGGGACGCCCCATTTTGATTGAGGGACGGTTGCGGCTGGATCAGTGGGACGACAAACAAACCGGCCAAAAAAAGAGCCGGCTCGGAGTGGTGGCGGAGACCGTTCAGTTCCTGGGCAGTCCCGGAGGCGGTGGCGCGGGAGAAGGGGAGGAAGGTGGCAGCCGCCGGTCGGCTTCAACATCCACTCCTCCGTCGGGTGAAAGCCCGGAGGCGGATGCGTCGTTGGAGGGCGATGACGTCCCCTTCTGATATTTTCAAGCAGTTGCAACGAACATTCTTATGGCAAAGACAGAAGTCATTCTTACACACAACATCGTCGGGTTGGGCGGCGAATCGGATCAGGTCAAGGTTGCCGCCGGTTACGCCCGCAACTATCTCTTTCCGCAGCGTCTGGCCATTCCGTTGAGCGCCGGAAACAAACGCCGGCTCGAGGCCTTGCGGCAGCGTCGGGCCCAGCGGGAAGCCCATGAGTTCAACACCATGACGGAACTCGCCAAGAGCCTGACCAAGCTGGTTTGCCTCATCAAGGTCAAGACCGGAGAAGACGGCAAATTGTTCGGCGCGGTGACCGCAGGCATGATCGCCGATGAATTGAAGCAGCAGTTCGATGTCGCGCTGGATCGTCGCAAGATTCATCTCGAACATCCGATCAAGGTCCTGGGCGAACATGAAGTGAATTTGCACCTGCATACTGAAGTGAAGGGCGTGCTCAAGGTGCGCGTCGAAAGCACCACCCCTCTGGCCATCCCCGCGGTCGAGAACGCTCCTGCCGCGGAAACGCCAAAAACCGAGAAACGTGGCAAACGCGGTGGAAAAGACGAAGCTGCGGTTGAGGAAAAAACCAGGACTGGCCGTGTCGAGAAGGCGTCCCGGAGCGAAAAGAAAATTAAAAAGGGGTGAAACACGTTGCCCTTTCCAGGCCCGGCTGACGCCGGGCTTTTTTATTCCCATCCTCTCCCGGCCTCCCACCCCGGCAACATCAGCAGGTCACCCAGCCCCTCCGGCGGAGGTAAATCCGATGGACTTGAGGAAGGGCCGCCAGGCGCAGGCGGGCGAGTCGGTCCGAAATGAACACCACCGATCCCGTCCAGGCCTGTGGATTCCAGTCGAGTCGGGATTTTGTCACCGTCCTGCGCAAGAATGTCGGGGTTTTGCCGCGTGAATTCCGACCACGTTTGATTGCCGGAGCGGAATCCGCCGTGAGTGCCGTGTTGCCGACATGCCATCGAGTGACCGGTGGCAATGGGGCCGCGTCGTCCGGCCTGCCGAGGACACCCTTACATCCGGTCAATCGAACGCCGGTGCGGCTCCCTGGCCGCACCGGCGCAACGGAATTACTGCCTGCCGGCGATCAATTGCCGCGTATGCGGTAAAACATGGAGCCGGTGCCCATCGTGTCGCTGGCCTCCGTGCCATTGGTCGTACCGCCCACGTCCTCCCACGTTCCACCATCCAAGGCACTGCGCCGTTGGAGTTGATAGGGAGGTTGGCCCCCCTCCCACTTGATCGTGACGTTGTTGTTGCTGGTGGTGATGCTGGTGATGCGCAGCCCCGGAATGATGTTGACATCGTCAATGATCACCCCGCTCTGGTTCGATCCGCGGAAAACGCGAATTTGGCGGAAACTGTCAGACCCGGCGGCGTAAAACGGCACCGGATTGAGGTTTTGTCGCGCCCCATTGACGTAAAAGTTGTACGTGTGCGCGTCGTAATCCAGCTCGAATTTCAAGTGATACCAATTGGTGGAATCCCACGTCAGCCCGGTCGGCACCCAGGCGCCGGAAACCAAACCGTAATCAATGCTGGTTGCGGGTCCGAACCGGACCCCCGCGGCCCGGGTGCCGGCTGCATTTTCCACCGTGATGAAAATGTTGCCGTTAACCGGGCCGGCGAACGGGCGGGCCCAGAATTCAAAGGTCACATGGGTGGCATTTTCCACTCCCGCCACGGGACGGATCGAGGCGCTGGACGCGCCGGCCAGTCCCACTACAAGCGCCTGGTCGCCGCCATGAACATTGTCTCCTTCCGGCTGGCCGGCCACGCTGAGGGCGGCGCCGATTTCCGTCGCAGTCAGGACGCGCGCCGCGTCGGTGTTGGCATCGGTCGTCCAGCTGTCCTGCCGGTCCACCGCGCCGGAGAGATAGTGCGGGGCTTCGAAGTCAATCAAGCCGGCGACCGGAGTCCTCTGCAATTGTGCCGCGTAGGACTCGGCAACTCCCGCCGCATTGGTGACCACGAGGCTATAAAAGCCCAGATCCTGATCGGTGATGTTGTTCAACGTCAAAGTCGTGGTTTGCTCGTTGAGCGGGATGCCCACGGGGTCCGCCAGGTGGGCGCGATAATACCAGCGCACGGCCACCGGGGTGTCCGAGCTGGGGGTTGCCGTGAAGACCACGGTCGCGCCCAGGTTGGTGGTCACATCGGCCGGGTGCGCAGCCAGCGTGGGGAAGGTGGCCAGTCCCGGGGCGGCCGGGAAATCGAGTTGCGCGGCCGTCAAAGCGGTGTTGTCAATCACCACCCGATCCAACGAACCGTGGAAGAACGCTGTGTCACTTTCCTTCCCGATGGTCAGCGGGTTGGGCGGGTTGGCGGTGGAAGTGCCGGTGGTTTTTGTGCGTGTCATGGTTTGACGCAGAACGCCGTCAAGATAGAAATGAACATTGGCGGTGGGGTAATCCATGACGGCCGCCACGTGGTGCCAGCGATTGTCGTTGGGGACAATCACGGAGGAAGCGAAGTCGGCATTGCCGTAAAACGTGGTGTGCAGGCCGCGGTTCACATTGATGGAAAGCGAGACTTGCGGCCGCGGGCCCGCGGTGCGGTAGATGACCCGCCGCGCGTCAATGCCGGTCGTGGGCAGTTTTACCCAGGCCTGCAAGGTGTAGCTGCTGTCATTCACGGCGAGGTCAAACGGCGCTGCTCCCGGAAAGGAGATGAACTGGCGCACCGGATAGGTTTGATTGAGGAAGTTTAGCGAGTAATCTCCGGCTTGTCCGGTGGGTGAATCGCTTGCCCATTCCGGGCTGGTTTGGGCGGCCACGAACGCCGGTCCCGGTACGGCAGGCAATTCGGGTGCGATGGCATTGGTGCAGGGGAAACTGGCTTCGTCAAAATTGTAGCTGACCAGCGTGGTGGGCAGCGGGGCTTTCGGGCTGGCCGCCACATTGTCCAGGTCGGCCGCCGTCAGCAGCGCATGGTGAATGCGCATCCGGTCGAACGCGGCCACCAGACTCATGCTGGTGCCTTCGGAGCCCAGCCCCAGGAAATGGTGGACGGGCGCGCGGGCACTCAGAGCGTTGGTGTATTCAACAAACGTTTCGACGCCATTTACGAAGAAATGCACGCCTACACCCGGCTCCCACGCCGCCGCCGCATGCACCCATTGATCGGAGGGCAGCAATCCCGTGACGGTATTCGTGATGTCCACGAGACCGAAGAGCGTGAACACCTGCCAGCCACCGCGCAGGCCCATCTTGTAGGAACCGCCGTAGCCGATCATGCCCTGCGCGTTCAGCGCCGGTGTGGTGCCATCAATATAAAGCCAGGTTTCCAGGGTAATCGGTCCCTCGCGAATATCGAGGACGGCAGCGGAGGAGTCATCTGCGATCAAAAATCCCGCGCCCGAGTTGGTGAGGCACCGGTCGCCGGGCAAACCGGAAGGCGAGCTGTCCTGAAGCTGGGAGAAATCCACATTCACGTCGAACGGCTGCCCGAGCGTGCCGACCAGGCCGGTGAGGGGATCCGTGGTGGTGACGCCCGAGCCTTCATTGAAATCGAAGCGGGCCAGTTGGTCCGCGTGACTCGTTTGGGGCAGGAGCAGGCCCGCCACCAGCGCGGCGGCGGCGAGGCCCTGATAAGGCCAGCAGGTGTGTTTCATAATGGTGATTTGGTGTTTGTGGGGTTAAACGGCATGGGGTTCAAAGTTTTTGCGAGGTCCGGTCGAGCAACCACCGCAAGTCGGCGCTGTTCGGCGCCGGCACGCGCCCCGTGGGGTTGCGGGTCAGGAACGGGCCGTCCCGCCAGCGTTTGATTTCTGAATGGCCATCGGCGAAGGAGAAACTGCACGAATTGCCGTGTTGAATGCCCGGATGGTCAATGATGGACATGGCCCGGGGGTTGTCATAATTGCCCAGGTCCACCACAAAGAACGCGTCATTGATCAAGTTGGGACGTTCATCCAACAGCACCCACGTGGTGGAGGGCAGCGTGATTGCGGTGAATTTGCGGAAGAGACGGAAGCGTTTGGCATCGGTCCACATGCCGTAATAATCCGGGGCGGTTTCCCCGTTTCCTCCCACCATGTAGTTCATGGACATGCTGCGCACGTGTTTGGTGCGGTCCTCCGGGCACTTCCAGAGTTTGTGATTGTTGCCGCCGTACTTGGCGAGCGGGCTGATGTCAAAGTAGATCGTATTCGTCGGGTCGTTCACCATGTTTCCCTGCACCCAGGTGTACGGGGTCAGCGCATTCTGCACCTGCCCCCCGTAGGCAAACAACAGCGCGTCGTTGGCATCTTCGCTGTACAGACGCCACGCCAGGGTCAATTGCCGGTGGTTGTTGAGGCAGGAAATGCCGTGCGCTTTTTGTTTGGCCCGGCTCAAGGCGGGCAGAAGCATGGCCGCAAGAATCGCAATGATGGCGATCACCACCAGCAATTCGATCAAGGTAAAACCGCGCCGCCGACAGTCACCGTCGCGCGGCCAGGCCGGGAAATTGTTGCCGGAACCCGGCATGCCCCAGCTTCCCGTGGTTACGGGTTGATGGGATATGAAATTCATCGCTACCAACATGATCGAAAACGGCCGCGATGACAAGTTTGCTGACTGGTTATTTTGCGGCCGGCAAGGACGGCTTGCGCCGGGATGTGCGACAGCCGCGGACGCGGGGAGAGACGCCTCTCCTCAGGGAGATTTCAGCTTCCGCTCCAAAATTTCGCCGGCCAGCACCGGGTTGGCCTTGCCCTTGGAAAGTTTCATCACCTGGCCCTTGAGGGAATTCAACGCCGCGGTTTTGCCCGATTGGTAGTCCGCCACGATTTTGGGGCTCGCCGCAATAACCTGGTCGCAAAATTCCTCGATGACGGCGGCGTCACTGACTTGCGCCAGGCCTTTTTCCCGGACAATCCGTTCCGGGGTTTTGCCGGTGGCGAACATTTCCGCGAAGACCTGCTGCGCGGCGGAGTTGCTGATGGTTTTGGCTTCGACAAGCTGGACGAGCTCCAGCAACGCGGAGGGGGGGAATTTCAGATCGGCCAGCCCCGACAACGACATGGCCTCGATGTCCAGGCCGATGCCGGCCTGTTCCGCTTTTTCGGCATGATGCAATTCGGCGAGTTTGGCCAGCAGGTTGTTGATGATCCAGTTGGCCACAGCTTTCGGGTTTTTGGCCTGCGGCGCAAGGGCCTCAAAGTACCGGCTCAGGGCCGGGTCGCCCCTGAACACCTCGGCGTCGCCGGCGGGAAGCTGGTAATCGCGCATCAACCGTTGCTTGCGCGCCAGCGGCAACTCAATCGCCCGCGCCCTTACTTCCGCCAGCCAGGTCTCACCGGGCACCAGCGGCATGAGGTCCGGATCGGGGAAATATCGGTAGTCATGCGCATCCTCCTTCGTGCGCATTTCTTCGGTGACGCCGGCGACATCGTCCCAGCGCCGGGTGGATTGGCGGAGCTTTTCCCCACGGGAGAGCGCTTCGATCTGGCGCGGAATCTCATGTTCCAACGCGCGGCGCACCCCCGAAAAACTGTTCATGTTTTTAATTTCAATCTTCGCGCCGAGCCGGGTCGCCCCTTTCGGACGCACGCTCACGTTCACGTCGCAGCGCACCATGCCCTTCTCCATGTCGCAATCGCTCACGCCCCCCTGGTGCAAAATTTCCGTCAGCGTGTTGAGATACGTGTACGCCATCTCGGCGCTGGTGAGATCCGGTTCGGACACAATTTCGAGCAGCGGCACGCCGGCGCGGTTGAAATCCACGCCGCTGTGCCGTTCGAAGTGGGTGTTCTTGCCCACGTCCTCCTCCAGGTGCGCGCGCGTGATGCGGACCTTTTGCGTGCGCCCGTTCCACTCAAATTCGACCCAGCCGTTGCGCGTGCTCGGTTGGTCGTACTGGGTGATTTGATAGTTTTTCGCCACATCCGGGTAGAAATAGCTCTTGCGGTCAAACTTGGCGAAGCGGGGAATCTCGCAGTTCAGCAGCAGCCCCGTCAGCACCGTCAGGCGGATCGCCTCCTCGTTTGGCACCGGCAGCACGCCGGGCATCCCGAGACAGACCGGGCAAACATTGGTGTTCGGTTCCGCGCCGAACGTGTTGGCGCAACCGCACCACATCTTGGATTTCGTTTTGAGTTGGACGTGGGTTTCCAGTCCGATCACCGCTTCGTATTCCATAAGCAACTCCCCCAGCTTAGCCAGAGACGGCCGCGCAATGGAACAAACATTTGGCGGAAACCCGCCCCCGGTGGACTCCGGGAAAGTTCCGGCTGCGTGTCGCTCTTCCGGGCCGACCGATGGCGGCGCGCGCTAGGCGCTGGACGAACCCCGCGGCGCGATGAATACTGGGCGCGTGCGAATGGTCCTGCTTCCATGGCTGATCTGGGGCGCGCTCACCGCCTGGGGCGCGGCGCCGCAGTTGATGTCCGTGCAAAAAATCTGGGATCAGGGGGCACACAACGCCTTCACCGATCTGATCCGCTTTCAAGAGCGCTGGTATTGTTGTTTTCGCGAGGCGGAGGCGCACGTGGGCGGGGACGGCCGGCTGCGGATCCTGGAATCACCGGACGGCGAACAATGGAAATCCGCCGCGCGACTGGCGGAAACCGGGATTGATCTGCGCGATCCCAAACTCTCCATCACGCCCGAGGGACAATTGATGCTCGTGGCGGGCGGCTCGGTTTATCGCGGCACGAAGCAATTGCAGGGCGCACAACCGCGAGTGGCCTTCTCGAACAATGGACGGGATTGGTCGCCCCCACGGCAAGTGCTGGAGGACGGTGAATGGCTGTGGCGGGTGACGTGGCATGAAGGCCGGGCGTATGGTGTTTCCTACCACGTTGCGCTGCAGCCGTCAGGCTCCCGACCGCGTCTCCAGTTGTTCCGCAGCGCGAACGGAACGGATTGGCAATCCATCGCGGCGTTCACCCTGACTGGCTTTCCCAATGAGGCCACGCTGCGCTTTCAGCGCGACGGTACGGCGCTGATGTTGGTGCGCCGCGATGCGGGCGATCAGGGTGGGTGGATTGGTTCGAGCCGCCCGCCCTATGCGGATTGGAAGTTTGCACCCACACCGGTGCGGATCGGCGGACCGAATTTCATCGAGCTGCCGGACGGAACCTTGGTGGCCGGCGGACGTGATTATGCCGCCGGTAAAGTTACTTGTGCCCTGTTCGAGATGACTCCTGAGAGTTTGAAGCCGGTTCTGGCATTGCCGAGCGGGGGTGATTGCAGTTATCCCGGACTGGTATGGCACGATGGGTTGCTCTGGGTCAGCTACTACTCATCGCATGAAGGCAAATCCAGTATTTACCTCGCGAAAGTAAAGTGGCCGCTGCGTTAGCGGCGGAGCGAAGTCCATCACTTCCACAATCGGCGCTTCGTCCCGTTCGCCAAGTTTGAGGCCCTTCGCGCTTGCTGCGAGTGCGCGTGAAACCTAACTTGCGTTCCGGATGAACCGATTTGAGGTCATTAAATTTTCCACGCCGGATGAACTGGCGCATGAAGTGGCAAAACTTTGGCTGCAGGAACTGGCCCAGAGCGCGTCGGCAAAGCGGCCGCACTTCGTTGCACTTTCGGGCGGTCGCATTACGCTGAGGTTCTTTGCCGAAGTCATCCGTCAATCTTTCGCGTTTCAGTTCTCGTGGCGGGACGTGCATTTTTTCTGGGCCGACGAACGTTGTGTGCCGCCTTCCGATCCGGAAAGCAGTTATGGCGCGGCGCACGCGCATTTTTTTCAGCCGCTGGGTCTGGCCGCGGAGCAGATCCATCGCATCCGCGGGGAATGGCCTCCACAGCAGGCAGCGGTTCAGGCCGAAACCGAGATCACACGGTTTGCCCCCCGGGATGCCGCGGGGCAGCCGGTGTTCGACTGGGTTTTCCTCGGCATGGGCGAGGATGGACATGTGGCCTCGTTGTTTCCCCGGGAAACCGAGGCGGAACGTGCCAATCCCGCGATCTATCGGGTGGTGGAAAATTCGCCCAAGCCGCCGCCCATCCGGGTCACGCTGGGCTATCCGGTCATCGGGGCGGCCAAGCAGGTGTGGGTGCTTGCTTCCGGGACCGGCAAAGAGGCCGCGTTGCAGGAGTCCTTGGCTCCCACCGGCCGGACGCCGCTGGCGCACGTATTGCAACAGCGCGCGCATACCCGGGTTTTCACGGATATTCCGACGGTCTAATGTGAGAGGGAGGCGGCGGTCGGAGCGGATTCCCTCGGCGCGATGTACAGGCCGCTGCCGTGCAAACCCGCAACGATCATCTCCACCGTGCGCTCAATGGCGCCGCGGTTGTTCTGGATGATCGCCGCACCCTTTTGTCCGAGCTGTTCCCGTGCATGGGGCTGGGTCAGTAATTGGACCAGCGTGGATTCCAACGTCTGCGCGTCCGCCACTTGCAGGGCGGCCTGTCCGGCCAGCAGCATGCTGACCACGTCCCGGAAGTTTTGCATGTTTGGGCCGAACACCGTCGCTTTGCCGAGCGCGCAGGGTTCAAGCGGGTTTTGTCCTCCTTGCGCGGTCAGGCTTTTTCCGACAAACACGACGGTGGCGTGCGCGTAAAACGCGCGGAGTTCGCCCGTGGTGTTCACGATCAAGCAATCCGCCGGACGCGGGGCGTCGGTTCCAGCGGTGGACAAATCCGTTCGCAGGACGTAACGGAGCTTGAGCGCTTGCAGGTCACGCGCCACCTCGGAGGTGCGCTCGAAATGTCGCGGCACGAGCACCAGGAAGAGGTTGGGAATCTGCTGGCGCAGACGGAGGAAAATTTTGCCCAGCAAGGCTTCCTCGCCGTCATGCGTGCTGCCGCAAACGAGAATCGGCGCTCCGGCCTGCGCGCCCGCCCGGGCCAGCAGCACCGGGACATCGGGGGGATGGGCCGGGCCGGCCTGCGCGGCATCAAATTTCAAGCTGCCGGTGATCCGGACGGCTTCGGGCCGGCAGCCAATCGCCTGCAGACGTTGCGCATCCGCCGCGGATTGCGCCCCGACTCCGGTGAAGGTGGCGAACAAGGAACGAAAGAGAAAACCGTAACGCTTGTAGCGCCGGAACGACCGGTCCGACATGCGGGCGTTGACGAGGAAGAGCGGCGTGCGCTGGGATTGGGCGCGCCAGATGAAATTGGGCCAGATTTCGGCCTCCACCAGCACGATGGCCAGGGGATGCACGACGGCCTGGGCGCGCGCCACGTAACTGCGCCGATCAATCGGGTAGTAGATTTTGCTGATGCTGGTGGGCAGGCGTTTTTTCAATTCGCCCATGCCGGTGGTCGTGGTGGTCGAGACGACAAATTTGGCGTTGGGCAAACGCGGTTCGAGCGCTTTGATGAGATGGATGCACAGGCCGACTTCCCCGACGCTGACGGCGTGCAACCAGATCGTTTGCCGGTTGGTCAGCGCCTGTTTCAATTTGGTGTCGTATTGGGCAAATCGCTCGCCAAAGCCCTGGACCCAGTTGCCGCGCCGCCAAAGCCGCCAAAAGTAATACGGCGCGCTGACGATGAAGCCAAACAGGAACAGGATGTTATACAGAGTCCGCACGGGCTGCCAACGAGTTGTCGGGCAGGTAGTTTCGGAAAAACCCGTCAGGCGTAAAGAAAATGTTTTACCCCGGCGGAGGACTCCAAGCCACGCGCGGGGGCCGGGGCCGACCGCGGCGCGCCGGGTGCCGCGGGCGTTTCGCTGGTGTTGCGTCGCCCGATTGACATGGTCCCTGGCCGCCCCCCCGGGCAGCCGCCGGGCGTTCCGCATGCGCCCAACGCCGCCGGACCTCGGTTGCCGCAAATTCCCGCTTGTCAGCGGGTGCGCGCCTGCTATTTTGTCTGCTCTTTTATGAAAGTTGACATTCATCCGAAGTATGTGGATGCCGAAATTCGATGTGCCTGTGGCAACGTGATCAAGACGCGTTCCACCAAGTCCACCATCATCGTCGGAATTTGCAACGTGTGTCATCCGTTTTACACGGGGCAGCAAAAGTTTGTGGATACCGCCGGGCGCGTGGACAAGTTTCAGCAACGGGCCGCCAAGACCGCCGCCGCCCAGGCCGCCTTTGAAGCCGGCAAGAAGAAAAAGAAATAGCGCGCTTTCTCCAAACCGCCCGCGAGGCCGTGTGCAACGGACGCGGGCGGTTTCGTTTTCTCCCGTCGGCCCGCTGTGCCGACCCGGCAGGCTGCCGGTCGCCGGGCGGGTTCGCAAACAGCCCTGGGGTCATGGATTTCAAACCGTTGATTGAAAAATTCCGCCGGCGCTTTGCCGAGGTCGAAGCCTCGCTCAGCGATCCGGGGGTTTTTGACCATCCGCAACAGGCGCAGGAGCTGGCGAAGGAATATGCGCGGCTCAAGGAACTCGTCGCGGCGGGCGCGGCCTACTTGAAGGCCCGGAACGATTTGCGGGACAACCGGGCGTTGCTGGCAGAAGAACCGGCGGAATCCGAGCTGGCGCTCCTGGCCAGGGAGGAAGTGGCCCGGTTGGAGGCCGAAGAGCAACGTCTCGGGCAAACCCTGCACTTCGGCCTCGTGCCGCCCGACCCGGCCGACTCGCGCAACACCATTGTCGAAATCCGCGCCGGCGCGGGCGGGTCGGAATCCGCCCTGTTCGCCGCCGATCTGTATCGGATGTACACGCGCTATGCCGAGACGCGGGGTTGGCAGGTGGAGACGCTGGATTCCAACCCCTCCGATCTGGGCGGCTTCAAGGAAATTGTCTTCCAGATCAACGGTCCGGACGTTTACAAGGTGCTCAAGCACGAGAGCGGGGTGCATCGCGTCCAGCGGGTGCCGGCCACGGAGGCGCAAGGCCGCATCCACACCAGCACCGCGACGGTGGCCGTCCTGCCGGAAGCCGAGGAGGTGGACGTCGAGATCAAACCCGACGAAATTGAAGTGAACGTCTGCCGTGCTTCGGGCAAGGGCGGCCAGGGCGTCAACACCACCGATTCCGCCGTGCAGATCATCCACAAACCGACGGGAATGATTGTCCGCTGCGCGGACGAGCGTTCCCAGTTGAAGAATCGCGCCAAAGCCATGACGGTGCTGCGCTCGCGTTTGTTGGAGGCGAAGCTGGCCGAGGAAAACGCCCGCTACGCCGCGCATCGCAGGAGCCAGGTGGGCACCGGGGAGCGCAACGAGAAAATCCGCACCTACAATTTTCCGCAAAACCGCGTCACGGACCACCGCATAGAAGTCACCTTGTACAACTTATCCAGCGTGATGGACGGCGATCTCGACGGGCTGGTCGGCCCGCTCATGGCGCAGGAGATGGAGGAAAAACTCAAGGCGTTAAACGCATGAATTCAGAATTCAGGAGACCGAAGCCAGAAGCCGGGACGCCCGCGGATCAGCGCGCGCCGGCGCGAAGTTTTGAGCAACTCATCGTCTGGCAGAAGGCGCATCAACTGGTGCTTGCTGCTCGCCGGTTCACCGGGAATTTCCCGCGCAAGGGAACCTGCGGACCAACCTCGCAACTGCGCCGGGCAGTGGTTGCCATTCCCGCGAATATCGCGGCAGGCGTCAAGAAGCGGAGTCGCGCTGACAACGCCCGATTTTTGAACCTCGCCCAGGGTTCGCTTGAAGAAGGTCGTTGCTCTCTCATTCTCGCGCGGGATTTAAATTGCGATGATACCACCGGACTGGTTGCCCGATTTGCTGAAGTCGGCAAATTGCTTGAAGTCCGCGCGGCAAAAATTCTGACTTCTGACTCCTGCTTATGACCCCCCAGGGCTTGATTTTTGATTGTGATGGCACGTTGGCGGACACCATGCCGCTCCATTGGCGCGCGTGGCAGATGGTGATCCGCCGGCACGGGTTGGTGTTCCCGGAGGACCGGTTTTACGCGCTGGGTGGAGTGCCGTCACGCGACATTCTTAAAATGCTGGCGGCGGAACAGGGGCGTTCCCTGGATCACATTGCCGTGGCGCACGAGAAAGAGGAGGCCTATTTGCCGTTGATGACGCAGATCAAACCCATTGCCGCGGTCGTGGCGATCGCCCGGGAGCATCAGGGCAAAATCCCGCTGGCGGTTGCGTCCGGCGGGACGCAGGCCATCGTGTGCCGGGTGCTCGATCATTTGAACATTCGCGGTTGGTTTGCGGCCATCGTGACCAGCGAGATGGTGGCGAAGCAAAAACCGGCGCCCGACATTTTCCTGGAAGCGGCGCGGCGCATTGGGGTGGCACCGCAGTTCTGCCGCGCGTACGAGGACACGGAACTGGGGTTGCAGGCCATCCGCTCCGCGGGCATGGAAGCGGTGGACGTCCGGCAATGGCATCAGACGTCTCCATGAACCCGGGGGTAAGCATCGCAACCATTCCGTTCTTCACCGACGCACGCGGCCAGGTGATCGAACCGATTGGCGAGCCGGAAATCCACGCGCAACGCAATTGCCACGTGGCGCTCACCGTCCCCGGCGCCATCCGCGGCAATCATTTTCACCGGCACCGCACGGAAATATTCGTGGTGATCGGACCGGCCCTGGTCCGCTTACGCGAGAATGGAGTGGTTCGTGAGGTGACCGTGCCGGAGGGGCAGGCGATGCGCTTCACCGTGCCGCCGTTGGTGTCCCACGCCGTGCAAAACACCGGCCCCGGTCCGATGCTGTTGATGGCTTTCAGCACCGTGCCGCACGATCCGAGCAACCCCGACACCTGCCGGGATATCTTGATCGAAAATTAGCCTCTAGCGTCGCTCAAACCGCGCGAGCAGCTTCTGGTGAATGTCCCCGAAGCCGCCGTTGCTGAAAACGCACACGACGTCGCCCGGCTGCACCTGCGTGCCGCAGTGCGCCACAATCGCATCGGCGTCGGCCAGATACGCGGCGTTCTTGCCGGCCGCCTGGAGCGTCGCCATCAACTGCCCGGGGTTCAACCGCTCCTCGGGCCGGAGCAACTCCAATCGCGCGATCTGCGAAACGATCACCCCATCGGCATCCGCGAACGCCTCCGCCAGTTCCTGCTGGAACACATTGCGGCGCGTCGTGTTGCTGCGGGGCTCGAAGATGGCCCAGATTTTTTCCTTCGCGTATTTCACCCGTAACGCCCGCAACGTCTCGCGGATTGCCGTCGGATGATGGCCGAAGTCGTCAATCACCGTCACGCCGCCGGAAATGCCGCGCACCTCCATGCGGCGCTTGATGCCCTTGAACGTGTCGAACGCGCTCTGGATTTCCTTGTTCGTCAACCCGCAGTGTTTTGCCGCCGCCACCACCGCGAGCGCATTGCGCACGTTGAGTTCGCCGACCAGGTTCAGATGAAACTTCGCGCTGGGAATCTCAAACTCGCTGGCGGTCGGACCGAGCCGGAGATTCGTGGCGCGGATGGCATTGTGCTCGCCAAGGCCGAAGCGCTTCACTGGGCAGAAATTCACGTTCAGCAACGGCGCGAGGTTGGGGTCATCGCCGTTGCCGAGCAACAGGCCGTTGCGCGGCACGAGCCGGATGAAATGCGAAAAGGTTTTCTGCACCGCCGCGAGGTTCTCGAAAATGTCTGCGTGATCAAACTCGAGATTGTTCACGATGGCGACCTCGGGGAGGTAATGGATGAACTTGCTGCGCTTGTCGAAGAACGCCGTGTCGTATTCGTCACCCTCGATGATGAACCATTCGCTGTCCGTGAACCGCGCGCCCTGGCCGAGATTGGTCGGGATGCCGCCAATGAGGAAGCTCGGATTCCGGCCATTGTGTTCAAACACCCAGGCCAGCAGCGACGTGGTCGTCGTCTTGCCATGCGTGCCGCTGACGACGACGCAGCGTTTGCCGCGGAGGAAAAATTCCCGGAGCAAATCCGGCAGCGAACAGAAGCGCAGTTTGTGGTCGAGACAGTATTCCGCCTCGGGATTGCCGCGCGAAATGGCGTTGCCGATGACGACCAGGTCCGGCTGGTGCGCGAGGTTGCGTTCGGAATAACCATCCATCACGGCGATCTTCCGCTCTGCGAGGAACGTGGACATCGGCGGGTACACCGCCTGATCCGAGCCGGTGACGGTGTAGTCTTTCTCCAGCAACGCCGCCGCCGCTGAGGCCATCGCCGTGCCGCAAATCCCGACAAAGTGAACTGATTTGATTTCCGAAAACATAATTGAAATTGCAACCCTCAGGCCCGGGTCAGCGCATTTTCGCTGACGAAAAGATTTCGCGACCGGAACGCGGCGGGACTTTCCAAAAGCAACACCGCACGCAGGGAATCGAGGGGGGAGGCGAACCAGGGTCGGCGCAGCGAACGTCGCTCCGCGCGTGTCCAGGCGGGCAACGGCAGATCGTACTTCCACGCCAGCCATTCGGCGGTCGCCGCCAGATAAGCGTCTTTCACCGCGCCGAGTCGCGGCACCTTGTCCGCCAGGCATTCCGGCTCGTCAGAAATGGCGTCCGCTGTCGGGCGGGCATAAAACCCGTCCAGAAAATTTCGCAGGGCCAGATCAAACGACTCGTCGCGCGCCGCAAATTGCGCGACGGCGGCCAGAGTTTTGGGGATCATACCAAGCCCTCCGCAAACAAGCCTTCGACCAGAAATTGCGCCTTCACCGGGATTTGGCTCTTTGGATAATAGCCGGCCACAATGTCCATGACTGCGGCGGCTGAAGTCAGTTTCAAATGCCGGATGAGAAAGCGGATGTCGGCCACGTCATCGGCCTCGCCTTCGATCGCGCCAATGCGGGAGGCCATGCATTTCATCGCCAGCAGATATTCCGGCGTGGGCATCGTGAGACGCAAGTGGGGAAATTGTGGCAGACTGCCCTGAATGGTTTCGTGGCGGGTGGAAACAAATCCCTTGGCCGCGTCATTCAACCAGGTCTCGGGCAGATTGTTGCCGGCGGCAATCTCTCGCGCCGCTTCTCGAATCACCTGGGTCGGTTGAAAGATCGCATCCACATCCTTGGTGGACGGGCGGGCGGAAAAGGCCAGCACCATGACCGTGCCGCCGAACAAGCAGAGTTCCCCGGTGGTCTGGCGCCGCGCCAATTCATCCGAGAGCGCTTGCAAAGCTTTCAGAATCATCTCGCGAGTCAGTGTGTTTGTCGAACCAGACATCCCGGACAAGACGATAGGCAAAAACGCCCGTCAGGAAAGCCGGAAGTATTCACAACCACGAATGGACACGAATCAACGCGAACCCCGGAGCGCCGGTCTCCGACGCGGCGTACTCCATCGGACTCACTTTAACAGGGCGTTCATCACCTTTTGCCACTCGTCGCCATGGACTAACTCGAAAACAATTTTCCGTTCTGGGAATTCCAAACCCAACTCCGTCCAGCTCTTTTCCTCGGCAAGTTTGTTGCAAACTTTGAAGAACTGCTTTTTGTAATCTGTATCGTCGTTTTTCAGATGGATGCCCTTGGATTCAACGACGAAAACCTTGTCAAAGTCCGTTTTGTCGTCGGTGCTGATGCGGGAGACAATGAAGTCGGGATAAATCCCGTGCTTGCGCCAGCCTTGCAGGCGATAGTCCTGCCGCGACAGATTCCGATACCACCAAAGCAACTGCGCCTGCTTCTCAAAATACCACGCCACGCTGCGCTCTTCGCTGTTCAGCCCGTCTTCGGGCACTTGCTCGAACAAACTCAACTGCAAAGGCGAGTTGTCCTCCCGCACGAGTTTGCGCGTGCCTTTGCGCATGGAAATCTTGCTGGGCAGGCGATAGCCCGCGTCGTCTTTCAAGAGCAGGAAGCGAAGTTTCTTCGTGCCCACCAATTCACTGAAAACCTCCTCCGCGAGCCGGTTGCGCTCCGCATCGGCGCGCTTCACCAGCTCTTGAACGATGAACACAAAATTCTTCGCCACCAAATCCAATCCGTTCTTCCGCGTCAATGTGCCGATGACTTCTTTCACAACGTCGTGCGCGATCCACGGGTTCGGGATAATTTCCAGCAATTGCCGCGTGGCAAACACCGGGTCAACACCAGAGTCTTTGGCCGTGAGATACTGCCGCCCGCTTTCCTTGATCAGCCCGGATTTGGTGTCGCCGCTCAACGTCACGATGATTTCCGCGTCCTGCGACGGCGCGTCCGCCAGTTGCAAGTTCTTCTCCGCCGAAAAATCCGCCTGCGACCAATCTATCCGGCTCACGATGTCCGTCTCGTAACTCACCTCGCGCCATTGCGCACCCTGCTGAATCACAAACTTGGGCAGATAAATCTTCCCGGCGAACTTCTTGAATTTGTCGCGCAACTCAATCAATTCCTCGCCTTGGTCATCGTCATCCGGCGAATCCATCACGACCTGACCGGCCAGATCGCCCAGACCCTCGCGACCGAAACCTTCGCGCACCGCATCCACCAGCAGCTTGGCCTTTTGTCGGAAGCAGAAGACATAACTCTCATCCAGTACTCGGATTTTCGTTTTCCGCGCAAACGGCTGGCGCAGAATCCGCCCGACCAGTTGCGTGAGATTGTTCTTCGACGACGGATTGGTGAGGATCGTCAGCACATAGGCAAACGCGCAATCCCAGCCCTCCTGCAACGCCTGTTTCGTGATGATGTAACGGATCGGACAGTTCCGCGCGAACAGATTGATGCCCTCGATGTCGTCCTTCTCGCTCGACTTCACCGCGACTTCATCCGCTGGCACGCCGTATTCCTTCACGAGAAATTCCCGCACGTCCTCGGCGTGAATGAAGTTCCCGCCGCGCTGGTCTTTGCCCGTGCGCTCCACCTGCACCAGACAAATCGGGCGGATGTGATTCCCGCTGTTCGCCTCGTATTTGCGCGCCGCCGCTTCCAACGCCTCGCGTTTCTTGATGCTCGCCAGCATCGTGTCTTTCCAGCGCGTGCTCTCCTTGTTGTTGATGTGCAAATCCAGCTTGATCATGTCCTCGCGCTTCAAGTCCAGCCCCTTGATCTCCACCAGCACGTTGCTCGCTTCCGTGGGCGTGGCGGAAAGTTCCACGATTACGGAGGGATTCAATCCGCGCAACGTGTCCTGCGCCGTCTCGCTGTAAGCCTTGTGCCCTTCATCCAGAATGATGATCGGCGACAAAATCCGCAGCGTATTGCCAAGCGAAGTTTTTACCTGCCGTTGGAACAATCCCTTGCCATCGCCAAACGCGTCGAGGTTCGGAAATCGTTCCAGCAACTTCGCGTGACCGCGCGCGTCGTCATCCTTCGGAAAGAACGCCCCGAAACCGCCGCTGTCCTTGAACACTTTCAACGTCTCCTTGTTCTGCCGCGAGGCCGACGGCAGCATCAGCATCAGCACCACGAGATTTTCCGCCGCGTCGCCCGGCGTGAAGCGGTCGGTCTTTTCGCAAATCATCGTGCGCCCGCCGCTGGCAATGTCCAGCACCTGCCGATACGAATGATCGCGGTTGCGCAAATGCTCGATGGTCTGGCGGTAAATCTGCGTGGTCGGCACGACCCAGAGAATCAGCCCGGTCTGCTTCTTCCGGTAAATCCGGTTCACGAGATCAACCGTGTGCGCCGCCAGCAGCGTCTTGCCGCCGCCCGTCGGGATTTTCAGGCAGAAATTCGGCAGCGATTCACCGAGACCGTTCTTGCGCGAGCGATAATGTGTGCCGCCGATTTCCTCCCATGCTTTCAGCGGCACGTCCAGCGCCGCCTCCCTGCCTGCCGCCGCCACGACCTTTTCGTTTTTGTCGCGCCACGAATTTAACGCTTCGAGATACGCCTTCACCCGCTTGAGCGTGTTCTGCTGGTATTCTTTCAGTTCCATGACGTGTGATCCATTACCAAATTAGCTTCGCATTTTCTTTGGTAGGGACATCGCGCTGCGATGTCCCCGGCGGTAAAGCCGCCGGAATTTTGTGTCGAAGGATGAATCTAGCGCCCGCTTTACGGGCGCGGACAGCGCCGCGCGGCGTCCCTACCCAATTCGCCCAATTTGCTTTGTCGTCATGTGACGCATCGCATAGCTTCCCGTCATGGACGTTCCCGAAAGAAAGACATTGCCACACGACGTTCCATTGTGGGTTGACCCGCAGCGCGAAATCTATTTCATCACCATCAACTGCCGGGAACGATTTGACTATGGTAGGGACAGCGCGCTGCGCTGTCCGGACGCCGCAGCGCAGCGTCCCTACCCGGAACTGGGAAATGGCAATCAACTCGCCGCGCCGGAAATTTCCGTTCGTTTGTTCGAGACTGTCCGCCATCGGCAGGAAAGATTCTTGTGGTGGCCGCATCTGTTTCTGCTGATGCCGGATCATTTGCACGCGCTGATTTCCTTTCCGCCTTCCAACAAAACCATCCAAGGCGTCATCAGCAAATGGAAGGAATGGACGGCAAAAGAAATCGGCATCGGCTGGCAACGCGATTTTTTTGAACATCGCTTGCGGCACGACGAGAGCCGGCGGCAAAAGGCCGATTACATTTTGGAAAATCCGGTTCGGAAACAATTTGTCGCTCGCCCCGAAGAGTGGCCGTTCGTTTATTTCGCGGATGGCGAGCGGTCGCAATTTTCGTGGTAGGGACAGCGCGCTGCGCTGTCCCCGCCCGCGCAGCAGCGGGCGGAACACATCCGTCATCCCCCGCGTCCCGTGCGAATCGTTGCGCCGCTGGACGCGGCGCTGACGGCGCAGCGCGCCGTCCCTACCAATGATTGTGGTATTCACTGCGCGAGCTTGTAGATTTCAAACGGCAACTGCGCGAAGTCTATCCGCAGTTCGTCCAGTTGCTCCTGATCCAGATACTTTGTCGGCGCGAAGACGAGCCGCCGCTTGGTTTTGATTTTGCCGAGCGCCTCGGCGCGCTCCAGCGTGAGCGCGGTCTTTTTCAGGTAATCCAAATCCGGCTGGTAAAGGAGATAAACCTCGTGCGACTTGGATTCGCCGACGAAACTCCGCTTCTCGTTCAGCTTGCGCTCGTCGAACTCCTCGCCGGTGGCGGTGTAGAAAACGTAGCGCGCCAGTTCGAGATAACTCGGCAGATTTTTGCCGTCCAGAATGCTGTCCAGTTCAATCGCCTTGCCCAGCTCGAAATAACTGAACGTGCCGCCCAGCCCCTGCTTCAAAGTCTCGTCACTCGCGCCCTTCACGCCTTTGATGACGCGGCGCACGCGCTCCGCCGTGATGCTGTCCGCGTAATCTTCGCACTCGACGAGGATGAACTTGCGATTGCCGCCGTCTTCTTTGTTCAACGCGAGAACGGCGTGGGCCGTCGTGCCTGAGCCGCCGAAGGAGTCGAGAACGAGATCATTTTTGGAACTACCCAATCTGAGAATCTCCTTTATTAGCTCAGTCGGCTTTGGGGTGTCGAACGCTTGTTGGCTCCCGAGGATTGAAACGATTTCATCGGTGGCCGTGTTAGTGAATGGGGCTGAATCCCAAAGCGTTGAAACCGCTGTGCCTTCTTTCACGTCACATAGAAATCGCTTCAGTTTTGGACGCCCGTCTCCACTCGTTCCAAAGAAGACCTCATCAGCTTCCAAGAGGGCGAGCATCTTTTCTTGGCTGAACCTCCAGTTGCCGTCCTGCCCCGGCCAATGTTTTTCGCCTGTCTTGGGATTTGTGACCGCATACCGGAGCGACTCTACGTAACGACCGCCTTTTACGTTCGCCATCAAATCACCAGGCGTCCACGGACCCTTCGGATGGTTGTCTGGATTTTTATACCGAGCGAGTTGTTCGTCCGTTCGTGGCCGCAAATACAGATTCATGTGAGAAATTGAACGTGCATAGGCGACAATGTATTCGTGAACAGCGCCGAGCGGTTTATCGTTTGGTGGCCCGCTTCGCTTTTTCCAGATTATTGTTTCGACGAAATTGTCTTCACCAAACACCTCATCGCTCAACGCCCGAAATCGGTGCAATTCGTTGTCATCAAGTGAGACGAACATCACCCCGTCTTCCCGCAAGAGTTCTTTCAGCAGCTTCAATCGCGGCATCATCATGCACAGCCATTTGTCATGGCGCGTGAGGTCTTCGCGATCCACGGTTTTGCCGAGCCATTCCTGCATCATCGGCGAATTGACGTTGTCGTTGTAAGCCCAGCCTTCGTTGCCGGTGTTGTAGGGTGGGTCAATGTAGATGCACTTCACCTTGCCCGCGTAGGTGGGCAGCAGCGCCTTCAACGCCTTCAAGTTGTCGCCGTGAATGATGAGGTTGTCGTCCAGCCGCACCTTGTCCGTGAGGCTCTTGTCCTTCTTCGGCACGAGTTCGTGATACTTGACCGAGAGATGGTAATTCTGGACGAGCGCTTTCCCTTTGAAATCGAGTGTGGCCATTGGTCGCCGTGGTTGCTCGCGCAACAAAGGCGACGGGAAATCTGAATACAGCAGGGGCGCGAACTCAACGCGCCCTGCCTCGAGGCACCGCTAAGCGCCTGTCACAAGAAGCGCGCCAAGCCGCGCCCGATTGGGCGCGTGCTCGGTCGGTTCTTGTGACGGGCTTGGAAAATTAGCGGTTTTCGAGGCAGCCCGTAGCCGAAGCTACGCAAATGGTTTGGTAAAAAGTTTCTGGTCGTTTTGTATTTTTCGGACCGGACGAGTGTGCGGGGAAAAATTTGCAGCGTCAATTTTCGGTTTTCCAGAAGATGATTGTTGCAGTCATCGTGGCCACCATTTCACGCTTTTTGCATCAGGATCTGGATGGGGTGCGGTTGCCTTCCACCCAACGCACGGTCAGGGTGGGAACGGCCTGGAACGGGCATCCGGGCGATGGTGCAGCCCCGTTCGCAGACGTAATGACCAGTCCGGCCGGAGGAATGACTTTTCTCGTCTCCTGCCGCCGGACAATTCCGGTGGAGCTGCCGGCCGGGCGCGGCGGCGGGTCAGCGCAACTCGAATTCGGCGACGAGGGGCAGATGGTCGGATGCTTCGGAGCGTGGCAGCCAGATCTTGAGCGGCTTGAGCGTCGGTGGTGGCGTGTACCAGATGTAATCAATGCGGCGGTCGGGCTTGTGGGCCGGGAAGCTGAATCCATGGCCGGCCCCGATGGCGGCCCAGGTGTCCTGGAGAATCGTGCGCAACCGCTCGTACACCCGGCCGGCGGGAAGATTGTTGAAATCGCCGCATAAAATGATGGGGGTGGCCGCGTGGCGCCGCACCTGCGCCTCGATTTCCGCCACGTTCCGCCAGCGTTCGCTGTCGTCCGCGCGGTAATCAATGTGTGTGTTCATGAACACCAACGGGCGTCCCTGTACATCGAGCTCAAGTTCCAGCAGCCCGCGCTGTTCGCCGGGGCGGAGCATCTGGTAGTGATGATTGGTCCAGCGCTTGATGGGGAAGCGGCTCAACACCGCGTTGCCATATTCGCCGTCTTGAAAGTAAAAATTGTTGCTAAACACGCCGGTCAACCCCGTTTGCGCGGCGAGTTCCGCGGTCAAATCCCGCCCCGCGGTGCGGCGCACGCCTTTGTCCACCTCCTGCAACGCCACCAGATCGGCCCCCTGTTGTTTGATCAATTCCGCAATGCGCGCCGTATCCACTTTGCCGTCCAGTCCTTCGGCATGATGGATGTTGTAGGTCATCACGCGAAACGTGATGGGGGCGGCGGGAGGTGTTTGCGCGCAGCCGGGCAGCCACGCCAGTGCCGCGAGGCCCAGGCAGCCGAGGGTCGCGACGTGCCGCCAGGGAAATCGTGAGGACTTGCGTGGGCGAACGGGGGATGAGGGCTTGGGCATGTGATCAGGTTGCGTGTGAATTCCGGGCCATGGTCGGGCCGACAGCCTATGAATTACCGGCCCGCGCCGGGCAGGTCAAACCGTTTTGCTCATCGGCGAGCCGTTCGTGCAGCCGGAGATTGATGATTGGCGGCCTGGCTGGCATGCTGCCGCACCATGAATTGTCTCGTCACCGCCGGCCCCACCTTCGAGCCGCTCGATCAGGTTCGCCGCCTGACCAACTTTTCCACCGGGCGACTGGGCGTGGAGCTGGCGAATTTTCTGACGGATCGCGGCCATGCCGTCACCCTGTTCTGCTCCGAATCGGCCACGTATCCCGGCGCGCGGCGGGCCCGGCAGGTGGTGACGTTTTCGACGACGCGCGATCTGGAACGGCAATTGGCCGCGGTCAGCGGCGAAAATCCGGGAGGGGTCTTCCATGCGGCCGCGGTGAGCGATTTTGCATTTGGCAGGATCTGGGCGCGCACGCCGGCAGGCGAGCTGACGGAACTTCGGTCGGGCAAAATTTCCACGCGCCAGGGCGCATTGCTGGCCGAGCTGGTGCCCACCCCAAAGCTCCTGCCCCATTTGCGGGCGTGGTTTCCCACGGCGAAATTGGTGGGCTGGAAATTCGAGGTGGAAGGTGATCGCGCGCGGGTGTTGCGCGTGGCGGAGGCGCAATGTCGCGAGAGCCGCACGGATGCCTGTGTCGTGAACGGCCCGGGGTTTGGCGCAGGGTTTGGGTTGATCAGCCAGGCCGGGGACTGGGTGGAACTGGCGACGCGCGAGGCCCTGTTCGCGGCCCTGGCGCAAGGGCTGGATTCCTGACAACGGCATGCGCCCGCAGTTCCGCTTCGGGTTTCGCGCCGTTTGGTTTGCGGCGGAATTGTTACTGTTCTTTCTCGCATATTTCTGGCGTGGATGGCGGACGGCGGGGCGGCTGAGTGCGGCGGAGCGATCCCGGTGGCTGCAGTGGTGTTGCCGCCGCACCCTGCGAGTTTTTTCGGTGCAGATCACGTGCATCGGCACGCCACCGTCCGCGGGTTTGCTGGTGTGCAATCATTTGAGTTACGTGGATGTCCTGGTGCTGAGCGCGTTGACGCCCGCGGTGTTCATTGCCCAGGCCGGGGTGCGCCACTGGCCGGTGTTCGGCTGGTGTGCGCGACTGGCCGGCACGTTGTTTGTGGATCGCGCCCGGCGCGGCGACGTGTACCGGGTGAATTCCTTGATTGCCGCGGCCCTGGCCGGCGGCGAGGTGGTGGTGCTGTTCCCGGAGGGCACGAGTTGGAACGGGCGGGAAGTGTTGCCGTTCAAACCGGCGTTGCTCGAACCGGCCGTGACGCGCGGGCAGCCGCCTGGAATTGGCCACCTCAGTTATGCATTGTCCGACGGTGACGCGAGCGAGGAGGTCTGCTTTTGGGGCGATGTTCGCTTTCTGCCGCACCTGATGCGCTTGATGACGAAACGACAGATTCAGGCGCGCGCGCGGTTTGCGTCCGTGACAAATCCCGCCCCTGACCGCAAAAGTTTGGCGCGCCAGCTTCACGCTGCCGTGGTGGCCCTGGGTCGCGAGGGTTGAATAAATCCGGTTGCCGGGCAGTCGGTAAATTAGTTTTGAACCTGGCGCCTCGTTTGGTAGCCTCAACCGGAATTGAAGATATGAAAAAGACGGGTGGAAAAATTTTTGCGGGGGTTTGCGGCGCAGGGCTCCTGGCGCTTGCCCTAACCACAACCAGTGTGGCCCAGGACCAGGAGGACCTTAAATTGAAATTCCCGGCCCCCACCTTGAAGGGGACGCCGGATGAATTGCCGACCGGGAGCAACATCGAGCCCAATTCGGATCAACCGCCCGCCCCGCTCAAGGTGGCCAAAGGCACGGTGAACGTGGCGCTGGGCAAGGAGGTCACGAGCAGTGTGCGGCCGTTCACCGGCGAATTAAGCCAGCTGACCGACGGGAAGAAGGAGGCGTTCGATTACGACACGATCGAGATGCGCAAGGGCACGCAATGGGTGCAGGTGGACCTGGGCAAGCCCTACAAGATCGAAGCCATTGCCATGTGGCACGACCACCGGTACATCCAGGTGGAGCATGACGTCATCCTGCAGGTATCCAATGATCCGGAATTCAAAACCGGCGTGACCACGTTGTTCAACAATGACACGGACAATTCCTCCGGGCTGGGCGTGGGCGCGGATCGGGAATACTTTGAGCGCCATTACGGCAAGGTGGTGGAGGCCAAGGGCGTCACAGCGCGTTACGTGCGCGGTTATACCCGGGGCAGCCATCTGAGTCCGTTGAACTGCTGGCAGGAAATTGAAGTTTACGCCGTCCCGAATCAATGAAGCCATGGAGCGTCCTGGCTTTGCTGTTGGCAGTAGCTGGAGCGCTCGGGCTGCGTACGGCCGGGCTGGGCAACCGCCCGCTGCACAACGATGAGGCGATCAACGCCACCAAGCTCGCCGACCTCTATGAGTTGGGGGCGTACAAATACGATCCTCATGAGTTTCACGGTCCGACGGTGTATTATTTTTCCCTGCCCTTCATTGCGCTGAGCCGGGGCGATCGTTCCGGCGCGGCGGAAATTTCCTTCACGACGACGAATGCGGTGCCGCGTGCCGGGAGGAAGCTGACGCCGGGGGAGGAGGCCGGTGCCGCCCGGGGGGAGGCAGGATTTACCGACGCGCAATTGCGGCTGGTCACGGTCGGATTTGGCGTGGCCCTGCTGCTGGTGTTGCCGTTGCTGCGCGACGGACTGGGGGATGTGGCCATGGTATGGGCGGCGCTGTTTTTTGCGGTGTCCCCGGCGTTTGTTTTTTACAGCCGCTACTTCATTCATGAGATGTTGCTGGTGTTTTTTACGCTGGCGACCCTGGCCGCCGGCTGGCGCTATTGGCGGACTCGCGGGGTGCTGTGGGCCGGCTCAACCGGAGTGGGGCTGGGCTTGATGGCGGCCACCAAGGAAACCTTTGTGCTGACGGTGGCGGCGCTGGTTTTCGCGCTCGCGGCCACTGGCGGCTGGAATGGATGGCGCCGCCGGCGCAGCGGCCTGCCAAAGGATGATCTCGGTGGCGACAAATCCGGACGAGCCGGGTGGAGGGGGCGCATCCCCACCGGGCATCTGGTGTTCGCGGGCGCGCTGGCGGGAGTGGTTTGGCTGCTTTTTTTCACGTCGTTTTTCACCAATCGCGCCGGGCTCTGGGATTCATTGCGCACCTATCAAATCTGGGGACAACGCGCCGGCGGCGCTTCACCGCACATCCAGCCCTGGTGGTTTTACTTCGAACGCCTGCTTTGGTTTCATCCCGCCAAAAGCCCGCCCTGGACGGAGGCGGGGCTGTTGCTCCTGGCGTTGGTGGGAATGGCGGCGGGGTTTTGCGGCAATCTTGCGCGAGTGGCTTCGCCGCTGCTGGTGCGGTTTCTCAGCTTTTTCACCGGCGCGCTGATGCTGATTTACACCGTGATCGGCTACAAGACGCCGTGGTGTGCGCTGAACTTCTGGCTGGGGGTGATCCTGCTGGCCGGTCTGGGGGCGAGTGCGTTGCTTTATTCCCTGCGCGGCCTGATCAACCGCGTGATGATGAATTTGCTGCTTGGCGCGGTCACCCTGCACCTGGGCGTGCAGGCGTGGCTGTTGACGCACCCGTTCACCGCCGATCGGCGCAATCCCTACACTTACGCGCAAACGTCGCCGCACGAGCGGGCGCTCGTCGCGCGGCTCAAGGCGCTGGCGCGTGTCGCCCCGGACGGGCCGGCGCTGATGATGAAAGTGATTTCACCGGAAAGTTACTGGCCGCTGCCGTGGGATCTGCGCGGCTTCAAGCACGTCGGCTGGTACGAGGAATTGCCGGAGGACCCCTACGCTCCCGTGGTGGTTTGCGCCAGCCGGCTGGGGGCGGCGCTCGACGAAAAATCGGGCAAGCGCTGGATCATGACCGGCCTGTACGAATTGCGTCCCAATTACTTTTTGGAGCTGTATGTGGAACGCGGCTTATGGGAGAAATTCGTCGCCACCCTGCCGCGGGAGGCGGATTGACGGAATCGTGACCGCTCCTGCCACTGACGCGGCCCGGCGCCGCCACCGCAAAGCCATTCTCATGCTGCTGGTGGCGACGCTGTTCTGGGGCATCAGTTTTCCCACCGTCAAGGCGCTGGCGCTGGAACAGGCGCGGTTGGTGCCCGGCGTGAGCACCTGGTTTTATGCGTTGACGGTTGCGGTGTATCGGTTCGCGCTGGCCGGGCTGCTGCTGGCCGGGTTGCTGCAGCGGCGGCTTGGCCGGCTCACGCGTCTGGAGGTGGAACAGGGATGCTGGCTCGCGGTGTTTGGCGGCGGGGGCATTTTGTTTCAAATGGATGGCTTGTCGCACACGGACGCCTCCGTTTCGGCATTTCTGACCGAGTTGTATGCGGCGTTCATTCCCATCTGGGTGGCCGTCACCCGGCGCCGCTGGCCGGCTTTTCCAGTGGTGCTCAGTGTCGGCCTGGTGCTGGCCGGTCTGGCCATTCTGTCGGGGCTCGACTGGCGCTCCTTCCACCTGGGACGCGGCGAGATGGAAACCCTCATTGGCTCGTTCTTTTTTGGGGGGCAGATTCTATTGTTGGAGCAGCCCCGGTACGCGCGCAACGATCCCCTGCGGTTCTCGGTGATCATGTTTTTGGCGCTGGCCCTGTTGTGTGTGCCGGGAGTCTGGCTGACGATGCCAAACGTGGCGGCTGTTTGGGGCGTGTTTGCTTCCCCGCCCGCCGCGGGCTTTTTGGCGGTGCTGGTCTTTGTCTGCACGCTGGGCGGATACTTGTTCATGAACCGGTGGCAGCCGGACGTCACCGCGACGGAAGCCGGCCTGATCTACTGTCTTGAACCGGTGGTCGCGAGCGCCCTGGCGCTGTTTCTGCCGGGCTGGTTTTCCGTCTGGTCGGGGGTGGATTACGCGAACGAAGCCCTGACGATGCGATTGCTGCTCGGCGGTGGTCTGGTGACGGCCGCCAACATGGTGTTGCAGAAACGTGGCGGGCACGACCTTCCGACGCCACCGCCAGATGCGCGTTAATTGCGCTTTGACATTGCGGCGGCGGCGGACTATTTCCCCCCGCATGAAACGACGCCTCTGGGGGCCGGCAGTCGGCCTGGTGTTGCTGTTGGGGCCGGTTGCTGCTCCGGGTGAAACATTTCGGATTGCGGCTTACAATCTGGAGAATTATCTCGATCAACCAACGGAATCGCGCCGCCATGCCAAATCGGAAGCCGCCAAGGCCAAGATCCGGGAAACCATCCTCGCCATGCGTCCGGACGTCATGGCCTTTGAGGAAATGGGGCAGTTGAGCGCGCTGCAGGAATTGCAGCGCTCCCTCAAGCAGGCCGGGCTTGACCTGCCGCATTATGAATACGTTCAGGGTTTCGACACCAACATCCACGTGGGCGTGCTGAGCCGTTTTCCCATTGTGGCGCGCCGTTCGCACACCAATGCCAGTTTTCTGCTGAGCGGAAAACGCTTTCAGGTCAGCCGCGGGTTTACGGACGTAACCATTCAAGTGAACGACCGGTACCGCTTTGTGCTGCTGGGCGCGCATTTGAAATCGCGCCGCCCCATTCCCGAGGCGGACGAGGCGGAGATGCGCCACACGGAGGCGCGGCTGTTACGCGAAATTGTGGACCGGTATCTCGCGCAGGACCCGGAACTGAACCTGGTGGTGGTGGGGGATTTGAATGACAACTACAACTCGCGCGCCGTCAAGACGGTGATGGGCACCGGCAAAAACAGGCTTCTGGATACGCGCCCCGCCGAACGGAACGGGGATGACCTTCCCAATCCCACCAATCCCCGCTATTTCCCCCGCAACGTCACCTGGACGCACTATTACGGCGTCGAGGACAGTTACTCGCGTTTGGACTACCTGTTGCTCAGTCCCGGCATGGCGAGGGAATGGGTGAAAGCCGGGACCTACATCCCCACCGTTCCCAACTGGGGCCAGGGTTCGGATCACCGGCCAATTTTGGCGACGTTTGATCCCGGGCGGGAATGATCCCGCGCCTTGTCCGTCAGCAGATGCGCGGCAGCAGCTCGCCACTGGGCATGTCCAAAATCCGGTTCACGCCGATGGCACTGCGGCGGATCACCTGCGGCCGGGCGCTGCTGGTGACGCGGCCAATGCACGCCGCGCCGGCACTGACCGCGTGACGTTGCAAAATTTCCAATGTCCGGGCGGCCGCGGCGTTTTCGACAAACGCGACGAACCGGCCCTCATTGGCGACATGGAGGGGGTCGAATCCCAGCAATTCGCAGGCGGCATGAACTTCCTCACGGATCGGAATGGCCGGCTGGTCAATGGTGATTTCCACCCCGGCGGCCATGGCGATCTCATTCAAGGCGCTGGCCAGTCCGCCGCGCGTCAGGTCACGCAAACAATGCACGACAATCCCCGCCTCCAACAGGGCCCGGACCGGCAGCCACAGCGGTGCGGAATCGCTCTCGATGGGGCTCTTGAACTCCAGCCCCTCGCGCACCGCCATGATGGCCATGCCGTGACGTCCCAGATCGCCGCTCACGATCACCGCGTCCCCGGGACGCACGCGGTGCGGGGCGACTTCGAGCGGATGTTCCAGGACCCCGATTCCGGTGGTGTTGATGTAAATATCGTCACCGCGCCCCCGGTCCACCACCTTGGTGTCGCCGGTGATAATCTGCACCTGACAGGACTGCGCCGCCTGTCGCATGGAGGCCACCACGCGCCGCAGCGTCTCCAGGGCGAGCCCCTCCTCGAGAATGAATCCGCAGCTCAGATACAATGGCCGCGCCCCACTCATTGCCAGGTCGTTGATGGTTCCGTGGATGGCCATGGACCCGATGTCGCCGCCGGGGAAAAACAGGGGGCGCACCACGTAGGAATCAGTGGTCATCGCCAGGCGGCCGGCGGGTGGAGCAAATACGGCCGCATCGTGGCGCGCCTCCAGAACGGGGTTGCGAAAGGCCGGCTCGAACACGTTTTCAAGCAGGTCATGCATCAATCGGCCACCCCCTCCGTGCGCCATCAACACCTGCGCCTGCGGTTGCCGCGGGAGCGGGCAACTTCCGGTTGGCTGGGCGACGGGCGGTTTCATAATCCGGATTCCGGGGTTGACGGACGCCGATAGCGATAGTACGCCGCACAAGCCCCCTCACTGGAAACCATTGTGGCCCCCAAGGGATGCTCAGGGGTGCAACGGCTGCCAAATGCGGGGCACTCCCCGGGTTTTTTCAGGCCCTGCAACACCAAACCCGCCAGACATTCGGCCGGTTCCTGCGCCGGGCGGGTGGACCTTCCAAACTTTTGCTCCGCATCGAACGCCGCATACGCCTCGGCCAGCCCCAGGCCGCTGCGGGGAATTTCACCCAGTCCCCGCCATTTACGCGGCACAATCCGAAAGACCTGGCGGATCAAGGCCTGGGCCGGCACGTTGCCCGCGCGGCGCACCGAGCGGGCGTATTGGTTCTCCACCTCGGCACGGCCGGATTCCAACTGTCGCACCGCCATCAGGATCCCCTGCAGCAGGTCCAACGGCTCGAAGCCGGTCACCACCATGGGCACGTGATACTTGGCTGCCAGAGGCGGATATTCTTCATAACCCATCACCGCGCAGACGTGGCCCGCCGCAAGAAACGCTTGCACGCGACACTCCGGTGCGGACATCAACGCCTCGATGGCGGGCGGCACGAGCACATGGGAGACGAGCATGGAAAAATTGTTCAGCTGCTGCCGGGCCGCTTGCAAAACGGCCAGGGCCGTCGCGGGGGCCGTGGTTTCAAAACCCACGCCGAAAAAAACGACCTCCCTGGTGGGATGCTGCCGGGCGAGTTTCACTGCGTCCAGGGGCGAATAAACCACCCGCACGTCACCGCCCGCCGCGCGCACCGACAACAAATCCGTCGTGCTGCCCGGCACCCGCAACATGTCACCGAAAGAGGTGAAAATGACTTCCGGTCGGGCGGCAATTTCGAGGGCCGCATCAATGATTTCCAGCGGGGTGACGCACACCGGGCATCCCGGTCCATGAATGAGGGTGATCTGCCCGGGAAGCAGCTCGTCAATGCCGAACTTGACGATGGCGTGGGTTTGGCCGCCGCACACTTCCATGATTGTCCAGGGGCGCGTGGTCAGGCGCCGGATCTCGCGCGCAAATTTTTGCGCCAGGGCGGCGTCCCGGTACTCGTCCAGAAATTTCATGACCGGTCCTCCCGCAGTTCCGCCAGCTCGTCCATCCGGCGCAGATACGCGAAGACCTGCTGTGCCTCGTGTTCATCCACCTTGCTCAACGCAAAGCCCACATGCACGATCACGTAATCGCCCACCTGCACCTCCGGCACACAGGCCAGGCTCACGTCCTTGCTGATCCCGCCAAAATTCACCCGCCCCATCCGGGTGAGCGGGTCCGCCCCCGAAATGCTCTCCACTTTTCCTGGAATCGCCAGACACATGTCAAGCCTCCAAGGTTTGCCGTACCGGGGCCAATCCGGCGCGACCGCAGCAACGCGCCGCCGGGCGCCAGTCCGTCTCCGCGGCTGCTGTCCGCCACCACCGTCGCGCCGCGACGACCTGCCCCAGCGCAACGCCCCCGTCGTTCGGCGGCACGCGCTGGTGCCAATACGGCTGCCAGCCCCCGGCCCGCAACCGTTGGACCGTCCGCTCGAGAAGATAGCGGTTTTGAAAGCAGCCACCGCTCAGCAAAACGGACGGGGCCGCAACGTGCCTGGCCACGGTGACAATGGCCTCCGCCAGCGTGTTATGAAACCTCGCCGCGATCTGTCCGGTCGGCGTTGCGCGCTTCACATCCGCGAGCAGCGCGAGAATCAGCGGGGCCCAGTCCAACACCAGCATCTGCCCGTCGTTGCGCAGCGCCAGTTCGTAGGCGTCGTCCGTGGTGACTCCCGCGAGCGCAAACTCGAGTTCCATTGCCGCCTGGCCTTCGAAATGGGAGACCTGGCGCAGATCGGTCAACGCGGCCACCGCATCGAACAGCCGTCCCACACTGGAGGTTGGCGGACAATTCAATCCCCGCCGCAGCAAGGTCTGGAGCACGGCCCGTTCGGCGGGGGCGAATCCCCAGTCCCGTTCGTGCCGGAACGCTGCGGCTGCCCCGGTGGGTTCGTCGGCCAGGACCTGGAGCAGGCCCAAGGCGGCCCGGCGGGGTTCGCGCACGGCCGCCTCGCCGCCCGGGAGCGGAAACGGCCGCCAGTGTGCCACGCGGCGGACGGCGGCATCCGTGACGTGGAAGAATTCACCGCCCCAGATCGTGCCGTCATCGCCATAACCGGTGCCGTCCCAGGCGACCCCGAGCGCGGGCGGTGCAACTTCGTTTTCCGCCAGGCAACTCAAAACGTGCGCCACATGGTGTTGTACGCCAATCAAGCGGGGGGAGCGCCGGCCGGTTGCTGAAGGCGCGGCCGCCGGGGTGCGGGGGGCCGCTGCCACTGTCCGCGCCCAATTCGTGGAGAGGTAATCCGGGTGACAATCCGTGGCAATGAGGGACGGCGTCGTTTCATAAAGGCGCGGCAAGTCAACGGTCGCGCGGCGAAAGGCGCGGTCGGCCGCTTCGGTCTCCAAATCGCCGAGATGCTGGCTGATAAACACCTGGTCGTCCACGGCCAGGGCCACTGCGCTTTTCAGATGCGCGCCCACAGCCAAAATGGCGGGAGCTTCCACGCCGCAGGCGGGCAGGGGGATGGGCAGCGGTGCATACCCGCGCGCCCGACGCAGCACCAGTTCCCGCCCCAGCATCACGCGCACGACGGAATCATCGACGTGCCGGATGATCGGGCGGTTGTGCACCAGAAACACGTCGGCCACCTCGCGCAACCGTTCCCGCGCCTCCAGCTCGTCGGTGCAGATGGGTTCGTCGCTCAAGTTGCCGCTGGTGGCGACGATTGGAAACTGCAGTTCCGCGAGCAACAGGTGATGCAAGGGATTGGAGGGCAGCATGACGCCGAGGTCCGGGTTGCCCGGGGCCACGGCCGCGGCCCACGTCGCGCCGGCCGTCGGGCGGCGGCGCAATAGAACGATGGGCGCTGCGGAGGAAGCCAGCAAGCGCGCCTCCAGCGGGGAGACGACGCAAACTTGCTTGACCCGGTTCAGGTCGGGAAACAGCAGTGCCAGCGGTTTTGCCTCACGCTGCTTGCGGGCGCGCAGCCGGCGCACCGCCGCCTCGTTCCGCGCGTCCACCAGGAGGTGGAAGCCGCCGATGCCTTTCGCGGCGACGATGTGTCCGCAGCGGATCACGTGGGCCGCCGCCAGGAGCGCCTCGTGACCCCGCGCCAGCGGGCGGGGCGGCTCATCGCGCCGGCGCGGACCGCTGCCGGTGTCCCCGGGCCACAGCTCGAGCTGCGGGCCACATTGGGGACAGGCGTTGGGTTGCGCATGGAAGCGCCGGTGGGCCGGGTCGTCATACTCGTGCTGGCACTCCGGGCACATGCGGAAGGATTTCATCGTCGTGTGCGCACGATCGTAGGGCAGTGCTTCGATGATGCTGAAGCGCGGACCGCAGTGGGTGCAATTGGTGAATGGGTAGAGGTAACGCCGGTTGGTTGGATCAAAAATTTCACGCTGACACTCCGGGCACGTCGCCAAATCCGGCAGCACCAGGGTGATTTTGCGGCCGCGCGAACTGCTTTCGCGAATGATAAAATCCGTGTAGCCGACGGGATCAAGCCAGGAGGTCTCGCAACTTTGGATGTGGCTGTGGGGCGGCGGTGCCGCGGTGAGGCGCAGGAGAAACTGCTCCAGTTCCGGGCGCGAACCTTCCACCTCGATGCAGACGCCCTGCGGCGAGTTGTTGATCCAGCCCCGCAGGTCCAGTTCCCCGGCGAGCCGGTAAACATGGGGTCTGAACCCCACGCCTTGCACTGCGCCACGAATGACCAGCCGCAGGCGCGCACACGGTGCAGCAGATGGACAAGATGTCAGGCTCATGGTTCAACGGTCGGGATGCCCCCGACATGCTGAATGTGCGCTGAATGCCGGACGGCCGCCCGCCGCCAATTGGCAATCCCTGCCCATGAATTGTCAAGGAACGCAAAGCGAAACCGGCCGTGGCGCAGTAACTTGTTGCGGATTGAGATGCATGAAGTGGCACTCATGACGGAAGCGGTCCGGCTGGCGGTGGAGGCCGCGCGCGCGGCCGGCGCACAACGGGTGACGGCCCTGCGATTGCGCGTCGGCGCCCTGAGCGGGGCGGCACCGGAGGCGATGGAGTTTGCCTGGGATGTGGTCCGGCGCGGCACGCTGCTGGCAGATGCCCGATTGGAGATTGAGCGGGTGCCTGCGGTCGGCTGGTGTCCGAGCTGCCGGGTGGAATTTGACACGACCGGATGCTGGAGTGAGTGCCCGCGCTGTCAGGAGCCGGCTGGGGAACTGCGGCGGGGCAGGGAACTGGAGATTGCCTCGATGGAGCTGGAATAAGTCCGGGAGGCGGACAAGAAAACGATGGAGGAATTATGTGCAAAGAATGCGGCTGTGAATCAGGAGCCGGGGGCGCGGTTGCCGGCGTGGGCGAACCTCGTCATCCGCACGGTGCGGATCCTGCCCACCCACCGGGCCCGCGGCAGCGCGCAGACAGGGCGGACGCGACACTGGCGACGCTTGAGCTGAACCGTCCATTGTTGGAAAAGAACGACCGGTTGGCGGAGCGGAATCGCGGCTTTTTCAAGGCCAAAAAGTTGCTCGTGCTGAACCTGGTTTCCGCACCCGGTTCGGGCAAGACGGCGTTGATCCGGGAAACGGCGCTCCGCTTGCGGGGCAGACTGCGCGTGGGCGTCATTGTAGGGGATCTGGCCACGGACAATGACGCAGCCCGGCTGCGCACCGCGGAAATTCCGGTGGTGCAGGTCACCACGGGAACGGTTTGTCATCTGGATGCGGAAATGGTGGCGCAGGCGGCCTCCCAGCTGAATCTCGATGCGCTGGACGTGCTGTTCATTGAGAACGTCGGCAATCTGGTCTGCCCGGCCGATTTTGACCTGGGCGAGGATTTGCGGGTGGTTTTGCTGGCGACTCCCGAAGGCGAGGACAAACCGCTCAAATATCCGCCCCTGTTCCATTCCGCCCACGTAGTGCTGGTGACCAAAAGCGACCTGGCCGCGGCGGTTGAATTTGACCGGGGCCAGGCGCTGGCGAATCTGAAGCGGATCAGTCATCACGCGGAAATTTTCGAGCTGTCCGCCCGGACCGGAGACGGGATGGCCGCCTGGCTGACGTTCCTGGAGCAGGCGCGGGCGCGGAGCTGAAGCTGCGGCAGGAGAGCTGAACTCCGGGTTGCGGCCGGGCCGGAGAAACGCTTGTTTGTGGGCGGCGCAGGAACGCGGTTCCCTATAAAGCAGACCACATTTTATAGTGGTTCATTTCAAGCGTTGCATTAGTCTGGCGCCACCATGAAAAAACTCGGTGTCGGGTGTGCGATCGTCGGAGGGCTCGGCTTCATTGTCCTGGTGCTCGTCCTGATGGCCGGAGCCGGTTACAACGGACTGGTCAAACGCTCGCAAAAGGTGGATGCCGAGTGGGCGCAGGTCCAGAATGTTTACCAGCGTCGCGCGGATTTGATTCCCAACCTGGTGGCCACGGTTGCGGGCGCCGCCAACTTTGAAAAGTCCACCCTCACGGCGGTGACCGAAGCGCGTGCGTCCATCGGCCAGCTCAAGGTGGACGCCCACACTGCACCCACCGATGCCGCCAAGCTGGAGGCGTTCGATCGTGCGCAGCATCAGCTCGGCGCGGCGCTGGCCCGCCTGCTGGTCGTGGTGGAACGCTATCCGGAACTGCAGGCGACGGCCGGTTTCCAGGACTTGCAGGCGCAGCTCGAGGGGACGGAGAACCGCATTGCGGTGGCGCGCCGCGATTTCAATCTGGCGGTTCAGGATTACAACACGGCGATCAAATCGTTCCCCGCCTTGTTCTATGCCGGCGCGTTCGGCTTCAGTCCCAAACCCTATTTCAGCGCCTCACCGGGCGCGGAAACGCCGCCCCAGGTGCAGTTCGACCCGGGAGGCGCTGCGACCAAACGGCCCTGAGGCCATGCGGCGCGCGCTCCTGCTCCTTGCGCTGTTGTTCGGCGTTGCGGGCCTGGTTGCCGAGGTGGTTCCACCGGCCCCGCAACGTTACTTCAACGACTACGCGCAAGTCGTCCCGCCGGAAATCGCGGAACAACTCAACCGAACATTGGAGGACTTCGAACGGGAAACTTCGGATCAGATCGTGGTGGCCATCTTTCCCGAAATGCAGTCGGATTCCTCCGTTGAGGATTATACGGTGCGCGTTGCCCGGGCGTGGCAAGTGGGGCAGCAGGATCGCAATAACGGCGCGGTGCTGTTCGTGTTCCTCCGGGACCGGAAGCTGTATATCCAGGTGGGCTACGGGCTGGAGGGCCGGCTGCCGGACGCGCTCTGCAAACGGATCATTGAGACGGAGATCAAACCCCGCTTCAAGGCCGATGACTACAGCGGCGGTCTGACGGCCGGCGTGCGATCACTCCTGCAGGCGGCGCGGGGTGAATACCGGGGGACGGGACGCACCGTCGCCGATTCGACCGGCCGCCCTCATTCCAGCGGGATTCCTCCGTGGTTCAGCCTGATTTTCATGATGGGGATCGCCTCCTGCGTTGTGGTCGCCGCGATGCGCCGGCGTTTCCAGCGGCGTGGGCGGGGATGGATCATTTCCAGCAGTGGTGGCGGCTGGTCCGGCGGCGGGGGCAGTTTCGGTGGGGGAGGCTTCTCGGGTGGTGGCGGCAGCTTCGGCGGGGGCGGTGCAGGGGGGAGCTGGTAAAATGAAGGTGACCAAAATTATCCAGCAAGTGCATGAGGACGAAATCATCGCCGCCATCCGTCTTGCGGAAGCAATGACTTCCGGCGAGTTGCGGGTGTTCATCAGCCAGGGGCGGGCGGCCGATCCGCTGGCGGCGGCGTGGGAACAGTTTCACCGGCTGGGCATGACCCGGACCCGCGAACGCAATGCGGTGCTGATTTATCTCGCGCCGGCCACGCGGAAGTTTGCAGTGATCGGTGACCGGGCAATTCACGCCCGTTGTGGTGATGGATTTTGGCAGGAGCTTGCGTTGAGCATGGCCGGACATTTCCAAAGATCCGAGTTCACCGAGGGCATTTTGCAGGGTATCCGACGCGCGGGCGAACTGCTGGCCAGACATTTTCCGCGGCGTCCTGGTGACGCCAACGAATTGCCCGATCACGTGGCGCGGGATTGAGCCGCGCTTGAGCGATCCTCCTCGTTGCGGGACTCACTGTTGTCGGGGAGGTTTACCCGGCGTTGAATGGCTGCCGTCGCCTCGACACAATGGGTTTGGGCTTCGGGCGACAGCGTCTCGCTAAACTCCATGTGGCGGGCGGGAATGGTGAGCCACCAGGCCGCCGGCACGTGACCAAAGACCTCGCGGGCCAGCGCCAGCAGGGTGCGGGGATCGGCGGCGTGCGCCATCAATTGCGGGGTTGGACCGGGCGTGAGCGGACGCCATTGCACTTCCCGGGGCGCATCCACTGCTGCATCCACAAAAATCACCCGTTCCGCGCGGGCGAGAAGCGCGGCATGTTCAGGCGAGAGCTGCTGGCAGGAGCAGGTTTGCACGCCGGGCAGGCGCAACGCGGCCACCGCCTCGGCGATGCGCGGGCCCACGCCATCATCGCCGCGCAGCGTGTTGCCATAGCCGATGACCAGCCACGCGGTCTTGGCTGTGGCGCGGGTGGCGGCGGGGGGGGATTGTGGCCGGCGCGTCCTCATGTGGCGGCACCCGGCGCGGCGGCGGGCAACGGCGCGTCATCCCCGCGGGTCACCTCATCGAGGATCGTGTGGTCCGGTCCGATCAACTGCACGTGCAGCGGCATCCGGCCCACGGCATGCGTGGAGCAGCTCAGGCACGGATCGTAGCAGCGGATGCCGTGTTCGACACGATTCAACAGCTGCTCCGGGATCTTCCCGCGGCCCTGGATGTAGTGCCGTGCGATCTGCGCCACGGTCCGGTTCATTGCCAGGTTGTTCTGACCGGTGGCAACGATCAAATTGACCTTTTGCAGCAGGCCGTTGCGATCCACCGTGTAATCATGAAACAGCGTGCCGCGCGGCGCCTCGCTCACCCCCACGCCCCGGCGGTTGTTGATGCCCGCGTCGGCGCGCAGCTCGGAGCTCAACAATTCATCGTCCTCCAGATAGCGTTCGATGTACTCCAGGGCCGCCAGGATCTCAATCAAACGGGCGTAATGGTAAAGGAACGAGGAGGTCACCGCGCCCTGGCCGAGGCGTTTGAATTTCACCAGCTCGGCGTCCGCCCGCGGCACCCCCATTTGCGAGCAGACATTCAGACGCGCCAGCGGGCCGACCCGGTAGATGCCTGCGGGAAAACCCAGCGGGAGATAGTACGGGGATTTCAGGTAGGAGCTGGTTTGCACGGACTCGCCAATGACCGTGGGATAATTGCCGGCATCAATCTGATCGGCGATCACGCGGCCGTGGCTGTCGGTGAAGCGCAGTTTGCCGCCGTGATGTTCCCAAGTGCCGTCCTCCGCCACGAGGCCCATGAACAATGACGGGAAGTTGCCAAAGGTTTCCAGTTCGCGTTGATGGGTTGCCAGGGTCTGTTCCCACAGCGTGAACGCGGTTTGCACCGTGGCCTGGGCCTCGGGCAGCCAGTGGCGGATGCGTTCCCGCCCCTCCGGAGTCAACGGGCTGCGCACGCCGCCGGGCACGGCCCAGGCCGGATGGATCTTGCGTCCGCCGAGAATTTCAATGATTTCCTGGCCGAACTGGCGCAACCGGATGCCGGCGCGGGCGAGGGCCTTGTTGGCGCCGATCAACCCGAAGACATTGCGTTGCGCTTGCGGCGTGTCCCAGCCGAGCAGGAAGTCCGGCGCGCTCAGGTGGAAGAAACTCAGCGCGTGACTCTGCACAAACTGCGCGAGGTTCATGAGGCGCCGCAACTTGTCGGCGGCGGGGGGGATCTCCACCGCCATGATGGCGTCGCCTGCCTTGGCGGAGGCGAGCAGATGACTCACCGGACAAATCCCGCAGATGCGCGGGGTGATGCCCGGCATTTCCGTGTAGGGTCGGCCCTCGCAGAATTTTTCAAACCCACGGAACTCTACGACATGAAATTCCGCATCTTCCACATTGCCCGCGTCGTCCACGAAGAGGCTGATCTTGGCGTGACCCTCGATGCGGGTCACCGGATCGATGAGGATGCGTGTGGCCATAAGCGTGTTTGGTTGATGGAACTACCCAAATTTCAGCTCCGCGCCGGCCAGCTGCGGGGCCGCGCCGGCCAGCAGCTGGGTGACAACTGTTTTGATCTGCCCGGCCGGCGGCGGACAGCCGGGTAAAAAGTATTCCACCGGAACGACCTGGTGCACGGGCAGCACGCGCGGCAGCAGGGGAGGTACGATCCCATCGGCCCGGGGTACACGGGGATTATTCTGCGCGTGCTCGATGTAGGCGTGCTGCAACACGCTCTCGGCATTGCCCAGCCCCAACTGGTTGCGGATGGCCGGCACGTTGGCGGTCACCGCACAATCGCCAAAGGCCACCAGGACTTTCGTGTGACGCCGGATGCGGTGCAGGATTTCAAGGTTGTCGGTGTTGCAAACCGCGCCTTCAATGAGACAGACGTCCACGTTTTCGGGATACTCCTTCACATCCACAACCGGGCTGTACACCAGTTCCACCTGGTCCACGAGTTCGAGCAGGAATTCGTCCAGATCGAGGAACGACATGTGGCATCCGGAACATCCTCCCAACCAGACGGTGGCCAAACGCACTTTCATAAGGTTCGCGTTAATCCGTAATCCATTCTTTTTTCTGTCGGGCCGTCACCAAAAATTCGAGCCGGTGGCGGTCCCGCACCATTTCCCCGACCGTGGCGCCCTTGTGGAACAGCGCCCCCGTGGGACACGCCTGGACGCACTTGCCGCACGCGGTGCAACTGTCCGCCTCGCCCCACGGCTGGTTCAGATCGGTGATGATGTGTGCGCGCGCGCCGCGGCCGGAGACGTTCTTTGTGCCCGCGCCTTCGACGTGCCAGCAGGCGCGCACGCAACGGCTGCACAGCACGCAGCGGTTGTGATCCATGCCGAAAAGCCGGTGGGTGTGATCCACGCCCCACCGGGGGGTCCGGTATTCATAACGCACGTGATCCATGCCGAGGGAGTATGCCAGCGTCTGCAGTTCGCAATGTCCGTTCGCCACGCACACGGCACAGATGTGATTGCGCTCGGCGAACAGGAGTTCCAGCGTCATGCGCCGGTACTTCCGGAGGCGTTCACTGTTGGTGAGTACTTCCATTCCCTCGGCAACCCTGGTGGTGCAGGCGGGCACGAGCTTGGTCAGCCCCTTGACCTCCACCAGGCACAGGCGGCACGCGCCCACGTCGTAAATGCCCTCCAGGTGACATAACGTCGGAAGGGTTATCCCGGCTTCCTTGGCCGCCTGAAGCAGGGTCGCGCCCTCCTCGGCGCTGAGGTGCTTGTCGTCAATGGTCAAGGTCTTGGCGGCCATAACTGTTCCTCATCCGGTCGCGGTCGGTTGTGGTGATGTCGCCTCGTTGCGGTGCCAGCCGGTCTCCGGCTGCAGCAAGGCTTCGTATTCGTGGCGGAAAAACCGCAACGTACTGAGCGTCGGGTTCGGCGCCGTCTGTCCCAAGCCGCACAGGCTCGTGTTTTTCACCAGGTCGCAAAGCTCCTCGAGTTTCGTCAGATCGTCCCGCGTGCCCTGCTGGCGGGCGATCTTGTCGAGCAGGTGGTGCATCTGGACGGTGCCCGCGCGGCAGGGAATGCATTTGCCGCAGGATTCGTCCATGCAGAACTCCATGAAGAAGCGGGCGACCTCCACCATCCGCGTGGTTTCGTCCATGACGATCATGCCCCCGGAACCCATGATGGAACCCAATTGCCCAAGCGACTCGTAGTCCACCGGGGTGTCCAGATGTTCCGCAGGAATGCAACCGCCCGAAGGTCCCCCGGTCTGGACCGCTTTAATGCGCCCGCCCGCCGGCGCGCCGCCGCCCATTTCCTCGGCGATCACCCGCAAAGGGGTCCCCATTGGCACTTCCACCAGGCCGGTGTTCCGGACCTTGCCCGCCAGCGCAAACACTTTCGTGCCCTTGCTTTTTTCCGTGCCCACGCGTGCGAACCACTCCGCCCCATGGCGGAAGATTGGCGGCACATTGGCAAAAGTTTCGACGTTGTTGATCAGGGTCGGACAGCCGAACAAGCCACTCTCTGCGGGGAAGGGTGGCCGGGGACGGGGCGTGCCGCGTTTGCCTTCCACCGAAGCGATCAAGGCCGTTTCTTCACCGCACACGAAGGCGCCGGCGCCGATGCGGATCTCGATGTTGAAATGAAAGGGCGACTCGAAAATTCCCGCGCCGAGCAGCCCGAGTTGCTTTGCCTGTTTGATGGCGGTTTGGAGCCGAGTGATGGCCAATGGATATTCGGCGCGCACGTAGATGTAACCTTGATCCGCTCCGACCGCGTAGGCGGCGATGGCCATCCCTTCCAGAATACAGTGCGGGTCGCTTTCCAGAACGCTGCGATCCATGAACGCTCCGGGATCCCCTTCGTCCGCATTGCAGATCACGTATTTCTTCAGCCCGGTGGATTTCGCCACCGTGCCCCACTTGAGTCCGGTGGGAAAGCCCGCGCCGCCGCGTCCGCGCAGCCCGCTTTTGACCATGACCTCCACCGCGTCTTTGGGGGTCAGGTCACGCAGGACGCCCAACAGCGCCTGGTAGCCGTCCTGGGCGATATAGCTTTCAATGCGGTCCGGATCCACCACGCCGCTGTTGGCGAGGACGATGGACAATTGTTTTTTGAAGAAGGCGGCTTCCGGATCGCCCTGCTGCGCCTCCGCCGTGCCGCCCTGGAGCGCGTTAATGATGGATGGGGCGTTCGCTTCGGTGACCCGGATGTAGAGCGTATTCCGAGGATCGGCCTGCACCAGCGGTCCTTCGCAACACAATTTCATGCAGCCTACGCCCCGCACTTCGACCTGATCGCTCAAGCCCGCGCTGGCGACGGCGTTCTCGAGCTGTTCCTTCACCTGTTTGGCGCCGGAGGACAGGCATCCCGCCGCCTGGCAGCAGCGCAAGGTGATCTTTTTGCGCGCCGCCAGTTCGCGCTCCTGGATTTGCAATAGATCGTTGCGGGTCATGGCGTCATCCACTGTTCAATTCGGGCCACGGCCGATTCCGGCGTGGCGTGCGGCGTAACCACCCCGTCGTAAACCACGGCGGGAGAAATGCCACACGCACCGATGCACCGGGCGGTTAACAGCGAAATCTGATTATTCGGGGTGGTTTCGCCCGGTTGAATTTTTGCCTGTTGCTGGATGGCCGCAATGACCTTGTCCGCTCCCTTGACGTAGCAGGCCGTGCCCATGCACACGACGCAGGTATGTTTGCCCTGGGGTTTCAGGGTGAAGAAATGATAGAAGGTGGCCACGCCATACACGCGACTTGGCGGCAGCTTGAGTTTGTGCGCGATGAAGAGGAGCAAATCGTCTTCGAGGTAGCCGAACAGTTCCTGAGCCTTGTGGAGCACCTGAATCAGCGCGTCCTGCCGGAACAGGTGCTTCTTCATGTGGACTTCGAGGATCTTGAAGCGTTTGTCGCCGGAAGCATGTTCCAGCGCGGTCTGGAGCCGCTTGCGCGTCGGGGTTGTCAGCATGGCGTTCATACCTGGACGTCCCATCGGACTCGTCGAAGGTGGCCAGGTCTCTCATTGTCCCTTTCCGACTCTGCAGCGGCCCACGCTTCGACGAGCCGAGGTTATTATGGAACAGAACGGGGCGGCCGCTTCCCGGAAATTGCGAAAGACAAACCGCTTTTTGTGGACGTGCCGGGCCCGACCGGCGCGGTCCTGCGCGTCCGGCTCTGGACAGGGCTTGCTTTTTGGCGCTGCGCGTGTGTCCTGTGCGTGTGCAAGGCGGAAATTCCCGACCACGGCATGCCCGGTTGGCAGTGTTGTTCTTCATCCAATGGATGGGACTGGCCACCTGGACCGTGCCGTTGACGCTGGTGTTGAACGCCCATGGTTACGCCGCGATTCAACCGCTGGCATTCGCCACCGGGGCCGTGGCCGCCTTTGTAGCGCCGCTGTTTTTCGGGGCGATGGCCGACCGGCACATGGCGCCCGTGCGTGTGTTGCGGCGGCTCGCCTGGGGCGCGGCGATCACGCTGGCCGGCGTGGGGCTCGCCATCAGCTGGCAATGGCCGGGCTGGGCGGTGTTGGGGTTGATCCAACTGTACCATCTCTGTTCCGCACCCACCACCAGCGTTTCCACCGCCATTACGATGGCGCAGATGGACGCCCCCAAACGGCAGTTCGGCCCGGTGCGCGCGCTGGGGACGCTCGGCTGGATGGCCGGGTGTCTGCTGATCAGTCTGCTCAACGCGGACAGTTCGCCGCGCGCCGCCTTTTGCGGGGCCATCACCTGGGGCGGGCTGGCCGGCTTTACTTTGTTCCTGCCCGCCGTGACGCCGCCGGCCGCAGCCGGACGGCTCACCTGGCAACAACGACTTGGGCTGGATGCCATCACGTTGTTGCAACACCCGGATCACCGCGTCATTTTTCTTTGCGCCTGCCTGTTGAACATTCCGCTGGCGGCGTTTTATCCCTACACGCCGCCGCAGCTGGTCGAGCTCGGGTTGCGCAAATCCGCCGCCTGGATGTCGCTATCGCAAATTACCGAGATTTTCATCATGATCCTGCTGGGCGCGTTGCTGGCCCGTTGGCGATTGAAATGGATTTTGCTGGCGGGCCTGGGCTGTGCGCTGGCGCGCTATGGGTTGTTCATGCTCAACCTCAAGTGGGGGGTCATCACCGGCATCGCGCTGCATGGCTGCGTTTACACCTTGTTTTTTACCACCTCGCAGATTTACGTGAATGAGCGGGTGGACCCGGCCTGGCGCACCCGCGCCCAGGCGTTGCTTACGCTGATGACGAGCGGCGCGGGTTACTTGATCGGTTACCTGGCTTGCGGCTGGTGGTTTCACTGGTGCGGTGGACCGGACGCCACGCGCTGGCCAGAATTCTGGGGTGCGCTCGCAGTCGCGGTTGGCGGGGTGACCGCCTACTTCCTGGCCGCCTATCGCGGCCGTACCCGCAAGCATCTGTAAGCCCGGTGGTCGGCGGCCGGACCAAGCCCGCGCCGGGAGTGGGTGGGCGATCGCGTTCCGTCAGGAAGGGCCGCCATCCGGACGGCCAGCCCGGGAACGCGCTTTGCGCCCACCAGTTCCTGCCCCGGACGTTGCCCCGGAATCAGGCAGATGAGGATGTTCGCCACGGTTTCCGCTGGGCGGCTCTCAATGAACGAACGGTAGTCCTCATAGCACTCGTCGTTGCGCGCGCCCAGCTTGCGGACATATAAGGCTTCGCGGTCGTTCTTATCCCATTCGCGAAATCCGCGCTGGCGGAGGCAGTCTTTGTCGTCGCCAAGGAGTTCTTCCAGGCTGCCCCGGGCCACGCCGGTGAGTTTGATCTCGCTTTCCTTGGACGTGCCGGACACCTGGCTGCCTTCGGAGATGTTCTTGTTGCCGCTGCGCGCGGCCTGCACCATCTGGTCGTGCGTGCGGGACTTGCGATCTATGAACCGGTCGCAGAAGCGGACCGTGGCATCGTAGATGATCTGGGATTTGCGGTAGGCGAGGAGGTCTTCGTAGCCACCGTGCGTCGGAATGAAGCCGGGATAGGACGGAGAAGGCGGGGTGGGCGAATTATCGCGTGGAGTGGCACGCTTCGTCGGATTGACCTTCCTGGTCCTTTCTTCTGGCATAACTACAGCCCCAGCTTCTTGAACCGGTTGTTCACTTCCTTGAAATGGAAATCCAGCGAGCAAAGTTTCTCCAGTTCGCCTTTCTTGAAATGCCTGGCTACGTCCGGCGTGGCTTTGAGGATTTCCACGAAATCCGCGTCGTCGCGGCCGGCGTGTTTGACTTCCCAGGTTTTCATGGCGGCGTCCTGCACGAGTTTGTAGGCGGCTTCGCGCGTCAGGCCTTTGCGGATGAGCGCCAACAGCACCGTCTGGCTGTTCCACATGCCAAGCGAGAGGCCGAGATTCTTCTTCATGTTCGCCGGATACACGACGAGGCCGTCCATCAGGCGCGTGAGCAGACCGAACATGTAATCGAGCAGCGTGCAACTGTCCGGAAAGATGATGCGCTCGACGCTGCTGTGGCTGATGTCGCGCTCGTGCCAGAGGGCGACGTTTTCCAGCGCGGCCACGGCGTTGCCGCGCAGCACGCGCGCCAGCCCGGTGAGCCGTTCCCAGGTGATGGGATTGCGCTTGTGCGGCATGGCGCTCGAACCTTTCTGGCCCTTGGTGAACGGCTCTTCGGCTTCGAGCACTTCGGTGCGTTGCAAATGCCGGAACTCCACCGCCCAACGCTCGATGCTCGCGCCGACGAGCGCTATCGTGTTTTGAAATTCCGCATGGATGTCGCGCTGCACGACCTGCGTGGCGATGGGCGCGGGTTGAATGCCCAGCTTTTTGCAAACGTAAGCCTCGACGCGCGGCGACAAATGCGCGCTCGTGCCGACGGCGCCGGAGATTTTCCCGACGCCGACGACTTCGCGCACGGTTTCCAAACGACGGAGAGCGCGTTTGAACTCGTCATACATGAGCGCCAGTTTCAGGCCGAACGTCGTGGGTTCGCCGTGGATGCCGTGACTGCGGCCCATGCAGGGCGTGAACTTGTGTTCCTTCGCGCGGCGGGCGATGACGGGCAGGAGCTTTTTCACGTCGGCCATGAGAATGTCCGCGCTCTGCTGCATCTGCACGGCGTAGCAGGTGTCGCCCACGTCGCTGCTGGTGAGACCGAAATGAAACCAGCGGCTGGCGTTGTCGTTAATGGCCTCGGCCACGGCGGTAGTGAAGCCAATGACGTCGTGATTGAGCGTCTTTTCCAGTTCGCGCTGGCGCGCGACGAGACCGGGCAGGTCGGCCACCCATTTGTCGCAACCGGCCTTGATTTTCCTGAAATCCTTGGCGGGGACGACGCCTTCCTTCACCAACGCTTCGCTGGCGAGGAGTTCGATCTGCAACCAGATCTTGAGCTTGTTTTCGTCGGTCCAAATGGCCCGCATTTCCGGGCGGGAATAGCGCGTAATCATGCGGTGCAATTAAAAGTGAAAACGACCAAATTAAAAAGACGGAAGTGTCGAAACGGATGGCGTCGATCCGGCGGGCGGAATTGCGCTGGATTTCCGGGGGAATTGATTTGGCCTGAGCGGGTGGTCCTGTTAGGGTGCGACGGTGCGACAGGCAAAAAAATCCAATTCGTCCCGGCGCGTCAAACTGACCGACAAACAGAGCGAGCGGGATCACCGGCAGCTCCGCATTGACAAGGTGGGGGTGCGGCGCCTGCGTTTCCCCATCCAGGTGCGCGACAAGGCGCGGGCGATCCAGAACACGATTGCCACGGTTGGCTTGTTTGTGGATCTGCCCAAGGAATTCAAGGGCACGCACATGAGCCGGTTCGTGGAGGTGTTGAACGCGCACGGGGACATCATCTACGTGGCGAACATCTCGGAAATTCTGTATGCGTTGCAAAAGAAGCTGAACGCGACCACGTCGCGGATCGAGATGGAATTTCCCTACTTCATGTCCAAGCGCGCCCCGGTTTCGGGCAAGGTGAGCCTGATGGATTACACCGCCCGGTTTGATGCGACGGCCACCCGCGATGACATTGATTTCGTGCTGACGGTCCGGGCCCATGTTACCACGCTGTGTCCGTGTTCGAAGGCGATCGCGAAGTACGGCGCACACAATCAGCGCGGCGAAGTCACCGTGCAGGTCCGCTTCAAGCGGCCGGTGTGGATCGAGGACATTATCAGCATGATCGAAAGCTCGGCCAGCTCCGAGCTTTACACGCTGCTCAAGCGGGTGGATGAGAAAGCCGTGACCGAACGGGCGTACGAAAACCCGGTTTTCGTCGAGGACCTGGTCCGGAACATCGTGGTCAAACTCAAGGCGCATGCCGACATCACCTGGTACCGCGTCGAGGCCGAGAACCAGGAGAGCATTCATAACCACAACGCGTACGCCTGCATTGAAAAAGGTTGAGGTGACGCGCGCCCCGGTCCGGTCCTGAGGGCAGGAGAGGCGCCGCTCCAGTCCGCCCGGGGGTGATTACTCCGTGCCGAGCGGCTCGTCCAGTTCCAGCCGCACCACATCGTACATCACCCCTTGTGTCCAACTGGTGGCGTGGGATTTCAGCTGGATCACGTTCACTCCCGTTTCCAGCCGGTTCGCCTCGAAGGTCAGGGAACGTTCCACCCAGAACGCCCGGATGCCATCCTGTTGCATCGCGCCGGTGGAAGGCAGCAGGCCCGTATCGCCAATGGGGTGGTGATTCACAAAAACCTCCACCCGGCAACCCGCACTCGTCCTGCAGAAGGCGAGGCGCAACGTCGCTTTGCCCTGGGGGGACTGCGACAAGCCGAAGCGAATGGTCCAGGTGGTCGGCTCCACTTCGCGACTGCCGACGCGGATGTATTGCGCCAGATCCATGGCCGGTTCGCCGTCCTCGCTGACCGGTGGCAGGTTGGTCGTCAGGAGGCGCGGAGGCTGGACGTAGTTCCAATCCCGCCGCCAATCGCTGCGGCCGATGACATAATCCACGTCCTCGGGAAAGTCCTTCGGGTAGTCGAGATACAGTCCCCATTGCCAATAGTGGTCGCCATGACGAAACTCTCGCGCGGTACGATCGGGCACGCCGATCTGCCACAACGTGCGTCCGTAGCGTTGCGGTGTCCACGTTTGCCCATTCAGATGTTCGGATTGGCCGGAGCGCACGACGATGTTCGAGCGCGTGAATTCGCCGATGACCCCCTCGGCCATGGCGTGCAGGTGATAACGGCCGGGGCGTACGTTGGGAAGGGTGAATTTGCCGTTGGGATTGGCGGAAATCCAGAACTGATAGAATTTACCGTCGCGCTGCCAGTCAACGAGCTCCGGGAACCCGCCGCGCAACGGCAGGGCGGCCGGCGCGGGGCTGGCGGCGACCGCCTCGTTCGTGGAGGTCGGGGAGCTTGACGGGCCCGGCCGTTGGCTGGGAATGTAGCTGGCTGCGGTCAGGCCCACCCACATGTTGCTGACCTGCAATTGCGGATCGAGCGGGTCCTTGACCTGGATTTGTCCACTGATGGTGCCGCGCGCGGCGTCGGCTGGATAGGCGGCGTTGTGGACCCATTCATAAGGCCAGCTGCCGACTTCAAACCGGGCGCGCCGGAGGGCCTCGCGCCACAGGTTTTCCGGGGCCGCCCCGGTATTGCAGTAAATCACGAACGGACCAATGATTTTCATCCAGTCTTCATGCTCCGCCACCACGAGCGAGCTGCCGCCGTAATGGGTGCCGAGCCAAAGATTGACCAGAGTGGGCGGGCCGCCGGGCTGGGCATCAAGATACCCGGTCAGTTCGACCTTGGTGGGGCCGCCGGCCAGGTATTCAAAACTCGGGTTGATGAACCACAGACCGACCTGATGTTTTGTGCTGGCCCAGCCGTAAGCGGGCAATTCGTAGAGCGGCGCGGCGTAATCGTATTTGTATTCGACCTGGCCCCGATGCGGCCCTGTCGTGAGCCGGCGCGCTTCCAGAGGATTCAATGGTGTGCCGGCATCCCAATCCTCACCCGTCGGCATTTGGCGGCGGCGTTGCGCGTTGACGGTCAGGTAATCGAACACCTCCGGATTGAGGCGCGCGGCAAAACCCGCTTCCGAAATGCTGAAGGCCGGGTAATTGGTCGGATGCATCCAGATTGCGTATGTGTACAGTGCGCTTTCCCCCTGGCCCAGGGCGTAGCGCAGTTCCAGGTCCACCGGAGCGGTGGGAGCGTTGGACGCGTTGAAAAACCCAATGGCCACCTCGGCGCGGATTCCCTCGTTGTTTTGCGGCGCAATTGTGATGCGCGCGGATTTGATGGGGCCGCCGGGAAATGAGCCGCGGTTGAACCACTTTGCGCCGGCGACCCGCCCGGGGAGCGGCGGCAGGAGCATTTCCCGGCCCTGGTAACGGAGAGAGGCGATCTCACCGGTGGCTTTTTCGATACGGACCTGTAGCAGGTCGTTATCGAGAACAAAGGTGGACCCGGTTTCGCGCAACTGCACCGGAACTGGTCCGGAGGTTTGGTTCTGACCGTCGCAGGACCCCGCGTACCAAACCATTGCCGCAGTCAACATCAGGATTGCTGTCTTGCCAGTCATCAATGAACCCCCGGCGAGCGACCCGCGCCTCGTGCTCATCTCCTAGTCGTCCAGCTCCGGGCTGAATTGATTGGGGGCATTCTTTGCGCACAGACCGGGACATTCAAGTTGAATCGTTGTCACCCCGGAAAATGCTGATCGAGGTCGGGACACAGCCATTTCCCGTTCCCGGTGCGTCCGGATGTCTGCGCCCTGCCCGGTGCGCAAGGGGGACATCTGGCTTCATCAGCGGTGGCCCCGGCTGCGCTTGACGAAGGACGGCAAGCTGGGGTTGCCGTCGCGCGGCGATTAACGCCGGGCCTCCGGATACAGGGAGGGTTGTCGGAACGGACCGGCTTTGAGCCTTGCCAAATCCTCGGCAGTGAGCGCCGTGGCGCTGAACAGAACGACTCCGGAGGCCCCGAGCTTCCGCGCCTGCTCGATTTCCTGCAACACCGTGGGCAACGGGGTTGCACCGCCGCTCCATTTCACTCCGATGCCGACGAATACCGGACAGGGCTGCAGATCCTGGAGGACACCCCGGGTCAGTTGGGTGAAGCGGTCCGGATCGTCGGTGTAATTTTGCGCGGCGTAATAATCCAGCCAGCCCAGGTCCGCCCAGCGTTTCCAGTCGCGTCCGAGTTGCCGGTCGCTGCGCCAGAGCGGACCGCCGTTGACGGAAAGGCAGGGGCGCGGCGTGCGCGAGGCCAATTTTGCGCGCAGTTCGCGGATCAATTCCGTCGTGCCCAGGCAGCGAAAATCCTCGGCCTGCGGGGTGTGGATGGATTCCACCAGGTCCGTGCCATAGATTTTGCGAAAGAGTGATTGGCACAGATCGCAGACGCAACTGCCTGGATAACCGAAGCCCGGCTCCTCGATGTGAATGGAAATGCCCGGGTACCGTTCCAGCATGGCCTCCAACAGCTTGATCTGCCAGGCGCGCGCTTCGGGGTGCATGGGGCACACGTCGGTCATCGGCGCGGATACCACGGGTGGCTGACCCGGCGTCTTGGCGGGCAGGACGCGGCGCGCGGCCCAGGCGGGGTTGCCGCCGTGCTCTGGATTAAACTCCGGACTGCGCGGGGATTTGTAATAGGTGAAGGAATACCAGAAATGCACCTGGAGATGGTGTTGCCGGGCGGAGTGAACAAGGGCACCCAACGCGTCCCATTTGGCGGTGGGCTGGCTGTCGAGGTAGCTGGGATCAGTCAGGGCCGCCATGTATTCACTGAGCACCCAGGGAAGCACCAGATTGAAATTGGCCTCCGCGTAACGATCCACAAAGGCCTCAACCTCCGCCTTGCCTTGAACCGGATCTGCATTGAAATGGGTGAGATGCACCCAAATTCCGCGGGCTTCCGATGGGGCGTCCGACGGGTCGGCCCGCCCGCGGGTGCTGAAGAGCAACAACAGCAGCAGAACGCCTCCCGCCAGCCGGGAAGCGGGGCGGATGAAACAAGACCGTGGTTTCACCGGTGTCGGGCCGGGAAGGAGCGACGTGGCCTCCGGAGCGTCCGGGTTGGCACCGGCGGCGACAAACATGAGGCGAGGTCTTACCGGGGAGGCCTGGGCCGGAATCAAGGCTGCCTCCGGGGTTTCCGGTTCCGCCACGTGATGGCGCACGGTTTCTGCGATCATTCCAATACCTTGCCGTTGACCACGACCTTGAGGCCGTGGTGCGTGTTGTTCTTCACGAATGTTGCCTTGACGCCGGACGGAACGGAGTAAGTAACGGTCAAGGTGTTGTCTTGAAGCTTCCAATCCACCCGCACCGGGCCGCGCACGGTGGCGGTGGTGCCGTGCGCCCAGGTCAAACCGTTCAGCCGCGGACTGATCTGGACGGCGGTCGCCCCCGGCGCGGTGTTTTTCACGCCCAGCACGATGCGGTTCAGGAAGCGCGAGGGCGCACTGGACCAGGCATGGGCGTGGCTGCGCGTGGGAAACCCGCCGCCCCCGGTGGTGCCGGTGGGAAAGCTTTCCCAAACGGTCGTCGCACCGGCTTCGATCATGGGCAGGTATTGTTGATAAATCTCCCGCAGGATCACGTCGTCGAGGCCGAGTTTTTCGCACGCTTCGTAGAGATACAGGGCGGCGAATGGGGAGCCGACTTTTACCATTTGAGGCGGTGGATTGGTCACGTTGTTGATGGCGGCCAACGCGTGCGCCGGCGGCACGACGTCATAGAGCAGCGACAGGAAACTGGTGTGCTGGCAGGTGGAGGAACTGACCACGCCATCGTCGTGAATGGAATCCGGGTACGCCTGTTTCGCGTCGTCCCACAGCCGGTTGAGGCCGGTGACCAGCCGGGCGCGCAAGGATTGCAGCCACGCGACGTGGGTGGTGTCGCCCAGCGCGTCAGCGGCCTGGAGCGCGGCGTCGATCGCGCCCACGACAAAGAAGCTGTTGTGCAAAACGGTCTGATGCGCCTGGTCCATGTTCACCCAGTCGAAGAAATTCCAGAAGGGCCCGGTGAACAGGTCGCGTGCGTCCACGTATTTTTCCACGCCCTGCAGGTTCTGGATCACGGCGGGATAAACGGTGCGCAACCATGCGGCATCGCCCGTTTCCCAGTAGTAATCCCAGGTGGAAATGCCCCACAGCAGGCTCCACGCGGGCAGGAGCACGTCCCAGCTGGATGGCGTCTGGCAGCCGGCGAAAGGGTAGTGTTCGAGCGATTGTGCGGTGAGGTTGATGCACCGCCGGGCGAGGTCGTGGGCGCCGAACACGCCATAGGCCAGCAGGGATTCATTGCGCGCGTCGCCGACCCAATGCGTCTGTTCATAGAGCGGGCAATCGGTGTAGGTGTCTTCCATGCACAACTTCAACGTACGGGTGGAAATGTCCCAGATGCGGTCCAGTCGCGCGTCGCTGCACCGGAAGCTGCCCAGGGCATCCACCGGGTAGGTGGATTCGATCAGATTGAAGTGCCGCAGGCGCACGGGGGCGTGCTGGTTGCGGAGGGTCAGATACACGTAGCGGCCGGACCGGCGTTTCAGCGAGGTGAAGCGGTTGTTGCCCGACCGGGTGATGTAACGCAGCCCGTTGCGATTGCTCCAGGGAAACTGGATGCGGCCGTCGGGCGCAATGTATTCCACGGCGAAAATGTCCACCTCCACCCCCGCCGCCGCCGCCAGATCGAAATTCCAGTAGCCGCAGTTTTGCTCGCCCAGATCGTACAGCAGCTCCACGTCGCCATGGGGGCTGGGTTGAATGATGGTGTACTCCGGATTGTCATGCAGCGCCGCGGCGGGCCGGGTCACCAGGGCCGTCGCGTCGCCGACCACCTGGCGTTGCGTGAATGGCCAGAACACATCCGTAACGAACATCGCTGCGCTGGACAGCAGTTCGCAGTTCCGTCCGAATGTTTGACGCAAGCCGGCGGGGTTCTTCACCGCGGTCAGCCAGGCATCCGACTGGTGCGCGTAATCGCGCGCCGCCCGGCCGAAGGGATCGTCAACGCGGAATTGCATCCACACGAGATCATTGGTGGCGATGGCGTATTGGGGCAGCCGGATGAAAACCCACGGATTTTCCGACTCTGGTTGCAGGGGGTTGTGCAGTTTGCAGGCTTCCGGATTCATGAAGCGCACCGCCTTCTCCTTGTCGTGCCCAAACATCTGGTGCGGAAAGGCCAGCACGAAGTGTGTCCCGGCGCTGAGCGACACCGCGCCCTCGCGCCGCACGCCGTCGATGGCCAGCTTCATGCCTTCCGACTGCAGGGTCAGGGTGGTCTCCCGTTCCGCCGTCAGCAGGGTGGCCATGCCGAAGGCGCAGCTGGCCTCGTGATTCGCCTCGATCAGACCGGGGTTGACGAGCCGCGCCGCGGGCACACAAAAATTCCAGCCGCTGGCTTGGACCACGCGGGCTGCCGCCATGGTTTTGAATGCGAAGGGCGTCCGGGTGAGCAAGGCCACATCGCGCGGGTTTAAGTCGCTCCAGGGACCGTCCTCCGCGCCGAAAAGTTCGGCGGCGGGCTGGAAGGACAATTCCTCCGCCAGCCGGGCGTCGTACAGTTCGCAGGGTTCCATTTGGATGCTGACCTTGGGCGTTTGGGCGATGACCGCGGGAAACCGGGCCACTTGCCAGTCCCGGTCGGTGATGAGACGCAGGGGGCTGCCGTCGGCGAGGGTGACGTCCAGTTGCGCCAGCAAACCCGCCTGTTTGGGCACGCGATGAAAATCGCCCACGCCGTAATAGCGCGCGAGGATGCGGATTTCGTTGGCTCCGTTCCGGAGGTAAGGCGACGCGTCGATGACGTCATATTGAAAATGTTCCGGCCAGCTGCGCGCGGGGCCGTCGTTGACCCATTGGTCGTTGATGAAGAGCCGGTAAAAACTGTCGGCGGTGATGCGCAGCGTGGCCTGGTCCGGTCGGGACAGCTGGAAAGATTTCCGGGCGACGACGGTTTGGTTGTAGGCATGAACGTCCGCCTCCGGGTGCCAGATCCATCTGGCCTGCAGCGGTGAGGCGGCGGCGGCGGTGGCCAGTCCATGAGCGGCGGTCCATCCCAGCGCCGCTCCGAGGATCCACCCGCCCGGCCGCGAGAGTCTCATGGCAAATTTCATAACGGTTACAGTCTTGTATCGCCTGGAAGACGAACACGCAACGCTGAACCGTTCCAGGCGGCGGGGTGGGTCGGCCGGACCGGCGGACGCTCGGCGCGGGGGGCTTCCACCGCCCGCCGTTTTTGTGGCTTGCGCGGCGGTGCCGCCCGGCGATGATGCACGGCATGACATTCTGCCCGACGCACCGGTTGCCGCTGCCGCTGATGGGCGCCGGTGTCGCGCTGTGGCTGGCGGCCGCTGGAACGAGCGCGGGGGCGTTCCCGTTTTTTGAGCCCGTGCGCCCGCCGCGCGCAGTGCAGGTGATGGCGCATGGCGGCGCGGGACGACAGGCCCCCGCAAACACGCGCCCGGCCCTGGAACACTGCATTGAGGATCAATTGGAGTGGGCTGAAGTGGACGTGCGCCGGACGCGGGACGGCCGGCACGTGCTGGCCCGTTTCGCGACGGTCACGAATGCGACAGGTGTCTCCTTTCAGATCCATGAGACCGACTGGGCCATCTTGAGTCAGGTGGACGTTGGGACTGCTTTTGCGGAGCGTTTCCGAGGCACGACCCTGTTGTCCCTGGAGGAGGGTTTCGCACTCTGTCGCGGGCGGTTGAATCTTTATCTCGATTGCAAGGCGGTGGATGCGGGGCAGCTCGTTCAGGAGATTCTGGACGCGCGCATGGCCGGACAGGTGGTTGTTAAGCTGGATGCCGAAGGAAGCCGGCAGGTGCGGCAACTGGGTGGCGGGAAGATCGCCCTCCTGACCCCGTGGCAGCCTGGTCTGGAAGGGGCGGATTGGGTGGCCACGCAGGGCCTGGCGGCTGTGGCGATGGACGCGCCGGAGGTGACCCCGGCGCGCGTGGCGGATTTTCATCGTGTCGGGATCAGGGTGCTGGCCAAAGTACTTGGAGACTGGGATCAGCCCGGATTTTGGGAGCGGGCCATGGCCGCCGGCGCGGATTGGTTGCTGACCGAGGTGCCTGAGGAAGTGCTCGCGCAGGCGCTGTGGCGCCGCGTTCCGCGGCGGCCGGTCCTGATTTCCCTGCATCGGGGCGCGAGTCGGTATGCGCCGGAGAACACGCTGCCGGCATTCGAGAAAGCCGTGCGGCTGGGCGTGGATTATGTGGAGTTCGACGTGCGGGCCACCCGGGACGGCCGCTGTTTTCTGTTACACGATGCGCATTTGGATCGCACCACCGACGGGCGCGGGCCCATCCGCGAAGCGACCGCCGCCGCGGTGCGCAGGCTGGATGCGGGGGTGAAATTCAGCCGGGCGTTTGCCCAAACCCCCGTCCCCGGTTTGGAACAGTTCCTGTCCGCCTTTTCCGGCCGGGTGCAGTTCTATTTTGATGCCAAGCAAATGCGCCCGGACCGCCTGGTCAAAGCGCTCGACGCGCATCAGATGATCGAGCGTACGGTGGTTTATCAAATGCCGCCGTTCCTTGCAGAATTGAAGGCGATGGCTCCCGCCATTCGCTGTTTGCCACCGTTGCGGAGCGCCGCGCAACTCGATGAGATCGCCCGGCTCAAGCCTTACGCGGTGGATGCGGACTGGAAAATCCTGTCTCCGGACCTCGTGTCCCGGTGCCATGCGCACGGCATCAAAGTGTTTGCGGATGCGCTGGGCGAGCACGAACAGGTGGAGGCCTATCTGCAGGCGATGGACTGGGGGCTCGACTTGATTCAGACGGATCATCCGCTCCGCGTCATGCGCGCGATTGAACTCTGGTCGGAGCGGCATACGCCCCGGTGATTGTTTCCCCGGGCGGCTCCGCGCGCCGCCTTAACGCGTGGGTTCCAGAAATGCCGGGCGGCCATTGCTGCCGGGAGCGGCGCCTTCCTGCAGGTCGGGCCGGCCATCGCGATCGCCGTCCAAACGGGTCAGATCCAGAAAAACCGCCGGGCGCTGGTAGGCTTCGTCGTCCGGTCCGGCGTACGTGACCCAAAGCCGGAGGGCGGTGGCGTCGAACACTGCATTCATCACATTGCCGCCACGGATCGGAATGGAACAGGCCAGCTGCATCATGCGCTCGCCATCGAACTTGCCGTAGTTGTCGCGCAGCGTCGGAAACGCGCCCCGGCCTTCATCATTGTAAACCACATGGGCCAGCACGTTCGGTGCAAATTCATCTGTCGGATCGTTGTCGCGCCAGATGCGGACGCGGTCCGCGACAGGCTCCGGACTGTGCGCGCGAATTTTGACCGCCCGTTTTTCGGCGCGGCCGTCACCGAACACAAAGTGGTACCGCTTGGTCATGGGTTGTTGTTGGAAAATGTCGAGTGCGCCGGACAAGCCGGGGGCGTCGTAGAGCACGGTGCGAAACCACGCGGTGAAATGCGGCGCCTGGAGGAAATAAGGCATCTCGCGCTCCGGGGAGTCCCCCATTTCGGAGAGCGCAATACCGGCGGCATTCATGCCGCAGTTCGCGCCGATGATGCCGGCAAATGTGGGCAGGACGTGCGCCTGACCGTTCACGGGAAGATACACCACCAGGGCCGGAAAATTATGGGCGCCCACTTCGAGGTTCCAATCCAGATCCCGTGTCTGGTACAGGTGCCCGTCGGCGCTGGCCGGGCCCCAGACCGCGACGGCACTGCAGGAATATGGCATCAGCAACGGCAGACAGTGTGCGTGTTGCAGCGCGCGAATGGGTACTGCGGCGCCGGCCGCCAGCCCCGCCAGTTCCTGCGTGAAACGTGGGTCGGAAAAGGCCGCCGTGGTGGCCCAGACCTGGTCCAGATGGTCATCGGAAAGCTTGAGTTGTTGCTTGAATTCGGCCACCGCCCCCGGGATGAAACGTTGAATTTCCGGCTGCAACAGGCGACCGAGATGCCAGCCCATTTGATAGGGGGTGCCGCCCACCACCACCACCGGCACGCGCGCCGCGCCATTGGTCAGCAATAATCGGTACCCGCCCCCGCCCACCTCACCGTTTTCCGAGGTGCCGCTCGCCGCCGGCGCCCTCCCGGTGATGGTCGCGGCCTTTTCCGGGCTGGCGGCGAACAACGACGCGCTGACCAGCCAGGCAAGGGGAATCGTCGCCAGACGCAGTGATTTGCCGGCCCGGCAGGGGAGGCGGAGGCGCGCACCTGCGGGGACAAGTTTCCGGGATTCCGTTTTCAACGTGTCAATGTTCATCGGATGGTCGTGGGGTTGTGGCTTAACAGGTCCCGGCCAGGCTCGTCAAGTCTCAACGCGGATGCTCCGTCTGTCGCGGAGATCGCGACCGGTCCGGGTTGGAGCCACCGCCCGGGCGATGGTCCGGGAACCGTGCCGGGCATGATTGGGCGTCCGGGCTTTGGGCCGGAGCGCTGGACGCGCGGTGCCCCAACGCGACGGTGGCCTGCGGCCGGTGCGTGAGCCGGGCCGGCTCGGTTTAATTGGGAATGATGAGCACCGGATGGGGGCTGCGCCGCATCACCCCTTCGGTGGTGGACCCCAGCAGCTTCTTTTTCAACCCGGAGCGTCCGCGCGAGCCGAGGCAGATCAGATTGGCGCTGAAACGTTCCGCCGCCTGACAAATGGCCAGATCGGGATGCTGGTGTTCCGCCACTTCAATTCGCGTCTTGATGCCGCGTTTTTCCGCGGCTTTGGGAATCAAGGCCTGGAGTTGGGTTTTCAATTTCTGCTTCCGTTTCTCCTGGGGGCCACCGTTGGCTGGAGTCCCCGATTGAAAGACGTTGGCTGGCGGGACGATGTGTACCAGGCAGATTTCCCCGCCGCGGGGCACCACGCCATATGCGTAGGCAATGGCGCGGTTGGCTTGCTTGGAAAAGTCCGTTGGAACAAGTACCCGCCGATAGCTGGGGAGCTGGCCGCGGCTCAAATCCGCCTCCTCCGGCGCGGGCACACACACGAGGTTGGTGGTGGTCCGATGCAACATGGTGCGCGATACCGAGCCGAGCCAAAAACGGCTGAGTCCGTGGCGCTGGTTGGTGCCCAGAACGATCAGGTCGGCGGATTCGGCGTTGGCCAGTTCGACGAGTTTTTCCTCGACGGGCCCCCAACTGGAGACGATGCGCAGTTCCGGAAGGCCCAGGCCGAAGACCTCGGTGCAACGCTCCTTCAAATCACGCTCCAACATGGCGCGCACTTCCGGTTCGTTTTCGGTCAGGCCGCTATGTCCGCCAATGCCGAAGCGCCAGGTTTCCTTGGGCGGCCAGGAAACGTAGGCGATCACCGTGCGGCAGACTCCGATCTCCTTCAATGCCGCCACCCATTGCAGCGCGGCATCCGAACTGGGCGAGAAGTCGTAACCGACAAAGACGGTAAGCTTGCGTTTGCCGCGGGCCCAGGCAATCAACCGGTCATGATCCCGCACCACCAGCGTGGGCACGCGCGAAAGTTGTGCCGTTTTTTCCGCCACGCTGCCGACCAGCCAGCGGCTCGGCGCAATGCGTCCGATGCTGGATACCACGATCAAATCCGCGCCGCTGGTTGAAGCTTCGTTGACCAGCACCTCCTGCGGGCGGCCGAGGATCATTTTTTCCGTCACTTCCGTGCCGCCGGCGCGCAGCCGGTTGGCTTCCGTGCCGAGCTTGCGACGCAGCCGGGCATAGACTTCATCCACACCTTCCTTGGAGAGGAACTCCAAGGTGGCGGGTTCAAGGCCATGCACCAACTCCAGCGGCGTTTTACAACGGATGGCCATGGCGGCGGCGGCATCCGCAGCGCTGGCGGCGTGAATTGAGAAATCCGTTCCACATACGATTTTCATAATGGTCTCCGATCTGGATGGCAACCCGCGGGGTCGCCGGTTTGATTTGGGGTCACTGGGGCGGGCAGGGTACGCGGGGCACGCCGTCTCGCGAGGGGGGCAGGGCAGTGGGGCCGGAACGGTTGTCCGTTCCTCGGCGCAATCCCTCCACTGGGAGGGTTGTGTTCACAGGCGATATTCATCCCGATTCTTCCTGGCAACTGGTTTCCGTCCGCCCATCCGCGTTCCCGTGCTGTGAGGCGAACGGCCATTGTTTTACCTGAAACGCCCTGCCATTCAACTTTCATTTAGCGAAAGTGATGCCACGGGGCGCAGGTGAGAATGGGCGCTGATTTGGAGATGTTGCGGCGTGGCGCCCGACCTGCGGCGGCAGCCGTCAGCATCTTTTGTTTCGATGGCGGATGCATTTGTGCCGTTTGGCAGGTGGGCCGGGCGCAAAACCGGGGCGGATCATTGGGTGGTTGCAGGGCATCCGGCCGGACGCACGGTTCGCCGCCGGGTTGCGTCCCGGGCGACGGTTGCTTAATTTCTGCACATCATGGGAATGGGGATGCAGGCGCGCACGCTTTGGCTCCGGCTGGCGTGGCTCGGGCTTTACGCGGTGGCGATGGGGCTGCTCGAAGCCATTTGCGTGATCTATTTGCGCCGGTTGCTGCCGATCGAAACCGGAGCCCCGGCCGCCCCGCTGGAACGGCTGCGGCTGGAGTTGATTCGCGAAGCCGCGACGCTGGTCATGTTGGGAGCGGTGGCCTGGTTGGCGGCGGACAGTTTCCGTTTGCGGACCGGCTGTTTCTTTTACGCCTTCGGCCTGTGGGACATTTTTTATTACGTCGGACTTGCGTGGCTGGCCGGCTGGCCGGCATCAATCGTCACCTGGGATTGCCTGTTTTTGATTCCCGTGCCGTGGTATGGTCCGGTGTTGGCCCCGGTGCTGATCAGCGTCTATTTCATCGGCGGTTGCGTCTGGCTCCATGCCTGCGCAATTCAGGGCAGGCCGCTCCGGTTTTCTCCCGGTTTCATCACGGCGCAACTGCTGGCCTTCCTGATCTGGTACTTCTCTTTCGTCAAGGACTCGGAGCGGATCCGCACCCACGGTTATGACGGAGTGGGTTATTCCTGGCTGCTGCTGGGAACCGGTCTCCTGGTGGGATTGGGCGGTTTTTTCCTGGCGCGTCGCGACACGTCCGCCGGCCGTGCAGAATCGCCGGAAGTTTGAAGCATATTATTCGCTGAATTCCAGCACGCCGAACTTTTCCGGCTTGTGAAAGGTGCTGCTCATAGTTGGACTGAAAGCCAGTCCCGCGCGGTTGGCGATGTCGCCGCGATAGAGTCCGATCCGCCACTGGGTGCCGACCTTTGGATTGGTGTGGGCGAGTGAACTGAGGGGGACGCGCATTCGGCAGGTCCAAACCTTGGCTTTGGGATCCACCCGCACCGTCGTTTCAAATCCGCTGCTCCAGGCGAAGTCGCGTTTGCCATGATCAAGCGTCAGATCGAGCTTCTCATTGGTTGGCGCGACCTGGAGTTCCACATAGCGATGGAGGTCACCGGGATCGCCCGCAATGAACGCTTCCACCACATCCCGATCCCACAGGCTCACGCCGGGTTGATCCATGTTGTAGCGTTCGGTGGCGGATTGCGCGGGTTCGAATTGCGTGAGCTTCGTGTACGGACATTCATAACGCAGGTAGAGGGCGTTGGCCGACCACAGTGCGCGGACGGTGGTGGCAAGTTCGGGGCGCGCCACATAATCCTTCGCCTGATATTCCAGCGTCACCGGGGGCGCGGTCTGCCAGAGAGTTTCGTCGGTCTGGCTGGCCGGATCGAAGTCCTGGCTGATGCGCCGGGCTTGAATGCGTGGCAGCGGCATCGAGCGCCCGAGCAATTGACGCGCGTTATCAAAGTAAATTTTGCGCAACACACTGGCGGGCAGACCAATCGAGCTGATCGTCCAATTCCCTTGAATCGGCGTCATGTGCGGCCAGTGCTGGTCGCGCGTTTCCAACCATCGCCATTCCTTGAGGAAGAACACCTCCGCGTCGGCCTCGGTGGGGGGCGGCTCGGAGCCGCTCGAACCCAGGATCATGCGGCTGGACAGGGATTGGAAATCCGTGCCGAACAAAATCCGGTCCTGATATTTCACGAACAGCCGATGCACTTGGTCGGGGTCGTGGCGTCCGATTTCGGGAATCCGCGCCGCGAGATCGGCGTAAAGGTTCGGATGGCGGGCGAGCGCCGCGTCCACCCAATCGAGTTCCTCCGCGTTGTTGGCAAAATGCACGCAAACAAATTTGGTGCGGGGATGCCGGGCGACGACCCTCAGCATGGCCTCCAGGATTCCGTGAAAGGTCGGGAACTTGTTCGTGTCGCCAAACCACCAACGCGGATGATCTTTCAATTCCGCCCAGCGTTCGTTTTGGTCGTTGTAGGGCTCGAAGAACGCCTTCGGATCGCCGACGTGCAAACTGACCGGCATGTTCAATTCGCCCAGGCGTTCCCACATCGGGTCCAGTTTGGGATCGTCAATCTTGATGAGTTTTCCGGTGCCATCCCGCAAAAACAGACCCAGGCGTTTCCACTCCTTCAATCCGGCGGCGCCGAGTTCGTAGCCCCGCTCCACCTGTTGCACCGCCTGCCGGGCAAAATCCGGCTGATCCCAATTCTTGTAATCCAGGTTCATGTACTGAATCCAGCGGCCCGGATGGCGCTCCGTCGCGATTTGCCGATTCCGCTCGAACTCGCTGGGTTCACCATTTGGCCCGGGCGTCACCGTTCCGGGCGTGAGATCAACCCCGATGCCTACACCCGACCGGTCCATCACCCGGATGGCCTGGTCCAGCAGGGCGGGCGTGTATTGCAAATGCTGGTGCATATCAATGATGCGACGTTCCGCGCGCCATTGGTCGGCTTGACGCTGCGCCGCCGTCTCATCAGGTGCCGCCAGTCCGGCTCCGAAGCTGAAACAGAGGGTCAACGGTGCAAGCAGCAGCTTGAGAAACTCATGCCCTTGGCCGGGACTGGGTTGTATGGTTCGCCTGATCCGGGCTGGAGACGGGAGCATCATGTGCGGAAGTGTAAGGAACAGGTGGATTTCGTCCAGATGGGAAATCGGCGCCCGGCCGAAGCGTCGGGAGAGTACTGCAGCGACTGAACCCGCTTCAGCCCGGTTGGGGACGTCGTGGAACCGGCTGTGCACCCGGTCCGCCTCGTCCGGGCGATGCGACGGGTGCGCCGCCATCCCGGCGGGGCGGAGGTTTCGCCCGGCCCGACCGCAGCGGACTAGATTTCAATCTGCAATCCCAGCTCCACGACGCGGTTCGGGGGCAGTTTGAAAAACGCGTTGGCGGGTTGGGCGTTGCGCGCGAGCAGCGCAAACAAACGCTTGCGCCATTGCCACAAGCCCAGGCGTTGACTGGGGATGATGGTTTCCCGGCTGAGGAAGAACGTGGTCTCCATTTCGCGGAACTTCAGCCCATGCGGCTGGCACAAGCGCAGGGTTTCCTGGGCATCGGGTTTTTCCATGAAGCCGTAACGGCTGATTACGCGAAAGAAGCCCTCGCCCAGGTCGGTCACACTAATGCGCTCATTTTTCTCCACGTACGGAGCTTCTTCCACGAGGATGGTCAGCAGGATGACGCGTTCGTGCAGAATTTTGTTGTGTTTGAAATTATGGGTGAGCGCGGCGGGAGTGCCTTCCGGGTTGCTCGCCAGGAAAATCGCCGTGCCTTTGACGCGATGCGGGGGATGGGCCTTGACCTCGCGCAGGAAATCCTCGATGGGAAAGAGACTTTTGATCAACCGCTGGCGCAGGCGGGCGCGCCCGGTTTTCCAGGTGGCCATCAGCGTGAAGCCGAGGGCCCCGATTGTAAGCGGAAACCAGCCGCCGTGATTGACCTTGGCCAGGTTGGCGACGAGGAAAACGAGTTCGATGCAGAGAAAGACGCCGCACAGCGCGCCGGTCGCCAGCCAATGCCAGTTCCAGAGCCGCCGCGCCGCGAAGTAAAAGAGCAGCGTGGTGATGAGCATGGTCAGTCCCACGGCAATGCCGTACGCGGCGGCGAGGTTCTCCGAGGAGCGAAACCCGAGCACCAGACCGATGCAGGCCACCATCAGCGTCCAGTTGATCAACGGAATGTAAATCTGTCCGTGCGTGGATGAGGAGGTGTGCTCGATCGCCACGCGCGGCACGTAGCCGAGTTGCACCGCCTGCATCGTCAGGGAGAACGAACCGGAAATCAACGCCTGGGAGGCAATAACGGTCGCTGCGGTTGCCAGGCCGACCAGGGGATACAAGGCCCAGCCAGGCGCCAGGCGGTAAAAGGGGTTGCTGGCGGCTTCCGGATGGCTCAAAACCAGCGCGCCCTGTCCGAGATAGTTCAGAAACAATGCCGGCAAGACCAGGCTGAACCATGCGATCCGGATCGGACGCTTGCCAAAATGCCCCATGTCGGCGTACAGCGCCTCCGCACCGGTCAGGACGAGAAAAACCGCGCCGAGTTGGTGCAAGCCACGGAAGCCGTTGGTGACAAAGTACTGCCAGGCATACGCGGGATTCACTGCGCGCAACACTTCGGGGGCGTGAAACACTTGTTTGAGGCCCAAGCCGGCCAGCGTGAGAAACCAGACCAGCATCGCCCATCCAAACGCGCGCCCCACCTTGGCGGTGCCGATCCGCTGGACGCTGAACAATCCGACAAGGATCACGATCGTCAGTGGCACGACATAAGGCTGCAGACCGGGGGCCGCCACTTCCAAGCCTTCCACGGCGCTCAACACCGAGATGGCGGGGGTGATCAACCCGTCGCCGTAGAGGAGCGCCGCGCCAAAGACACCGAACGTAATCATCCACCACATTGTCCAGCTGGGCGTTTGCTTTTTACGCTCAGGAAACGCCAGCGCGGTGAGGGCAAGAATTCCGCCTTCGCCACGGTTGTCGGCGCGCAGCACGAAAACAATGTACTTGATGGAGACGATCAAAATCAGCGCCCAGAAAATCAGGGAAAGCAGTCCCAGGACATTGTGGGTGGTGGCCGGCACGGAGCGTTCCCCCGCAAAGCAGGCGCGCAAGGCGTACAGGGGGCTGGTGCCAATGTCGCCATAGACCACGCCCAGCGCGGCGAGCGCCAGGTATTTGAGCGAAGCGGGTGCAGGAGCGGCGGGAGATTCCGCGGCGGGAGTCATCTCGTCCGGCGGAGCCGGTTGGGAGCTTGGGCGGTTGTCTGCTTGCATCGCATTGGCGGGAATTTCCGGTGCTGCCGCCGGAAATTGCCCTTTCACACGTCGCCGAGGTTAGCTGTCGGGCTGGGTTTTGAAAGTAACCCGCGGCGGATGTCGCTGCGCCCCATCCGCGGCATGCGGACGTTGGTTTCCCCGGGCCGGAGGCGTTTGCCTCCGGCTTGGACTGCCCGGCGAGCATCGCAAAATGTCCCCCGTGTGTCAAACGCACGCCACCGTCGAAACGGGCGGGAAGCGGCAATTGACGATGGAGTCGCCCGTTGGCAGCATCGCCTTCATGCGATGCAACACCTCTGTTCCCTCCGCTGCAGTCTTCTCTCCGGGCATGAGCCTGACCCGGCCGGGACACCTCCGAGGCTCCTGGTGGCGACTGGTGCGCTCCGGTCTGGCGGCGCTGGCATTGAGCGTCGGCTTGAGCGCCTGCCGGACCGCCGCCCCTCATTGTCCGGAGGCAGTCCAGCCCCGGCCGCTGCCCGGCGTGAAGCACGTTCTCCTGATCGGGTTTGACGGGTTCGGCGCTTACGCCTGGGAACGGGCGGAAATCCCGAATTTGAAGGCGCTGGCCGCGCGCGGGGCGCTTTCCCTGAAGGCCCGGGCAGTGTTGCCCTCAGCCAGTGCGGCCAACTGGGCAACCCACTTGATGGGCGCAGGCACCGAGTTGCACGGTTACACCGAATGGAACTCCAGAACCTCCATGCCCCCGGCCCGCGTCGTCAGCAAATATGGCCTCTTTCCCGGCATCTTCGGCCTGGTGCGCGAGGCATACCCCACGGCGGAAATGGGCGTCCTCTACGAGTGGGACGGGATCCATTACCTTTTTGAGAACGAGGCCGTCAATTTTGAAAAACAGGAAAAATCACCGGCGGCCCTCACGGCCGGCACCGCACGGTATCTCCTTGAAAAGAAACCGCTGTTCACCTTCGTCTGCTACGATCAGCCGGACGCGGTGGGCCATGGTGAAGGACACGATACGCCCCAGTATTACGACATGTTGAAAAACTGCGATGCGGAGGTGGGCAAGCTGCTGGACGCCTTGACTGCCGCCGGGATGGCGCAAGACACGATCATCATGCTCATTTCGGATCATGGCGGCCTTGATAAAGGGCATGGCGGGAAAACTTTGCAGGAAATGGAAACCCCCTGGCTGATCGCCGGACCGGGAATCCAGCGCGGACACCCAATCGCTGCCAGCATCGTGCATTACGATACCGCAGCCACTCTGGCACGGATTTTTGGCGTCCGACCGCCGCAGGTGTGGACCGGTCGCGCTGTGCGTGAGGTGTTTGCCCGATAACCCTTGCCACCCGGCCGGTCCTTGGTTCCAGACCTTTTGGACGGCGCTGATCCAGGCACCGTTTCCGGGTCTCCACGATGTGGGCGGCTTCGATAATGTGCTGCCCCGCTTTTCTGAAGCCCAGCACCTCCCGTCGGCGTTGTGCAACGTCTGGCCAGGGGGTGGGAGCGGACCGGAGCGCAGGTGCGATCTGTCAAGCCCGTGAAGTCTTTGGACAGATGTCGGGTGGATGGATTTTGCTGGGCAGGCTTGCGATGCCATGGCTACGCTCTGGGACAGAAAAGAATTGCACCGATGAAAACCAGTTCCGTCACCTTGGCTTCTCCGTGGTCCTTGATGAGCTCCCGCCCGACGCCTGGCGCTGCGTTGCGGAACCGCTGCCCGGCACCGCCTCCCATGGGACGTCCGTGCTGGCTGCTGGGTGTGGTGCTCGCGGGGTTGGTGGCGTTGGAATCACCGGGCACTGCCGCGTCCGCGCTCCGGACCAAGAATGTCTTTTTGATCACCACGGACGGGTTGCGGTGGCAGGAGGTGTTCACCGGGGCGCAACCCGGGTTGATGACCAAGCAAACCGGGGGCGTGGCCAATGAGGCGGGTTTGAAAAAGCAATTCGGGCAGGCCACCGCCGAGGCGCGACGCCAGGCCTTGATGCCGTTTTTCTGGACCGAGATTGCGCGCCGCGGCCAGCTCTACGGCAACCAGACCAAAGGGAGCGTGGCACACATCACCAACGGCAGGAAATTTTCCTATCCGGGTTACAGTGAATTCCTGGTCGGGATGGCGGATGACCGGATTGACAGCAACAACAAAATGCCCAACCCGAACACAAACGTCTTCGAGTGGCTGAATCTGCGCCCGGGATTTCAAGGGAGGGTGGCGGCCATTGTGAACTGGGATGTGATCCCGTGGATTCTCAACACCGAGCGCAGCCGGCTGCCGGTGTGGAGCGGCTTCGCCCTGCAACCTGGTGCGCCCGACCTGATCCGGCTTTCCCCCGAGCTCGAGGAGTTATGTCGCGACACCACCCGTCTGTGGGACGGGATGTTGTTTGATTCCTTCTTCTACCAGGCGGCGCGCGAATACGTGCTCCAGGCCCGGCCGCGCGCCTTCTATGTGTCTTTCAGCGAAACGGACGAATGGGCGCATGAAGGCCATTACGACCGCTACCTCGACGCCGCGCACAAGGTGGACCGCTACATTCAGGGGCTGTGGGAAACCGTGCAATCGGTCCCTGCCTACAAGGATCAGACAACATTCATCATCACCACCGACCACGGACGGGGGAGCGGCTTGCAGGACTGGCGGTCGCACGGACAACAGGTTCAAGGGGCGGAACACATCTGGATTGCCGTGCTCGGTCCGGACACGCCACCGCTGGGCGAGCGCACGAACTGCGCGCCGGTGACGCAAAACCAGGTGGCCGCCACCATCGCGGCGGCGCTGGGCGAGGATTTCCACGCCGCGTTCCCAAAAACAGGCGCTCCACTTGCAGAGGCGCTGGCCGGAGCCAGGCAATGAACCGGAGACCCTGAATACCGCCACTCCCTCCCGTCGGTCGTCACGCCGGGACCCGGCGGCTGGCGGAGGGCCAAGCCGGACAACGAGCTCAAAACTGATGCAGAAAGCGCACGTCGTTTTCGTAGAATAATCGGATGTCGTTGATGGCGTAGCGCAACATCGCGATCCGTTCGACGCCGAAGCCGAACGCCCAGCCGGTCCACACTTCAGGATCGTAACCGACGTTTTCGAAAACCCGGGGATGCACCATGCCGCAACCGGCAATTTCGAGCCACTCCTTCCCCATCTTTTTGACGAGCGCGTTGGCGAAGTCTATTTCGTAGCTCGGTTCGGTGTAGCTGAAATAGTGCGGCCGGAAGCGGATCTTGACATCGCTGCCCATCAGTTCACGAAAGACAAACTCCACCGTGCCTTTGAGATCACCCACCGTGACCCCCTGGTCCACGTAGAGTCCTTCAACCTGATGGAAGGTGGGATTATGCGTGGCATCGGCATTATCGCGGCGGAACACGCGTCCGGGCACAATGATGCGCACCGGCGGCGGCTGTCTTTCCATCACGCGGATTTGCACGGAAGAAGTGTGCGTGCGCAGCAATGTGCCGCTGGTCGGGCGGGTCTGGAGTGGTGCGGGTTGGGCGGCGGTGGCGGCGGTGGCGGCGGTGGCTGCGGTGGCGATGTAAAAGGTATCCTGCGCGTCACGCGCAGGATGATCCGCCGGTGTGTTC
>Ga0116143_10000109_pt1 | contig 110398 bp, 83 predicted proteins | sample AD_UKC034_MetaG_FD_89745 | JGI IMG/M metagenome (GOLD analysis project Ga0116143, IMG submission 89745) | Active sludge microbial communities of municipal wastewater-treating anaerobic digesters from USA - AD_UKC034_MetaG | ecosystem: Engineered > Bioreactor > Anaerobic > Digestate | place... | reverse complement strand
CATACCACCTAACTGTCGGATCTGCTCTTTTGATCCACGTGCACCGGAATCCAACATCATGAAGATTGAGTTGAATCCTTGGCGGTCTGTAGAAAGTTGTTTCATCAAAGTCTCGGTGATACGAGAACTTGTACGTGTCCAGATGTCAATAATCTGGTTGTATCTTTCGTTGTAAGTGATGAATCCCATATTATAGTTGCTCATCACTTCATCTACCTCAGCGTTTGCCTTAGCGATAAGTTCCAATTTAACTTCAGGAATCTTAACATCTTCCAGGTTGAATGATAGTCCACCCTTGAACGCCATTCCAAAACCCAGATCCTTAATATCATCAAGAAACTTTGCAGTCTTAGCCACACCGCAGCTTTTCAATACATCTCCGATGATATCACGAAGCGCTTTCTTTGTAAGTAACTGATTGATGTATCCAGCCTCTGCAGGAACAACCTGATTAAACAAGATTCTACCAACGGTAGTCTTAATTTTCTCGATTTTTGTAACACCGTTTGTCATTACCGGCACATTGACTTCGATGGCTGCATGAAGTTCAACCCGACCCTCGTTGTGCGCAATGATGACTTCCTCAGGCGAATAAAACTTCATACCCTGACCTTTTACGGTCATTGTCGCATCGCTTACTCTTTCTTTGGTGATGTAATAGAGTCCTAATACCATGTCCTGCGACGGTACACTAATAGGTGCACCATTTGCAGGATTAAGGATATTGTGAGAAGCAAGCATCAACATTTGCGCTTCAAGAATTGCAGCATGGCCTAACGGCACGTGTACAGCCATCTGGTCACCGTCAAAGTCAGCGTTGAATGCCGTACAAACTAACGGATGTAATTGAATCGCTTTTCCTTCGATCAACTTTGGTTGGAATGCCTGAATACCTAGTCGGTGAAGTGTCGGGGCTCGATTTAACAGAACCGGGTGACCTTTGAGCACATTCTCCAGAATATCCCAAACCAGCGGATCTTTTCTGTCCACGATCTTCTTCGCTGATTTTACCGTCTTTACTACACCACGTTCGATCATCTTACGGATAATAAACGGCTTGAATAACTCTGCTGCCATGTCTTTAGGCAAACCGCATTCGTGCAGCTTCATTTCCGGCCCAACGACAATTACAGAACGTGCAGAATAATCTACACGCTTTCCTAATAAATTCTGACGGAATCGTCCTTGTTTTCCTTTGAGTGAATCAGAAAGAGACTTTAGTGCGCGGTTTGATTCTGTCTTTACAGCATTCACCTTACGTGAATTGTCAAACAGGGAATCAACAGCTTCCTGCAACATCCTCTTCTCGTTACGAAGAATTACGTCTGGAGCTTTAATCTCAAGGAGACGCTTCAAGCGATTGTTACGAATGATAACACGACGATACAGGTCATTCAAATCTGACGTAGCAAAACGACCGCCATCCAGTGGAACAAGTGGTCTCAATTCAGGTGGAATTACCGGAACTACCTTTACGATCATCCATTCAGGATTATTCTGAATATGTTGATTTGCACTACGGAAGGCTTCAACAACGTTCAACCTCTTCAATGCTTCATTCTTACGTTGCTGTGAAGTTTCATTACTTGCCTGATGACGCAGGTTGTAAGAAAGCTCATCCAGATTAAGTCGGGCTAACAAATCATACAACGACTCAGCTCCCATCTTGGCAATAAATTTATTCGGGTCTGAATCATCAAGATGTTGATTGTCTTTTGGAAGATCTTCTAAAATCTGCAGATATTCCTCTTCCGTTAAAAAGTCCAGATAATGGATTCCATCAGCCTCTTTAACTCCGGATTGAATTACTACATACCTTTCGTAATAGATAATCATATCGAGCTTCTTCGTTGGAAGACCCAATAGGTAACCTATTTTATTCGGGAGTGAACGGAAATACCAAATGTGAGCCACAGGAACAGTAAGAGTTATATGTCCCATTCGCTCACGACGTACTTTCTTTTCTGTAACCTCTACTCCGCAGCGATCACAAACTATCCCCTTGTAGCGAATACGTTTGTACTTTCCGCAATGACATTCCCAGTCTTTAACAGGACCGAAAATGCGCTCACAGAATAACCCGTCACGTTCCGGTTTATAAGTCCGGTAATTTATTGTTTCAGGTTTCAAGACCTCTCCGCTCGACTGCTCCAGTATATGTTCCGGAGAAGCCAGACTGATGATGATCTTGGTAAAGTTTGACTTGATTTTTATTTCTTTTCTGGTTGCCATCTTTTTAATTTTTTGGATTTTGAAATTACTGGCAATGGAATGCCATTGCCAGTGGACCCTGATCTAACTAACCTTAGTCAAGCGTGATCTTAAGTCCTAATCCTCTAAGTTCATGAAGAAGTACATTGAAGGACTCCGGAATTCCAGGTGTAGGGAGGTTGTCTCCTTTCACAATAGCTTCATATGTCTTTGCACGACCAATAACATCGTCAGATTTGATGGTAAGAATTTCCTGAAGAATATTTGCAGCACCGAATGCTTCCAGTGCCCACACTTCCATCTCTCCAAAACGCTGTCCTCCGAACTGTGCTTTTCCTCCCAATGGTTGCTGAGTAATCAATGAATATGGTCCGATAGAACGGGCATGCATCTTGTCATCAACCATGTGACCAAGTTTCATCATGTAGATGATTCCAACTGTTGCAGGCTGATCAAAACGTTGTCCGGTACCTCCGTCATATAGGTAGGTTGATCCGAATTTCGGTAAGCCTGCCTTGGAAACATACTCGTCAATTTGTTCAATCGATGCTCCATCAAAAATCGGAGTCGAAAACTTCATGTCCAATTTCTCACCTGCCCATGCCAGGATCGTTTCATAGATCTGACCAAGGTTCATTCGGGAAGGTACACCAAGTGGATTCAATACGATGTCAACCGGAGTACCATCTTCAAGGAAAGGCATATCCTCATCGCGGACGATCTTGGCTACGATACCTTTATTTCCGTGTCGACCAGCCATCTTATCACCAACTTTCAACTTACGCTTCTTGGCGATATATACTTTGGCTAACTGGACAATTCCTGCAGGTAATTCATCTCCTACTACAAGTGCAAACTTCTTACGTTTATACAAACCGGTTACATCATTAAACTTGATGTTGAAGTTGTGTAGTAATTGTTTAATCTGATCATTCTTATCCTTATCAGTAGTCCACTTATCCGGATTGATAGTCTCGTAGTTTATTTCAGAGAGCATCTTTTGAGTGAACTTCGCTCCTTTCGGAATAATAATTTCCTTAAAGATATCAGTTACACCTTGTGAAGTTTTCCCGCTAACAAGCAAGAACAACTTGTCGATGAGCTTCTCTTTCAGTTCAGCACTTTGCTGATTATATTCTTTGTCTAATTTTTCAAGTTGAACCTTTTCATCACTCTTCTGGGATTTATCCTTCGTGAGTACTCTTGAAAACAGCTTCTTGTCAATTACAACTCCTTTAACAGAAGGAGGAACCTTTAAGGATGCATCTTTCACGTCCCCGGCTTTATCACCAAAAATCGCACGAAGTAATTTTTCCTCCGGTGATGGATCTGTTTCTCCTTTTGGAGTAATCTTACCAATCAAGATATCACCTTCCATCACTTCAGCTCCTACACGAATTACTCCATTCTCATCAAGTTCGCGTGTTGCCTCTTCACTAACGTTAGGAATATCGGCAGTAAGTTCTTCCATACCGCGTTTAGTATCGCGGACTTCAAGGCTATATTCATCAACGTGGATTGAGGTAAAAATATCTTCACGTATAACGCGTTCAGAAATTACGATGGCATCTTCAAAGTTATAACCCTTCCATGGCATGAATGCCACTTTCAAGTTTCTTCCTAATGCAAGTTCTCCACCTTGTGTCGCATATCCTTCCGAGAGGACCTGTCCCTTCTTTACCTTTTGCCCTTTGACAACGATTGGTTGCAGATTAATACAAGTACTTTGATTAGTCTTTTGGAACTTTGTAAGTGGATACGATTTAACATCATCTTCAAAGCTTACAAGCTTTTCGCTTTCCTTACGGCTATATCGGATAACAATCTCTTTAGCATCCACGTACTCAACCACTCCATCACCTTCAGCGTTTATAAGTACCCTTGAATCTCTGGCAATCAAACCTTCAAGACCTGTTCCTACTATTGGAGCCTGTGGTCGAAGTAGTGGAACAGCTTGACGTTGCATGTTAGATCCCATCAAGGCTCTGTTAGCATCATCATGCTCCAGGAAAGGAATAAGAGAGGCAGCTATTGAAGCGATCTGGTTAGGTCCTACATCAATCAGATTGATCTTGTCGGGCTCGACTACAGGGAAGTCTCCTTCATAACGTGCCTTTACCTTTGTATCAAGGAAGTTACCTTTGCCATCGACATTTGCGTTTGCCTGAGCAATTACGCGATTGTCTTCTTCCTCAGCAGTGAGATATATTACTTCTGTATTTACATCCACTTTACCATCGGTCACTGTACGGTAAGGAGTTTCAATAAATCCAAGATTATTAATTTTTGCATATACGCAAAGTGAGGATATCAATCCAATATTCGGACCTTCCGGAGTCTCAATTGTACAAAGGCGACCATAGTGAGTGTAATGCACGTCACGAACCTCGAAACCGGCACGCTCACGAGAGAGACCGCCTGGTCCGAGTGCTGACAATCGACGCTTGTGGGTAATTTCAGCGAGTGGATTTGTCTGATCCATGAACTGAGACAACTGATTTGTGCCGAAGAAGGAGTTGATCACTGACGACAAAGTTTTCGCATTTATCAGGTCAGCAGGTGTGAAGACTTCATTATCCCTCACGTTCATTCGTTCGCGAATTGTCCTCGCCATTCTTGCCAACCCAACTCCGAATTGAGAAAACAATTGCTCTCCAACTGTTCTTACACGACGATTCGATAAGTGGTCGATATCATCAACTTCAGCCTTTGAATTGATCAACTGGATTAATTGTCGAATGATTTCAATAATATCAGCCTTAGTTAATACGCGGATATCATCCTCAATTTCCAGTCCCAATTTTTTATTAATTCTATAACGTCCGACATCACCAAGATCATAACGCTTATCGGAGAAAAATAATTTATCAATGATACCACGTGCAGTTTCTTCATCCGGTGGCTCTGCATTTCTCAACTGACGATAAATATGTTCGACCGCCTCCTTTTCAGAGTTGGAAGTGTCCTTCTGAAGAGTGTTGTAAATGATCGCATAGTCGTTCGTGTTAGTGTCAATCTTATGTAAGATGATCGACTTCACTCCAGATTCCAGGATAAGATCCAGGTGATGCTCTTCAACGATCGTTTCTCTTTCAATGATTACCTCATTTCTTTCAATAGAAACCACTTCACCTGTATCCTCATCAACGAAATCCTCTACCCAGGTTTTTAAAACCCTGGCAGCAAGCTTTCTATTCAATATATTTTTAATTCCTGATTTGGTAACTTTAAATTCATCCGCCAAACCGAATATCTCTAATATCTCTTTATCCGTTTGGTATCCAATTGCCCGGAGAAGAGTTGTGACAGGAAATTTCTTTTTACGATCGATGTATGCATACATGACACTATTAATGTCAGTTGCAAATTCAATCCATGATCCTTTAAAAGGAATTACACGAGCTGAATATAATTTTGTGCCATTGGCATGACGACTTTGCCCAAAGAAAACCCCCGGAGATCGATGCAATTGAGAAACAACTACACGCTCAGCACCATTGATAACGAAAGTACCTTTTGGAGTCATGTAAGGAATAGTACCTAAGTAAACATCCTGTACAATTGTTTCGAAATCTTCATGCTCAGGATCGGTACAATAAAGCTTAAGCTTAGCTTTAAGAGGAACACTATGTGTTAATCCGCGCTCGATACATTCCTCAATAGAATAACGAGGTGGATCTATGAAGTAGTCCAGAAATTCAAGAACGAAATTATTTCTTGAGTCTGATATTGGGAAATTTTCACTAAAGACCTTGTACAGGCCTTCTTTCTGACGATTGTCAGAGGTAGTTTCAAGCTGGAAAAAATCTTGAAAAGATTTCAATTGAATATCCAGAAAATCGGGATAATCGATTTTATGTAAACTTGTAGAGAAGTTTATTCTCTTCGAAGGACTGATAGCTGTAGACACGTTGCTTGGGTTTAGATATTGAACTTAAATTTTCTAACGGTGATGTTCCGGAAACACACCAATTAAAAAGGATATAGACCCATCCCGGTTTGAGGCCGGGAAAGGTCTATAAATGATCTCAAACAGATGCCGAGGTCTTATTTAACTTCAACTTCTGCTCCAGCCTCTTCAAGTTGTGATTTGATAGAATTAGCTTCTTCTTTAGATACACCTTCCTTAACCGGCTTTGGTGCACCGTCAACTAAATCTTTCGCCTCTTTCAGTCCAAGGCCTGTCATTTCTTTTACCAACTTAACGATATTCAATTTCGCTCCACCCGGAGCCTTAAGAATAACATCAAATGTTGATTTCTCAGCGGCAGCTTCACCACCGCCACCACCACCAGCTGCTACTGCAACTGCTGCTGCTGCCGGCTCGATACCGTATTCGTCCTTCAGGATTGCTGCTAATTCATTTACTTCTTTCACTGTCAGGTTAACCAACTGCTCAGCGAATGCTTTTAAATCTGCCATTGTTATAGGATTTTGATTGTTAGGGTTTCAGTTTAATAATGTAATTATAATGGGTACTGGAAGCATTCTATTTCAATTCCTGCTCACACAGGATATTATTACTCAGGTCGCTCAGACAAAGTCTTAACGATTCCTGCGAGTTTGCCACCACTGCTGCTCAAAGCAGAGATGACATTCTTAGCAGGTGATTGTAGCAATGCAATGATGTCACCGATGAGTTCATTTCTGGATTTCAGATTGACCAATGTCTCCAGCTGATTGTCTCCAAGAAATACTGCAGTCTCTACCCACGCACCTTTTAAAACAGGTTTGTCGGCAGCCTTACGAAAATCTTTTATCAAGCGGGCAGGTACATTGCCGACCTCACTAAACATCAAGGCACTTGTTCCTTTTAGTGATGAGAAAATTTCCCGATACGCTTCCGCATCTTTCTTTTCCATCGCTTTTTGGATAAGAGTATTTTTGGCAACGAGCATTTTCACTCCTTTGTTGAAACAAAGTCTTCTTAGTTGATTGGTTTTAGCAACCGATAACGACGATGTATCAGTAATGTAAATGTTCGGGTATTTATCGAGGAGTACCGTGATCTCACCAATAATCACGTCCTTTTCTTCTCTTTTCATGTTTTAACGATTTTAGGATTTTAGCAGAACTAAATTCCTGTTTTAGGATAATGTTTTCGTGTCAATTTGAACAGATGGACTCATCGTTGAAGATAAGTACACGCTTTTCATATATGTACCTTTAGCAGAAGATGGCTTCAGCTTCAAAATTGTATTCAACAATTCATGAGCATTCTCAGCAATCTTACCGGCATCGAAAGAAGCCTTACCAATAGAAGCATGGATACTTCCTTGCTTATCTACTTTGAAATCGATCTTACCTGCCTTCACTTCATTGACTGCTTTACCGATATCAGTAGTAACAGTTCCTGTTTTCGGATTTGGCATCAGGTTGCGCGGACCAAGCACTTTACCAAGCTTACCAACTTTACCCATAACACTCGGCATAGTGATAACAACATCGATATCGGTCCAACCTTGTTCAATTTTCGTGATATACTCGTCCAATCCAACATAATCTGCTCCGGCTTCTTTCGCCTCAGCTTCTTTGTCAGGTGTACAAAGTACCAGTACTTTTTTTACTTTTCCTGTGCCATGTGGAAGCGTCACGACACCACGAACCATTTGGTTAGCTTTCCGAGGGTCAACACCCAAACGGATACTTAGATCAACAGACGCATCAAATTTTGTTGTAGTAATGTCTTTCACAATTTTTGAGGCTTCAGCCAAACTGTAAGACTTACTTTGATCAACTTTAGAAAGAATCTGCTTTCTCTTTTTACTGATCTTAGCCATTTAAATAAAATTTTGAAGTTCCAACGGGGTTGATAGGATCTCGCCCTCCTTCTTGTTAATACTAATTTATGTACTCGAAAATCTTAATTTCAACTTAGGGGTCAGAATGGTCTCTGACCATCAACCACAATACCCATACTCCTTGCTGTTCCTGCAACCATGCTCATCGCTGATTCAATGGTAAAGCAATTCAAGTCAGGCATTTTGATTTCAGCTATTGTTCTAACTTGATCCCAACTCACAGAACCTACTTTATTTCTGTTCGGTTCCTTTGATCCACTCTTCAATTTTGAAAGCTCAAGTAACTGAATTGCCGCCGGAGGTGTTTTAATGACGAAGTCAAATGACTTATCCACATAAACTGTGATAATAACCGGAAGCACTTTACCCGCCTGATCCTGCGTACGAGCATTGAACTGCTTGCAGAATTCCATGATATTAACACCCTTCGCACCCAGAGCAGGTCCGATCGGAGGTGCCGGATTTGCGGCTCCACCTTTTACCTGTAATTTAATATATGTTCCTATTTCTTTAGCCATGACTTTGTTTTTTACAATTTCAATACAACAGTTTTCCCTGAATGGAAGCGATCAGTAAGACTGGTCTATTGAATTTCTTTTTCGGTTTATTTATTCCTTTTCTACTTGCATATAATTTAACTCAAGCGGCGTTTTTCTACCGAAGATCTTCACCATAACTTTGAGTTTTTTCTTTTCCTCATTAATTTCTTCAATCACTCCACTGAAACTATTGAATGGGCCATCTATAACTTTCACTGTTTCACCAACAACATAAGGTACATTCATTACAGCCTCGCTATCGGCCAATTCATCCATCTTACCAAGAATACGACTTACTTCAGATGGTCTGAGCGGCGCAGGAGGTTCACCTTTGGCACCCAGGAATGAAATAACTCCTGTGACACTTTCAATTATGTGAGGGATTTCACCAGCCAAATTTGCCTCGATAAGTACATAACCCGGAAGGATATTTCTCTCCTTACTTACTTTCTTTCCATTGCGAATCTGATAGAACTTCTCCGTAGGTATCAATACCTGAGTCACATAGTCTGTAAGTTTCAGACGGTTTATTTCATACTCAATATATTGCTTAACCTTTTTCTCCTTGCCACTAATAGCACGTACCACGTACCATTTCCTGACAAGTTCTTTCGGTTGTTGCGCTTCAGCCATGACTTAATTACTTATGCAATCATTTTATAAAAGAGATTCATGATGCCATTGAAAGCAAAATCCATCACGAAAATCATCAATGTTATAATGACAGTAGCTACCATTACTACGATAACGCTACTTTGCAATTCTTCCCACGTCGGCCAACTCACCTTATGTACAAGTTCGGTGTAACTTTCTTTGATATAAGCGCTAATCTTGCTCATTTAGGTTGTTCGTTATTATTATTCAACTCTGATTATGATTGCCGAAAGAATGACTCCTCCATGCAAGTTAACTTTTTAATCTGGCACGGGTGGAGAGACTCGAACTCCCAGCCAACGGTTTTGGAGACCGCTACTCTACCAATTGAGCTACACCCGTAAACCCGGCTTAGCTTGACTCTGAGAGTTTAAAATTAATCATCTTGAGATGACGATTTTTTCTCAAATTAGTCTAACCGTTTATTGACAGGAAACAGCAGACAGTTCTTTGACCGCCTGCTGTCGCCTTGAGTTCAATTGGATTACTTAATGATCTCAGTCACCTGACCGGCACCAACAGTACGTCCACCTTCACGAATCGCGAAACGAAGACCTTTGTCCATTGCAACCGGCTGGATCAATTCAACAGTGATAGTTACGTTGTCACCGGGCATTACCATTTCACGTCCTTCAGGAAGTGTGATTTCACCTGTAACATCTGTAGTACGCAGATAGAATTGAGGACGATATTTATTATGGAATGGCGTGTGACGACCACCCTCTTCTTTCTTCAACACATAAATCTCAGCTTTGAACTGAGTGTGCGGAGTAATTGAACCCGGTTTTGCGACAACCATACCACGACGGATATCAGTCTTCTCAATACCACGAAGAAGCAAACCTACGTTATCACCAGCTTCACCACGATCAAGGATCTTACGGAACATTTCTACTCCGGTAACAACAGATTTCAATGATTTCTCCTGCATACCGATTATCTCAACCTCTTCTCCTGAATTGATGACACCACGCTCGATACGTCCTGTCGCAACTGTACCACGACCGGTGATCGAGAATACATCTTCAACAGGCATAAGGAATGGCTTGTCAACTTCACGTGGAGGAATCGGAATATATGAGTCAACAGCATCCATCAATTGAACGATAGACTCTACCCACTTAGCATCAGCATTCAATCCACCTAAGGCAGATCCACGGATGATTGGAGTATTGTTACCATCAAATTCGTAGAAGCTTAATAACTCACGGATCTCCATCTCAACTAGGTCAAGAAGTTCCGGATCGTCTACCATATCCACTTTATTCATGAATACAACTATCTTAGGAACGCCAACCTGACGTGCAAGAAGGATGTGTTCACGAGTCTGAGGCATCGGACCATCTGTGGCAGCAACAACAAGGATAGCACCATCCATCTGAGCAGCACCTGTAACCATGTTCTTTACATAGTCAGCGTGACCCGGACAGTCAACGTGAGCATAGTGACGATTTTCCGTCTGATACTCAACGTGAGATGTGTTAATTGTAATACCGCGCTCTTTTTCTTCCGGAGCGTTGTCGATTGAATCGAATGAACGTAATTCAGCAAAACCCTTTCCGGCTAACACAGTTGTAATTGCTGCTGTAAGGGTTGTTTTACCGTGGTCTACGTGACCAATCGTTCCAATATTCACGTGTGGTTTGGAACGGTCAAATTTTTCTTTTGCCATGGCAATGGTTTTATTAGATGTTAATTATTCAGTTTATGTAATTTGTTACAATAGACGAAACAAGGATGAGGGAAGCTCTGATTCCTTTATTTCGTTTGAGCGAATGATCGGATTCGAACCGATAATAATCCTCTCCGGAGAAAGAATTGCTTCTGCCATGAAGCTGCATTTGCTAATTTCACTGACAAGAATGTACTATCCTTGTTACTTTATATTTCCAACCGGAGACAAATACCGGTTCTGAAAACTCATATAACATGCCTCTTCTTCATGAGACATTTGTGTCAGCAATTTGATCCAATCAAAGTTACTCCTTGATGAAGTAAAATTGAATTCGGAATTTCCCGATCAGATGAGCCAATGACCAGGATCGAACTGGTGACCTCATCCTTACCATGGATGTGCTCTACCGACTGAGCTACATTGGCCAATAGTTCGTGATACTAGAGGATATGCTATTATTAATTTCTGCTATTTCAACGAACGTTATTCAATCGAGCGGAAGACCGGGCTCGAACCGGCCACCCTCAGCTTGGAAGGCTGATGCTCTACCAAATGAGCTACTTCCGCTTTTGTTCCTTTATATTGAATCCTAATTTTAAAATCTTGATCTTATTGATTTTATATAGATATACAATATGCAAAACCTTTGAGTGGGGAGAGAAGGATTCGAACCTTCGAAGCTTTCGCAACGGATTTACAGTCCGTCCCATTTGGCCACTCTGGTATCTCCCCTTCCCGATATCAACTAATTTATCACGAACTTGAGCCGATGGAGGGATTCGAACCCCCGACCCACTGATTACAAATCAGTAGCTCTGGCCAACTGAGCTACATCGGCTTTTTTGTTCGAATTTCAACGAACGCACTACCCTCAAAAAAGGGATTGCAAATGTAGAAAAGCGATTTGTAATTGCCAATTATTTAAAAAAATAAATTTTTCAGCGAAAGGAATAAAAAAAGCTCCATTTCAAGGAGCTTTAGCAATTATTAAGAGTGTTTTGATGTACTGTGGTATTAATCAATGACTTTAGCAAGCGGATAGCGTTTTTTCCACATTTTAAAAGCAGCCATACTATGAACTACCATCAATGTTTTGTGATCCAACTGAACCTTGATCCTGGTTGCAGAATCTCGGATTGGCTCTTTTACAATTTTTGCCTTCTTTTTAGGGCGACGTACCATAACTTAATTTATAAACTTGTGAACTGTGCTATCGGGAACAAGAAAGGAACATTAAATGTTTTAAGAATGAAGAAACAATTATTGTACCAGGCTATCCGTATTTTGTCTAAAGTCTGAAATAACCTCAATTATTAACAAAATCATTTAAACATTTGCTGTCCAAAGAAACGATAATTGGTGGAATATAATTCGTTAAGAGAAGTTAATTTTAAAAAAAGTTTAAACCATCAGAAAAAACAGAAAAAAGCCCCTTTTAACCTGAAATTTATAGACATGTCACATTGGAACCTGAGGAAATTATACATCCTGAGAAGGTGACAAGGTGACAAAGTAAAAGACGATATTAATAAGCCGGTTACCGGTTTGGCACTTGATCAAGTACCTAATTTAGACTAAAAGGTAGGTTTATGACCGGTGCATTTTTTCGACTAAATCTGCAAGACGGTGACTATACCCCATTTCATTGTCATACCACCCTACAATTTTTACCATTTTGCCCAATACGGTAGTAAGTTCAGAATCAAATATGCATGATGCTGACGAACCGATGATGTCAACGGAGACAATAGGATCTTCTGTGTACTCAAGTATGCCTTTCATTCCGCTTTCGGAAGCAAGTTTAAACGCCGCATTTATCTCTTGTTCGCTTGCCTCCACTTTTAAAACGCAGGTTATATCTGTCAAAGACCCATCCGGCGATGGGACACGGATTCCGGCTCCGCCCAATTTACCACTTAGATGTGGCAATACTTCACCTAAAGCCTTCGCAGCACCGGTGGTTGTTGGAATTATCGAAATTGCAGCAGCACGAGCCCGTCTTAAATCTTTGTGAGGTGCATCATGAATGTTTTGATCTCCTGTATACGAATGTACAGTGGTCACGAAAGCTTTTTCAATTCCCCACCTGTCATCAAGTATCTTTAGCATTGGAGCTGCATTGTTAGTTGTGCACGAAGCGTTTGAAACGATTGTATCTTCCGAATCAAGGTCTTCGGAATTTACACCCAAAACAATTGTTTTGACCTTCTCTTTTCCTTTGGCAGGAGCAGATAAAACAACTTTCCTGGCACCGGCTTTTTGATGAAGTTGGGCACCCGACAGATCAGTAAACTTACCCGTGCATTCAAGAACAACATCAATGTTTAAATCTTTCCAAGGCAATTTTGCCGGATCCTTTTCAGAGAGACTCAAAATCGATGTGCCATTCACCAGCAACATCTTTTCTGTTGACTTTATCTCACCCTTAAATCGGCCATGGATTGAATCATATTTAAATAAATGAGCCAGCGTATTATTATCCGTGAGATCATTTATTGCTATTATCTCAATATTTTTCCTGGCTAATAATACTCTGGTTGTCATTCTCCCAATTCGACCAAATCCATTAATAGCAACTCGTATCTTTGACATATAATATTTATAAAATGAAACGTAAACTATTTTACTTGTTTAACATTTATATCTCATGAAAATTGAAGCTCAATTAAAAGAACCATTTTATCCCAAATGTTTTTCAGCATGATAACTTGATCGTACCAAGGGACCACTTTCAACGTACCTGAAACCAAGCTCTAATCCTATCTCCTTTAGTTCTGCGAATAGTTCAGGATGGATAAACTCAGCTACTGATAAGTGATCTTTTGTCGGTTGTAAATACTGTCCTAATGTAAGGATTGAAACATTTGATGCCCTGAGATCTTTCATAGACTCGATTATTTCATCCTTGGTTTCACCTAATCCTAACATGATCCCTGACTTTGTTGCCACACCTGAATTACTAATTCTCTTAAGTGCTTCAAGGCTCCTGTCATACTTGGCTTGGATTCGGACTTGCTTCGTCAGGCGCCTTACTGTTTCAAGATTATGTGAAATAACTTCGGGTCGTTCATCAACCACTCTTTGCAAGTTATCCCAAACTCCTTGAAAATCCGGAATTAATGTTTCCATGGTTGTCCCGGGTGAGAATTCACGAATCTTTCGGATTGTCTCAACCCATATCAGAGATCCACCATCTTTCAGGTCGTCACGATCTACAGAGGTGATCACACAGTGTTTGATGCCCATGAGTTTTACTGATTTTGCCACACGTAGCGGCTCAAATGGGTCAACAGCTTCAGGTTTTCCGGTTGCTACACTGCAAAAACCACAACTTCTGGTACACACATTACCAAGTATCATAAATGTTGCAGTCCCGGCGCCCCAGCATTCACCCATGTTAGGGCAATTACCGCTTTGGCAAATTGTGTGTAGTTTATGTTCACTAACAATTTCCCGAACCTTAGCATATTCCTTTCCTGTTGGAAGCTTTACTTTCAGCCAATCCGGTTTTCTGTTTTGCGAATGCAATTTTTCTTCTGTTAGACGATCCAAATCTTTTGGTCTGTTTTGTGATTATAAATTGAGTGAAATATAAATGATGCGTCAATCCGACTATTCCCTTTCATACAAAAGCTACCACTTTGCTCCCCACAAAAGTGTGATATAAAAGTTCACATACAGATTTTCGTTCTTATTGTAGGCCATGATAGGAATGGCCTTGGGGAAATAATCCAGGGTAACACCGGTTTCTAAGGCTGTAACTTTATGTTGCCACATAGAATACTCGAACGACATTGCAAACTTGGCATAGATACCAGGATGAAATTTCATCTGATCGAAGCCTTGGAAGTAGGGTCCGGGACCATAAATATTCTCTACAGATTGCATGAGAGGATCGTCGGGGTTATATTGTTGCACATCTACAACTTTAAACAGTGAATCAAATTGCGAATCAAGAAGTACTTCCAGATATACCGGCTTTGTCATGCCTAAATTGCCACCAAAATAATAATTGAATCGAACCTCTACCCCACTTCTTTCTCCTTTTCCAAACATAATATTCTGCATGCCGTAACCGGCCCGAAGCATGTAAACATAATTAATCTTGCCAAAGAAGAAAGGTCTTGAATCAGCGTAGTAAGGATTAGGTTGTTTATATTGCTTAGGATGTCTTAAAGAAACAAGGTCCATATCCAGCATGCGTTTCTTGTATCCGGTTCTATGCCATCCTCGTTTGAAAGATATTCCGAATCCGCCTGAATGCAATGTCAATCCGCCTTCAGCCTCATTTCTAAATAAAAGTGAAACTTCTTCATTTAACACCGATGACCTCAACGAATCCTGTCCACTGATGTGGGAGGAGCAAGCAAAGAGAAAAAGAAATGCTAAAAGCTTTTTCATAATTTCATACAAAACTAAGAATTTTCCTCTTTATTCCATTAGAATGAGAAAAGACTAATTATTAAACAACAATTATAAACATTAGTTTATCAAGATAAATCTATATCTAACTTAGAGGCCATGGAAACGATGTACACTATTTATAAAGGTAATCTAAGAACTGAATCGAAACATATGAAATCAGGTTCGACGGTCATTACTGATGCGCCGATCGATAATTTGGGCAAAGGAGAAGCTTTTTCACCGACCGACCTGCTTTGTGTTTCATTGGCAAGCTGCATGTCCACTTTGATGGGAATTGCAGCAAACTCTCATAATATTGAAATAGATGGAATGCGTCTCAGAATAGTCAAAAATATGGTTGGCAATCCCCGTAAAGTTGCAGGAGTAAAAATAGATGTGGATATGCCATTAAAAACTTACACCGAAAAAGAGCAGAAAATACTAGAAGTTGCAGCCAGAACTTGTCCGGTAGCATTGAGCCTTCACCCGGATCTTATTCAAGACTTCACTTTTCATTTCAAGAATTGACTATAAACAAGAAAAGCGAACCGATTATCGATTCGCTAAATATTGAAGGCTAAGTAGCAGATTAACTACGAATTTCTTTATTGTTTTTCGCCTTGTTCATGTCACCATAAGCTGGACATTTCTCATGCGATTTGCACGAGGCAAAGAAGAGACTGATTACGGCTATAAAAGCACAAGTACGAAGGAGGTTTTTCATCTTTTCTTGATAGATTGTTAAGTTCTAAAAACGAAATAATATATTTTTTGTTGTATCCTTTTTAATAAAGCCTTGCAAAAATACATTTTTAGTCAAATTTGACAAGCCTAAGTTTTCAACATATTAACAGGTATCGATTTTATATTAAAAAGCTTCATTGCTTCGGCAATGAAATACTCTTCTTAATTTCACAAAATGATTGAAATTAGACCTCAAATTGAGGAAAGTTGGAAAAAATTTCTGATTCAGGAGTTTTCATCTCCATATTTTATTGAACTAAAGAAGTTCCTGCTTGCCGAAAAGGCGGCGAAAAACCCGGTTTTCCCTGCAGGAAATAAAATATTCGATGCCTTTAACCTCACACCGATAGATAAGGTGAAGGTAGTGATATTGGGTCAAGATCCTTATCATGGTCCCGGGCAAGCTCATGGGCTCAGCTTTTCTGTTCCTGAAGGAATTCCAATACCACCCTCGCTCAGAAATATTTTTAAAGAATTGTTTTCAGACCTTGGTCAGACAACACCACTCTCCGGAAATCTTAGCAAATGGGCAAGGCAAGGTGTGCTTCTTTTGAATGCTACGCTTACTGTTCGTGCAAATGAACCGGGTTCTCACCAAAACAGAGGATGGGAAAAATTCACTGATTCAGTGATTCAGAAAATATCTTCTGAGAAAATAAATATAGTTTTTCTGCTTTGGGGAAAATATGCACAGGCAAAAGAAGTTTTAATAGATCCGGGACAACACCTCATTCTCAAAGCTGCACACCCCTCTCCCTTTGCTGCTGATCGCGGCTTCTTTGGATGTAAGCATTTTTCCAGAACCAACGAATACCTAGAAGAATGTGGAATAGAAAAAATTGACTGGAGTTTGTAGATGAAAAAAGCTAGTAAGGCCTGATAAAAAAAATAACTTGAAACTGAATACAAATAAAACAGCGTTCAATTTCACTTTGATTAAAAGTGTTATAAATAAATATAAAATATGCTGCTTGATTTTTTTAACCCTCCTATTTTCAGTCAACCATGCTTATTCACAAAGAGAAGTTGCCCTAACTCTTGAGCCGGGTGATTCAACAGAAAACGATTCATTTGAAAAAATCAGAAAGCAAGTACTTGAGAAAAATACATTTCGTGATACAAGCGCTGCAAAAAAAGAATTGGGCTCTGTCTTATCTAAACTTCAAAACAGCAGCTATCTGGCAGCAAGCTTTGATACAATAATCGTTGACTCGCTGAGAGTAAATGCAAGACTGCATCTTGGATCAGTTTACAAGTTAGCAATACTTAAGAAAGGAAATGTTGAGAACACCTTCCTGGCAGGCACACCATTCAGAAAAAATTTCAAATCCGGTAAAGCATTCGATCATAATGCTATTTTAAAGATAAAAGACAGAATAATCAGAAACTGCGAAAATCAAGGCTTCCCTTTTGCAGCAGTGAAACTGGATAGCATTCAAATTCACGATGAAGAGTTCTTTGCGACACTTAACTTAGAAAAAAATCGAGCAATATTTATAGATAGCATCTTACTTAGAGGCAATGCCAGCATTGCACCGGTGTTTATCTATAATTACATTGGAATAAAACCAGGTGATCTTTATGATGAGTCACAAGTTTCGAAAATCAGCAATCGTCTCAGCGAACTTGCATTTGTCAGGGAAGTCAGGGAGAACCGCATAGTATTTACTGATAAAGAAACAAAGCTGGAACTTTTCCTTGAGAATAAAAAAGCCAGCCAATTTGACGGCATACTTGGATTATTGCCTGATGAACAGAATTCCGGTAAATATAAAATTACCGGAGAAGCACATATCAAACTTCAAAACTCATTAAGACGTGGAGAGGTTATTGAATTAAATTGGAAGCAACTGCCATCAAGTTCGCAAGATCTCAAACTACGTGCACTCTATCCATTTCTATTGAATACACCTTTTGGAATTGATGCATACTTATCTATATTCAGGAAAGACAGCACATACTTAGATGTGATCAAAAGTCTTGGTATACAATATGCGTTTTCCGGGAATAACTATATAAAAGCTTTTTTAAAGGATAAGCAGAGTGACCTTCAAAGCTCAAAAAGGTTAGAAAATGCAACCGTATTACCACCTTATGCTGACATTAAAGTTTTGTCATATGGCTTGACTTTTCATTATGAAAATCTGGACTACCGTTTGAATCCCAGAAAAGGATATAGTATCGAAGCTACGGGTAGCATCGGTAATCGAGACATCAAAAAAAATCAGGACATCAATCCGATGTTGTACGATAGTCTTAGGTTGAGAACGACTAACTATCAGGCAGAAGTCAGCTTTGATAAGTTCTTTTCTCTTGCCGGCAGACACGTACTAAATCTTGGTGGAATCGGAGGGTATATTTATAATCCGGAAATCTTTAGTAATGAGCTTTTCCGAATCGGTGGCTTGCACACACTTAGGGGATTTGACGAAGAGTCTATATTTGCCTCATCATTTGGAATAGGTAAACTAGAATACAGATATCTTCTTGAACAAAATTCGTTCCTCTTCAGCTTTTTTAATTTATCATGGTATGAAAATAAAAGCAGGCATACATTTTTAACTGACACACCATTTGGTTTTGGAGCCGGAATAAACTTTGAAACAAAACTTGGGGTGATGTCTGTCAGTTATGCACTAGGTAAACAGTTTGACAATCCTATACTATTGAGAAACGGCAAGATACATTTTGGAATTGTAAACTATTTTTAATCGAACAATAATAAGGCAGGCTAATTCACAAAGGAATCGCATCAAGCTATTGTCTCATTATTTAACAGGGCTATAGAACCGCTACATTTAATTCCCTACTTTTGTGCGCGATGAAATTGAAAAATGATTTATTATTAAGAGCAGCAAAGGGAGAAATTACTGAACGAACTCCGGTTTGGCTGATGCGTCAGGCAGGAAGAATACTACCTGAGTACAGAGAGGTTCGAAAAAAGATTGGTGGTTTCAAAGAACTTGTAGAGAATCCAGTTGCAGCTGCGGAAGTAACTGTTCAACCTGTAGATTTACTCGGTGTCGATGCTGCAATTATATTCTCAGACATACTGGTAATTCCCGAAGCTATGGGGCTACCTTATCAAATGGTAGAATCAACAGGCCCCTGGTTTGAGAACACCGTCAAATCAGAAACTGATGTATCAAAATTAAAGATAGCAGAAGCTTCCGAACTGAAGTATGTGATGGATGCTATTCAAATTACAAAAAGAGAATTAAATGGACGAGTCCCTTTGATTGGATTTGCAGGTGCACCCTGGACAATCTTTTCATATATGATTCAAGGAAAAGGAAGCAAAACTTTTTCTGAAGCAAAAAAGTTTCTTTACACTGAGCCTGTCATATCTCATAAACTGCTACATAAAATTACACAAAGCACAATTAATTACCTGAAAGGACAAATACAATCCGGAGTTGATATTGTGCAAATCTTTGATTCATGGGCCGGTGTTTTATCGCCGGAGCAGTATAAAGAATTTGCACTGCATTATATCTCGATGATTTGTGATTCAATTACCGAAGTACCGGTTATTGTATTTGCAAAAGGAGCGCATTTTGCGAGAAAGGAAATGAGTCAGCTTGATTGTGATGTGATTGGTTTGGATTGGAACATGGATGTCAAAGAATCAAGAGAAATGATCGGTCCAAATAAAACGCTTCAGGGTAATATTGATCCTTGCTTATTGTATGCAAGCGAAGAAATGATTCAATTTGAAACTGAGGAGATGTTGAAAGCATTTGGCCCAATCCGGCATATAGCAAATCTAGGTCATGGCTTGTACCCGGATACAGATCCCGAAAAAGTGAAATTCTTTATAAATACAATAAAAAAGTTCCGGCACCTAAATTAGTTTAATTATATTCAGAAATATTCTTTCTTTTGTTTGCCAAAAGGGCTTTACTTAGCAATGATCTATGATTGAAAAAGGCAATAAAAAGATTATTCGAGCCTGGACAATGTATGACTGGGCGAATTCGGCCTATTCACTAGTAATTACCTCTGCACTTTTTCCAATTTATTTTCATGCAATAACGACTTCAGACAACAACAATGAAGTTCGATTTCTTGGCCGGAATTTTAATAGTGATTCCCTGCAAACTTACGCTATTTCCCTTGCGTTCCTTCTCATTGCTGCAATAAGTCCCATCCTTTCTTCCATTGCTGATTACAGTGGCCGAAAGAAACGATTTATGTATTTCTTCAGCACAATGGGTGCACTATCATGTTCGGCGTTGTACTTTTTCGATTCTCTTGACACGCTTTGGATCGGCGTATTCGGATCAATATTGGCAGCAATTGGTTATGCTGGAAGTATTGTGTTTTACAATGCATTCTTACCGGAAATTGCTGATGTGAAAGATCAGGATAAAGTGAGTGCTAAAGGATTTGCCATGGGCTATATTGGCAGCTCATTATTACTCATTTTCTCATTGACCATGATCATGTTTCCGCAATTATTTGGAAATATTGAAAGCGGATATGCAACTCGATTGGCATTTTTAATTGTAGGAATTTGGTGGTTTGCTTTTGCGCAATACACTTTTCATTATTTACCTAACAATGTGTTTGATCAAAAACCACAAGGGCGTTACATACTCAATGGATATATGGAATTAAAAAAAGTTTGGTTTGAACTTAGACATTCGAGCAGATTGAAAACCTTCCTTCTTTCTTTCTTTTTTTACAACATGGGTGTACAAACAGTAATGTATGTTGCTACGCTCTTTGGTGACGGTGAGCTCCATTTACCTTCTGAGATTTTAATAGCGATCATCCTGATCATCCAATTTGTAGCTATTGGTGGTGCATTTTTCTTTAGTTCCTTGTCAAAACGATATGGTAACATATATTCCTTATCCGTCTCATTGATCATTTGGGTTCTAATATGTATTGGCGCCTATTTATGTGATAAAAGATTCGGAGTGAACGAACAAACAATGTTTATTATTCTTGCTGCAGTTGTCGGTCTTGTAATGGGAGGCATACAATCGCTTTCCCGCTCAACATACTCAAAACTCTTACCGGAGACTAAGGATCACGCATCCTACTTTAGTTTTTATGATGTATGTGATAAACTCGGAACAGTTCTTGGAACCTTTGCATTCGGTTATATCAATGAAATTACCGGAAGTATGAGAAACAGTATTATAGTTTTGGCAAGCTTTTTCATTATCGGTCTGATTTTGTTACTTCGCATGAAAAAGGAAAAACAACCAGAGCTGGAAGGTCAGCTTTTTTAAATTCAGATTAAACTTATAGACAGAACATAATGATAGTAGACATTTTTATTCCTTGCTTTATTGATCAGATTTACCCTGACACAGCCCTGAACATGGTAAAAGTGCTAGAGAAAGTCGGATGTTCTGTTAATTATAATGACGAACAAACCTGTTGCGGTCAACCCGCTTTTAATGCCGGCTATTGGGATCAATGCAAATCCGTTGGTGAAAAATTTATTAAAGACTTTCCTAACGACCGATATATTGTAACTCCGTCGGCTTCCTGCGTTGGCATGGTAAGAAATTATTATCCGGAACTGTTCCACAATACTTCTTTTCATAACCAGTTCAAAACTGTGCAGAAAAACATCATTGAATTTTCAGAATTCCTCGTCAAAGTATTAAATGTAACTGATGTTGGCGCAACATTGGCAGGAAATGCCACCTATCATGATTCATGCAGCGGACTCAGAGAGGTTGGTATAAAAAATGAACCCAGGATCCTGTTACAAAATGTCAGGGGCTTGAATTTAATCGAGATGAAAGATTGTGAAACCTGTTGTGGATTTGGAGGTACCTTCTCAGTAAAATATGAAGGAATAGCAGTAGGCATGTCAGAACAAAAAATCATTAACGCTGAGGAAACAAAAGCTGAATTTCTGATTTCTACAGACTCATCATGCTTAATGCACATGGATGGATACATAAAAAAGTCAGGTAAAAAATTAAAGACAATGCACCTGGCAGATGTCCTGGCAAGCGGATGGTGAGAAAAAAAATCCTTACCTAATATATATCCTTTAACATTTTTGCAAGCAGGCTTTCGGATTAGAATTTACCTAAGCCTGAATTACTGTGCTAGATAATTTTATAGTTTTTATACTCCCCTATTCTCCATCCAGTATATTCTTCAAGTTTCATTTTAAATCTGGATTTTAAACTGAGCTTTTTATTTAGAGGGTCAAATTCAAACTTCCAGTTCTTTTCGGAAATTCTGTTTTTCATGACCATTGGATGCGTCCCTCTGAACAATGCAAGGGAATCTATTCCGGAGTAGTCGAATTCGTCATGTGAGGATACGTTTTTCTCCAACCAATCATCATCATGCCAAAGTTTATGGAAATACTTTTGTTTCTCTTGTTGTTTTCCTGGAGGTTTTACCCAACCATAATGATAAATGCTTGCTTCCAATGGTTTAACACGAAGCCTGCGTCCATTCTTTTGAAACCCTTGTGCATCTCTAAATGATCGTATGGATGGATCATTACGAATTATTCGTACTTCCTTGCGATACCATTTAACAGAGTCACCGATATAATCATATGAGCCATAAAAATGAGTGTAGTTAAAAAGAAGGCCTTCAACTTCTTTATCTTCCTTCCATAACTCCATTGTTTGTTTAACTGAATCGAGATACTTCTCATGCAAAACTTCATCAGCCTGTATGTAAAAGCACCAGGTTGTATCCTCAGAAATTTTATCTAATGCTTTGTTGGTTTCGTCAGCTAATACCCTTCCACCTTCACGAAGACTATCATCCCAAACACTTTCATAAATTTTAATTTTATTTGAATCAATGTTATCAATCAGACTTCGTGTATCGTCTTCAGAGTTTCCTAATAAAACAACAAATTCATCACAGAGAGGTAGGACTGAAAGTATAGCTTCGACTACAGGATAGTCAAATCGAATTGCGTTTCTTATAAACGTGAAACCTGTAACCTTCATGTTCTCAGATTCCTGTATAATTAAACGGTGTAATTGCTTTTAGCCGGGTTTTTAGTTCTTCGGAAATCCGGAGTTCTCCAATAAAAGAATGCAATGATGCCTTAGTGATCTTATCACCGGTTCTTGTCAATCCCTTCAAAGCTTCATACGGATCGAGGTAGTTTTCTCTCCTTAAAATAGTTTGTATTGCTTCTGCAATCACGGCCCAGTTATTATCCAGGTCGAAATTCAATGCTTCCGGATTAACCCTGATCTTTGACAATCCTTTCATGATTGACTTAACAGCTATCAAGGTATGTGCAAAAGGCACGCCTGTATTTCTTAATACTGTTGAGTCTGTCAGATCTCTTTGGAGTCTTGAAACCGGCAGCTTTGCTGCTAAATGTTCAAACAATGAATTAGCAATTCCCAGGTTCCCTTCGGCATTTTCAAAGTCGATTGGATTCACCTTATGAGGCATTGCAGATGAGCCAACTTCGCCGGCTTTAATTTCTTGTTTAAAATAATCCATAGAGATATACGTCCAAATATCCCTGCTGAAATCTATTAAAATAGTATTAATCCTCTTAAGATTATCGAACAGAGCTGCTAAATCATCGTAGTGCTCAATTTGCGTAGTATACTGCTGACGATTTAATCCCAAAACCTGATTCACAAAATAATTAGCGAAGACTTTCCAATCCAATTCAGGATATGCAACATGATGTGCATTAAAATTTCCTGTAGCCCCTCCGAACTTAGCCGAGAATGGTATTTTGTCCATTAGGAACATTTGCCTTTCCAGTCTTTCTACAAAAACTTTAATTTCCTTTCCCAATCGTGTTGGCGATGCTGCTTGTCCGTGTGTTCTGGCTAACATAGGAATCTCATTCCACTCATGACTAAGAAGGTCCAGTTTTTCAACCAGTTCCTGCAATGCGGGCAGATAGCACTCTTCAATAGCATCTTTTGTTGCAAGTGGAAATGCAGTATTGTTAATGTCTTGAGAAGTTAATCCAAAATGTATAAATTCTTTATAGTTTTCCCAACCAAAATCAGACATACTGTCTTTAATAAAATACTCAAGGGCCTTTACATCATGGTTAGTAATGCGCTCCTTCTCTTTTATCACCACTGCGTCCTTACCGGAAAAATTTCTGTACAGGTCTCTGAATTTTTCTGCCGGATTTAAATTGATGTTTTTTAATTGCGGAAGCGGGATCTCACATAATGCCAGGAAGTATTCAATTTCAACTTTCAAACGATACTTCATCAGTGCCTCCTCTGAGAAGTATGATGTTAAAATCTGAGTTTGATTTTTATATCGTCCGTCAACCGGAGAAATTGCTGTCAATGAGTGAGAATCCATAATTTGCTTGAAAGGAAAGCGCGAAGGTACAAAAGCAGGTATTTTTATTCTTAAAAATACTAAAAACAAAATCCAAACCTTTCAAGCAAAATCTTCGGGTCAAAATAGCCAAAATGAGATAAAAACGGCATATGTTAAAGTTTTAATTAATTTTTGAGGAAACTTTGTAAATGTTAATAGTTTCCTTAGTTTTGCGCCCTGAATGGAAAAAGTTAAAGACAACAACCAACTGGTTGAAGAAAGAATCCTCAATACCGCCCGGGAATTATTTTTTCGCAACGGGATAAAGAGTATTACAATGGATGATATTGCTGCAGCACAAGGCATTTCAAAAAAAACTATTTATCAATACTACAAAGATAAAAATGAACTTGTTGATGCATTAACCAGAGATCAAACTAAATGTCATCATCAAGACATGTGTATGATTCGGAGTGAATCTGAAAACGCTATTCATGAACTTCTGGACTCCATGAAATATATGCGACAAATATTTAGCCAAATCAATCCCAGTATGTTTTATGATATGAAAAAGTACCATCCTTCTGCGTGGAAGATTTTCAGGTCTTTCAAAGAAGAGGAGTTGGCCGGTTTCATTGAAGAAAATTTATCCAAAGGAATGAAACAAGGTTTGTATCGAAAAAACTTGAAGATAAAGATATTGGCAAAGTTAAGATTGGCAGAAATAGAATTTGCCTTAGATCCTGATTCTTTCCCTCCTGACGTATTCAACATTGCCGAAGTACAATTCACAATAATGGAACACTTTGTACAAGGGGTTGTAACACTTAAAGGCCATAAACTACTTAACAAATACACAAATACTATTGAAGAAGAATAGACTTACACATAATTCGAAATGAAATCGTTTAAAAAAGCCTGTAATTAAATTTATATGAAAAAACTTATTCTCATTCTACTTTTTATCCCTCTTTGCACACAATTAGGTGCACAGACTAAAGATAGCGTGTTCAGCTTTACAGTAAAGCAGGCCATTGCTTTCGCATTGGAAAATCAAACCGATGTTCAAAATGCAAAACTTGATGCAGAAATATCAAATGCACAAGTCAAGGAAATTCTTGGCATTGGACTACCGCAGTTGAATGGTAGTTTCGACGTGAAGGATTATGAAGAGATCCCAACCTCTTTAATTCCGGGAGAATTTTTTGATGGGGAAGCAGGTTCATTTATTCCGGTCAAATTCGGAACGAGGTGGAATGCAACAGGCACAATATCTGCAACTCAGTTGTTATTTGATCCGACATATCTCATCGGTGTAAAAGCTACAAAAACACTACGAGAACTTTCAGATAAAAAACTGGACCGCACAGAATTGGAGACTGCTGTGGCAGTTGCCAAAGCCTACTACAATGTTCTTCTGCTTACTGAAAGAAAAAAAGCGATGGATGCTAACTTACAAAGAGTTCAAAAGCTTTATGATGATACAAAGGTTCTGAATGAAAATGGTTTTGTTGAAAAACTTGATCTCGATCGTGTAAAGGTTGCTTTGAATAATGCAAGCACAGAAATTGAAAAGTTCAGCCGCTTATTAATTGTAAGCAATAAAATACTGAAATATCAAATGGGAATGAAGCAGTCAGCCGTACTGGAGCCAATTGAAACCATAAATGCTGCTGAACTTAAGAATTTGACAATATCTCTCGAGAAATATGATATAAGTGAAAGAATTGAATATTCGATTTTAGAAACGCAAAAAAAGCTTCAAGAATATAACGTCAAAAGATATCGCTCAGGTCGTTACCCGAATTTAATAGCCTATGGAAATTTAAGCACCACTGCCCAAAGACAAGAATTTAATTTTTTCGATTCTGATAAAGGATGGTATCCCGTTGGAATCATTGGCGCTACTCTTTCGCTCCCTTTATTTGACGGCTTCCAGAAACATAACAAAATAAAACAAGAGAAATTAAATCTCCGGAAACTTGAAAATGAGATCGAACGATTCGAAGAGGCGGCATCTGTTGAAGTAAGCAGCAATCGTGATGCCTTAATTAATTCCGTCAACTCCTTAAACGTCCAGGAGCAAAATCTAGAATTGGCGAATGATATTTATTCGACTTCAAAATTAAAATACGATCAGGGAGTTGGATCAAATTTAGAAGTCTTAGATGCTGAAACTTCCCTAAAAGACTCTCAGGCAAATTATTTCAATGCTTTATATGATGTAATGATCTCCAAAATTGATCTTGAAAAGTCAATGGGTAAGTTCATCTACTAAATTAACATTTATCTCACTCTCTTATTCTATCCATAATATCATCACCATGAAAAAAGTACTAATATTTATTTTACTCACAGGAATAATAAGCTCTTGTTCTGACAACAGCAATACATCGAATAAGCATGCAGAACTTGTGACATTAAAAAAACAACAAGCTGAGTTAAAAGAAAAAATTCTTGAAATTGAAAATCAACTGGCAGAATCGGATTCAAGTGCTGATCTGCGATCGAAGAATGTAGGAGTTTCCCTAATGGAACCTACAGTCTTTAATCATTTTATAGAAGTTCAGGCAAAAGTTGAAGGAGACGAGGATGTAATTGTGAGTGCAGAATCAATGGGCACCATTACTTCTATAAACGTGAAAGTCGGTGATAAAGTATCCAAAGGACAGGTTCTTGCTCAGACCGATGACAGAGTCATAAGGCAAGGAATTGAAGAAATGCAGGCTCAGCTTGATTTGAGCACGCAGTTGTATAATAAACAAAAGAACCTGTGGGATCAAAAAATTGGCAGTGAAATTCAATTTCTCCAGGCAAAGGCAAATAAGGAATCTATGGATAAAAGAATGGCCGGATTGCAAAGTCAATGGGACCTGACTAAAATAAAGTCACCGATCAACGGAACTGTTGATCAAATAAATTTAAAAGTTGGTCAAACCGTTGCACCGGGCTTGCCGGCATTTAGAGTTGTTAATCTCAACTCTCTCAAGATTACGGCTGAAGTTGCAGAATCATTCATCAGTAAAGTTAAGAAAGGTAACGATGTCGTGATCTATTTCCCAGATCAGCAAAAAGAAATCAAGAGCAAACTCAACTATTCCGGACAAGCCGTGAATGCCTTGAACAGAACCTTTAACGTGGAAGTAAGATTAAACCCAAAGGACGGCAACTTTAATCCGAATATGGTGGCAGTTTTAAAAATAGTTGACTACTCCTCCCCACAAGCCTTTGTTGTACCGGTAGGCTCAATTCAGAAATCGAGCGATGGCGAGTTTGTCTATGTAGCCACACAAGAAAATGGCAAGACCTATGCACGAAGAAAAACCATCACCTCAGGATTAACATATAATGGAATTACAGAGATCACCAAAGGCATCAGCGATGGCGACAAAGTGATAACCTTTGGATACCAAAACATCATTGAAGGTGATATGATCCGCCTTTAATTATCCTGAACCTCTCCTCTATTAAATATCAATTTTGAAAAATTATTATGAAAGAGAATTTTAAAGAATTCAAACCATCCTCCTGGTCAATTGACAACAAGGTCGCCATTTTTATCATCACGATAATTCTGACCATCGCAGGTATATCCGCATATAATAATCTCCCTAAAGAAAGTTTTCCGGACATCTCATTACCCAATATCTATGTAAGCGTAATTTATCCCGGAACTTCTCCAAAGGACATGGAGAACCTTATTGTACGACCGATAGAAAAAGAATGTAAGAATATTGCCGGTGTCAAAAAAATCAAAAGTAATTCCCTGCAGGATTATTGTAATGTCGTTGTAGAATTTAATTCTGATGTAAATATTGATGATGCCAGACAAAAAGTTAAAGACGCTGTAGATAGAGCTAAGCGGGATCTGCCAAAGGATCTTAAAAACGAACCTGAGATCATTGATGTAAATTTTGCTGACTTGCCAATAATGCAAGTCAACATCAGTGGTGATTATGATCTTAACAAACTAAAACAATATGCAGACGACGCAAAGGACAGGCTCGAAAGCATGAAGGAAGTAAAAAAGGTTGAAATGATCGGAGCGCTTGAAAGAGAGATCCAGATTAATGTCGACATGCTGAAAATGCAAGCGGTTGGTGTATCAATGGGTGATATTGCAAGAGCTATTCAATCAGAAAATTTAACGATGCCGGGTGGCTCAGTAAATATTGAAGGTGTTCGTCGTTCGCTTAGTGTCAGTGGAGAATTTAAAAATGTTGATCAGATTGGAAACCTGATAATTAATGGCATAGATGGAAAACCTGTTTATCTGAAAAATGTTGCTGAAGTTGTTGACAGCTACAAAGAACAAGAAAGCTTTGCACGCTTAGATCATAAGAATGTTATCACATTGAATATCATTAAGCGTAAAGGTGAAAATTTGATCTCTGCTTCAGATAAAATTGTCAACCTCATTGAAGATTTACAGACCAATTCATGGCCAAATGATGTAAAGGTGACCTTGACAGGTGATCAGAGTGAGCAAACCAGAATGACACTTCATGACCTGATTAATACGATTATTATTGGATTCGTATTGGTATTCCTGATCCTGATGTTTTTTATGGGAACAACCAATGCCTTTTTTGTGGCAATGTCGGTACCGCTTTCGATGTGTCTTGCATTTTTAGTGATGCCTACGATAGGATTCACGCTGAATATGATTGTACTGTTCTCTTTTCTATTAGCATTGGGAATTGTCGTTGATGATGCAATCGTTGTTATTGAAAATACACACAGGATATTTGCTAATGGTAAAAGGCCGATCATACAAGCGGCAAAAATGGCAGCCAGCGAAGTCTTCCTTCCTGTATTATCCGGTACACTGACTACATTGGCACCATTTATACCATTGTTATTTTGGAAAGGAATTATTGGAAAGTTCATGTTCTTCCTTCCAGTCACACTCATTGTTACGTTGATGGCATCTCTTATCGTTGCTTATATCATCAATCCGGTATTCGCTGCTCAGTTTATGAAGCCCCATGAAAAGCGCGATCCTCAGAAAGAGAACAAGAGCTTGAAGAGGTCATTGGTATTCTTTGCAGTTGCAATTGTCATAGGATACTTGATAAATTTTGGTACAGGTAATTTTGGCGTACTTACTCTTTTGCTTTATTTACTTAATCATTATTGGCTAAGATTTGTCATCAAACGATTTCAAGAAAATACATGGCCAAAATTCCAGGAACGATACAGAACTTTTCTTGTATGGTGTTTAAACAGACCATGGACAATGATGTGGTCAACGTTCGGTGTTTTTCTGCTTTCAATATTCATGATCACAGTACGTAATGGTGGCGTGAGTTTCTTCCCAACTGCAGATCCGAATTTCGTTTATGTCTACACCAGCTTACCTGTCGGAACAGATCAAACTTATACAGATTCTATCACCAGAATAGTTGAGGATAAAGTTTATAAAGCGATCGATTGGCCCAATCCTCTGGTAAAATCTGTTATCGCCAATGTTACGGTAAGCGTTACTGATCCTCAAGATGAAGATCAAAATAGTTATCCAAACAAAAGTAAAGTCTCAGTTGCCTTTGTAGAATATGGAAAACGAAATGGCCAATCAACAGCAGGGTATATGGATAAAATCCGTGAAGCCGTTAAAGGCATTCCCGGTGCTGAAATCACAGTTGCTCAGGAACAGGGCGGCCCTCCTGTGGGCAAACCGGTAAACATTGAAATAAGTGGTGACAACTATGAAGATCTGGTAGAAAACAGTAAAGGTTTAAAAAGATATCTTGATTCGCTTAAGATAGAAGGTATTGAAGAACTCAGGAGCGATCTTCAAGATTCAAAACCACAAGTCGTATTCAATATTGATCGTGAACGAGCCAATCGGGAAGGAATTTCCACCTATACAATTGGTAATGAAATTTTCCTCGGTGTCTTAGGAACAGACATCTCGAAATACAGGGATGTAAACGATGATTATAACATCGTGATCAAATATCAGGACGATCAAAGATACAATATTGACTTATTACGTAACCTAAAGATCCTTTACCGTGATATGAGTATGGGTGGTCTTGTAAGAAATGTACCCTTATCGTCATTTGCTGAAGTAAAATATTCTGACACTTATGGAATTATAAAGAGGAAAAATCAGAAACGTGTAGTTACGGTAGCATCCAATGTTCTTACAGGCTACAATGAAAACGCCGTAGTACAGGATGTTCAAAAAGCGATCAAAAATTTTAATACTCTACCCGGTGTAGATATCAACATGACCGGATCACAAGAAGAGCAAGCTGAAACTTCAGCATTCTTAGGATGGGCTATGATGACTGCCCTCCTGCTTATAGTGCTTATTCTTGTAGTACAGTTTAATTCGATCAGCAAGCCTGTAATAATCCTGACGGAGATCGTGTTTAGTATTATTGGGGTATTTATAGGCTTCTCAATATTCAAAATGGAATTTTCAATTGTAATGAGTGGGGTCGGTATCATTGCACTTGCAGGAATTGTTGTAAGAAATGGAATTCTCTTGGTAGAATTTACTGACCTATTACGTTCAAAAGGTGTACCTGTTTTCGATGCTATTGTTGAAGCAGGTAAGACAAGGATGACGCCGGTAATTTTAACAGCTCTTGCTGCGATGCTTGGATTAATTCCCTTAGCAGTTGGCTTGAATATTGACTTTGCTCGCTTATTCAATGAGTTTAATCCACACATTTATTTTGGAGGAGATAACACTGCATTTTGGGGACCTCTGTCATGGACAATGATCTTTGGATTGGGTTTCGCCACGTTCATAACATTGATAATGGTACCGATCATGTACTTACTAAGTGAGCGGATGAAAAACAAGGTGCGTCAGTGGTCAGGAAGACCTGTTGATCCGGGCACGAAGCCAAAAAGGGTTGCAGAACTGATCGAGGCAGAAATATAAAATCGTTCTGTAAATAAATATGAGCGATCCAAAAATCAAGCTTTCAGTTGTTTCATACCTGAACAGTAAACCTTTTATTTTATCTCTGGAGAAATCCGGAGCAGGTAAACTTATGGATATTTCACTGGATATCCCCAGCGAGTGCGCTGCTAAGTTACTGGATGGCCGTGTTGACATCGGACTTGTACCGGTGACTGTAATTCCTGAATTAACATCGGCTCAGATAATCAGTAATTATTGCATTGCAGCTGATGGACCTGTCGCATCTGTTCTTCTACTGAGTCACACGCCTCTTCAAAATGTAAAAAGAATTCTGCTTGACTATCAATCGAAGACTTCTGTACAGCTTGTAAAAATTTTATCAAAGAAATTGTGGAATATAAGTCCGGATTGGATTGATACAAAACCGGGGTATGAAGAAAACATCAATGGGAATACAGCAGGTTTGATAATTGGCGACAGGGCTTTTTCAGCTTCCGATCAATTCCCCTATGTTTACGACCTTTCAGAAGAATGGAAGAAATTAACAGGACTCCCATTCGTGTTTGCCTGCTGGGTATCAAACAAGGTCATTGACTCAGAAATCGTAAAAAAATTCAATGAATCATTAAGCTTATGTCAGCAGCTAATACCACAAATTATTGCGGATCAAAGTTCAGAGCACTTGTCAAAGGAGCAGATAGAAAATTACTTTGCAAAGAATATTCACCTGGTGTTTGACAAAGACAAGAAAGCCGGGATGGAACTTTTTCTGAAATACGTTAAAGAAGAGTAAAAAAATACTCCGCAAAGCAAATTGATTTTAATAGAGCAAATCACCTCCCTTGCTCTTATTGAATGTTATTTATTGATCTCCAGTCTTACTGTTCTTCGATAGTTATCGTTAAACAAAGTCACAAAATATATACCTGCATCCTGATCACGCAAATCTAAGTCATGCGTTTGACCGCTAGGATTAGAAATACTCTCTTGCAAGACACTTCTTCCCAGCATATCAGAAACATAAAGATTTACTCCAGAACCGATATTTTCCATTAAATACATATCAAGCTTTACAAGTCCGCTGCTTGGATTAGGATAAATACTAAAAGAAAAATTATTCGATGCCTCATTAATTCCTGTAACATCTTCACAAGCGGTCGATACCAGAAGCGTAGGATAAAATGCACCCATTAGCAAGTTCATACGATTAGCCTGACCTACTGTAAACATGTTCATACATGCATCATCGGTGTAATCCATATAATTCATATACATTATCCCATTTCCTGAGCCGGTACAACCATCAAACATAGGAACCGTCACCGGACAATCATAGGTCTCGATTTCCTGGTCCGGGGTATCAGCTATACCATCACTTCCCGAACAGTCATTATCATCTCCCCAAATATGCTCCATACCGAAAGCATGTCCTATTTCATGTGTTGTTGTTCTTCCCAGATCATATGGTGAAGACACTGTCCCTATTCTTCCAAAGGCATCGTACAGAATGACAACGCCATATTCATCAGAATGAACACTGGATGGAGGTTCAGCATAGCCCAATAAAAAACTACCCAAATTACATACCCAAATATTGAAGTATCTGTTTACATCCCATGCATCAAGACCACCGCTGCTGTAGTGTTTCATGTTGTTGCTGGTGCTAAACGAATTGGTCGTTGTCACACGACGTTCTATACCTGTCGTTGGGTTACCTGATGGGTCCTGCTTTGCAAGGCAAAATTGAAAGTTCGTAGTAGCTGCAATCCCTGACCAAAACGAAGGAGTGTGTGTTGTGTCAGGATTCCTCCTGCCAAAGTCTTCATTAAGGACCTGAATTTGAGATAATATCTGAGCATCAGAAATATTTTGAGCTGTCGTTTTGTAAATCACATGGACTACCACAGGTATGGTATGGATAACATTTGACACTCTGGAAAGGCTCTGATCAGCTTCCAGTTCTTCAAGGATTTTTTTATCAATTAGCTTATTTTCAAGATAATTGGGGTTTTCAGCTTTCAGTTTATTCACGTAATCAACAGTTGCACAACGTGTTTTCCTTTGATCAGGTGAAGATGCAAACGTTCCAAACCCGGCCATGAAAATCAAGTTAAACACAGTAATGTTTTCAATTTCATGTAATGATTCATTAGTAGTTAATTTCTAATAGCAAAAATACTCTAATTAATTAATTTTAACATAGTGTCTAATGAGAAAATACAATTCCATGACACGTTTAGTTCTTCAATGCATTATATCTTCAATTTACTAAAAAAAGTGGCTTTCTCAAACTCTTGAACTGCCCCGGGCCGGAGATCTCCCAAGTGGATGTCCTCAATTCCAAGCCTGATTAGCCTCAAAGTTGGGAAACCTACGGCTGCAGTCATTTTTCGAACCTGTCTGTACTTACCTTCTCTTAATTCAAGGAGCACAAAGGACGTCGGAATACTCTTTCTGAAGCGAACCGGAGGTACCCTTTCATGTATGTTTTGAGGAGGAGGTATTAACCTGGCATTACACGGGAGTGTTTTATGGTTTTTCCCTTTAATATTCACGCTGACTCCTTTTGCAATCAATTCACATGCCACCTGATTAATTTCACCTTCTACCTGAACCAGGTATGTTCTCCAATGCATTTGCAGCGGATCAAGAATTGCTTTATTTACTGATGGGTCATTGCTGAGTAACAGCAAACCTTCACTATCAGCGTCCAGGCGACCAATCGGGTACACATCTTTTGGAAAGCTGAATTCCAGATCTGCTAATGACTGCTTATCACCTTCTCTGGTAAACTGAGAAAGCATGCCGAAGGGTTTATGAATTGCAAAATATCTGAACATCAGTCAATCACTTTTCTAATCAAACAGATACTTCGATTTTAATACTTAACATATTTAGTATACGCATTTGATCAAATTAGGTTTAAAATACTTCTTCTCATTCATCAAAGAAACAGAGTATGAATTTCCATTAAATAATTCATGAATTGAATTAGTTGCTATGTTTCAAAAATATCTATCATACATATTACTGATTGTTCAAGTATCAGTTTCGTGTCTACATGATATTTGCAAAATCTCTTTCACGCTGAAAAATTCAAAATATTCATGCGGAAAGTACAGAAACAACCTATCAGCAAACTAAATGAATACTGTTCTTTGCTTCAGTTTTCTGTACCAACACCTCTTGCCCTTTTGGAGAAATTCCACATTAAAAGAACACTTTTCTATAGTACCGTTCATCAATTCTTATACCACGCGGAACTCTGCGGAGAGCTTTCATTCTCACAGCTTAGAGGTCCTCCTCTATTTATGTAAATTTAAATGTTTTGATCTGTTGAAAGTCCGATCACTTCTTTAACCCGGAAGTCGATTGTGGTATGTAAGGCATTCATTGAAAAATAATATTTCAACATGATATTTATTTTGTACCTGTTTACAAAGCAACATTGCTGCTATCTTTATCCGGAGAATTGCATTCGCAAGCCTTTCAAGGAACTGTAAGAAACAAACACCCTTACGAACCATTACCCGTAGTGCCAACTTATTTACCGGCTTTCCGAAGTAGTCCGGTATCTGATAAAGAAGGCTAACACTGGCTAAGAAACTTGTCTAAAAAATCTTTGAAATTTGTGACATATATCAGTTTTGAATTCCTATTTTTACCTTTATTTGATCAGAAATGGCGTCCTGGCATTCATCAATTTACATAATGAGGGTCTGCCTTAAAAACTATGTTTTCGACTGAATCCAAAACCCGAAAACTCTCAGTCCAGTTGTTTGTTAATAATTGAATCATCACTTCTAAAATCAACCTAAACCACAAATACTAACATGAAATCATTAAGAATCCTTTCTCTAATTAGCCTTGTCGGAATATTTATTGTTCAATCATCATGTAAAAAAGAGAATAAATGTGAGGCGGGAACAGGCGGAAACCTAACACTGGTTGCACAGTTAAAACATCATGGATCAGTGATTATAAATGATTCGCTGCGTCCTGATACTGTATGGGTCAAGTTTAATGCAAAAGACTGGAGTGGCGCACCTGCCGGTGCTGACGCAATGTTTATTGGCGAATATCCTGAAGATCATGTTCACATTTCTGGTTTAAAATGCGGTGACTATTACTTATATGCATCTGGATGGGATACCGGCATAAGTCAAGTGGTAATTGGCGGACGTGCCTTCTCCACGGAAGATGACTCAGGAGAATTACACGTTGATATTGCCGTGACCGAAGATTAATATCATATGAAAGTTTTCAAAATTGCTTTGCCGGGTATTTTTCTAACCTTTTTGATCTTTGCAGCATATTCCTGTAAAAAAGATTCAGACAAAGGTCAGATAGTTTACGGTACATATTCATTGGATATAACAGTGATGCATCATTCCTGGAACGTACCAAATATTCCTGTTTACCTTAAAAAAAATGCCACTACATTTCCCGGTATTGATACTGCTCTGTATGAATATAAAACAATAGCAGATAGTGATGGTAAAGCTAGATTCGAAAAGCTATTCCCCGGAAACTATTATTTATTTGCGCAAGGCTATGATTATTATTTTGGAGCAGATGTGATCGGCTCCACTCCGATTGTATTAACAAATCCCGGCTTGCAGGACAAAGGCCTCAATATTACATTAATGGTTAGCGAATGAACCTAATAAAAATCATTAAATCATTTTTTATTTTCACTTTTACCGGTGGAGTTATATTAAGTTCATGTAGCTATGAAAAGTCAGAAAAACCGGTTCCGGAATCAAACTACCCGCCTGAAATTGCAAACATACTTGTAAAAAAATGTGCAACCTCAGGTTGTCACAATAGTTTAAGTCGTGCTAACGTAGGAGGACTCGATTTCACAACCTGGGATTTAATGTTTGAAGGTGGAAGAAATGGCAGTAGTGTTGTTCCATTTAGTCCTCAGTACAGTTATCTTTTATATAGTGTAAATACCGACTCAAGTTTAGGGCAAACATTAGAACCTCTCATGCCCTATGAACTCCCTCCTCTATCCCGAGAAGAATATCAATTGTTATATGACTGGATCCTTAGAGGAGCTCCTGATAAAAATGGAATGCTGAAATTCCCTGACGATCCTAACAGGAAAAAAGCTTATATCTGCATGCAAGGTTGTGATCAAGTCGCAGTAATTGATGCAGACTCAAAAATAATAATGAAGTATATAGGTGTAGGAACAGATCCCCTTACCATAGAATCACCACATATGGTTCGTGTATCCCCCGACAGACAATTTTGGTATGTAGTATTCTATTCAGGACAGGTACTACAAAAGTTCAGAACGTCAGATGATTCATTAGTTGCATCTCTAATGCTTGGATCAGGTGACTGGAACACAATAATAATAACTCCGGATTCAAAGAAGGGGTTTGTTAGTGCTACAAATTTACAAAGAACTGCAGTAGTAGATCTGGAGAGCATGACCATTGAAACAAACATAAGTCCTGAGTTTCCTCACGGAGGTTTTATTACTCCGGATGGAAATTGGCTTTACCTCACTTCACAATCAGGAAATTTCATTAATAAGGTCGATCTTAACGACCCTTTCTACAGTTACAATTCTATCGTTCTGGTTCCCGGACAAAGTAAAACTACGTCATCTTCTCTTGATCCACACGAGATGATCCTGAGCGCAGACGGAACTAAGTATTATATAAGTTGCCAAAAATCAAATGAGGTTCGTGTCTTTCAAACTTCAAACGATTCCTTTTTGACTGCAATACCCGTAGGTGAACAACCCCAGGAATTTGCCATCTCTACAAGTAAACCATACGTCTTTGTGACCTGCACCAATGATCAATTAGATGCCGTTCGCAGAGGTTCAGTTTACATTATTAACTCTAATACCAATACAGTCGTCAATTATGTATATAGTGGTTATCAACCTCACGGTATAGCGGTTGACGAAGATCATGCTTGTGTATACATAGCAAATCTCAACCTCGACCAAAGTGGTCCTGCACCTCATCATTCATCTGACTGTGGAGGGAGAAATGGATATCTTACAGTGATCGATCTTAATACATTACAACTCCTGCGAAAAGAATTATCCGACGGAAATTCGTTTCAGTATAAAAACGAACTTCTAAACTTCCCTTATTTTGTAGATTATAAAAAATGATGAACGATAGTCCATATTCAGTGATTCTTATGGACGATGAATGTTTAATTTGTAATCGCTTAGTCGGGATAGTAGCAAAAAAAGACCGCCGGGATAAATTCAGGATTTGCGGTTTGAAGAGTGAAAAAGGAAAGAAACTTTTAAAAGCATTTGGTTTAGAGAGCTCAACTCCTGATAGTTTAATACTAATCCAGGGTGATAAAGTATTTTTATATTCTGATGCAGTCTTAAAAATTGCAGAAGATCTGAATACATATAAATGGCCGCTTAAAATTCTTCTTCTCTTTCCCCGATATTTACGTAACCGGATATATTTTTTTATTGCAAAGAACAGGTATAGTTTTTTCGGAAAATCAAAATATTGTTCTATTGATCCGATGATATCGGGAAAAATTATCTATTAGAAGCTTCCAGCAGCAGTTCCCTCCTGCCATAATCGATGACAGCTTTATATTTTAGAAGAACATCACTCCCCAGGACACCATCAATTGGATGAAGATTAAGTTTCAAATAGGATTCATTAACATGTCCGAGATCGAGTAAAACAGCTTTAAAGCCCGGTAAAGAAAGTTCCCCAATTTCCAGATCTGAGAGTTCAGTAGTATGAGTGACCATTGTATTCGTCCCCAATCCTGTTGAAAGTTTATCGTGGGGCTCGAACCATTGGTCAGCAGTAAATACCTTGATCCGGTTTATATCAAATACCGTTCTTGAAGCTCCGCTATCGATCAATAACAAAGCTACTTTACCTCCAATTTTGGCTTCTATTAAAAGGTGAAAGCCATCTTCTTCAATATCCAGAATTTGTATTGGAACAACTACAGTTTTTTTTCTTGGCATTTCGAAATTAAAAAAGGCATCCTTGCGGGATGCCTCTGATTTATATTCTTTACAATTTATTTAGTTGCCGGTTGGGACATGTTATCGAGAACACCCATTACTTCTCTCACTGCTTTTGCTGACTCAGTGAGCAATTTCATTTCATCAGCATTCAGTTGCAGTTCAATGATCTGTTCAATTCCGTTTTTCCCAAGTTTAACGGGTACTCCGAGGTAAATATCCTTTAATCCATATTCTCCATTTAACCAGGCACAGCAAGGGAAAATTCTTTTTTGATCTTTAATAACTGCTTCCACCATTTGAGCTGCGGCAGCACCGGGGGCATACCATGCTGAGGTACCCATGAGATTGACTAACTCGCCTCCACCCTTTTTCGTTCTTTCAACGATCGCATCAAGCTTTTCCGAAGATATGAGTTCTGTAACAGGAATCCCGGCAACTGTAGTGTATCTGGGTAGCGGAACCATGGTATCACCGTGACCACCCATGAGTACCGCCTGAATATCTTTCGGAGAAACGTTTAACTCCTCTGCAAGGAAAGCACGATACCGAGCTGTGTCTAATATTCCGGCCATTCCGAAAACTCGTGAAGAATCAATCTTCGAAGTAAGGTAGGCACAGTATGTCATTACATCAAGCGGATTAGACACTACTATGATGATAGTATTTGGAGAGTACTTTATGATATTCTCTGTCACAGATCTAACGATTCCTGCATTTGTTGCAATAAGATCATCTCTGGACATTCCCGGTTTTCTAGGTAAGCCGGAAGTAATAACGACGACATCGGAATTTGCTGTCCGGGAATAATCATTAGTTGAACCAATCATTCTGGTATCATATAAATTGATCGGTGCTGTTTGCCAAATATCAAGAGACTTACCTTCAGAAACACCTTCTTTGATATCCAGCAATACAACTTCGTGAACAAACTCTTTACGGGCAATTACATCGGCGCATGTTGCTCCTACATTTCCTGCTCCTACTACTGTTACTTTCATATTGATCTTTATTTATAGTGGAAATTAATGAATGCGAAATTATAAACATGGATTAAAATATGAAAGGATTAATTTCAATAATTGAGTATTTAACCAACATATTATGCTATTTAGCCAAAGGAAATAGGCCGAATTAACACAATGCACAACAAATCCCGACCCCAATCATCATAAATTCTTTATCCAATTTTAATTCCAAACAATAAAAAACCCGGAAATGTTTTCCGGGTTTTCTTTGAATGATCCAATTAGTTCCCTAATTCAGACAGGAATTTAATCCGCATGAGTCTAATGTCTTCAATTGAATAATCGTTTTCACCCAGGACTTTCAAGGCTTGTTCGGCAGAATCACTTTCAGCGGATCTGAAATAATCAAAGACTTCTTCCTGCCTGTCATCATCAATTACTTCATTGATATAATAATTGAGATCAATTCTGGTTCCTGATGTAACAATTGTCTCTATTTCAGTTAATAACTCCTGCATACTTATGCCTTTGGCTTTCACCATATCTTTCAGAGATATTTTCCGGTCGATATTTTGAATAATGTATACTTTGAAAACGCTTTTATTAACCACCGACTTAACGACCAGATCTATAGGTCTGTCGATGTCATTTTCGTCAACGTACTTGGCAATAAGTTCAATGAATGGCTTTCCAAATTTAAGTGCCTTTCCTCCTCCAACACCGGAAATATTCTTCAACTCTTCCATTGTAACAGGATATTGAATAGCCATTTCTTCTAGAGAAGGATCCTGAAATACAACGAATGGAGGTACATTGTGTTGTTTTGCTATTTTCTTTCTTAGGTCCTTAAGAGAGGCAAAAAGCTCAGGATCTGCCGGGGTAGAGCCTCCGCCTGCAAACTCATCATCATCATCAGATTCCGTTTCACTGTAGTCATTATCTTCAACGACCATGATCTTGACCGGCTTCTTTAAAAATGCCTGGCCTTCGCGTGTCAGCTTTAAGGTTCCGTAAGTTTCGATATCCTTAGAAAGCAATCCTGCAAGCAAAGCCTGTCTGATTATTGCCACCCAGAATTTCGGATCCTTATCTCCACCTTCTCCAAAAATTTCCAATTCATCATGCCCGTGTAATTTTACGGCATTTTCATTTTTACCTGTAACCACATTGACTATATGGTCCATGGCGAATTTTTCTTTTACTGCCTGAACAGCTTCGAGAACCGTACAAACATCATCCTGACCATCAAAACTCTTTTTAGGGTGAAGGCAATTATCACAATGACCACAATTATCCTCTGAATAAGTTTCTCCAAAATAGCTCAGTAATACTTTTCTTCTGCATACAGAAGTTTCAGCAAAACCAACTGTTTCCATCAGGAGCTGCTTACCCACTTCTTGTTCGGCAACAGGCTTTCCTTTCATGAACTTCTCAAGCTTCTCGATATCTTTGTAACTATAGAATGTTACACATTTTCCTTCACGTCCGTCCCTGCCTGCCCGGCCGGTTTCCTGATAGTATCCTTCGAGACTTTTTGGAATATCGTGGTGGATTACAAAGCGCACATCAGGTTTATCAATTCCCATCCCGAACGCAATTGTTGCGACGATCACATCAATTTCTTCCATCAGGAAATTGTCTTGTGTTTTAGCCCTAACAGATGCCTCCAGGCCTGCATGATATGGCAGTGCCTTTATTCCGTTTGCCTGAAGTAAACTGGCAATTTCTTCAACTTTTTTTCTGCTCAGGCAATATATGATCCCTGATTTACCCGTGTTTTGCTTTATGAACTTTACTATCTCTTTAGCTACATCAATTTTGGGTCTTACTTCATAATGCAAGTTCGACCTGTTGAAGGATGCTTTAAAAACATTTGCATCCATCATCCCCAGATTTTTCTGAATATCCAACTGCACCTTAGGAGTAGCCGTTGCCGTCAATGCAATTACAGGAACCTTCCCAATAGCTTCCATGATGGGTCTCAGCCGACGATATTCAGGACGGAAATCATGACCCCACTCTGAAATGCAATGTGCCTCATCAATGGCAAAAAAGGAAATATTGACATTTTTAAAAAACTCAATATTCTCCTCCTTGGTTAGTGACTCGGGGGCAACATATAATATCTTAGTTCTTCCTGCTTTTATATCTTCACGCACTGTTGTTATTTCACCTTTATTCAATGATGAATTTAGAAAATGAGCAACTCCATTCTCGCTACTGAAGCCACGCATGGCATCTACCTGATTTTTCATCAATGCTATTAAAGGTGAAACAACTATTGCCGTTCCTTCCATCATTAGTGATGGCAATTGATAGCACATAGACTTCCCACCACCGGTTGGCATGATCACAAAAGTGTCCTTACCGGCTAATAAATTTGCAATTATTTCTTCCTGTTTCCCTTTGAATTTGTCAAACCCAAAATACTTCTGCAGATAGGTTTTCAAAGGCTTTTCAGCCACTAACATTGTAAGGTCTTTAATTTGAATGTGATATAATATACGATTATTTCTTTAATCCCCCCCCGAAAAAAATGATTCGAGACTAAAATTAAATAATTTTGCCGAATCACCGAACGTAAAACGAAACATTCTCACAAAAATTTTCAACCATTGAAAAAACAAGATCAAATTAAAAAGATGGCAATTAAGACGCTGGAGATTGAATCTCAAGCCATTGCCCAATTAGTGAAAACAATTGACAAACAATTCATTGATTGTGTAGAATTGCTGTTCAAATCCAAAGGCAGAATTATCGTAACGGGAATAGGTAAAAGCGCCATTATAGGGCAAAAGATCGTGGCTACCTTGAATTCTACAGGTAGTCCATCAATATTCATGCATGCGGCTGATGCCATTCATGGTGATCTGGGTATTATACAGAAAAACGATGTCCTGTTGTGCATATCAAAGAGTGGCGACACTTCTGAAATAAAGGTATTGGTCCCTTTGATTAAAAATTGGGGCAATACTTTGATTGGAATGGTTGGAAACAAAAACTCCTTTTTGGCTAAACACTGTGATCTCATGCTCGACACTACGGTCAGCTCGGAGGCCTGCCCTAATAATCTTGCTCCAACAAGTTCAACGGCTGCGCAAATGGCAATGGGAGACGCATTAGCCGTTTGCTTACTCGACTTGCGGGGATTTTCAGCGAGAGATTTTGCAATGTATCATCCCGGTGGATCACTCGGGAAAAAACTATATTTAAAGGTAAAAGACATCTATCCTAATAATGCTCGTCCAAGTGTGAGTATTGATGACAACATAAAAAAAGTAATAGTTGAAATATCTTCAAACCGTCTAGGTGCAACAGCCGTCATTAACAAAGGCAATGTGGCAGGCATTATCACTGACGGAGATTTAAGGAGAATGCTCCTCACCAACAAAGCCCTGGACGGCATAATGGCAAAACATATAATGAATAAAAGTCCGAAGATCAGCAACAAGGACATGATGGCAGTTGACGCATTGAACCTGATGAAGGAGCACAATATTTCTCAATTGATCATTACTGACAAGAAAAAATATCTAGGTATGATCCACTTACATGATCTGATACGCGAGGGTATATTGTGATCAAAATCTGCAACGAAAATTCAATTCTGCGATTTAGTTCGGATAAATAATTTGTTAATCGTAGTGGTTAATAAATTTTACAAACAATAACATTCTGATGCTAAGGTTTGCAAGCAAACTAATATCTTCACCGCTCTATGCCTCTGTTTAAAAAGTCAGATGAAAATAAGGGTGAAATGTCTTTCCTGGGTCACCTGGAAGCGCTACGGTGGCACTTGGTAAGAGCAGTCAGCGTAGTTATGACGCTGGCAATTACTTTTTTTTTCTTTAAAGAATTTCTTTTCGATGGAATATTATTAGCTCCGAAGAATCCGTCGTTTTTTACCTATCGGGCTCTATGTCATGCTTCAGAATATTTAAACCTGGGAGATGACCTTTGTATCAAAGAGATTCCTTTTATCTTAATCAGTACAGATTTGAGTGCTCAATTTACCACTCATATGTGGGTTGCATTCATCTCAGGATTAATCGTTGGCTTTCCTTATGTTGTTTGGGAACTATGGAGATTTGTTAAACCTGCACTGCATGCCAAAGAACAAAGGTACGCCAGAGGGATCGTTTTTTACACAAGCTTTCTTTTCATAAGCGGAGTGCTATTTGGATATTATGTCATAACACCTATGACAGTAAATTTTTTAGGAAGTTATCAAGTTAGTGTTGAGGTAAAAAATACAATTTCTCTGTCATCATTCATTTCGACTGTTACCACAATGACTTTGATCTCAGGTATTATATTTGAACTACCGATCCTGGTCTACTTTCTCACAAAAATTGGCATCCTGACACCATCATTCATGAGGGCGTACAGAAGACATGCTGTTGTGCTTATCCTGATCATTGCGGCTATCATCACACCAACTTCAGATGCCACGACGCTTATACTTGTTGCCCTGCCGCTCTATATCCTGTATGAAATAAGTATTTTTGTAAGTGCGTATGTATTAAGAAACAAACCGTCGGAATAAAAACACTATTTAAATCATGACAAATCAGGTATCGCAGTTTAACGATTATAGAAGCAAAATGAATGAACGCATTCTTGGAGCAGACAATCTCGTGATCAAACGGCTTTTTAATTTAGATACAAATACATATGCAGAAGGTGCACTTTCGACTAAGACAAAAGAGATGCTGGGTCTTGTTTCTTCTATGGTACTTCGATGTGATGACTGTATTAAATACCATATAGAGCAATGCCATAAAGCCGGCATCAGTGAGCAAGAGTTGTTCGAAGTGTTCTCGGTAGCAAACATTGTTGGAGGTACGATCGTCATTCCACATATGAGAAGAGCTGTCGAATTTTGGGATCAGCTAAAGTCAGGGTCACATTAATACCATCGAACAGAATTTTCTAATTTAATGATCATCAAAAGTTCTCAGCAAATCATTCTTATTTTATGGGTATTATTTCTTGCTCCTTTGGTATCATCCGGGCAAACGACCAGAATCTTTGGTCGTGTTTTTGACCCGCTAACGAATGAGCCTGTTCCTTTTGCTTCCGTGATATTTGTCGGGACAAGCATAGGAGTAAATTCTGATATAGACGGAAAATATAAGCTGGAAACAACCCTAAAAGTTGATAGCGTCCGTGCAACTTTTGTTGGCTACTTACCTGCTACGCTACATATACATCAGGGAATCACCCAAGAGGTAAATTTTGCACTAAGGGTGAATAAATTTGACTTACCGGAAGTTGAGATCAAAGCAGGAGAAAATCCCGCACTCATATTATTACGAAAGGTAATAGAACACAAGTCAGAAAATGACAGAGAAAGACTTGACGCATTTAAGTACGAAGCATACAATAAGCTGGAATTCGATATCAACAATATTAGTGACAAGTTTATGAAGAGAAAACTCTTCAAGCCTTTCCAATTTATTTTTGATTATATGGACACCTCAGCAAGTAATAAGAAACCATACCTGCCTGTGTTTCTTACAGAGACCGTTTCCGATGTTTATTTCCAACGGAATCCAAAATTACGGAAAGAGATTATTAAAGCGAGTAAAGTCTCCGGTGTAGAAAACCAAACCGTAACTCAATATCTGGGTGATCTGTATTCAAACATAAACATCTATGATAGTTATATTTATTTATTTGGAAAAGGATTTGTAAGTCCGATCTCAGGGATTTCTCAACTTTATTATAAATATATGTTGATGGACAGTGCGTACGTCGAGAACAAATGGTGTTACAAAGTAACTTTTCATCCAAGACGAAAGCAGGAGCTCACATTCAACGGAGAAATTTGGATACATGATACAACGTTTGCAATTAGAAAACTAAACTTACGTATAAGTAGCGATGCGAATATAAATTTTATAGAAGATCTCGGAATCGTTCAAGATTACAAATATGTGAACGATAAGCAATGGATGTTGAGTAGAGAGGTATTAGTCGTAAACCTGGCTGCAAATGAAACGAAGTCGAAGCAGACAACCGGTTTTATTGGGCGTAAGACTACATACTACCGAAATTTTGTTCTGAATGAGCCTATGGGAGAAAAATTTTTCAAAGGCTCGGAGATAGACATGATGCAAGATGCGACAGAGCATAATTTATCATACTGGGACTCTACACGAGGCGAGAGTCTTACGGATAGTGAAAGGAAGATCTACGCCATGATCGATACGATAAAAAGTATTCCTGCCTATAAGCGATACGCTAATGCAGTAAAAATTCTGGCTACCGGATTTACAGAGACAGGCTGGTTTGAAATTGGTCCACTTTACAGTTTTGTAAGCACCAATTCAGTAGAAGGTATGCGATTACGATTCGGAGGACAGACAAGTAATAAATTCAGCACCCGGCTTGTACTGAGTGGTTATGGCGCCTATGGATTGAAAGACGGGAGGGTGAAGTATGGTGGAACAATTCGCTTTTTTACCAGTAAAAGACCAAGACAATACTTCGGGTTTGAATATAAAAACGATATTGAGCAATTAGGTAAAAGTGCAAATGCCTTCACTGATGACAATGTCTTCGCTACTTTGCTTAGACGCTTACCGAGCAACAAGCTCAATGATGTAGTGCAGGAGAAATTTTACTTCGAACATGAATTTATAGAAGGCTTTTCGAACAGGATAACCTTGCTTCATAGCGAATATTCCCCTAAAGGGAATCTGGATTACACCTATTACAGAAATGATATCAGGACAGATTCCTCAAATACTTTGAACAACTCCGAACTCTCTCTACATGTTCGCTTTGCTTATAAGGAACGATTTGTGAGTGGGAAAGTAGACAGGATATCACTAGGCAGTAATTATCCCATCCTCAACATATTGTACTCGAGAGGAATTAAAGATCTGCTTAACAGCAGATTCGTTTACGATAAAGTTATCCTGAGAGTTGAAGACTACTTTTATCTAGGGAATTTCGGGCTATTCAGCATACGGGCAGAGGCAGGAAAGATTTTTCAGTCTCTGCCATACCCCCTCCTGTTCATTCACCCCGGAAACAACTCTTTTGTCTACGATCGTACTGCATTTAACCTTATGAACTATTATGAATTTGTAAGCGATCAATATTTTAGCATAAAAGCAGAGCAACATTTCGGAGGTATTTTTCTTGATCGCATACCTGCTCTTCGAAAATTGAAATGGAGAGAAGTTGCAACTTTTAGTGCAGTTAGCGGAAGACTTTCTAATAAGAATCGTGCACTTTTGGCTAAGCCTGAGGTGTTTTCCGATCTCTCAAATAAACCATATTTAGAGGCCGGGGTAGGAATTGAGAATATATTCAAGATACTTAGAATTGATAATATTTGGCGCATATCATATCTGGACCGCCCTGACATTGCAAAAGTTGCCATTCTTGGTACAATTTCTATCAGCTTTTAATTTGTTGCGATATCTTAGAATAAGCATCTTTGCATCCGAATAGCCGGCAATAGATTATTTCAAGAGATCTAAATATATTCTTGCTTATCAAGAGTTTATTATAAGTTATTTTTAGAAATTTATCAGAAAGGTATGTCCTATATTGAAATAAAAATGTCACTATGATCACCCTACGTTCCGACAATTTAGTGAAGCGATACAAACAAAGAACTGTCGTTGATCAGGTCTCTATCAGTGTGCAGCAAGGCGAAATAGTAGGTTTACTTGGCCCAAATGGTGCCGGCAAGACAACATCCTTCTATATGATAGTTGGTCTTATCAAGCCGAATGAAGGAAAAATCTATCTGGACAATAAGGATATTACCAATGTCCCTATGTATAAAAGGGCTCAACTGGGGATCGGTTATTTAGCCCAGGAAGCTTCAGTTTTCAGAAAGCTGAGTGTAGAAGACAATATTAAAGCGGTTCTTGAGATGACCATTCTGAGTAAAAATCAGCAACATGAGAAGCTTGAGTCATTACTTGATGAATTTGGATTACAAAGAATTCGTAAAAGCCGTGGCGATCTCCTCTCCGGTGGAGAACGACGCAGAACCGAGATCGCAAGGGCTCTGGCTGTTGACCCCAAATTCATCCTGCTTGATGAACCTTTTGCAGGCGTTGACCCTATTGCAGTTGAGGACATACAGGGAATTGTCGCTCAATTGAAACAAAGAAATATTGGCGTGTTGATCACAGACCACAATGTTCATGAAACACTGACAATAACAGACAGGGCCTACCTCCTTTTTGAAGGGCGAATACTGAAAGCCGGAACTGCAGAAGAACTTGCCCAGGATGAACAGGTCAGAAAGGTGTATCTGGGGCAAAATTTTGAACTACGTCGCTAAAACTAATCAAGCTTCGGTAAGTGTAAAATGATAGCTTTCCATTACCGGATTCGCAAGGAGTTTTTTACAAGCCTCATCGACTTTTTTAGTTGCCTCATCCTTACCGGACGCTTCAATTTCAAGGCTGATGTGCTTCCCTATTCTGATATTGTCAACAGAAGAAATACCCATATTTTTTAACCCATGCCCAACAGCTTTGCCTTGCGGATCAAGCAAAGCTTTGAGTGGCATTACATCAATTTCGGCGGTAAATTTTTTCATATTCATTTTTTAATTTCAAGTTCATCAATATTAATTATTTTAAGACAAATTCCAATCCACAGTTTATCATACTATCGTCTACCCTACCTGGCTGTCAATTCTTTTTTGAGTTAAAGCTGCTGAAAAATGATAAAAGAAAATATAAACCAAAAATAAGAGGAACGGCTGTCCACTTAAATATTGGAATAAGGATGGCTGATAATACAAGGAGAATAAACTGAAACATATTATCTTTTAGTGAAAGGTTTTTCAACTTAAGGCTAAAAAGTGGAATTTCAGAAATGAGCAAAAGCGAAAGAGCTATGCTCAGCAGGAGCAATACCACAGGATTGAGCAATAAGATCTCATATTTGCCGGCTTCATGAATTAATATCATCGGTAATGATGCAATAAAAAGTGTATTCGCAGGCACCGGCAATCCAATAAATGTTGTCTTTTGTCGGGTATCAAGATTAAACTTTGCAAGTCTTAAAGCGGAGAATACGGTAATTATGAATGGCACAAATTGCACAAACCCAAGTACAGAATCAGAAAGCGGCAGTCGGCTTAGATCTGACTGTTGCAGCATTTTGAAAATTATTAATCCCGGTACCAAACCGAAGCTAACCATATCAGCAAGTGAGTCCAGCTCTTTTCCATAGGCTGAATTAAGTCCCAAGATCCGTGCTGCCAAACCGTCTAAAAGATCAAAAAAGGCTGCCAGAAAAATCAGATAAGCTGCCCAGTCCATATGATCCCGAAAAACCATGACAACAGCCATACATCCAGCCAAAAGATTCATTGAAGTAAAAAAATTTGGCAGGTGTTTCTTCATTCCAAGTGATTATTTGCCCAAAAGTACTTTTTCCATTCAACTTACAAACTCACATTCTGATAATGTTAATAAACTGTAAGAATTATGAGATTTTCCTTGCATTTTTTATCACCGAAGCGCCGTATCTTTTACTATAGCTATGGGTATAACAATTGGTAAAAACATTATAAATATGGGTGAGCAGACAAACCCTATCAGATTGTATTTGTTAACTTTACAAAATGCATTTAAGACAATATCAATCAATAATATTCGTTTTGTGTGCTTGTCTCTAACCAGAATCGCTAAGATGAATTTGAAAAAACATTTCCTCCTTTATTTGACCTTGTTAATAAGCTTTCCCGCATTTTCACAGGCTCCGAAGTATAGTAATGAATTTCTGTCCATCGGTATAGGTGGACGTGCAATGGGAATGAGTGGAGCCGTTGCAGCCAGTAGCAATGACGCGACTGCTACCACATGGAATCCTGCCGGATTAACACGAATAGAAACCGACATGCAAATTGCGGTTATGCATACCGAACTCTTTGCCGGTATTTCTAAATTTGACTATGGATCACTTGTTACCAAAATCGATACGAACCGAAGCCTTGGTTTCTCCATTGTACGTTTTGCAACAGATGATATCCCTAACACCCTTGAGCTGATTGATGCATCAGGTGTGATTGACTATTCTAAATTAAAATCTTTTTCAATTGCCGATTATGCATTCATTTTATCTTATTCGAAGATATCTTCGATTCCCGGCCTCCGTTATGGTGGTAATGTGAAAATTATTCATCGTAAAGTCGGTGAATTCGGCAAAGCATGGGGCTTCGGATTTGACCTTGGTACTCAGTATGAGCAAAACAATTGGCAATTTGGCTTGATGGCCAAGGATGTGACTTCTACATTCAACTCATGGAGTTACAACACAGATCTTCTGGAAGAAACGTTCACTAAAACTGAAAATGAGATCCCAAAGAATACAACAGAAATCACCCTACCTAAATTGATTTTTGGTATTGGCCACAAAAGCAATATCACAAAAAAAATCACAGCGCTTATCGAGTTAAACATGGACATGACATTTGATGGAAAGCGAAACGTAATGATTAGTGGTGATCCGGTCAGTTTGGATCCGCACTTCGGGCTTGAGCTCGGATATGCAAACTTTATATTTCTCAGAGGTGGAATCCAAAACATCCAGGAAATAAAAGAACAGGATGGATCGAAATCAACTATTGTTCAACCCAACATGGGTCTTGGAGTAAAGTTAGGAAGATTGACAATTGATTATGCACTTGCAAACATCGGTAGTCAGGAAATACCATATTCCAATGTATTCTCATTGAAGTTAGACATAAACAAACGCAAATAAAGCAATCTTAAGGCCGATCAAGCCATTTCAAAGGAAACTCATAGCCTTGCACATGAAAAAACTCTACTACATTTTTCTTATTTTATTTATTACTGATTCTGCATATTCACAGGATTATGGAAATTCCTGGATCAATTACAATCAGCAGTACTTTAAGGTAAAGGTTTGGCAAGAGGGAATTTATCGTATTAACCGTCAAACATTACTATTTGCCGGTATACCTGTAAGCTCTCTTGACCCAAGAAAAATTCAGATGTTTAGAAACGGAGAAGAACAATACATCTATCTCGAAGGAGAATCAGATGGCGTTTTCGACACGAATGACTTTATTGAATTCTACGGCAAACAAAATGATGGCTCATTGGACAAGCCACTTTATGCTGACTCCACCAAACATGCGAACCCAAACTATAGTCTGTTTACCGATACAGCAATTTATTTTATCACCTGGAACACGACTACAAACGGTAGGCGACTGACCGTTCAAAACAATACTAACTTCTCATCTTTTTCCCCAGCAAATTATTTCACGAAAGAGACATATATCGAACAAGTTTCTGGGTATAATAGAGGAATGGACGATAAAGGCATAGAATATGAGGAGAGTGAAGGATGGAGTGGCGTATTTGGAAATTACTCTTGTGCTCAGCATCCACTAACAATTTCAGCCAATACTGCAAACATCTATACAGGCGGACCCAATATTGAAATTACAACAGCGATAGCAGGTGTTAACAATCTGCAACATAATATCAATATTTCTTTTCCTGGAACTAATTTTTTTGACGTCAATTTCGAACAACAACTCAATAATTATTCATTCTCCGTACCGCCGAATACTTTTACAGGAGCGAATACAAGTTTTCTATACGACGTTACAACTCCGTTGAATTGTACTACACCTGACTATAGTTCATTTTATTGGCTTTCGATAAAATATCCGCACACTTACGACCTGGAAAATGCATCAGTCTTCAAAATGTATGTTCAGGATGACTCTCAGGGAAAAACCAGGATGGACATCAGCAATTTCAATGGAGGAAGTGCTGCTCCGGTTATGTATGATCTGACAAATCATAAACGTATTACAGTTGTCTCTTCAGGAAATATTTTTCAGGCCTTGGTAGATAATGATGGACAAGCACAAGCAAAGGTTTGCTTTATCAGCTCATCTTCCCAAATTCAAAATGTAAATTCTGTTAGCGGAATAAATTATGTATCAAATAACTTCGGCTATTTTAATAATTATTTACAAAGTCAAAATATCAAAGATTCTGCATTTATAATTGTTAGTCACAAATCTTTGTGGAGTCAGGCTTTAGCATACAAGGCATATAGAGATATTACTACTTCCGGCAAGGTACTGCTGTGTGATATCGAGGAGCTTTATGATCAATTTGCTTATGGCATTCAAAAGCATCCACTCTCAATCAAGAATTTTTCTCGGTTCTTACTGGATGCATGGACTTCGGTCGCGCCACCACAGCATTTATTTTTATTAGGCAAATCAATCAGCCCTGCAGATTTTCGTCATAACCCGGGATTATTTTCTGCATGTCTGGTTCCTTCCTATGGAGTTCCTACTTCAGATTTATTATTGACATCAGGAATTAATGGTTCATTATACGAACCACTTATTCCTGTCGGAAGGATCGGAGCACAGAACGGAACTGATGTTACGAATTATCTTCATAAAGTAGAGGAATACGAAACTGCCCAAAATGGTCCTCCTCAAGAATGGATGAAAGAAATATTACATTTTGGAGGCGGTGACAATCCGGCTCAACAAGAACAACTTGCCAATTATCTTAAAATATTTGAATCCGTTCTAGAAGACAGCCTTTATGGAGGAAATGTTACAACCTATTTGAAGACTAGCACCAACCCTATAGTTATAAACCAGTCGGATACATTACAAAAGAAAATTGACAATGGAGTTTCGTTAATGACATTCTTCGGACATGCATCAGGATCAGGTTTTGATCAGAGCACGGACGAGCCTACTGAATATGGAAACCATGGAAAGTATCCTGTAATTATAGCAAATTCATGTTTTGCCGGTGATATACACACTTCACAACAAAGCGTTAGTGAAAAATTTGTTCTCCAACCGGAAAAGGCAGCAATTGCATTTATAGCAAGTGTAGGACAAGGAGTACCACCGGATCTTTTTGCATATTCCAATGCATTTTTTGAGCATGCTTCACGACTGAGCTACGGCAGATCTATCGGCTACCTGATGAGGAAAGCCATTGAAACGATCCAGATCCCCGGCTCTCCAAACATCCAGCTTGTTTGTAATGAAATGTCATTACATGGCGATCCATCACTCAAACTAAACAATTTCAGCAAACCAGAATATTCAATAACAGAACCGGGAATTTCATTTACTCCATCAGGTATAACCACAGATCTTGATACTTTTTCTATTCATATTAATACCAGGAATTTGGGAAGAGCCATACCGGACTCATTTTATGTTAATGTAACCAGAACATTCCCTGACGGGACAGATTCTGTCTATTCCATCAAACGAGGACATTGTTATTACAATGACGAACTTATTGTTAATGTAAAGACAGGAGGCTTTAATGCTGCTGGAATCAATCGATTTAAAATTGATGTTGACATTCCCGATTCAATTGGAGAATATGAAAACTATACAAATAATTCTGCAACGACCTCTTTATTCATCACTTCGAATGATATAATCCCGGTATACCCTTCGAAATTCGCGATACATCCATATAATACTGTCACACTAAAAGCTACGACTGCAAATCCGCTAGCAGACGTCCGTACATACAAATTTGAAATTGATACTGTCGACATGACCGTCATTGATTCAACACCGGGTATGCAGAGAAGCCCTATGTACCGTTTCTCTATAATTACTGATAGCGGTGGTGTAATTTCCTGGACCCCTCCTAACCTAACCTTGATTGATAGTACAGTGTATTTTTGGAGAGTAGCCAACGATTCAATACATGATGATCCTGTTAAGTTTAAATGGCAGGAAAGTTCATTTACATATATCGCTGGCAAATCAGGATATTCTCAGTCACATTTTTATCAGTATAAGAGTGATCAATATGAAAATATAAAATACGACACATTAAATCGGAGATTCACATTTGTAGAAAATAATAAAACTCTTCGAATAAATACTCAAGGACTTCCATTGGATTTTGATGAAATTGGTTACTATTTAAATGATGCAGTTGTAGAATATAATGGCTGTCAAGTTACGGCTGCTGTAATGATTGCAGTTCTCGACTCAATATCTCTTGAACCCTGGTCAACATGTGACAATTATTTTGGACAAGCCAACCAATTTATCCTGACAAATGGAGTTTGTGGCACTAATTCAGCAAGTGGATACATCCCCGGATGTAACCGAACACGTCCTGAAAATTATTTTTTCTTCCGGTACAATGACCCTACACAAATTCAGGCAATTCAGAATTTTATTAATCAGATTCCTGATGGTCACTACATACTTGCTTATAGTTGGTTCACCTACCCTTACTCTACTGCGGATCCGACTTTTGTAAACAGCTTCAGTAATCTTGGATTCACCATGAGTTCTTTGCAGGATGATACTCCATTTGCTTTGTTTATGAAAAAAGGTTTCCCAGCAACCAAGCAAGAAATTTTCGGGAATAGTCCCGGGGACGCAATAACCTTGACGCAATTATTATCAAGTACCTGGAACAGAGGAAACATCACAACTGAAGTTGTTGGCCCGACCACAAGATGGGAATCATTACATTGGAATCAGGTGCCGGCAGAAAACCCTAGCAATGATATAGTACACTTGAATATTCTGGGGTTAAATGACATTACGAATAACTGGGATACACTATCAACTGAGATCTTATACAGTTCTACAGGGAAAGATACTTCGCTCGCCTGGATTTCAGCTTCGACTTACAAATACCTCAAATTACAAACTTTCACACAAGATGACAGTCTACGTTCACCAGCACAGATGAAGTACTGGCGAGTATATTATGATGATGTGCCGGAATGTGCATTAAATCCAAATCGATCATTCTATTTTTATAAAGATCCATTACAGGAAGGTGATACGATCAGAGTACAAATGGCAGTAGACAATCTTGGAAATTTACCAATGGACAGTTTATACATGAAATTCTATCTCTATGATAACAATCGTGTTCGGCATGACTTCCCTGTGGCAAAAATGGATTCGTTGAGGGTTGGACAATATTTAATTGCAAATCTGGTCATAGATTCAACCCTGGGACTCGCCGGTAACAACGGCCTCTGGGTAGAAGCAAATCCATTTGGAACAACACATCAGCTTGAAAAGTATCATTTTAATAATATAGCTGAAGTTAAGTTCAATGTTAACCGGGATCTTGTCAACCCTATTCTTGATGTTACCTTTGATGGTGTGCACATTTTGGATGGGGACATTGTAAGTGGTAAACCCAATATTGTTATTCAGTTACATGATGAAAATAAATTCCTGGCACTCAACGATACGACAAATTTTAAAGTCTATGTTAAAGCACCAAATTCAAATACTTTCCAAAGGGTATATTTTAACTCTGCTGTCTATGCACCTACGATGAGGTTTACTTCTGCTGTCTTACCTAAGAATAGCTGTAAAATTGACTGGAATCCGGAATTATTAACTGATGGTGTATATGTTTTTGAAGTTGAGGCGACTGATGCTTCTAAAAATGAGAGTGGAAAATATAATTACCGTATTTCTTTCGAAGTTGTAAATCGTTCAACAATTACTGAAGTATTAAATTACCCGAATCCATTCTCAACTTCTACCCGCTTTGTATTTACCCTGACAGGTAATGAAGTTCCGACCTACATGAAGATTCAAATCATGACTATCAGTGGAAAAATTGTCAGAGAGATCATGCAAAACGAACTTGGAAATATTCATATAGGAAGAAACATCACTGATTATGCATGGGATGGAAAAGATGAGTATGGAGATCAGCTCGCAAATGGGCTGTACCTTTACCGTGTTATCACTGATATTCGGGGTCAATCGATTGAACATCGTGCTAACGAGGAGCTGGATAAATTTTTCAAAAAAGGATGGGGTAAGATGTACCTTATGAGATAGTAAAATTTCACATATAAAACCGGAGACTTCACACTCCGGTTTTTTAATGTCATTAAATTTGATTGTCTTTGGACACAATAATAAAAACTAAAGGGCATTAAAAGAAAAGATCCGGAATTAGTTGATTCCGGATCTTTTTTATTTCAGGTTATGATAAACAGCCTGAACATCGTCATCCTCTTCAAATTTATCGATGAGTTGTAAGATTTCATCCTGCTGATCTTCCGGTAATTCAACAGTAGTGAGCGGCAGTCTTTCAAGTGCAGATTTTGTGATGGCAATCCCCTGCTCATCAAGTGCCTTTGACATTTTACCAAACTCTTCAAAAGGTGTATATATAATTATCTCTTCATCATCTACTTCAAGACTCTCCAAACCGAAATCAATCAACTCCAGCTCTAATTCATCCGTGTTCAGTTTTCCATCGTTCGCTATTCTGAAAACACCTTTTCTTTGAAATAGAAAATCCAGCGATCCTGTTTTACCAAGTGTTCCATTTCCGCGATTAAAATACATACGAACATTGGCTACTGTTCTTGTCGGATTATCAGTTGCCGTTTCAACAACAATTGCTACTCCATGGGGTCCATATCCTTCATAGATTGCTTCTTCAAAATTCCCTTCCTCTTTCGAACTAGCCTTCTTTATTGCATTATCAATCCTATCCTTTGGCATATTTAAGCCCTTGGCATTCTGGATAGCTGTCCTCAGTCTGGAGTTGCTATCAGGATCAGGACCTCCGGTTTTGACAGCTATGGCTATCTCCTTACCAATTTTCGTAAAGGCCTTAGCCATTTTATCATACCTGGCAAACATTTTATGTTTGCGCTTCTCAAAAGCTCTTCCCATAAATTCAGCATTAATATTCAGGCCACAAACCTAATTGATTCTATAAATATTCACAAATTTGAGAAAGGCGCTATACGTGGATAAAATCTGAGCTAATGATATGCAAAGGTAGTTGTACCAGATGAACCGTTTCACAGGAATACTAAAATGACCGTGCGAATACTTAAGCTTATCTCGCTGATTTAAAATACTATACGAATGTTGCCAGTTTACTCTTGTGTAAAAACTGAAGCTAATAAACTAGTGCATTTCGTCGTCTTCTCTCTCCTCAAGTGACTTTACCTGGGACTCACTACCGGGCTTTCCAATGACCGCATATTTTCCTTCACCATTTAAAATGGATGAGTAAGTTGTTTTATCATTAAGAATCTCAATTGCTTTTTGGATCTCAACATCATTCTTAAAACCGGTTTCCAATCTCCCATTTTGGTAATAATACCTTGATACAATTTCACCTTCCAGAATTTTCTTTATTTCATCATGTCTTTTGAGCAAATCCTTCTTTTTATCTTCGAGGAGTTTCTTTTTCATCACGTCGAAATCTGCATCCAGTGAAGCGAAACGTTTTTCCTTTTGGGCCGCAGTTTTAAATTCTTCCAATTGCATTTCACTTCTATCAGTGTATTCATAAGATTTGCCATCCAGGTATCTGATAAAATCCTGATACTGATCTTCAGTTAAGGAAAAATCGCGGGCAGAAGCTATTGAAACGTTTTCGCGCGCAAATTTATTCGCATAATCAAAAATGTGGTAGTTTCTAAACAAGGCTTGTGTTACGCTGCTATATGCACGAGGATCAGTATAAATATCAGGGAAAATTCCACTACCGTCATAAACCAGTCTATTCCCTTTAGTTTTAAACTCATTAATAAGTGAATCAGGCACTTTTGAAACACTACCATCAGATGATCTGTGAGTATAATCTAATGCCTGAATACAACGACCGCTCGGTGTATAATATTTAGCGATGGTCACTTTCATCAAGGTATTGTAAGAGAGATTATAAGTCTGCTGCACCAAGCCTTTTCCAAAAGTTCTTTGCCCGATGACAACACCCCGATCCAACTCCTGCATGGCACCGGTAACAATCTCAGAAGCTGAGGCAGAGCCACGGTCGATCAAAACAACAAGAGGTATTTGAGGATCTACTGCGGTTTTAGTAGCAAAGTATTCCATATTCATTTCACGAATTTTTCCTCGCTGTGAAACAATCTTCTGGCCTTCATCAACAAACAAATTGACAATATCTACAGCATCTCTCAGGAGGCCTCCGCCATTGCCTCTTAAATCAAGAACGAGAGAAGTCATAGCAGAATCTTTTTTCAAATCAATTAAAGCCTGTCTTACTTCATTAGCAGAATTTTCCAGAAACTGGGTCAGTTTGATATAACCGGTTGTACTATTTAGCATTCCATAATACGGAACGTTTTTGAATTTAATTTCGTCTCGTACAATGGTTTTCTCAATGGGGAGTTCCACTCCTTCCCGCTTGATCTTAAGATTGACAGATGTTGCTTTTTGCCCCTTCATGAAGTTTGTAACATCTTCAACCCGTCTATCCTGCGTCGAATTTCCATTAACAGAAAGTATTTGATCTCCTACCTTCAATCCACTCTTTTGAGCCGGAAAGCCATCATATATTTCACTGATCTCAATTTTACCGTCTCTTAAATGCACAAGTGCACCTATTCCACCGTATTCTGCAGAAACATGAGTCATTCTATACTCTTCTATATCTGATTCAGGAATGAAAACGGTATAAGGGTCCAGTGACCCCAGCATAGCATCAATTCCCTTTTTCATAAGCTCGCCGGGCTGAACACTATCGACATAATACATATTGACATCCCTGAAAAGTGTAGTGTATATATCGAGGTTTTTACTAACCTCGAAATAATAATCTTCGACGAAGGCAAGAGATATACCTGAGCTCAGCACAATGGCACCGATAACCACGGCTTTCTTTCGGCGTTTAAACCATTTCATGTTTTTCATCATTTCAATTAAGCTACTTAATTATTTGTTGTATAGTTCGTAGAATGCGTAAGAACGGAAAAAACTATGCTGATATTTATTAATTAACGTTAAATAATTCACAATTGACCTGCTAAAAAGTCTAAGCTTCACCTAAGTACTGAACCTTTTGCACCATACCAGGGATGAATGATATAATCAAGTCTGCCGGAAGAAATTGCAGGATCAGTTTCAAGCAGCTTCTTTACTTCAGTTTCGCTAGAAACATTGAAGATAAATAAACCTCGCCAATCAGTATCATCTAAAAAAGGACCGGCAATATCGATTTTCCCTTCTTTATACAAGCGATCAATATTTGCAAGATGACCACTCTGGATAACACTAACAGTTGCGGAATCCTGGTCACGGTGCTCACCTTTTATTAGAAGTACAAAAAAGTACTGCTTCATTTCATCCTGCTCTTCTTTCGCATCTGCGTTCTGTGTTGCACGAGATGACAGGGAAACCAGCAGCATAGCAAGTAATGCAATGCCGGTAAAAATACTCTTGCAAAATTTTGTCATAGTTTCAGCTTGGTTTTATTAGATCCAGTTATTTCTTTCCTTCAATCGTATTATGTGATGCAAGTGGTGTTCTGAGTGCCAGGCATACGAGGCAAGAGTTGTTTTTAAGTCAAATTCTTTTTTGTATTCCGGATGATAAAATTTTCGATCCCAATCAACAGCTGACAGGGTTTTAAGAAATCTTACCAGTCTTAAATGAAGCAATTCCAAAAACATGCATGCCTCTGTAACATCAGCTGATTTAGCATCCTCCAAATCAGTCCATCGATCTTCAAAATATGGTCTAATTTCCGGCTTATCTTCTGTCATAGCTAACTTAAACCTGCAATAGCAGTTAAGATGGCTATCACCAAGGTGATGAACCACCTGTCTTATAGTCCAACCACCTTCACGATACGGTGTATCTAATTGCGTTTGACTGAGATTTTCCACTTCCTTCTTAAGAAGTTCAGGAAAGGATTCTAATGTCTGGGTCCACATTTTTAAATTAGCCCCGGAAAAATCTGAAGGAGTTTTAAATCTTCCTATCGGATACTTCAATACTTCTATTTCAGGAACCTCTTTCATGATCCAATTTTTAGATTGCTGATTATTTTTTTACTTTCAACATCAAATTTAAACAAGAACAATGAGATTTCTACGTATTCAATACTTATTTTTTAGCCTGATTGCTGTTTTACTGATCTCCTCCTGTCATTATAAACGCATTGTGGATCTGATCGTGTTCAATGGAACGATCTACACAGTGAATACCATGTTTTCAGTAACGCAGGCTATGGCCATTAAAAATGGAAAAATCATTAGCCTTGGAAGATCAGATGATATCCTTGATGACTATCAATCAGAGAATACAATAGACCTACAAGGGAATTTTGTATATCCCGGGTTTATTGATGCACATAGTCACTTTTTTGGTTATGCAACGGATCTGTTAAAATGTGACCTAACTGGTACCAAATCTTTTGATGAAATCATTGATCAACTCAGGACATTTTCTATTTCAAATAAATTCGACTGGCTTCTGGCCCGTGGTTGGGATCAGAACGATTGGACCATAAAGGAATATCCGGATAAGAATATAATTGATAGTTTGTTTCCTGATAAACCTGTTTTCATGCTGCGAATTGATGGACACGCAGTTCTTTGCAATCAGGTTGCTCTTGACATGGCAGGAATCACTCCTGAAACGAAAGTTGAAGGCGGGGAAATTCTCTTAGCCGACGGAAAACTGACCGGCCTCCTTATTGACAATGCTATCGATCTTGTAAAAGTCAAAATTCCACAATATAGTGCCGAACTTGTCGAAGAGGCACTGTTAAGAGCACAACAAAATTGTGTAGCTGCAGGATTGACATCTGTCTCAGATGCAGGATTAGGAAAGGATTCAATAGAAGTAATTCAAAAATTACAAAATGAAAATAAACTAAAACTCAGAGTGTATGCCATGATGTCGGATGACAAACCGACTTTAGACCACTTCATTCAAATCGGACCGATCATTAGCGACAGACTAAGCGTCCGGGCAATTAAGGTGTATACTGACGGGGCTTTGGGTTCAAGAGGCGCTTGTTTGAAGCAAGCATATAGTGATCAACCGGGCCATTTTGGATTCTTGCTTAAAGACAGAAACTACCTGGAGCAGTTATGTGAATTGGCAAAGAATAATAAATTTCAAATGTGTGCACATGCCATAGGCGACTCTGCTGTCAGCACTATCCTGGATGTTTATTCAAATTATGTGAGCGGGGAAAATAATAGAAGATGGAGAATAGAACATTGTCAGGTTGTTAGTCCTAAAGACTTAAGAAAATTCGGAGACAATTCTATCATACCATCTGTTCAACCTACTCATGCAACCAGCGATATGTACTGGGCTCAAGAAAGACTAGGAGCCGAAAGAATAAAATATGCTTATGCATATAATGATCTCTTACAAAATTCGGATGGAATCATAGCACTCGGTACAGATTTTCCTGTAGAGAGTATTCAACCTCTGCTTACTTATTATGCAGCAGTACAGAGAAGAGACCTGGATGGTTATCCTGATGAAGGATTCCAAAAAGAAAATGAACTAAGTAAAAAAGATGCTCTAAGAGGAATGACGATATGGGCAGCGTATTCAAGCTTTGAAGATGATTTCAAAGGAAGCCTGGAAGAAGGGAAGTTTGCAGATTTTGTGGTTTTGGACAAAGATATCTTAGAAATTCCTGAGAAGAAAATTCCAAAAGTTGACGTACTATTCACTTTTATCAATGGTGAAAAGATGTTTCAATCTGACAAATTCAAATAACAAGTCCCTCTCAAACCATCGCATAATAATTTACAGCTCAGATTTTAATGATGGTTTTCCGGATCCTTACAACATTCAGGCAATTTGTTGAAAGCTTTCTGATCTGCTTTTAATGAATCTGCATCATATCCAATTTTTGTCACTGCTATTCTGATCTTTTCAGGGTTTGTTTTCTTCTGATCATAAGCTACAGTAAGAACTTTGGTATCGATGTCAACGGTTGCGCTCTTCACACCTTTTTCAAAGGATAAATTATGTTCAATGGCTTTCTTGCAAGTAGAACAAAGGGATGATGTAATGATTTTTACAGTATCCAATTGAGCTTTCCCATGCAAACTAAACAAGAGAAAAACTAAAACAAGAGAAGCAAGTTTGATGATCATTTTCATAGCCTATATTTTAAAATTAAATTATAATATTACCTTATCTTATATCGAAGACCGGCAAAGATCCTTCTTCCGTCAATTGGCCCCCATATTCTTGAGGCATCAAATTCATTACTGAATGGATTATCAGCATTGATCACCGGTTGATGTTGTGTAAAATCCAACAAGTTTTCTGCTCCGGCATATACTTCAAACTTCCTGAATACTTTAGTCACCTGAATGTGCATGATCATAAAGTCATCAGAAAAATTCCTGATGCTTCCATGATCATGGTGTCCACTTGTTAAAGGTAATTTTTTTTGACCATCCCATACTACCGTGAAGTCAAATTTCCAATGCTCGTTACTCGTAGCATAAGCAATGTTGACCAATGCTTTGTTCCTAGAAACTAAAGGCTTGCTTTGCAACACTCCCTGATAAGTTGATTTTACGTCATCGAACTTATAAGCAAGGCGCAAATCCAAGTGTGGTATCAATTCGTAATTGAAGGTAATCTGCATACTATTTGAATATGAAGTTCCATTCAAATTATAAAACAAAATAGATGCAGGATCAGAATAAGGATCAACAATTAACTGATCTATAAAATTAGTGCGATAGAAGTCGGCACTAATGGATGCTTCTCTTTGAGCCAGGATAAACTTGTAAGTTGTGTTGAATCCATAATTCCATGCTCTTTCAGGCTGAATATCTTCAAGAACATTTAGTGTTTTTGAAGATGCCATTATGCTGATATTGTCAGCGTAAATCGAAGGAACTCTAAAACTTTTCCCGGCACTTAAACGGACTAGCAAGTTGTCTGTGAAATTATATTTAGCATGAAATCTGGGCGTGAATATCCATCCGTAATTGTTGTGATAGTCCTCGCGTACCCCGGCAATTATTGTAAGCTTATCAAGGTGGTTATATGTATATTCTCCAAAGAACCCGGGAACATTTTCTATCAGATCGGAAGATTCCAAATTATATTTTTGTTCAGTGATCTCATAACGATAAGTTACGCCTATTTTATATTGATGATTTGTTGCATTAAAAGTGTTCTGATAAATACTCTGAACAAACAAACTTTTTTGATTTGCATCAAAGGACTTCAATCCGAAATTGGAGTTAAGTTCATGAACCGCCACATCCACAATATTTCCGATACTTTTAAAAGGCTTATCAGGGAAGACCAGTCCAACTTTCACAAAGGCCTCTGCCCTCTTATTATCAACATTGGTTGAATAAATTTCGCCACCGGGACCGGTACCGATACTATTCTTCGTTTGCCCCCCTATTCTGCTATCGGTCAGAAGCTTTACTCCTATTTGAGACTCCAGCTTATTCCCGCTATGGTATTGCCATCTGTTATACAAGTTAAACTGATTTCCTGTTGGAAGGTCCTTAAAATTATCATCATTATGATCCATTTCTCTTCCCATGAAATTTCCATGTAGCATGAGTATGCTACTCCATTTATCGTTTAGCACTTTTCTATAATGCGTATTTATCTCAGAGTTTCCATTCAATTCTCCGAACAAGTTTAAAAAAAATCGTGGTGTTTCTGTCGACTGCGGCTTTAAGAATTCGATATTTATTTGTCCTGTTGTTGACTCATAACCATTAATAACCGAACCGCTGCCTTTTGTTACTTGAATTGATTCCATCCAGGGACCAGGTATAAAAGCTAATCCATAAATACCGCTAATACCACGAAGAGAAGAAATATTCTCAGTCAGCAATTGGGAATAGACACCTGCCAATCCCAACATTTGAATTTCCTTTGCACCGGTCACGGCATCTTTGTAGGCTACATTGACAGTCGGACTTGTTTCAAATGCTTCTGACAAATTACAGCAAGCTGCTTTCAGCAATTCCTTACCGGTTAGATTCTCAACATTGATAGTCTGAACCGTTGAGATCCCGATTGCTTCCTTTCTTGCTGTGACATTAACACCTTTGAGTTCTACGGAATTTTTTAATCTAATAACCTTACTTTCAACTGAATTAATCACAAGAGTATCCGATTGAAAACCCACAAAACTGACCACAAGTTTTGCCGGTAGTTCATCCGGCACAGAAATACTGAACTCCCCTTTATCATTCGTTGTGACAGCAACATTAGTTGCAAGCCAATATACATTGGCACCGGGCAGAGTCTTTTCTGCTTTACTATTTTTATTGTACTCAAGAACTTTTCCATTCAGAATTGCCTGAGCAGATAAAATAAAAGGCAGGAGATTGAATACTAAAAGGACAAATGCATGTCTGAAAAATTGGCCAAATAATGAAATTGAAAAAACCTCTTTCTGTTCACTTAAGAGATGAGATCTTTTATGAAGGCGGCTGTATTTCAGCCGGAAAATTCCGGAATAAATATGGTTTATTAAATATTTTGATTGCATGTAGATGATCGTTTTAAGTGAATGCAACAATAAATGATGATCATTGTGTCAATAACACAATTGTCTTGCGATTCACCAAAATCAAATCAAGAAAAGTTGTGAGAGTATCAGAAATGTTTTCCTCCTGAGAAATAAGGTGGAGCCTTATTCGATAATATATTGTCAAAGAAAGAGGTTTTGGCAGGATTTAAATTAAAAGAAAAATAATCAAATGCGGGAACCTGAAGGTCTACATGTTCAATGACTGAAAAAATTGTTGAGATATCAATCTTATGGTAAGTGACGGTAAGATCACAACATTTTTTATTCCGGAGTTCTGTTGCTCTGTTATTTTCACAGGTCTTAGCCTTATCGGTACAGCAGGATTTTTGATTAAAGATCGATATTTCCTTACTGGATTTCATCGAACAGTAATGAACGGCCATTACTACACCTCCGGAAGAGATGAAAACCACAAAGGCTAATAAAAAAGCAATAAGACGTTTTGTGACTGACATGAACTACAAAGATACAAAAAAGTATGAAAAAATGATGAACTTACTGATTGTCAAGGTTATTGGACAATAAATTTGCCGGATTTATAAGACCGGTCTGATGACCTGAGAACGTAAAAATAAATACCCGAATCAAAATGGCCACTTCTTAAATCTGTTCTGCCGTTATGCAGATAGCTTTCATAAACCATTTGACCTGCACTATTAAAAACATTCAACTCAACACTCTGACCGGAATTGTTATCAAGCAACAGATCTTGGCCTGAAAAAATCAGAGATGGAAATCTGACATTTGCTACCGGCTGATTTTGTGTCAGTCCCTGACAAACATCAAAACGTATCATCACAGAATCACGATTGGAGCAAGAATTAACATCTGTGACCTGAACGAAGCAAAGCAGTGAATCGATACCCGGAGAACTGGTAGAAGCAAGAAAAGTTTGATTTGTAGAACCATCATGCCAAGTGTATGTACTATAACCTGGCCCTGCATCTATGAGGTAAGTAGAAGTATTACAAAGTAGTGAGTCCGGTCCAAGGTTGATGTAGGGTTTTAGATAAACCGAAGTGCGAACAGAATCTGACACTTTTGGACAACCGAACATGCTCGTCATAGTATACCAAAAATCTCCACTTGTATTGACAAGCACAGAGCTAACTGTGTCGCCTGTATTCCATAAATAATTTGCACCTGAGGGCGCTGATAATATGACGTGACCACCCTGACAAAAACTTAGTGGTCCCGATGTATTCACGTATGCAGCATAATTATCAATAAAAATATTAAGTGGATTAGAATATGATTTGCAATTATTTGCATCCGATACCTGCACGAAATAAATCCCTTCGGTTCTTGCAACAAATGAAGTATCGGTGGCTCCTGAAACCGGTTGTGCACTTCCCACCTGTGAATACCACCATTGGTGAGAAAGACCATTATCGGGAGTAAGCAGTTGCAGACTATCTCCAAGGCAAATAAATTTATTGCCTGTAAAGTTCATAGAAGGAATTGCAGGCAGAGCGTATAAAGAATCCAGGATAAGGGTATCGGCGTCGCTGCCGCAATAGTTATCAACTTTAAGTGTATACTTCCCGGTACGGGTGGGCTTGATATAGTTTGTATGAATTGCTGATAACAAAGTATCATCAAGGTACCATGAATATTCAAAAGACAAACTTGGAGGAGCCAGGTTTTCAATCTTTGCTCCGGTACAAATTCCAATCGTGTCATTAACACCAAGGCTTGCATCTGTGATTGTAGCAAAAAACAAAAAATAGTTTGGAGTCCTGTAAGAATTACCAAGACTATCAGTTATCAGGGCCGTGAAATTTCCATTAGTAAAAGCAACGATACTGTCAGCACTTTCCAAAGTGGACCATTGAATTACTGAGCCGGAAGATGGCTTTGGAATGATCCTAAGATCTACCGTATCCCCTTTACAGAAATAATTGGCAGGACCACTGATCGTATAAGGAGAAGATATTATTCCCATACTGTCAGTCTTGATCAGATAAATGTGTGCGGAATCAAAACTATTTGTTTTTCCAAGAATGATAAAACCTCCATCATATGTTTCTTGTACATGAATACCGACATCATCGAAGGTTGCACCGAAGGTCCTGGTCCATAAGCTATCACCTTGAGCATTGACCTTCATTAAAACAATATCATTCAATGACGGGAAATACAAGTGAGGAACACTTGCCAAAATTACAAATCCTCCATCTTTTGTCTGTCGCGCATGTCTTCCGGATTCATTTCTAGGTCCTCCAAGTTCCTTTTGCCATAAGACTGTACCAATGCTATCCAGCAAGCTCAACGAAATATTTTTGTTCCCACCGCTATCTATATCGCCACAAATGATAGCTCCTCCATCTCTGGAGGGTGATATTGAGTTTGAAACCGTATTCCAGGTATATAAGGTATCCAGGAGAAGAGTACCTGCTGAGCTCATCTGTCTGACTTCAGTAACATTTAAAATTGGTGGAGAGCTATAATAAAAGTTCGAATAATGACCCAATGTAAAATATCTTGAATTTGGGCCTAAGGCGGCATCATGTTCATTCATAACAGACCCATCAAAGGAGACAAAGTTTGACCAGTTTGTACTCAGATCATAATTAAGATTTATAAGTGAATAATAATTCTGAGAAATAAATCCATCGGTGTAAGTTGATATGGTAAGATTAGAATCAGAAGCTGCAATGATCCCTATACCTTGTGTCGCCCAGCCATCAAACGGAGGATAAGTTTTTGAATTTATTCGATTGCCATTAGGACCAATCCTTACAACTTCGGCCACCGCATTGTAGAGTGCTGCCTGGTGAGAACCAACAAAAGCATAGCCGCTATCAGGAGTTTGAACAATTGACGAGCCGGTTTGATTAAATGCATCACCGTAAGAATTAGACCATTCTTCGTTGCCCAGGCTGTCCAGCTTTAATACGTAATAAGCTTTGGTGTGATTAATGGTATCATCTATTGTACCGATGATGATATATCCATGATCGAAAGTTGGTCGAACCAGGCTAGCCTCTTCGTTCAATAAACCTCCATATACTCGTTCAAAACAAGGTTGTGCCTGAAGCGTGAAGTCTATTGAAAAAAACAGGAAAGAAAACAGAACAAACCGAATGTAGGGCATGAATAGTATCGAATTCATACGCTTGAGTCCACGCATGCTGCAAAGGTATGAAAACGCCTAAATCATTCATTAATATTTCGTTAAGAATGCTAGTTCTTAGGATGAAAAGACTGAAAACGTCAAAAAAATGGACATTAATTATGCCCAATAAATTCAAGCTTTTTAAGAATGAATAGCTTTAAAACCAAGACAAGTTCCGATTGCGGATCGTGACGAAATAATTCGAGATACTAGAAGCAATACTTGTTTTCGGCAATAAGTTTAGCAGCTATGCTTCTACGCGCTTCTTTCACGTTTAAAGATGGCATTTTAGTGAATCTTTTAAGCCCCATCAATAACATTCTTTGCTCATCCCCTTCAGAGTATGATGTTATAGCATCCTTTCCTGCCTTGTTGATGCGATCTGCCGCATCGTAGAGATAAACACGCATCATATCAATATGTTCTTTACAAGCCGCTTCGCCTCTGATGCCACACAATTTCTCAACCCTCAGTTGTACTGATTCAGCAACATAAAGATCGATAAGCATATCAGCAATATTCATGAGGACTTCCTGCTCTTTAGCAAGTTCCATCATGAGCTTTTGAACTGCAGAACCAGCTACCAGCAGCACTGCCTTTTTAAAGTCAGCTATGGCTTTCTTATCCTGATGGAAGGTACCATCTGAAACTGAATTCATATCCGGAATTTGCATAAGTTCCGATGCAACTTTGGTTGCAGGGCCCATCAGATCCAAATCGCCTTTCAAAGCTTTCTTCAACATCATATCGACTGCCAACATCCTATTGATCTCATTGGTACCTTCAAAAATTCTATTGATACGGGCATCGCGGTAAGCCCTATCCATTGGTGCATCCGCACTGTAGCCCATTCCGCCATATATTTGAACACCTTCATCAGCAACATAATCTAAAACTTCACTTCCATCAACCTTCAAAATTGCTGCTTCAACAGCAAATTGTTCAACGCCTTTAAGTTTTGCTTTCCCTTCCTCCATGCCTGAAGCTATGAAGGAAGATATGGCGTCTTCCATGTTTCTGCTACATCTAAAAATTGCCGATTCGCAAGCATAGATCCTTATTGCCTGCTCTGCAAGTTTGTATCTGATGGCACCATATTTCGATATCGGGCGACCGAACTGCTGGCGTTCATTTGCATAGACAACCGATTGTGTTGAAATGCGCTTAGAACCACCGATGGCCGCTCCTGCCAATTTTATTCTTCCAAGATTTAAAATGTTTACTGCAATTTTAAATCCGTTCCCTCTCTCACTCAGTAAATTTTCAACCGGAACGATACAATCGTTAAAAAATACCTGACGGGTACTACTACCTTTAATACCCATTTTATGTTCTTCAGGGTTCAGAGAAATTCCAGGGAAACTCTTCTCAACTATGAATGCGCTAAGATTCTCGTCTGAGTCAATTTTTGCAAAAACGATAAAGATATCAGCAAAACCACCATTGGTGATCCACATCTTTTGTCCATTGATAAGGTAATTCTTCCCATCCCCTGAAAGTACGGCTTTGGTTTTTGCTGCATTGGCATCGGAACCGGATCCCGGTTCAGTCAGGCAGTAAGCAGACTTCCATTCACCTGTAGAAAGTTTCGGAATGTATTTATCCTTTTGAGCAGCGTTTCCATAGTATAATATCGGAAGGGTTCCGATCCCTGTATGTGCAGCATAAGCAACAGAGAAGGAATGACCGGCTCCAAGATTTTCAGTTGCGAGCATACCCGTTACAAAGTCTTTCCCAAAGCCACCATAATTCTCAGGAATAGATATTCCAAGCAAACCCAATTCGCCTGCTTTATCCAGAATGCTTTGCATTAAGCCCTCTTCCTGAGCATCGATACGATCCAAATTAGGATATACTTCCTGATCAAGAAAATCTCTGCAAGTCTGAGCAATCATCAATTGTTCTTCACTCCATTCTTCCGGAATGAAAACATCCTCTGCTTTGGTATCTCTAATTAAAAATTCGCCGCCTTTAATCGTTTCTGATGTGCTAACAGGTTGATTCATTATTATCGTCGTTTATTCTGTATATATTTAACTGAATAATGGTTTTATCAGATAATCTGCGAATGGTTGCAATTTGGAAAGAATAAATCCCATCTACCTGAATTACAGGTGTTTGAAATGAAGGATTATAGTCAAAGTTACTGAAAAGAATCCAACACAGATTTACAAAATAGTTATGTTAGGAGACCAGTAAATCCAATGTAGTATGATTTCTGTTAAGGATCAGTTAAGTAATTCAAAAATACCCGCTGCACCCTGACCGGTACCAACACACATGGTGACCATGCCGTATTTTTGCTTTCTTCTTCTCAACTCCGAAAACAGTTGGACAGACAACTTAGCTCCGCTACAACCTAAAGGATGACCCAGAGCAATTGCACCTCCATTAACATTCACGATAGCCGGGTCAAGTTCGAGCGAACGCATTACTGCAAGTGATTGTGATGCGAAGGCTTCATTAAGCTCTACCAATTGAATATCGCTTTGTTTCATGCCGGCATGCTTCAGCACTTTTGGGATAGCTTCTATAGGACCGATACCCATCACTCTTGGCTCAACACCTGCAACGGCATAATCGACCAGTCGGGCAATTGGACTTACGTTTAACTTTTTCAACATACGTTCACTTACGATAAGAACAAATGCTGCACCGTCACTAGTTTGAGAAGAATTTCCTGCCGTCACTGTCCCTCTTATATCGAAGACAGGCTTAAGCTTAGCCATTTTTTCAATCGTGGTATCAGCACGCGGACCTTCATCGGTGTCCACAATGTATTCCCTGGTTTGTCTCTTCTCTTTTTCGTCGAGGTAAACTTCAGAAACTTTCACAGGAACTATTTCATCTTTAAATTTTCCGTCTTTAATTGCCTGAGAAGCTTTGATGTTCGATTCATAACCGAACCGATCCTGATCTTCTCTGGAAACATTATAATCTTTAGCAACTGCTTCGGCCGTTAAGCCCATTCCCCAGTAATAATCAGGATTTGATTTGACGACACTATAATTTGGAACGATCTTCCATCCCCCAAAAGGAATTGGAGACATGCATTCAACTCCTCCTGCAATGATACAATCGGACATCCCGGCATGAATTTTTGCTGAGGCAATAGCAATAGTTTCTAAGCCTGAAGCACAATATCTGTTAACAGTCATGCCCGGAACTTTGACTGTGTCAAGTCCCATAAGGGAGATCATTCGTCCTATATTAAGTCCTTGTTCCGCCTCAGGTGTAGCATTTCCAACGATGACATCATCAACTTCATCTTTATCGAGTTGAGGAACGGCAGCCATAAGTTTTTTAATAACTTCAGTAGCCAGGTCATCCGGTCTTAAATTTTTAAATTTTCCTTTGGGAGCTTTCCCTACTGCGGAACGGTATGCTGAAATTATATATGCGTTCATGGTTTGATAATTCTATTATGCTTATTTCAATTCTTGCCCGAAAAATTAATCTGTATTAATTCTTTTTAGGAAGTTCCTTTTCTTCAGGCTTAGTAACAGGCTTTGCACCCTTTTTAATAACTACACCATTTTTCTTGGCGTCAGCCGCTTTCTTTTCTGCCTCCTTTTTCTCTGCTTCCTTTTTCTTTTGAGCTTCCAATTCAAGGACCGCTATATCGACTCCATTTTTATATGTAGACTCATTTATTACACGCCCCTTACGATTATAGGTTTTCCATACTCCATCCCTCTTATTCAACTTATAACTTCCTTCTTGCCTTATAGACCCATCTTCAAAATAACGTGTCCATTTGCCATCTTTTTTTCCATCAAGATAAAAACCTTCCTGAGCAACCTGACCTGAGAAATAATAACGGGTATATTGTCCGTCTTTCTGCGCTCCAAGGAATTCTGTTTCCTCACGAACTTTGTTATATCCATAATACTTACGTTCTATACCTTCTTTTCTATCATTGACAAAGTCAATCTCTGAAATTTTCTCCCCGAAGGTATTGTAGAAAATCCAGGTACCTTGTTTACGTCCGAGTTCATCGGTTTTATTTCTATGCTTTTCTCTTCCTGGCGCATATTTAGGTTTCTTTTCACTGGCTTGAGCATTACAAAGAGCCGGAATGAACATAAACATCATCATAATTATTGGTAGTATCTTTTTCATTTGAATGATAAAATAAAAACTGTCTTATAAAATGCTGGCATGAAGTATAATTAATTTCTCAATGGCTTACCGCTAATCAAAATACTTTGTATACGTTCGAGTGTTTTTCTTTCGCCACAAAGTGACAGAAATGCTTCACGTTCCAGGTCGAGTAAATATTGTTCTGAAACTAATGTATTTGATGAAAGATCTCCTCCGCACATCACATAGGCAAGTTTTTGGGATATCAATTGGTCGTGAGGTGATATGAAGTTTCCGGAAACCATTGCATGAGAACCCGCAAAAAACATACCAAGGGCATTTCTGCCAAGCACCTTAATATCTTTTCTTTGGCTTGGCATTGTATACCCATCGTGGCTAAGTTCCAGGGCAGCTCTTTTAGCCTCGGTAATTACACGGCTGGGATTGACAACAATTTCATCCCGACCTTCTTTTAAAATCCTCAAGTCAAATGCTTCGTAACCTGAAGTAGACACTTTAGCCATAGCGATATTCAAATAGTACTCCTTTAAGGTCTGCTCATCCAAATTACCATCACGGAATTCGTCACAGGCCCTAAGTGCCATTTCTTTACTTCCACCGCCGCCCGGAATGAGCCCAACGCCAAATTCAACCAAGCCTATGTATGTTTCTGCCGATGCTACGACTTTATCAGCATGTAAGGTCATCTCACAACCTCCGCCTAAAGAAAGAGCATGAGGGCACACGATTACGGGCACAGATGAATAGCGTACGCGCATGTTCATGTTTTGGAATGCACGAATTGCCATGTCTATTTCTTCAAATTCCTGCTCAGTTGCGAACATGAATATCATAGCCAGGTTAGCACCTGCTGAAAAATTCTGACCTTCGTTTGCTATTACCAGACCTTTAAAATCTTTCTCTGCGATATCTATGGCTGTATTAACTCCCTGAATAATTTCTCCTCCGATAGTATTCATCTTTGTGTGGAATTCAAGGTTCAATATTCCGTCACCAATATCAATCAAAGTGCTCCCTGCATTTTTCCAAACCGTTTTTTCACGCAAGTTATCAAGAATTAAAACCGAGACTCCTGTAGAAGATTTGTCATAACTTCCGGTATGAGGATTATAGAAATGACGTGAGCCCTCCTTTATTTTATAAAAAGTCTGATGTCCATTCTTCAACAACTCTGACACCCATGCCGCAGGCTTCAGGTCAAGCGACTTCATCAGGGTGATACCATTTTCTATTCCGATCAAATCCCAGGTTTCGAAAGGCCCTAGCTCCCATCCAAAGCCTGCACTAACTGCCTCGTCAATTTGAAGAGGGTTATCAGCTATTTCCGGAATTCTGTTACTGACATAGTGAAACAATGAAGCAAATGAGACACGATAAAATTCTCCTGCTTTGTCTTTTCCGGCTAGCAAAATTTTAATTCTGTCCTGAAGTTTTTCAACATTTTTTGTTTGATCAAGAGTAGCAAATTTTGATCTTGATTTTGGCTTATACTCCATCGAGCTCAACTCAAGTGAAAGTATTTCACTTTTACCACCGGAGCCTTTCACCTTCTTATAAAAGCCTTGTCCTGACTTATCTCCAAACCACTTATTATCCAGCAAGCCTTGAACATACCCGGGCAATTTGAATGCATCTCTTGACTCATCATTTGGACATCTTTCATAGACATCCTTAGCCACCTTCACCAAGGTGTCAAGTCCTACGACATCGCAAGTACGAAATGTTGCTGATTTTGGTCGTCCTAATACCGGTCCTGTTAGCTTGTCTACTTCTTCGATAGTCAAGCCCATTTTGTCAATAAGATGAAAAAGTGACATGATCGAATAGACGCCTACCCTGTTAGCTATGAAAGCCGGAGTATCCTTACAAAGGACTGTGGTTTTACCCAAAAACACATCGCCATAGTTCCTAAGAAAATCTAATATTGCAAAATCTGTTTCAGGTCCCGGAATAATTTCAAGAAGACGTAAATATCTTGGAGGATTAAAGAAGTGAGTTCCGCAAAAATGCTTTTTGAAGTCATCACTTCTCCCTTCAGACATCAGTTTTATTGGAATTCCAGATGTGTTTGATGAAACGATCGTTCCTTGCTTCCGATACTTTTCAACTTCAGCAAAAATTGACTTTTTTATATCAAGGTTTTCTACTACAGCTTCCAGTACCCAATCACACGATGCAATCTCCTGCAGATTATCTGTGAAATTTCCGGTCCGGATATGTTTTGCAAATGATTTCTTATATAAAGGTGAAGGAGATGATTTGATTGCAGCTTGCAAAGCATCATTGACGATACGATTTCTAACTTCCGGACTCTCCGGCGTGAGGCCTCTTTTTATTTCAATTTCATTTGCTTCCTTCGGAACGATATCAAGCAATAATACATCCACACCAATATTAGCAAAATGACAAGCAATTCGACTGCCCATGATTCCACTACCCAAAACAGCTACACTTTTAATAATTCGATTCTTTGGCATTCCAATAAATTATTTCAATAAACCTGAATGCATTGATTTTAGCAGCATTCAAAATGCTAAATTTTTATCTGGTTTTTATCCTGAATAAATTTCATCTATGAGCTTTGCATTTCGTTCTGCAATAATTTTCCGTTTCAATTTCAGGGTTGCCGTAAGTTCTCCGGACTCAGTGGTCCATTCCTTTGGCAGTAATTTTATTTTCTTTAATTGCACTGTCTTTCCAAAGCTGAGGTTGTATTCTTTAATTTCCTTTTCAATTCTGGAAATCACTTCCGGATTATTAATTAGCTCTTCATTAGATCCATCTGGTATCCCCTTCAATTCACACCATGATCTCAAATGAGCAAAGGAAGGGACCACCAATGCAGCTGCAAAATTTTTATGTTCACCGACTACCATTATTTGCTCAATGAATGGTGATTCTTTAAATTTATTTTCAAGTGCCTGCGGGGCGATGAATTTTCCTCCGGATGTTTTAAAAATCTCTTTCTTTCGATCAGTGATTTTTAAGTAACGGTTGTCAATCATCACTCCGATATCTCCTGTATGAAACCAACCATCTTTGTCGATCGCCTCTGCAGTCAGATCAGGACGTTTATAGTATCCCATCATAACATTTGGGCCTTTACATAAAATTTCGCCATCAGGAGCTATAGAAACCTGAACATTCTTTATAACGGTTCCAACAGTTCCAAACATGGCACCACCCGGCTCAAGATTATTCACTGAGATCACAGGAGATGTTTCAGTAAGACCATAACCTTCCAGGACATAGATATTCGCTGCCCAAAAAACTCTTGCCAATCGTGGTTGTAAAGCAGCACCTCCGCTCACTATGACACGAATGTTACCTCCCAATGCCTCTCTCCATTTAGAAAATATTAATTTGTTAGCAAGCTTCAACTGAGCTTCATAGAAAAATCCATTCTTCTTGTGCATTTCATACCTTAAACCCAGATCCAGCGCCCAAAAAAACAGTAATTTTTTAATACCGGTCAGTTCAGCACCTTTCTTTGTGATCTTGTCATAGGTTTTTTCCAGAAGTCGGGGCACGGTAGAAAACAATTCCGGTTTGACTTCTTTCAGATTGTCAGCGATAGTATCCATCGTCTCTGCATAGTATATCGAAACGCCAATATACATGTAGAGATATGTGAGCATTCTTTCGTAACTATGGCAAAGCGGCAAGAAGCTAAGTGCCTTGTGACGACTATCAACAGGGCAAAGCTTTTCTGATGCCAATACGTTACTCACAATGTTACTGTGCGCTAGCATGACTCCCTTTGGAGTCCCTGTAGTGCCGGAGGTATACAGTAAGGTTGCAAGATCTGAAGCTTGAACCGAGTCTTTAATTTTACTGAGTTGATCGAGGTCTGCTCCATCGGGTTGGATCAAAAGCTCTTTCCAATGTCTGGCTCCGGCGATAAGTTCAAATGTGAAAATTTCTTTCAGTGAAGGGACACTCTCCTTTACTTTTAATATTTTTTTTAGCAGTGCTCCATCACTTACGAATATTGCCTTTGCTTCACAGTCATTCAGAATAAATGCAATTTCCGTCTCACTAAGAGTTGTGTAAATAGGGACATTGACCACTCCGATTTGTTGCATTCCTATGTCCGCAAAATTCCACTCCGGACGATTATTGGAGATGATAGCAACCTTGTCACCCTTCTGCAAACCCAATTTCATCAGTCCGCAGCTTACCGAATTTGCATTTCTGATAAAATCTGCTGTGGAATAAAGCACCCATTCTCCATTCACTTTAGCTGCCAGTGCATTCTCTTTAGGAAATTTGCTATGATAGTGAAATGGAATGTCAAATATTCTGGAAACCATTGATCTAATTTTCTTTACAAATATACTTAGTTCGCCTGAAGGAGTCTAAAAGATCAACTTTTGGCTAAGAGTATGATATTGTGCCAAATTACTTTATAGAATGACCGCTTTGAATCCGTGCAAAAATATTTTTTCATTGGATATTAACAATTAGAAGGTTCCTTTACTTTGTAAAATGACAGTCATTCAGCATACAAACAAAAACTATGATCATACAAAACGACATTACCCGGATGCTTAATCTGCGATTTCCGCTGGTGATGGCCCCTCTTTTTCTTGTCAGCAATGAAGAAATGGTAATTCAGGCAATGGAATCAGGTATTTTAGGCTGTTTCCCTTCCTTAAATTATCGTTCAGAAGATGAGCTGGACAGCGTCCTAAAACGACTGAATAGTCACCTGACCGGCATGAATGGAAAGCCCGGTACCTATGGTATGAACCTGATCGTTCAGAGGGCCAACCCATGGTTTGATAAGCACCTTTCAATTTGCATCAAGAATAAAGTACCTGTAGTTATTACTTCATTAGGAAATCCTAAATCCACGATTGATGCAGTTCATGAATATGGTGGCAAAGTTTTTTGCGACGTAACCAATCTCGAACATGCAGAAAAGTGTCATGCTTCAGGGTGCGATGGCTTTGTAGCTGTTGGACAGGGAGCCGGAGGACATGCAGGTCCTTTCCCCCTGATTATTCTGGTGGAAGCTCTGAAGCAAGCATTCCCTAAAACACCTGTATTGGCTGCAGGCGGCATTGCACATGGACGTGCGATACTTAGCATTCTGGCATCCGGTGCATCTGCAGCTTATTGTGGCACACGATTTATAGCCAGTACTGAAGCAACAGTTTCCGAAGAATACAAGCAAGCAATAGTAGATCACAGGATGGATGATATTGTGATGACGGAAAAGATCAGTGGAACGCCATGCAGTATTATCAATACTGATTTTGCCAAAAAGATTGGAACGAAGCAGAACTGGCTTGAAAAATTACTCAGCAAAAACCCACGCACAAAAAAGTACTTTAAAATGCTTGTTCAAAGACGAGGTTTTAACTGGCTGGAAGGTGCTGTTAAGCCGGGGACATATAAAAGCTTGTGGTGTGCAGGACAATCTGTCGAAATGATTCATGACATAAAGCCGGTGAAAGAGATAGTATCACAGATGGAGACAGAGTGTGCTCAGGCATATAATGAGTTAAACTCACGAATTACAAACTAGTTCAAAGCAATAGTCATGAAAAAGCTTTTTTCTCTTCTTGATAAAGCAAGACATTCTTCTTTTAGCCGGACAATCCTGAATCTGGCTACAAACCGGGCAATCCCATATAATCGACCCCATGGAATCAAAATCATAGAAGTGTTTGATGAGGGCATAAAAGCACGACTACCCTATAGGCGAATAAATCAAAACCATTTGAGAGGATTGCATGCATGCGCACTGGCAACTTTATCTGAATTTACCGCCGGAATGACCTTAACACATTGTATGCGTTCTGATGCATATCGATTGATCATGAAAGATCTTAACATGGTATACCATTATCAAGGCAAGACTGACGTGATGGTTAGTTGTATTATCCCAAAAGATCGATTAGAAAAAGAAGTTTACATTCCTTTAAAAGATCAAGATGCTGTATTTATAGAAATTCAAATCGAGACTTATGATACGGAGAAGAATCACATTTGTACCGCAAAAGTAAATTGGCAAATTAAGAAGTGGGATCATGTAAAGGCAAAATAATTATAACTTAAACTCCGCATTACTATAAACTAAAAATCCGGACTGAATATTCAGTCCGGATTTTTAGTTTGGCATTCATCATCGATAAATTTAGAGAATGGTTGCCCGCAGGAGATAGGATTTCTCTCCGTTCGAAATATTAACTACATAAACACCTTTGCTTTGATCCTTCAAATCAATGACAGATTGAAATGCTCCGGTAGTATTATTATACTGATCAGAAAACACAAGACGCCCATTTATATCATAAACACTAATTTTTAAATTATCAGAAGGAAGATTATTCACGTTCAAATTAAATAATCCGGATGCAGGATTTGGAAATAAGGAAAGCAGAACCGGAGAAGAAATATCATTTATACCCGGGTTAAAGTTATCTTCCAGATTGATGTTATCCAGGTACAAATTGTTCCCAAAATCATTGATGTTTACAAATCGTATAAAAATCTTAGCATTGGCAAATGCTGAGAGAAAGAGTGAATCTTTACGCCAATGACTAGCTTGTGTAGGTTGCCAGTCTGTTGAAGTAGATGGTGCTGTCGCCAGCGTTGCCCCAGCTTTTAGATATGATGTTGGTATAAAACTCAGGCCACAATTAGGTGAGACTTCTACTCCCAGTCCATCTGAACTACCTGAATAATTGGCATATGCAACATCAAAGGTAAGGAGCGGATTGGAGACACTTGTAAAATCAGCTAATACTGTATGCAGGTAATCTCTGGCACCGGGTGAATTGTAACTATAATTATCAAACCAGGCTGCCGTCGTGGTATTACCGTCAGCGCCGGTTATTCCTGACTTTTCTGCCCAGTTATACGTCGTTCCCGAATTTGTCAGATCCCAGCCATCAGGAGGAAAGACAGCACCTTGAAAATCTTCCGTAAGTGGAATTGTTCCTGAATTTTGAACATCTATCAGGTGAGTTATCGTATTATTTGTGCCATTAGCATCAGCAGTGTAGGTGATACTAAAATCGATTTGATATGGACCTTGCGCACTCAAATCAACCAGGGAAGAAAAGGTGTAATTTATACTGGCACCCTGCAGTATGGTATCCGAATAAGTTTCCGTAACTGCAGTTCCACCATTGATTGAATAAGAAAGATCGAAATCGAATGCACTGTTGATTCCATCATTACGTATGTTAATAATCAATGGGACTGAAGTAAGATCCTGACAAGGAAACAGCAAGCCTGCAGCAGGATTATTTACCCGAACTAAATTAAGGTCGTCAGCGAAAGAACAATTCTGTACGCCGGGAAATTTATGTACAGCAACTGCTCTCCTGCCCTTACCACCGTTAGCTCCCAATGCACGGACACTGAACCAGGTATCCAGTGTATCAGCTATAGGGATTTGAACAAATGTTCCACTTACAGTAGCCACCGAGTCCATATATTTTGATCCAAGCAGACTCACTTCATACTCTGTCGCTCCCGGGGCTGCAGTCCAGCTAAACCGTGTCAGGTTTAAACAAACAAAATCCACGTTTAAATCAGAAGGAACATTAGTAATGGCTAAAGGAACATCACTTTGATCTGAAAAGAGGCCACGGGTTAATCTCACAATTACACGATCTGAGATACTTGATGGAACGATCCAATCAAACTGCCTTATATCAGCAGGAACACCACTTACTACATTTGTCCATGAGCCTCCCAGATCTGTTGAATAATCAATGTCGAATGTACCGGTAGATGAAGGTGCGTCCCATCTCAATGCTTCAGTTTCACCCGGGACGAATCCTTCGCCACCATTTGGATAAGTAAGCTTAATTTCATCTGAAATAAATTCCCATATGACATAGTATTGCTGAACACCGGAAGGGATCAAGGTTGCATTTACCTCAACTGTATAATTACCTGCTGCCGGATTATCAATTGTTACCTGTTCCATGTTGTTAAGATGGTCAACACCCCTTACGGCAGGAGCTGTAATATTTGCAACTATTGGAGTTGGATCTAGTATCCAAGGTTCGAACGTAGTGTTTGAAGGATCTTCAATAGTCATATCCAAATCATTCACCAAAGCAATTGAGGCAAGAGGGTCACCTTCTACATCCATCCAATACACCATGCATTTAAGCTTACGTGTATTTGCCGGTACCTGAATTACATGTTGATTGGAAGATCCATGAGATAAAGAATCCAGCAGGTATCTATTTTCCATTAAAGTAGTCAAGGCACGATAGGCATTCACTCTGCCCCAGCCGTAAGTAAAATCAGGACCGGGATTTCCAATGTCCTCTGCTGAATTTAACATACAACCTTTCAATAAAGGGGAAGGAGCTTCAGTTCCAGGGAACATTTCACGATAAGCCTGAATTAATTGAGCCGTTATACCTGCAATACCCGGACAAGCAGCACTGGTTCCACCGCCAACCTGATATCGATTATCATCGCGCGTTGAATTTTGATTTTTTCCGTTGGCACAAATATCCGGTTTTACCCTACCATCTTCAGCCGGTCCTCTGCTACTTGTGGCATCGAGCACTCCATAGGCATCTAAATTTCCGCACGCGATTACATTTTTACCTTGCTTAAAACCCCCGGTAATAGTTCCCCAGGCAGCATTTGTTCCATAGCCACAATCATTCTGCCCTCTATTTCCTGCCGAATAAACAAAATTCATATAGGGATATTGATGTGCGATTTGATCACCAGTACTGGCAATTGTGTTATAATCATTACAGCCCTGACTATAACTGGTAGAAGTAATCACTGCACCATGTGCAGCATAATAATTTGGAGCATTATAAACATGGTCATAAGGATTTGTTCCATCATCAACGTCATGAATATACAAATGAGCTCCTGATGCCATTCCCTCCATTGAAGGGTTAAGGTTGCCTGCTCCTGCAGCGATTCCTGATGTCATATCACCATGAGAACCACCTGGCCCCGTAGATATCAGATTTGTGATTCTTCCCTGAAAATCTATGTGAGGCCCAACTTCTCCATCATCGGCAAGTGAAATGCTGACACCGGCTCCATCATAATGCAGTCCGGTAGCATATTCGCTATTGATCAGGTTACTTCTATGAAGAGATCTCCCCTTCGTGTCTTCAGGCTGAGGAGGTGCATCAATTTCTTCAACATATTTTACGAAAGGAATAGATAACAATTCCGGAATCCTGTCGCTATGAACTCTTAGCCGAATCTGAGATCCCTGATGATATGCACGAATTGTTTCATATCCTTTTTCAAAAAAAGTTTCGGATACTAAATCCGCTGTTACATCACTTTGATAGAGCACAATTAAGCTCACTAAACCTTCACCGGATTTTGCGTAATCAGGAATATTATTCTCTCTGATGGCTCTGCTACTTTTTTGATGTGGTTCAAGCTTTAGGATTGTCCGGATACCACATTTATCCAACTTAGAAAAATCAGATTTAACAGCAATCGATGCAAAGAATGCATTGTGGGGCAAATAGTTTAGCAGTCGAATTCCTTCCTTTAACAATTGGCCCTTTACTTCATCCGAAGGCAGAACTTCAAAATGAATGATCCTGTAGTATCTGTTGTTCACAATATCTTCGGGAGAAATTGACAGGGTTTTTAATTCTGCAAAATTGTTCTCCGTAGTTATTGTTCCGGATTGAAATAAAATTTTATTCTTCGAATCATTGATCTCTGAAGAAAAACCTGAATTAGCACCGTAAATAATAAGAAGGAATGTGAAATTTCGGCGAACGATGGTTAGTAATGCTTTTACCATGATTATATTTTATTTTAGATAAAGTACGTTAAAATCTCCCGTTATGCCAAATAAAATTACAGACTGGAAAACAAGCAAATACACTCTATTTTATGCAATATTGACTGTCAAAATTTCAAATTCACGTTCGGCAACAAGCAACTGCCTCCCCCCAATCCCAAGGGGATTAAGCACATAAAAATATTGCGATGCATGGCAAGGATTTAAGTATGTTTGCAGGTTAAAAAAATGTTCTATGCTGCTTAAACTTTTGAGATCATTGTTTGGCCTGTGGGCTGCCTTGGTTTTCACAATTTCTATGGTCCTTGCCGGCATATTCTATTTTTTAATATTCAGCACTTTCAATTCAAAAAAAGCTCCTCATATAGCTCACTGCAAAGTATCCAGAATATGGGCTGCTTTTCTTTTTTTCAGTTTTGGAGTGCGTCTCCGTATTAAAAACGAAAACTTTTTAGACAGAACTAAAACGTATGTGTTTGTAGCCAATCACAGATCTATGCTTGATATACCTGCTTATGCTTTGGCATGCCATCACACATTTCGTTTTTTGGCAAAAGCAGAATTGATGAAAATACCTGTTCTTGGTTATATCATTAGGAAATTATATATAAGCGTAGATCGTAAGAACAAAGAAGCGAGGGCCAAGAGCATGGAAAACATGAACAGATCCATCCGCGAAGGAATATCCGTTTTCATTTGTCCTGAAGGCACACGCAATAAAACCAAAGCGCCTCTTTTGAATTTCCATGATGGTGCATTTCGTTTAGCGATCTCAGCTCAAGTACCAATAGCGACATTAACCATTCTCAATAGTGGAAAATTATTATCTCCTAATAGTCCTTTGGAACTCAGGCCGGGAACGATTGAGTGTGTTTGGTCTCCGATTATTGAAACGAAAGGACTGACAGAGGAAGATATTCCTGCTTTGAAGCAAAAAGTTTATAGCATTATGGAAGGAGAATTGCTTAGAAAACCGGATTGATATAATTCGCAAATCATATTGCACCATTCTTGCTAACTTTGTAATATAATTAGTCCAACATGTACAATAACACTCAAGACTGGATCAAAACACTCGAAGATGCGGGTGAACTGGTTCGGATCAAGGAATACGTCAACCCAAACCTTGAAATCACTGAAATCACAGACAGAATTTCAAAAGTTTATGGTCCGGCATTATTGTTTGAAAATACAGGAACAGAATTTCCTCTATTGATAAATTCTATGGGCACAGAAAAGAGAATGGCCATGGCTTTAGGTGCAAACAAACTTGACGATATCGCAAAAGACATTGAAGCGATATTTAAAGACATGACATCTCCAAAGGAAGGATGGATGGACAAGCTTAAAATGCTTCCCAAGCTTGGATCAATTGCATCATGGATGCCAAAAGTCATTTCAGGGAAAGGTTCATGTCAGGAGGTAATTATGCCTGCACCTGATATCACAAAGTTTCCCGTTCTGAAATGCTGGCCTGAAGATGGAGGACCTTTTTTAACTTTACCTGTTATTCACACAAAAGATCCACTTACAGGCATAAGAAATGTTGGCTTGTATCGAATGCAAGTTTTCGGGCCAACAATGACAGCTATGCATTGGCATCGTCATAAAGTTAGTGCAAGACATTTTGCAGAATATAAAAGGCTCGGGCAAAAGATGCCGGTGGCGATATCACTCGGAGGCGATCCTGCATACACGTATTGCGCAACAGCACCATTACCGGATGGCGTGGATGAATATATTCTTGCCGGCTTTCTTCGTAAGAAAAAAGTTGAACTTGTAAGATGCCTAACGCAAGATGTCCAGGTACCTGCCGATGCAGATATCATCATTGAAGGCTATCTTGACCCTGAGGAAGATTACATCCTGGAAGGTCCATTTGGAGATCATACAGGTTACTACTCATTGGCCGACTTTTATCCGAAATTTCATATCACCTGTATTACTCATAAAAAAAATGCTGTTTATCCTGCTACAATTGTTGGTATACCACCTCAGGAAGACGCATGGATAGGTAAAGCGACAGAACGAATATTCCTTGCACCAATAAAGATGACTATGGTTCCTGAAATTGTAGACATGGTATTACCTGTGGAAGGGGTATTTCATAATCTTGTAATAGTAAAAATTAAAAAAGAGTATCCCGGACAGGCATCAAAGGTGATGCATAGTATGTGGGGTGCCGGACAAATGATGTTCACGAAGATTATGATCATTGTTGATGAGGACGTTAATATTCATAATCAGAAAGAAGTTGCAAAATACATCAGCAGAAATTTCGATCCTGCACATGATACATACCTTACGCAAGGACCGGTCGATGTACTTGATCACAGCTGCAGTGTAATGGCATTCGGTGGGAAGATAGGAATTGATGGAACAAAAAAAACTGTTGAAGAACTTGCCTCGAGAACTACACGGGATGCCGAAATAAAAAACAAGGCACTTACCAGTGAAGAAAAAGATATTCTCTTAAAATCTTTTCCGGAAATTCAAGAAATTAATGATGCTCTGTTAGAAGAAAATATTTCCTTAGTATTCATCTCTGTAAAAAAGAACAGAAAGGATCACATAAAGGAATTGAGCCATAGATTATTCGATTTAAAATTTCTAGTCAATATTAAAGTGATCATCTTTTTAGAAAACACTTTGGAAGTGTCAGATATTGCAGATTCAGTCTGGAGATTTGCCAATAATGCAGATCCCAAACGGGATCATTATCTGATTACGAACCCTCATGACAGTTCAGTCTCACATTTAACCTTTGATGGTACAAGAAAAACAAAAGAATTGGATGACTTTGATCGTGACTGGCCCAACATCCTCGCTTCCGATGAAAAAACGATAGAACGTATTGATGAGATTTGGGATCGCCTTGGCTTAGGTCCTTTGATTCCATCTCCATCTCTTAAATATCGGAAGCAGCTTTATAAAGGTGGCGCTGTAGTTGAAGACCATTAACTTCTCAATACTTACCCTGCTTGTAAGGATCATCCCACTCTTCAATCGTGATCTCAAAATTATTTATTTCAAATGATTTACGTTCACGATTATAGATGTAAACATTTATATCCAAAGCCGGATCTGATTTTTTTGGAACAACGCGCGTAAGGTATGCTGGCTGCCATTCTCCGGGCTTAAGGTTGCAAACATCAAGATCCAGGTCCGAGTAGTGAACAGGAACACCGGCAGAATCAAAGGAGATCACAAGTCTTGCATTAATATCCGCATCTGATGACCTGAAATCAATTTTAGCGGTGAGAATATGATATTCTTCGTTCAATTCTGAAATCTTCATACGAAAACCCGGACCATAATCTATCAAGGAATCAATAAGCATTATTTTTTCTTGACCAACAGGAAACTGTTCAAGATCCAGCCAGGCATTTGAATTAAAATCATATTTAATTGCAATATCAGGAGCCGGGTCAAGAGATTCTCCTTCCTTTGAAAAGAGATAAGAGGCAGAATTAAAATAAACTTTCTTTTTCAATAAAACGGGATAACGCTCTTTAATAATTCTAATCAACTCATACGGATGTGAGGCGTTTGTCCAGACAAAACAAAAGTAAGGAGAATTACAGGTCACAAACTTCTCCCTGAACTGATGAATTTTTTGACTATTATCAATCTGCCATTGGTAAACCTTTGGTTGAAAATTAATTTTTCTAAAATAATAATTTAAGTACTCCGGATTCACCACATTAATGACCGCCGGGACGCTATCCTTTCCAAACTCTGATTGCCAATTTTTTAAATCCTCAGCGATATCACTAAATACCCCATACTGTGCTTTTGAAAACAAGTCCTTAGCTATCAATGTGTGTAAGCTTCCTGAAATCAATATTACCGGAATCAATAAGTAAACTCGCGGAAGCCTTGATACTATCCTTTCTATGCCCTGTGCTAACAGAAAAAGCAAGAATGGGACAGTAAAATACAGTGTAGAATATTGTATGACCGGATGCCTCCATATTGAATACAGATAAGCCGTCAAAAAGGAAAAAAGAAATAAGCAAATAGCAATAGCATGAAGTCTATTCCATTCCTTATTGATTATTAAAATTATTAAACCTGAGACAGAAAGAGAAATTAGAACCATCGAAATCAAGGCCGAGTCATTAAACACATGGAAAATAAAATCTTTCAAATACCACTTTCCTGGTGGGGCAAGCCAACCTCCGATATCTCCTGTGCTTATCTGAACTTTAAAAACGTCCAGCTCCGGATAAAATGAAATTATGATCAGAGCTCCTGAGATCAAATATTTCCAAAGTAAATTCTTCCTTATTAAAAGCAAGCCGGTCAATCCGAGTGTGGCTGCAAATACCAAAGAGAAATAATGCGTATGAATACATCCTATCATAGCAAGGGTAAAGATCAGCCACCAAAAGTTTTCAGATCTTTTACTTCCGGTGTTTAATCCTGGAAAAAACAAGTAGGTCCAGGAAAGGGTTGCCAGCAAAGCAAAATACAATCCCGGGCTATAGGGTCTTGCAAAAAAAGAATACAGAATTGAGAACTGAAATACAGCGAAGATGGAAGACGCTATCAAACCTGTGAAGCTGCTAAACCAAAGTTTGCCAATCCGGAAAATGAGGTAAGTGCATGCGATTCCGGCTAAGACAAAAGGGATACGATACAAAAAGGGGTTATCGCCAAAAATTTTAATCCAATAATATATAAAGGATTGGACGCCTGCAGGATGAAAATCGATCAACACACCATTTATGATCATTTCAGAAAACGAGCTATAACGAGCTCTCGTCAACGCACTCAGTTCATCGTTCGATAAAGAGAGATCATAAGCGGATATTATTCTAAACAAAGCACTGAATAAAAGTATTGCAAAGAGTAGAATTCTTTCACTCACTTTGCTGACTTGTACTTTCGCCGGGATCACTGCAGAGTTAATCACAATATAGTTTATTGCATCCTTTGCCTTACAGCTTCATACACCATCACACCGCAAGCAACCGACACATTGAGTGAAGTAACTGAGCCAAGAATAGGTATCCGTAAAATGTCATCGCATGTTCTTATTATATCATCAGACACACCGTCTTCCTCAGAACCCATTACAATAGCTAAAGGCCCCGTCATGTCGGATTTATATAAATATTCACTCCCCTTCTCAGTCGCTGCGATCACTTTGAATCCGGATTCCTGAAGGTACTTGATCGTATTTCTCAAGACAGCTTCACGACATACAGGAATCCGGCTGAGCGCACCGGCAGATGTCCGTATCGCATCAGCAGAAACTTGTGCAGCACCTTTTACAGGAATAACGATCGCATGTACACCTGCACATTCGGCAGTTCTGGCTATTGCTCCAAAATTTCTTACGTCGGTAATTCTATCAAGAATTAATATAAGTGGTGTTTCACCTCTTTCAAAAATGCCGGGAACCAGTTGCGCCAGAGCATGATAATGGACAGGTGAGATAAAACATACAACTTCCTGGTGATTATTGCGTGTGAATTTATCAAGACGCTCATTCGGAACCTCCTGCCATATTATATCCCTTTCCTTCAGCGCCTTTTTTAGTGCATGCATCAACTCTCCCCTGGCAGTTCTTCCAAGGTAAATTTTTTCAATCTCCTTACCTGATTCAAGGGCTTCCATCACAGGTCTTAATCCGTAAATCATCTGTCCTTCTTCTCTTGATTCCCGCTGACGGAAATTTGGCTTATTGGATGGTCTCATTAAAATCAGAATTTTAATTAATAAATACTGTTATATGCACGACCTTGTCGCCAGGTTTCTACTGCCCGATACCAATTGCTTTCATAAATCGGCGAACGGGACAGCACCAGATCATTGTCAGAAAACGGATTATTCACTCTCGTAAACATAAAATTTAATGCCAGGGTACTGTTGGGTGTACCATAAATCCATGTTTCGGTTGAGGAACTTCTATAAACTGTATTTGGTGCGCCAAAAATCACATAGATCATACCCCGGTCAGTTCGCCAACCTTCAATAAAAGAAGTAAACCAAGCATTTGCATCCTGAACACGCGTGTAATATTTACGAATTAACATCCTTGACTTCTCAGGGTTCCCTCCTTTACTAATCCAAAAAGCATCGATAGCGTTTCTCAGTTGTGGACTTGATTTCATTTCTTCAAACTCTCTCTTTGAAGTTAAGTACCTTACCGATTCCAACATTTGAGCGGGTGTGGTCACTGAGGGGAATGTGCCTTCAAACCGATAGATTGTTAATCCATCCCTAATATTTGTATCCAATTGAAAATGATAAAACCCAATTGCAGGCAAGACAATTCCTTTCTCTCCATAGAGATCGACTTCAAAAACGCTATCACTCGCATAATTGAACCCCTCACGGGTATCAAAACTGAAGGGTGGAGAAGCTAATGGAAAATCACGGTGATAATATCTGCACCAAATTCTCTTTACAGAAGTGTCACGATAAGATATCTTTATCGGTTCATCTTCTGCTATGAAGTTTTTAAACATGATATTTTCATATTCATCATGAACTAAAAAGAATTGCCTTCCCTGAAATCCTTCATTGTTCATAGGGATGAAGAAATCTTCCTGGAAATTTTTATTTACATCAGATATAAAAGCCCTCATGAGAAAAGACCCTTTGGTATGATGGATAAAATCAAATGAAACAGTCTTGAACTTCCCTTTCTCTGTCATATCAAATGAAAAAGAAGAATAAAAAGTATCAAGTGGAAAATTAGCCTCGTATGAATAAGTTTTCAGAAGCATTACTTTCATTTCAGCTTTGTATGAATTATCGTCCTGGCGAACAAACAAAAACTCTTCCGGTTTAATATGAATATAGAACCTGGTCACAGAATCATTTAAGTGAAAGAACGAAAATTCCGGATGATAAAATTGCTCCTGGCCTCTATATAAGTCAGAAAGATTCTGAGTGCTCATATCTCTTGGTCCTGAACAGGCAAGGCAAGTGGCGATGAGCACCATAAAATAAAGGACTTTTCTAAATATCATTGTTGCTATTTTCTTCAGATCGTTCAAGGAGCGAAGCCGGGATCTCCTTTGAGGTTTTTGCGCCAAGTTTTTTAATATCTTCTATTCGTTTCAGAATATTTCCCGTACCTCCTGATAATTTATTCATCGCATCTGAATAACTTGATTTCGCTGTGTCCATTCTTTTACCTACGTCGATCAGATCATCCAGAAATCCTTTGAACTTATCGTATAATGCACCACTTTGTCGCGCTATTTCCAAGGCATTTCTGGTTTGTTTTTCCTGTTTCCAAACAGATGAGATGGTCCGAAGTGTTGCGAGCAATGTTGTTGGGCTAACAATTACTATCTTTCTATCCCAGGCATAATTGAACAATTCATTATCGCTTTGAACCGCTAAACCAAAAGAAGATTCAATAGGCATGAACAAAAGTACGAAGTCAGGGGAAGTAAAATCAGAGGAACTCTGATAGTTTTTCTCACTTAATATTTTAATGTGATTTCTGACAGAAAGAAGATGGTTCTTCAATGCAGATTCTCTGTCTTCATCATTTGTTGAATTGACCATCTCCTCATAAGCAACCAATGAAACTTTTGAATCAACAATCAAATGTTTTTCATCCGGCAAGTAGACGACAACATCAGGTTGAATACGCTTGCCTTCTTCATTGCTGGTACTCACCTGGACATCATATTCTTGTCCTTTTACAAGACCGGATCGCTCCAATATTTTCTCAAGAATTATTTCACCCCAGTTACCTTGCTTCTTGGTATCTCCTTTTAAAGCTTTTGCTAAGTTGTTTGCCTCCTCACTGATCTGTTTATTTAATTCAACTAGATTTTTAATTTCTCCTTTGAGGCTATTCCTTTCTGCAGCCTCTGCTTTATAGGAAGTGTCAATCTTCAATTCAAACTCCTTTATCCTCTCCTTTAATGGATTCAGGATTATGTCAAGATTGGTTCGATTCTGCTCTGTAAATTTTTGACTTTTCTCTTCAAGTATTTTATTTGCAAGATTCTCGAATTCCTTAGTAAACTTTTCTTGCAATCTTGACAGTTCAATCTGTTGTTCATCCAATTTATTTTGAAGGAATTCGTTTTGAGATTGCTGTTGCACAAGAGAATTGCTCATCTTCAAATACTCTTCACGCTGAGAATCCAATTTCCCTAAAGTCTCTGTTGCAGAGGAATTATATTGCTCTGCCCTTTCTGTTAAAACAGCCTTTTCCGATTCAAGTTGAGACACTCTTTCAAGCAAATCGCGTTCAGCTTTAAAGGCTGATGACTTCAGGAATAAAAAGGAAATAACAGCTCCTGCAGCTAGTCCAAAAAATAAAAAAATAATTTGTGCCATATTCTATGTATTTTGTAAAATTACAAATAAATCATGGTATACGGGAGAAGACAGGTCAACATTTATATTGAAGACTTTTAATTGATTATTGCCTAATAAATGACAAAGAAAATACTGAATGAACTTTCTGCAAAAGCTTTATAAAACTTTCCCGGTCTTATTGACCGTCATGGTTTCGGCATCAATGAACAGCGAAGCTATAGCTCAAACTGAATATTCTATCAGTTTGCAGGTCCCTGAGACCAAGATCTTTCCAAAATTATATTATCCGGCCTCAGTAATTGACAGGAGAGTACATAAAAGTGATGGAAACATCTTGTCTTCAGATGGAAAGAAGATACCGGTCACCTTTGAGACGGATCTTTCAACATCTATTTTTCAGTACGCAGATGCAATGATAAGCAGCGATACAAATCTTGCCCCGGTTAGCATACTCATTGAAAAACTCCACTTTTCTGATGTCGGTAGTGTGGCAAAACATACTCTGAGTCTGGAATTCAAGCTGAGTATTGTTCGCTATTTAGAAGGTCAGGAGATCTCTCTTTACTCTACAAATGGCCGACCCAGTTTTATTTCAACGGGAGTTACGACAGGACTCGCAGAAAAACTGCTAATGCAAGGACTGGATGCACTCTTATCGGGCTTTGAGAAATACGCCAACGAAAATTCTGAGCAACCTGCATTTTGCAATTCATCTGAGTCCATTCTCATCTATAATGACGAATACACCAATTACTTAGATGCTGATACGATCCGATGGAAAGAAGACTACAAACTAAACTGGGATGATTTCCAGGGAAAGCCTGATAAAAGCTCTCCCTTCTCCGCTCAGAGCAATTGCATGTTTGCTTTTAAGTCAATGGTAGAATACAAGTCCGGTCTCATGCGCTTTTCAATTTTCCTGTATCCGTGTTTCACAAAAAAAGCAAGCTGGGTAGTTCCTGACAAGAAACAAGATGCACTGTTACAACATGAGCAATTGCATTTCGATATATGCGAATTGTACATACGCAAACTTCGAAAGAAAATCTCTTCGATGACATTCCCTATTATTGAACCTGCTGAATTGATCAAAGTTGAATTCAATCAGGCATGGGCTGACTATCAACAGGCACAGGCATTATATGATGATGAGAGTCAGCATGGTATAATAGAAAAAGAACAAAAGCGTTGGGAGGAATATGTAAAAAACCAACTAAAGCTATTAGAAGATTTTGCTACGCGCCTCCCTCCCACTCAAGTAAAGTAATTTGCAGTAGGCAAGCCAGATCAATGCAGATAAAGTCTATTTTACTCTTGGTGGTCAGGACCCGATTAAAAAACGATTATCATATAACCCTTTTGTTCAAGAGGTGCTGTCGGTACATTATTGAAAATAGCGCTCTCGGCAGCTTGCTTAGCCTTAGTTTTAAGGTATTCATTGTCTGTTGTTGAGCCTACGGCTCCGGGTTCTGCTTTCAGTACATGACCGTACTTATCAATTGAAATGTTTACAACGACAGTACCTTTATCCTGAGTCAAATTGTCGATACGGGGTGCTTTTGAGATCACCCTGTCAGCAACTTTATATCTTACCAAGTAAGACCCTGCTGTGATCTGTTTTTCTCCAACTTCACGCTGAAGTTTTGATGTCGATTCAGTCCCAACTGTTTCCTGACCTGACTGCAACTCCACAAAATTGATCGAATATATCTCCGAAATATTTAATTTCATTACATTCCCTTTGTACTGGAATTCCAGAATTCCGCCTTGCAAAGATTTCACATTGCCGTTCATCTTTTCACCTGATTTTAAAACCACAGAATGCTGAGCATTACAAACAAAACTCAAGGCAAAGGCAAGAATTATGGTTGATAATATTTTAGTCATTGTATTTTTTTTATAAAAGTACTATCTGAAATTTAGACATGACATGAAGATTGAAATAATTTTCAACATATTCCGTACAAATTATTTTTCATGAAGCGGCGGACGTCAAACAGGCCAAGTAATAAATACTATATTTGCGGGGATTTTCGGCAGGAAATCCATTTATGAAACTACTTTTATCATACGTTAAAAATTACAAAGGGACTGTCATTCTTGCGCTGTTACTGGCTGCTGTGAACCAGTGTTTTTCCCTGATGGATCCATTAATAGCCGGATTAATGATGGATAGATTTGGTGTTCACATAAGTGACTACCAAAACGATCCGTCACGGGATTTTTATGGAGACATTATACTTTTACTGCTTGCCTCCATGGGTGTCTCGATGGTATCCAGAATAGCAAAGAATTTTCAGGATTATTTTACCAGTGTTATTGTTCAGAGAACAGGAGCACAAATGTATACTGATGGCATTAAGCATTCGCTTGAATTGCCCTATCAGGTTTTTGAGGATCAACGAAGTGGAGAAACATTAGGGAGTCTTCAAAAGGTGCGTAGCGATTCCGAGAAATTCATTCAGGCTTTTATCGGAATAGTATTTCAAACTTCTGTAGGGATAATCTTCGTATTATGGTATGCCTTCACCATCAACTGGATGATTGCTCCGGTATTTCTGCTGACTGTACCAATCTTGTTTGTGGTAAGTAACCTCTTGAGCAGAAACATAAAAAAGATCTCAAAAGTGATCCTCAAGGAAACCACTTCACTAGCAGGGGCTACAACAGAATCTTTAAGAAACATAGAATTAGTTAAAAGTTTAGGGCTCGCTAAGCAGGAGGTCAACAGACTCAACTCTACTACCGGCAAAATATTAAAACTTGAATTAAAAAAGGTTCGATTCATTAGAAGTTTAAGTTTCATACAAGGAACGACGGTAAATTTTCTTCGTACCTTATTTCTATTTGTGTTATACTACCTCGTATTCCAAGACCAGATAAGTCCGGGGAAATTGATGACACTCATGTTTTACAGCTTTTTTATTTTCGGCCCTCTTCAGGAAATGGGCAATGTGATTGCCATATATCGTGAGGCACAGGCATCGCTTACAAAGTTTCAGGATATCCTTAACATCAAAGTAGAATCAAATCCTGAGAACCCTGTGTCAATAGGAGATATCCATGAACTGGAATTTGAAAACGTAACTTTTAAACATCCCAGTTCATCACAGAATGCGGTTGAGGATATTTCATTCAAGGCAAGGGTTGGTGACAGTATTGCTTTTGTTGGTCCATCCGGTGCAGGCAAGACCACACTTGTAAAATTATTGGTTGGCCTCTATAATCCTGATCGTGGGAAAATTTATTATAATGGATTTTCTTCTCTTGATATACAAAAAGATGAATTAAGAAGTCAGATCGGTTTCGTGACACAGGACACACAATTGTTCAGTGGCACAATACGTGAAAATCTTTTGTTTGTTAATCCGGAAGCAAGTGACGAAGACTGTCTGAAAGTTTTGAAGAAAGCAGCTTGTCAAAGTCTATTGGACAGAGCTGAAAGCGGGTTGGATTCAGTCATTGGTGAGGGTGGAGTAAAAGTTTCCGGAGGTGAAAAACAAAGACTTTCTATTGCCAGGGCATTGTTACGCAATCCAAATCTCATAGTCTTTGATGAAGCTACATCTGCACTCGACTCGATCACGGAAGAAGAAATAACAGGTACGATCAGAGAACTTTCTGAACAAAAAAAACATATAACATTCATGATAGCACACCGACTAAGCACTATCATGCATGCCGATAAGATAGTTGTTTTAGAAAAAGGTAAAATCGTTGAGTCAGGATCACATCATGCTTTACTAGATAAAAAAGGTTTATACTTTGCAATGTGGCGTCAGCAAATCGGTGAAAGGAAGCGGGCACCATTACTTCAGGAAAATGGAAAATTAGACTAATCAGTTTTGGCCGAATTGAATGATTGACGAATTGCGCAGAATGCTTAAACACAGACTAGGTCTACCCTTGCCGGGTCTTGAAGCGCAATTCAGAATGGCTCACATTGAACGTCAAATAAATCTCAATCGATACAAGACACCCGCAGACGCCAAGAAAAGCGGAGTTTTGATTTTGTTGTATGAAGAAGCCGGAAGAATCAAGTTACCATTAATCTTACGAACTCAAGGTGCGGGTGCGCATAGCGGACAAGTCTCACTGCCCGGTGGAAAATTTGAGCTCACAGATGAAAATATAGCAGCTACAGCACTCAGAGAAACGCAGGAAGAAATCGGGATCCCAACCTCATCGATAGAAGTTCTTGGTCAGCTCACGCAATTATATATACCGCCAAGTAATTTCATTGTTTACCCCCACGTAGGAATACTTGACACCCCGGCCATATTTATCCCGGAACAAAAGGAGGTTGTTAAGGTCATTCCACTTGATCTTGAATCATTACTGGACGAAGCAAAGGTGAAAGAAAAGGAAATACGTTTAAGTTCGGGGCAATCAATACGAACACCTTACTACAACATCGAAGGGGAAATTGTATGGGGTGCAACAGCTATGATACTCAGCGAGCTTAAATCTTTACTTTACGAAATTGGCTGGTAAAAAAACAGGAATGATTAATCATTCCTGTCAATTTTATATTCTTTTCGAAATATCAGGCATGAGCCTGCTGACCTTGTAACTTCATCCATTCTGTAGTCACTGATCCCGGTCTTTCAATAGGGTGACCTAAGGCACGATCCCATAATAAAGAGGATAAGACACCTAATGCACGACTAACGCCGAAAAGCACCGTATAAAATTCATACTCCTTCATGCCATAATGGATCAGGAGTGCTCCGCTGTGAGCATCAACATTCGGCCAAGGGTTCTTTATTTTTTTGATGCCTGTAAGAATTGGCGGAACCACTTCATACAACATATGAACTATCCGGCAGTTGACATCATCAGGCATATACTTTGTTGCGAATTCCATTTGGGCCATAAAACGTGGATCTGTTTTACGCAAAACAGCGTGTCCATAACCCGGCACCACTTTTCCTTCATTGATAGTTTTCAGTACATAATCATGAATCTGTTCCTTAGTAGGCAGGTCACCATCATGATAGTCTCTTAAGTCAGCGATCCATCTTACAACTTCCTGATTTGCCAATCCGTGTAAAGGACCGGCCAAACCATTCATCCCTGCTGCAAAGGACAAGTATGCATCACTCAATGCCGAGCCTACCAGGTGAGTTGTATGTGCAGAAACATTTCCCCCTTCATGATCTACATGAATCGTCAGATATAAGCGCATAAGTCGCTTCATATCGTAGTCATCATAACCTAACATGTGTGCAAAGTTTGCCGCCCAGTCGAGTTTTGAATCCGGCTCAATGTGCACATCATTTTTATAAATACGTCGATAGATATAGGCAGCTACTCTTGGAAGACGAGCAATCAGGTTCATCACATCTTCGTACATCGGATCCCAATAATCTTTTTTATTGAGTCCTTTTCTATAGGCATCAGCAAATACAGATTCTTTTTGGAGAGCCATGATCGCCATGCTGAATTGCGTCATTGGATGCATGTTCACCGGAAGTGAATCGAGCATATCAAAAACATACTTAGGAACATTACTACGACGAGCCCAGGCATTGCTGACATAACTAACGTCATCATCGGTTGGCAATTCTCCAATGAGCATAAGGTAAAAAATCCCTTCGGGCAAAGGTTCACCGTCGCCAACTGCTTTCGGAAGCTTTGCTCTTAGTTCAGGAATGCTATAACCACGAAAGCGTATTCCCTCGTCCGGATCAAGCTTGCTGGTCTCAGTAACCATTCCAATCATTCCTTTCATTCCGCTATATACCTGTTCGATGGTATACTGACCAATGACTCTTGAACCATGTTCCTTGATGAATTCTTTAAGTTCAGAAGCCATCGGAAGAGCTACACCGGCAAATTTTTCTTTAAGTTTATCGCTTTTCAATTTAATATATTTTGCAAGCTCTCTAAGAGCTTATTTATAATTAGTATTATTAATTAGCGGGTCGAAAGTTCTTATTTTTATCCTGATTGATCTTCTTATTATCAGAAACAATATTTAATTCCGGGAAGACAAGTACCAAACTTACAATAAAACCAAGAATCAGTAAAATCCAAACCAACTTTCTGCCTAATTTTTTTATATTACTAATAGAAAAGAAGGACTTTTTCTTCTTCTTCTTGATTTTCTTTCGTAGTCTTCCACTTCTTGGAGAGATGGAATATTCTCCTGAGGCCAGTTTATCTAATATGTCCTGATCCATCTTTTCCATAACAGGAAAATGCTTGCTTTGTTTTATTTCTTCAGTGATACAAATTTATAATCTTTTCCGCCAAATTGAGCATTTTCACCAAGTACTTCTTCAATCCTCAGCAGCTGATTATACTTAGCTATCCGGTCTGATCTGGAGGCTGAACCGGTTTTAATTTGCCCGGTCCGGAAGGCAACAGCCAAATCCGCTATCGTACTATCCTCTGTTTCACCTGAGCGATGGCTCATTACGGTGGTAAATCCGTTTTCATGAGCCATGTTGATTGCATTCAGGGTCTCCGTTAAGGTGCCAATCTGATTTACCTTGATCAGAATAGAATTGGCGATATTCTCTTTGATACCTCTTGCAAGCCGTTTCACATTGGTCACAAACAAATCATCTCCTACCAGCTGGATCTTATCTCCGACAGATTTGGTAAGAATCTTCCACCCATCCCAGTCGTCTTCTGCCAGCCCATCTTCAATGGAAACAATCGGATACTTTTTTGCCCAATCTGCCCAAAAAGAGGCCATTTCAGCAGGAGTCAACTTGTCCTTTGTAGATTTCTTAAAGATATAGTTTCCTGACTTCTTATCAAAGAATTCTGAAGCAGCGGCATCGATTGCGATAAATATGTCCTTTCCGGGTGTATAACCGGCCTCAGAAATTGCATCCAAAACTGACAGTATTGCCTCCTCATTAGACTTCATATCAGGTGCAAATCCGCCTTCATCACCAACATTGGTAGACAATCCTTTCTTTTTAAGAACAGCTTTCAGGTGATGAAAGACTTCAGTGCCCATCCTGAGCGATTCTGAGAATGAAGATGCACCTAGCGGCATGATCATGAATTCCTGAAAATCGATACGGTTATCGGCATGTGCACCACCATTCAATATGTTCATCATCGGTGCAGGCAAAACATTGGCATCAATTCCACCAAGGTAGCGGTATAGGGATTGACCCGTTTCAATGGCTGCAGCTTTTGCACAAGCAAGAGAAACTCCAAGAATTGCATTCGCTCCAAGGTTAGATTTATTCTCAGTACCATCAAGTTTAATCATGGCGGCATCGATCATGCCTTGTTCTGTTACAGGATAACCTTTAAGTTCTTCATTCAAACTTGTGTTTACATTGTAGACTGCTTTTAACACCCCTTTCCCCAGGTATTTGCTTTTATCACCATCCCTCAGCTCAACAGCTTCATGAAGTCCTGTTGATGCACCTGAAGGGACAGCCGCCCGTCCAACTGCTCCATTCTCCGAATAAACATCAACTTCAATTGTTGGGTTCCCACGAGAATCTAAGATTTGTCTTGCATTGATTTGAAGTATTGCGCTCATAAAAGTGAATTCAGTGTTTGGCAAAAGTAAAAACTTAAAGAGATCTTTTAAAACAAATTGGCTCTTCTCTGAAAATTTTAACTTCGCATTATGGATAAGTTATTCACAGCATCCAGCTACCTGCGTCACAGACTGTTAGGCACAAAACTTCATGGAGTCCATTCTCCATTTGCCTTCGATCTGTTTTATAAGATCATCAAGGACGAAACTCCCTACTATTTTTATGATGATATTGAATCACTTCGTTCCAATTTACTTCTGAACAACAAGGTAATTGAAGTGAATGATCATGGCACAGGAGGCAAAATTTCCCGGAGCAGAAAATTAAAGATCTCACACATTGCAAAAAATTTTGTGCAACCAAGGAGAAAAGCAAGATTGTTGTCGAGGCTTGTTACACATTTTAAGCCTGTGAATATATTGGAATTGGGAACCTCATTAGGATTATCAACACTCTATATGGCATTGGCCAACAAGTCGAATCGGGTCATTACAATTGAAGGCTGTCCGCAGACAGCAGCAATAGCACTTGAAAATTTCAAAAAACTTGGCGCAAAAAATATTGAGTTAATCAATGCTGAATTTGATACCGGGATCCAAAAAGCATTAGACAAATTCGATTTACTTGACCTGGTTTATTTTGACGGAAATCATACTGAAGAAGCGACCTTGAAATACTTTCATGAATGTTTATCCAGGCACCACTCACAATCCCTCTTTATTTTTGATGATATATATTGGAGTCGGGGTATGAATAATGCATGGAAAAAAATTATTGCACATGAGGAAGTCAAAATCAGCGTTGACTTATTTCATACCGGACTTATTTTCTTTAGACAAGGTATTCCAAAACAACATTTCAACTTAAAATTTTGAAGTCCTTCAACAAAACCAACTAATATTAGGCTACATTTACAGGCTATTTTAAGAATATGGCATTACTTGAATTGAAAAATATCTCCAGGCATTATACACTGGGAACAGAAACTGTAAAAGCCTTGCAATCTGTCACCTTATCTATCAACAAAGGTGAATACATTGCATTGATGGGTCCTTCCGGTTCGGGAAAATCAACTTTAATGAATGTGATCGGTTGTCTCGACACACCAACAGAAGGTACGTATACACTCAATGGAAAAGAAGTAAGTAAAATGACAGAGAACGAACTGGCCGAGATCAGAAATAAGGAGATCGGGTTCATCTTTCAGACTTTCAATCTCATTCCCAGAAGTACTGCTCTAGACAATGTAGCTTTACCTCTGGTGTATGCGGGTTTTGGTAAGGCAGAAAGAAATATACTTGCAGAGAAGGCCCTTGCAAATGTGGGACTAAGCGACAGAATAAAACACCGGCCAAATGAATTGAGTGGCGGACAACGACAAAGAGTAGCAGTTGCCAGGGCATTGGTAAACACTCCATCTATCATCCTGGCTGATGAGCCAACAGGAAATCTTGATTCTAAAACTTCCGAAGAGATCATGGTCTTATTCCATGAGATACACAAACAAGGAAATACGATAATATTGGTTACCCACGAAGAAGATATTGCAAGACATGCACATCGAATCGTGCGTTTAAAAGATGGACTTGTTGAATCGGATTCTTTAAATGAGTCTGTCACCCTGGCAGCATCTGTTAATTAAAATAAACATTCCGGGCCAATGCAGCATGACATCATAAAAAAAATAGTTTGACATGAAGATCTATACCAAAAAAGGTGATGCAGGGCAAACGTCATTGATTGGTGGAACCAGAGTCCCAAAACATCATATCCGTATTGAAGCCTATGGAACGATCGATGAGCTCAATAGCTGGATTGGTTTATTGCGTGACCAGGTCGCATTCAGGAAACATCTCAATTTACTTCTTGACATACAGGACAGGTTATTTACCATCGGGTCCCTCCTGGCTGCAGATCCTGAGAAATCAAAAATGGAGCTCCCCAAACTAGATGAGCAAGACGTAATCATGCTGGAGAAAGCCATAGATGAAATGGAAGAAAAGCTCCCTGTCATGAAGTCGTTTGTCCTTCCCGGTGGTGATACCCAGGTATCGTATTGCCACATAACCCGCTGCGTTTGCCGAAGAGCAGAAAGGATGATAGTGAATCTGAATGATGTCCAGGGAACTGATGAATTAATCCTTAAGTACATAAATAGACTGTCAGATTTCCTGTTCGTACTTTCCCGTTGGATCTCGAAAGAATGTGGTGCTACCGAGACTCCATGGCATGCTAAACTCTAATCACAGCAAATTAGGCACTATAAGCCTTTTCAGGCTTGAATTTGTCGTTTTTAGGGAAATTTTAAATTGTTAGCATATCTGAAAAAAATTTTTATACTTTTGCCACCCTTAAAAATAGCATACATTATTTTATCAGAATAGACTATGTATTGGACACTCGAACTCGCACAACATCTTGAAGACGCCCCATGGCCTGCAACAAAAGACGAGTTAATTGATTATGGAATTCGTTCCGGTGCTCCACTGGAAGTGATTGAAAATCTTCAGGAATTAGAAGATGAAGGAGAGGCCTATGAGACGATAGAAGAGATCTGGCCGGATTACCCAACAAAGGATGACTTCTTCTTCAATGAAGATGAATATTAATTTTCAGAAGATCGCGCCAATTTTAAACCGTAAAGGCAAGACAAAAAGCCAAATTTATTTCAAAAACACTTCTTTAAGGGTCATATGACCCTTTTTTTATTTACGATTTTCTTCAGATTATTTTACCTTTGAATCCTTAAAATTATAATATATGAAAAAACTAATACTCTGCGTATCAGCATTATTTATTTCTCTGTTCAGTTCAGCACAGGTTACCTTTCAAAAAAGTTATGGTGAATTTTATGTTGATTACGGAACAACAATGGTTCAAACGAATGACGGCGGATATTGCATCGTCGGAGGAACCGGTCCGGATGTAATTGATAGTACTGATGTATTGGTTGTGCGGACGGATATAGATGGAAACCAGGTATGGCAAACAAGACTTGCCGGTACTAAGGATGATTTTATTACCGGCATCACAACAACAGATGATGGCGGCTTTATTCTGGTGGGAAATACCTACAGCTCCCCTCTTGACACTGCTTATACCGATATCATCGTTATTAAGATAGACGATGGCGGTTTTGTTTACTGGTCTAAAACATTTGGAAGCACAGACTATGACGAAGCTCAAGCTGTGATGAGATCAGGCGATGGGGGCTATATTGTACTTGGCAGTTCCATGAGCTATACAAGTGTGACCAAATCAGCACTTGCAATGAAAATTGATGATGCCGGAAATCAGTTGTGGACCAATACCAGTGACAGCTATTCTTCCAATTACTTTTATGCCGGCGACCAAACCACCGATGGCAACTACATTGCAGTTGGTGGTACTTTCAACAGTGCAGGTACAAATTTTGACAACTACATTAGTAAAATTGACACTGCCGGAAATATCCTTTGGAGTAAGTCACATGGGACGAGCGGATCAGAATTTGCATATGACGTCAAGTCAACATCTGATGGCGGCTATTTGGTTTGTGGCGTAACTGCAACGAATACAGCCGGGGATGCCGACATGAGTGTTTTAAAACTTAATGATGCAGGAGATGTAGTATGGACATACAATTATGGAACTGCAGAATATGACAGAGCGAGTTCGATATTCCGGCAAGCAAATGGGACGATTATGGTTGCCGGTTATTCTAATATCGGAACTTCGATGAGTGTCATCAACCAGGCAGTTCTCATGAATCTTGATTCAACAGGTACACTCATTTGGGCTCAAAGTTATGGTGATCCTGCCTTCACAAGCGAAGCTTACAAGGTGATTGAAACTGCTGATGGATATGCACTATGCGGATATTCTATTGCCTTCGATCCTCAGGGAGATATATTCCTCGTTAAGACCGACTGGGCCGGCGGTAGCGGTTGCTTCGATGCACCTATACCATTCAACAGAACGGCGACAACATTGGCAAGCGCATCAGGTTTTAATGAAAGTGTCGGTATCATTGACGAGCTGAATTTTACCTTAACTCCAAAATCATTTACGAACCAGTTTTCATTGATCTGTTATTCAGTCGGGATTGGTGAAGGACCGCAGAGAAATCATTTCGCAATCTATCCAAATCCGGCCAGCAGCTTTTTGACCGTAAAAACAGAACAGATTGAAGATAATGCTAAAGTGAGCATTATTGACCTTAGCGGCAGAGTTCTGAGCATAAAAGATTTTTCAAATCAACTTGAAATCAGCTTATCTATTGAAGAGCTACAGTCAGGGATGTATTTAATTCGCATCGAAACAGATAAAGGCCTGGCTACCAAAAGCTTTATCAAAAATTAAAGAGTTAAATTCGTTGAAGGGAGTCATGATCTGATCAGGGCTCCCTTTTTCTATTCTATATTTCTTCATTTGTTCTTAATTGCCGTGAGAAATTAAATTTATGCCTTTGCTGTCTGAAAAGGCAACCATGAAAATCCCCTTTCTATTAAAGTATTATCCTTTAACTCTCCAGAAGCGCACTTCGGGATTCGCTAAATAAAGAGTATTTTTGTGACCCTCAATTCCTTTGGAATTATACTATGCTAGGAATCATCAATAAAACCATCACCAAGATCTTCGGAAGCAAAGCTGACCGCGATCTGAAAGAGTTGAATCCCATGGTGGGAATCATCAATGCTGAGTATGCGAAGATGCGAGAGCTGAGCAATGATCAGCTCCGTCATAAGACAATAGAGTTTAAAGAACGCATCAATGCCTATTTGAGTGAAATCGATGAAGAAGTAGTTAGCCTGGAACAAAAGGCAGAGGCTGATGCAGACATGGATCTTCAGGCAAAGGAAGATCTCTACAAGCGGGTGGATGACTTAAAAAAAGAGCGTAATAAAAAGACAGAAGAGATACTCAATGAAATTCTTCCGGAAGCATTTGCTGTCGTTCGGGAAACTGCTCGTCGTTTTACTGAAAATGAAACTTTAACCGCTACGGCTACTGATCTCGATAGACTTTTTGCAACACAAAAAGATCATGTGAACATTTCCGGTGACCAGGTATCATACAACAACTCCTGGCTTGCAGCCGGTAATATGATCACATGGAATATGGTTCACTACGATGTTCAGTTGATCGGAGGTGTAGTACTTCATCAAGGGAAAATTGCAGAGATGGCGACGGGAGAAGGAAAAACACTTGTTGCGACCTTGCCAATTTATTTGAATGCTTTGCCAGGCTTAGGTGTACATGTTGTAACTGTCAACGATTACCTGGCTAAAAGGGATGCTGAATGGAACGCTCCACTCTTTGAATTCCTGGGTCTGACAGTTGATTGCATTGATAAACATGAACCAAATTCTGCGGAAAGAAAAAAGGCCTATGCCAGTGATATTACCTACGGGACAAATAACGAATTCGGCTTCGACTATCTCAGAGATAACATGGCCCGAAACCCTGAGGATATGGTTCAGAGAGGTCACCACTATTCTATCGTCGATGAAGTTGACTCCGTCCTGGTTGATGATGCCCGGACTCCGCTGATCATTTCCGGTCCAACTCCACGAGGCGACCATCACGAGTTTGAAATTTATAAACCTAAAATAGAACTGCTTGTTAAAACACAACGTGATTATGTGACTACTTTGGTTGCAGATGCAAGGAAATTACTTGCTGACAAAAAAGAGGATCAGGCAGGTTTAGCTTTATTCAGAGCACATAGGGGACTTCCAAAAACAAAAGCCCTCATTAAATTATTAGGGGAGCCCGGAGTAAAAGCAATCATGCAGAAGTCTGAAAACTACCATCTGCAGGATCAGCAAAAGGAAATGCACAAGGCTGATGAACCTCTCTACTTCGTGATTGATGAAAAAAACAATAACATTGAACTTACGGAAAAAGGACTGGAACTTTTATCATCTTCAACTGCTGATAAAAACTTCTTCATACTTCCGGATGTAGGAAACATCGTTGCTGAAATAGAAAAAAGCTCTATTGCTGAAGAAGAAAAATTAATTCAAAAAGACGACTTGATGCGTGATTATGCGATCAAGTCAGAACGAATTCACACAGTAAACCAGTTATTAAAAGCCTATACATTATTCGAAAGGGATGTTGAATACATCCTTGCCGATGGAAAGGTAAAAATTGTTGACGAACAAACCGGTCGTGTACTTGACGGACGCAGATATTCCGATGGGTTACATCAGGCTATCGAAGCAAAAGAAAATGTAAAGATCGAAGCTGCTACCCAGACTTATGCTACAATCACTTTACAGAATTATTTTAGGATGTTCCACAAATTGAGTGGAATGACCGGTACAGCAGAAACAGAAGCTCAGGAACTATGGACGATCTATAAACTGGATGTCGTGGTTATACCTACCAACAAGCCAATTCAGCGAAATGATTTCGAGGATAAAGTCTACAAAACAAAGCGGGAAAAATACAATGCTGTCATTGAAGAGATTGAAGCGCTCGTAAAAGCGCAAAGACCTGTACTGGTTGGAACGACATCTGTTGAAACTTCAGAACTACTCAGTCGCATGTTGAAGCTCAGAAACATTAAGCACAATGTTCTGAATGCAAAATTACACCAACGTGAAGCTCAAATCGTCGCAGAGGCAGGCAAGGCAGGTACGGTAACAATTGCCACCAATATGGCCGGCCGTGGAACAGATATCAAACTCGGACCGGGTGTTAAGGAAGCCGGAGGTTTGGCCATCGTAGGCACAGAAAAGCATGATTCCCGAAGAGTTGACCGGCAATTACGCGGGCGAGCAGGACGACAGGGTGATCCGGGTTCTTCTCAGTTTTACGTTTCTCTTGAAGATGATCTGATGCGTTTATTTGGTTCAGAAAGGATCGTTAAACTAATGGATCGAATGGGTATTGAGGAAGGTGAAGTGATTCAGCATAGCATGATAACCTCTTCTATTGAAAGAGCGCAAAGGAAAATTGAAGAAAATAATTTTGGCACGAGAAAAAAATTGATTGAGTATGACGATGTGATGAACTCACAACGTGAAGTGATATATAAAAAACGAAGACACGCCATTTTTGGTGAGCGACTAAATATTGACATCAGCAATATGATGTATGATACCGGCGAGTCAATTACCAGACAATTTCAGGAAGATGGTGATTATGAAAATTTCCGCATAGAGCTACTGCGTGTTCTTGCTATTGAATGTCCGGTAACAGAAAAAGAGTTCATGGATCTGAAGACTGAGGAAATCAGCGAAAGAGTATTTCAGGAAGCACGCAGATATTATAAACACAAGTCACAGTTACTAATTGAAAGAACCTTTCCATTTTTCAAAGATGTCTATGAAAAGCAAAGCGGTAACATCACCAACATAGTTGTGCCTTTCACAGATGGCATTAAAAGCATACAAGTGATTGCCAATTTGAAAAAATCCTTTGAAAGTGGCGGTAAAGAAATGGTGTCTGCTTTTGAGCGATTGATCACGGCAGCATTTATTGATGATGCCTGGAAGGAGCATTTACGTGAAATGGACGACCTGAAGCAAAGTGTACAAGGTGCTGTTTACGAACAAAAGGATCCACTACTCATATATAAATTTGAATCCTTCGAATTGTTTAAGCAAATGATGGACAGGGTAAACAAAGAAATCATTTCATTCTTATTTAAGGGAGTCATACAGCAACAGGATCCAAATCAGGTTAGGGAAGCGCAGGCACCCTCAAGGCAAGACTTAAGAAATGTTAGTGCGAGTAAAGCTGAAGCAGGTTCAGGTGTGTCTCAATCAGGCCTTCCACAAAACCCTCAACAGCCGGCACGGGTCCAGCCTGTTCGGGTGGAGCAAAAGATAGGTAGAAATGATCCATGTCCCTGTGGAAGCGGTAAAAAATACAAAACGTGCCACGGTGCTAATGTTTAAGTCAATTCTTTTGTACTGATAAACCAATTAATCCGGATATCTATCCAGGATTTAAATGTAAAAAGCACCAATAAAAAATTTCATTGGTGCTTTTTACTTAAAGAAGCATCCTTAATGTACTTCGCTCATCAACTTTTTAACTTTAGGCGAAATGATGATCAGCACCAGGCCGGCTATCAATGCGTACAGTGCAAGTTCTTTATAACCTTCTGTGTAAGACATTAGCTTGTCCGTTAGAGAGGCATTTTCGATTGGGCTGGTCATTCCTGCCCCAAGGATTCCGGCTACATACTGGCCATAAGCACTAGCTAAAAACCACATACCCATCATTACACCTTGTAACTTTAACGGCGACAATTTAGTCATGATGGATAATCCGATGGGAGACAAACACAATTCACCAAAGGTGATCACCAGATAAGCAAGAGTAAAAATATCTAAGGAAGTCATACCCTCTGCATTGGCAAAGAAACGAGTCGAATAAAAAACATAGAACGCAAGAGAAAGAAACAGAAAGCCTAATCCGAACTTAACAACCGTATTAGGTTCCAATTTCCGTTTGCTCAACCATATCCATAGCAGACCTACCAAAGGCGCGAAGATGATCACAAACAAAGAGTTCGAAGAATTATTCACTCCATTCGGGTCAAGATTCATACCCAGTAGTGAGTGTTCCAAATTATTTGCTGCAAACAAACTTAGTGATCCCCCACTCTGCTCAAAGAAAGCCCAAAAAAGTATTGAGAAGAATATAAACACCATAGCAGCAAGTAACTTTTTCACTGCTACCTTATCGCATTTCGTCATCTCATAAATTAAATATAGCAATGTACAAGGTCCGATTGTGTACATAAAGTAATCGGTATACTCCGTTTTCGCTACCATGATCATGATAAGAGGGATGACGATCAAAGATCCCAGGTAAACACTGTACTCATACCACTTTCTGGTACTTACATTTTTTGTTTCCAACAAAGGCGATAAGCCTATAGGACCAAAAGACTTTTTCGTTAAAAGGAAAGTGATCAGGCTTATCGTCATTACAATCGCTGCGAAACCGAAAGCCAAATTCCAAGAATAATTTTTCGCTACAGTGATACACAGGTATCCACCCAGCAAAGCCCCCACATTAATCCCGGAATAAAACAATGAAAAACCTGCATCCCTTCTGGCATCTCCGGCTCGGTATAATGAGCCAACCATTGTTGATATGTTGGGTTTAAAAAAACCTGTTCCAATAATTGTAAAACTAATTCCGACAAAGAAAAAAGTATGAGGATTAAATGCAAGGATACAGGACCCTACTATCATCAATAGCCCACCCCATACAAGAGACTTTCGAAATCCCAGAATTTTATCGGCAAAAAGTCCGCCAATAAAAGTAAACGCATATACAAAAGCTTGTGTCGCTCCGTATTGTAAATTTGCCACATCTTCTTTCATCATCAGCTGACTGACCATGAAGACAGTGAGCATTCCACGCATACCGTAGAAGCAAAATCGCTCCCACATCTCGATCAAAAACAAATACCATAATTGCTTTGGGTATTTACCTTGAAACGACTGGATCTGATCCAGAGTAACTTGTTCCTGCATAAAGTTTTTGGATTGGTCTGTGAATTAGTGTTGATTCAGTTTAAGGGCTCTTACTCCACGAATAAATGATATTCTGTTTCTGAACCGGATCGCCAAATATAATGATAAATCAGTACTACACAAGGCTATCTCAAAGCTAAAGACATTGATTACAAACAATTAAACCAAAGTATTTTGCCAAATTGCTGAAGGAAATAAAAGACTCAAGGAAATAAACTAAATTTATTCAAAGTAACGCAATCGCGAAAACAAAAGCTTCATTGAATCGTTAGCCTTAGAATGAAATTAGGTTTTCTAATCCTTATTATTTGTATCTCTAACCAGGCACACTCACAAGACATGCGCTCACTTAAGTTTTCGGAATTATCCAAAGAAATTTCTGAGGATACCGTAAACATTCAAGTTGTAAATTTTTGGGCAACATGGTGTAAACCATGCATTGAAGAATTACCTTATTTTGAATTTATTAATGAGGAGTACGCTTCTGTCAACATAAAAGTAAAACTGATCAACCTTGATTTCAATTCTAAAGTCGAGACAGTTACCCTTCCTTTCATTAAGAAGCATAATTTAAGATCTGACCTCTATCATCTGACTGACACAGATCCAAATGAATGGATAAATAAAATCGATCCAAGCTGGAGCGGAGCAATTCCGGCAACAGTAATTTATTCCAGTGGCGAAAAAATATTCTTCAAAGAAGGTGAGCTCAGTCAACAACAACTTGTGGATGAGATTGAGAAAGTTTTAAAACATCAAAAAATGACTGAATAAATCTAAAACCCAAAATAACATAAAATGAAAAAACCCACTCTCCTCTTAAGCCTAATTATCATGAGCTCCGTCAGTTTTGCCGGCGGATATAAGATCAATGACGAAGCAAGAGACTTTTCCCTAAAAAATGTTGATGGAAAACCCGTCTCTTTAAAGGATTATGAAACCGCAAAAGGTTTTATAGTGATCTTTACATGTAATCATTGTCCGTTTTCTATAGCTTATGAAGACCGGATTATAGCTTTAAACAATAAATACATGCCTTTAGGCTATCCCGTGATCGCGATCAATCCAAATGATGCTATTCGCCAACCATTAGATTCATATGAAGAAATGATCGTAAGAGCAAGAGAAAAAGGCTTCACCTTTCCTTACCTCCACGATGTAACACAAGAGATTGCGGCATCATACGGAGCTACCAGGACACCGCATGTTTACGTATTAAAAAATGAAAACGGGAAAAAGAAAGTAAAATACATTGGTGCAATTGATAACAATTCCGATGATGCAAAAATGGCGAGCACTCATTTTGTAGAACAGGCTGTTGATGCTCTTCTGGAAGGAAAAGAAGTTGAGCTCAAAGAAACCAAAGCAATAGGATGTACTATCAAATGGAAGCAATGAGTTTCGGGCTATTTTCCAAAAAAATCATATTAACAGATCTAACAACAAACCGGCTCGATGCAGCCGGTTTTTTTTATTATGATGAACAAAAAGAATCCTTGATAACACAATTTAACATCTTCGATACTTTGTTAACCACATCATGATGTAGTCAACCTACATTGATTTCTTATGCAATTTTGATTGGTGATCAAGAACCAGTTCTATTCTATTTTTTTCTCAATTGACCGGGTAAGCCATCATCATAAACTAATTGAATTATGATGTGTTTGTTTTTCTTTTCTTTTGATTTTGGTTACAGGCGTTTCCTGAAAATAGATGACCTGCTGACAAAATATGTATCGGAAATTCAATATGGCTTACCCGTCCAATTGATTTCGCCTTTGATTCCGGCAAGCTTATTATTCCGGAACCAAGCCCCCATAAGAATTTTCAATTCAGGAATACGTCAATCTACCATTTAACCAAAACAACATGTTATGAAAAAATTATTTACATGGCTAATTCTCATGTGCATTAGTGGAACAATCTCTGCACAAAACAGAACAATCACCGGAAAAGTCATTGCTAAAGATGATGGCATGACCATACCCGGAGTTTCAGTAATTATTAAAGGTTCTACAGTAGGAACTGTAACAGACATCAACGGTACCTTCTCTCTCGAAGTTCCGCAATCATCAGTGATATTAGTTTTTAGTTCAGTTGGCATGAAGAGTCTGGAGTATGATCCCGGAACTTCTAGTACAGTGGAAATAATTATGGAAAGTGATGTGATGAAATTAGATGAGGTAGTTGTAACTGCAAATGCCATTGAACGTGAAAAAAGGAGCCTGGGCTATGCTGTTACCTCGGTGAGCAATGAAGAACTTACCAAAGGTCGTGACAGAAGTATTTTAAATTCTATGCAAGGGAAGGTTCCCGGGATACAAATCAGTAATGGCTCCGGAAGTGTCGGCAGCTCGTCAAGAGTAGTAATACGCGGTGGTACATCATTTCTTGGTAATAATCAACCATTATATGTTATCGATGGAGTACCAATGGACAATGCATCCTATGAGTCAGGAGATAATTTGAACCGACAGGTTGACGCAGGGAGTCGTGTGAATGATATCAATCCACAAGACATCGAATCCGTCACAGTACTGAAAGGACCAGCAGCAGCAGCTCTCTATGGGTCACGTGCTTCCAACGGTGCTGTCATGATCACTACAAAAAGCGGAAAGACGGCTAAGACAGGTGGTAAAAATGCAGAGATGACTTTTAGCAGTGGAATGACAATTGAAACTCCCTTGATGCTACCCGAGTTTCAAAATACATACGGACAAGGGTTATTTAAAGCACCTGATCTGAGAGAAAATACCAGTTGGGGAGCTGCTTTTACAGGGGAAATTCTTCCATATGGTAATGAAGTTGACGGAATCCAAAAAACAAAACCTTATTCTGCAATTCCCGATAATGTAAAAGACTTTTTTGATGTAGGTCATACCTATACCAATGATCTGTCTGTCTCAGGAGGTGGTGAAAAATCTACCTATTACATGTCTCTTGGAAAACTAACCCAGAATGGAATCATGCCCGGAACTGAATACAAACGCACGACATTCAAAATTTCAGGAACCACACAACTTTCAAACAAGTTTTACAGTAGTGCTTCTGTCTATTATATTAAATCAAAAGGTGATCTGTCAATACAAGGGCAAAATACTGCAACTTCACCTTGGGAGAATATAATCCAAACTCCCAGAGACATCAGCCTCGTCGACCTGAAAGATTATAACGACAAGTATAACAACCTCGACAACTTCTACAGCCCTTATACGACAAATCCATGGTTTGCACTCAATGAAAATTCATACATTAACAATGTTGACCATTTGTTAGGAAATGTCATGCTTGGTTACAAAGCTAACGACTGGCTTGACATCAACTATAGAATCGGAACTGATTTTTACGATGACAATCGCGAAGAGATCAGTGCGATCATTGCTTATACGCCCGGCTCAAACAATGATGAACAAGGAGCTGCAACCTCGCCGGGCAGATATGAAGTTACCAATATAACCAGCAGGGAGATCAATTCTGACCTCATGATCACTGCAAAGAAAAAACTTACGGAATCATTAAATCTTAGAGTTCTTGTAGGTCACAACGTGAGAGAAAAACATATCACAGGACAAGTAGCAACGGCAAATGCGCTTGTTATTCCCGGCTTCTACAATTTGCTCAACGCTGACGGGCCGACAACATCCTCAAATTTTTTAAACATCAACAGACAGTATGGTATCTATGGTAATATCGACCTCTCCTATAAAAATTATTTATTTCTTGGGATCACCGGAAGAAATGATTGGTCATCAACGCTACCTGAAAAAAACAATAGCTTCTTCTACCCTAGCGTAAATTCATCATTCGTATTCAGTGATGCCTTTGACCTGACGGGTAAATATTTTAGTTTCGGAAAAATTACTGCAAGTTATGCCAAGGTTGGTAAGGCAGCAGAGCCCTATGTTCTTGTTAATACTTATAAACAACCTGACATAACTGACGGATACATTAATTCTCAGTTGAACTTTCCGGTTCAAGGTGTAGCAGGATTTACATTAGGAAATGTAGTTTCCAATCCGGATTTAGAGCCTGAGTTTACAAAAGCATTCGAGGTCGGCCTCGATCTTGCATTTATAAATGAAAGAGTTGGCATAACATTCAATTATTATGACAACAAGAGTGAAGGACAAATCTTTACAGCACCTTTTGCTGCCAGTACAGGCTTCGGCGGAAAAACAATTAATGCCGGTGTATTTACTAATAAAGGAATTGAGGCATTACTCAGGTTAACACCTATTGATTCAAAAAGCGGCTTTAGATGGAATATCTCATTTAGCTATACGAAAAACAAGAGTATGGTTGAAGAGATCTATCCGGGACTCGATCAAATTTCTTTAAACATTGGACAATCGCCATTCTCTGCTAATCCGGGAAATTCCTTTACAGGTGGTTCACTTGTTCTACAGGAAGGCCAACCATACGGCGCTCTCCTGGTGACAGCATTTGAAAGAGACCCGAATGGAAATGTTGTTGTTGACCCAACAACAGGTTATCCGATTATTGCGTCGGATGATATTATTGCGGGAACTATTCAACCGGATTATCTCGCAGGTGTCAGCAATAGTTTATCCTACAAAAATATTAGTCTGGGCTTTACTTTTGACATAAGAAAAGGT